>Ga0182024_10024144_pt1 | contig 10827 bp, 5 predicted proteins | sample P32metaG_FD_120480 | JGI IMG/M metagenome (GOLD analysis project Ga0182024, IMG submission 120480) | Permafrost microbial communities from Stordalen Mire, Sweden - P3-2 metaG (Illumina Assembly) | ecosystem: Environmental > Terrestrial > Soil > Wetlands > Permafrost | place: Sweden: Stordalen...
ATGTCACCGCTTCCCGGCCATCGACCAGGCGGTGATCGTAGCTCAAGGCGACGTACATCATCGGGCGGATGACAACATTGCCGGCCAACGCGATGGGGCGCTGCTGGATGGTGTGCATGCCAAGGATGCCGCTCTGCGGAGGATTGACAATGGGGGTCGAAAGCAGCGAGCCATACACGCCGCCATTGGTGATGGTGAAAGTGCCCCCTTGCAACTCATCGGGCTTGAGCTTGTTCTCCTTGGCCCGCGCGGCGAAATCGGCCACCGCCTTCTCCACCTCCGCGAATCCAAGTTGCTCGGCGTTGCGCAGGACCGGCACGGCCAGGCCCTTGCCGGAGCCGATGGCAATGCCAATGTCAAAATAATTATGATAGACAATGTCCTCGCCCTGGATGGAGGCGTTGAGTTGCGGAATGGCTTTCAGGGCCTCGATGGCGGCTTTGACGAAGAACGACATGAAGCCGAGTTTGACGCCGTGTTTGGCGGTGAAGCTATCCTGATGCTCCTGGCGCAGCGCGATCACGGCGGAAAGATCGATCTCGTTGAAAGTGGTCAGCACGGCCATGCTGTGTTGGGCCTCCACCAGCCGCCGCGCGACGGTGCGGCGCAACGGAGTCATGCGCACGACTTCCTCCTCCCGCCCCGGAGCCAAGGGCGTGCGGGGAGCGGCTGGCTTGATGATTTCCGTCGCCAGCTCGGGCGGCTGGGCCACAGGCGCGGGAGAGGTGTCCGGCGGCGGGGCGGCAATGGTCGCCGGGGCAGGGGAGGGGACCGGCGCGAGCGCTGGTGCGGCCGGGGTCGGCGCCTTTTCCGCTTTGCGCACGATACGGGTTTCGTCCTTGGACTTCTGCGCCGGCTCCAAATACGCGATGACTTCGCCGACCAATGCTTTTTCCCCTTTGCGTTTGACAATGCGGCTCAAGGTGCCGGATGCAGGCGCGGGCAATTCGACCGTCGCCTTCTCGGATTCGAGCGCGACCAGGCTCTCGTCTTTGTTGACGATGTCGCCTTCGGCCTTGAGCCACCGGCCGATTTCAATTTCGGTGATCGATTCACCGACCGAGGGAACTTTCAATTCAAGCGCCATGATGTTGTTGTCAATTAAAGGTTTGTTTGCGCCATCGCTACTCAAGCGTCGGCAAAAGCTTGGCCAATGAGGAATTTCTGGTCCCGCTTGTGAATGCGGGCGGAGCCGGTGGCCGGGCTGGGGGAGGCGGGACGCCGAATGCCCGCCAACGGAAATTTGTTGTAGAGCAACTCGCCAAAATGATTGCGCAGAAAACGCCACGCGCCCATGTTCTCCGGCTCCTCCTGCACCCACACCGCCGGCGTGCCGGCCGCGTAGGGCTCCAAGGTCGATTGCAGGAGGCGATTCGGAAACGGGTAAAGCTGCTCCAGCCGCAGAATGGCCACATCGTCGCGCTGGAGGGTTTCGCGCTGCTGCAGCAGTTCGTAATAAATTTTTCCCGCGCACAACAAGATGCGTCGGACTTTTTCCGGCTTCAGCGCGGTCTCGGGCAAGACTCGTTGAAAAGTCGCCTGGGCGCAGTCGGCCAAAGTCGAGACGGCGCGCTCATCGCGGAGCAGGCTCTTGGGAGTCATCACGATGAGCGGTTTGCGCCAGGGGCGGACGACCTGGCGCCGCAAGCAATGAAAATACTGCGCCGGCGTGCTTGGGACCACCACTTGGATGTTGTCCTCTGCGCCCAGGTTCAGGAAACGCTCTAGCCGGGCGCTGGAATGTTCCGGGCCTTGCCCCTCAAAACCATGCGGCAGCAGCAAGACGATTCCGCTCAACCGATTCCACTTGTCCTCCGCGCTGGCAATAAATTGATCGATGATGACCTGGGCGGCGTTGACAAAGTCGCCGAATTGCGCTTCCCAGCAGATCAAACCGTCCGGGCAATCGAGGCTGTAGCCGTAATCGAATCCGAGCACCCCCGCCTCCGAGAGCGGGCTGTTGATGATTTCGACCGCAGCCTGCGTGCTGTCCAGATGGCGCAACGGCACGTAAGGATCGCCTGTGTCGTAATCGTAAAGAATGGCGTGGCGCTGGCTGAAGGTGCCGCGCGCGCTGTCCTGGCCGCTCAAGCGCACGCGGAAACCCTCCGCGCTCAGGCTGGCGAAAGCCAGCGCCTCGGCCGCCGCCCAGTCCAATGGCTCCGCGCCGGCGGCCATCTGGCGGCGTGAGTCCAGAAACTTTTTGATCTTGGGATGCGGATGAAAAGTCTCCGGGAACTCCGTCTGCTTGAGCAGCAATTCCGCTAATCGTTTTGGCTCGACCCCGGTGCGGGTTTCTTCCGCCTCCTTCTCCGGGCCGCCGGTGTAGAGACCGCGCGACCAGACGCCCTGGGATTTTTCCGCCGGTGGAAGAAAGGCCTCGTTTTGGGCCTGCGTCAATTCCTGTTCGAGCGCTTCGTAGCGGCGGCGGCCGATTTCCTCCGCTTCCTCGCGCGTCAATCCGCCCAAGGCCAGCAGATGGTCCAGGTAGCCCTCGCGGACGGATTTGCGGCGTTGAATGGCCTTGTAGAGAACCGGCTGCGTGAAGGACGGCTCGTCGCCCTCGTTGTGGCCCAGGCGGCGGTAGCCGAACATGTCAATAACAACATCGCGCTGAAATTTCTGGCGAAAGTCCATGGCCAGACGCACGACTTGCGCCACTGCCTCCGGGTCCTCGCCGTTGACGTGGAAAATGGGGATTTGCAACATGCGCGCGACGTCGGTCGGATAGACACTGGAGCGCGCCTCGGAGGGCGGCGTGGTAAAGCCAATCTGATTATTGACAACAACGTGGACCGTCCCGCCCACGCCGTAGCCGGGCAATTGGCTCATGTTCAATGTCTCCTGCACGATGCCCTCGCCGGCGAAACTGGCGTCGCCATGAATGAGCATCGCCAGGCACGGGCTGGCCTTCGTGTCCATCCCGGCCGCGCCTTGGGCGGCCCGGAAGCGGTCCTGCTTGACCCGCACCCGGCCCAGCACGACCGGGTTGACAAATTCCAGGTGGCTCGGATTGAAGCAGAGGGAAAGATGCATGGGACGGCCCGTCGCCGTCGTCCTGTCGTTGCTGTAACCGAGATGATATTTGACGTCGCCGTGGCCGCGAAAGAATTTGAGATCGTCGGCGAACTCGCGGAAAATCTGCCGCGCGCTTTTGCCGAGGACGTTGGCCAGCACATTCAAACGCCCACGATGGGCCATGCCCAGAACGATTTCCTTCATGCCCTGATCGGCTGCTTTTTCGATGGCCAAATCCAGCAGCGGGATCAGGCTCTCGCAGCCCTCGAGGGAAAAGCTTTTCGCGCCGACGAACTTCTTGCGGATGAACTCCTCGAACGCGACCGCGTCGGTCAGGCGGGTGAAGATGCGGATTTGTTCCTCACGCGTCAATTCCAGGCGGTTGCGCGTGCTTTCCATGCGTTCCTGCAGCCAGCGGCGTATGCCGAAATTATCGATATGCATGTACTGCACGCCGATGGAGCGGCAGTAAGTATCGCGCAATTGCTGAAGAATTTGGCGAATGGTGAAGGTGCGGTTGGATTGCAGGGTCTCGCAATGGACGGGCCGGTCCATGTCGCCCTCGGCAAAACCGAAGAAATCCAACTCCAACTCGTGCGGCACGGGTCGGGGCAGGCCGAGGGGATCGACGGCGGCGATATTATGTCCGCGCACGCGGTAATGGCGCACCAGGCGATAGACACGGTGTTGCAGCGCGGCGATCTTGGACTCGTTGAAGACTTCCGTTGCGGGGGCCGGGCCGGGCCGCGCGCGAAAGAGTCCGGGTGGCTGGAAGGAAGGTCCTAAGCGAGTCGGCGCCGACGGTTCGCCGTTCTTGAGATTTTCAAAGTATTGACGCCACTCCGGGGAAATCGAAGCCGGGTTTCGCGCAAACTCGGCGTAGAGTTGCTCGACAAACGGCAGATTCCAGACGTTGGGGTTATCGGTCAAAGCTTTCATTCTCGTACCCCGACAGCATAACCCTCCGGCGCGGTCTTGCAAGGGGGCAGTCGCTTAACTGTAACCATGATTTCAAAAGGCAGGAATTTGACAGGATGGACGGGATGGACAGGATGAAAAAAAAGATTGGCATCACAAATAAAGCTTCGCGGTTCAGTGACTGCGCTCGAATCGGCAATCCATCCTGTTCATCCTGTAAATCCTGTCTCAACTTCTTTCTGGCGTAATTCCCATCAGCGTGTTTCCGCCTCAATCGACAAACTCCAATGCTTGCCGGTGCGGAAGCAGGCCTGCTTCGAACGCCTTTCCCAAAAAGCGGCGGATCGCCTCCCGGCCTTTTTCCCCGTAGTCCAGCGTCCAATGATTGACATACATCCCCACAAATTGATCGGCCAGGTCGCGCCCCATGTCCCGCGCATATTGCAACGCGTGCGCCACCGCTTCGGGCCGATGATCGAGGCTGAATCGGATGCTGGCTGTGAGAATTCGTGCGATGTCCGAACGCGTGCGCGGCGCAAAGCGTTTGTGAATCACGTTGCCGCCGAGGGGCAGGGGAAGACCGTCGTTTTCGCGCTTCCACCATGCGCCCAAATCCTGGCACATGAGGAGGCCCTCGTTCTTATACGTCAATTGGCCCTCGTGAATGACCAAACCGGCTTCGGCGCGGCCTGACCGCACAGCCTGAAAAATCTGATCAAACGGAACCACGATGAAATTGATTTGGTCCGCCGGCCGTTGCAACCAGAGTTGCAGCGCCAAGAACGCGCTGGTCATGGTGCCGGGCACGGCGATTTTTCGGCGCGCCAGTTCCTCGCGCGTGAACGCTTCCTTGGCCACCAACATCGGCCCGTAGCCGTCGCCCATGCTCGCGCCGCTGGGCAGCAGGGCATATTGAGCGCTGACGTGGGCGTAGGCACCAAAACTGATGGCGGTGATGTCCAACTCGCCTCGCCGGGCGCGTTCATTCAACGTTTGAATATCCTGCAAGACGTGCTCGAACGCGAAGTCGCCAGTCGGGATCAACCCTTTGGCCAGCCCGTAAAACATAAACGCATCGTCGGGGTCCGGCGAATGCCCCAGAGTCAAAGTTTGCGACATGAGGGAAGGGTAGGTGAAGGAGAAAGCCAAAGTCGAGCCGCCAGGGGCGCGCCGAGTGCCCGCCGATCAACGGGAAAGTCGAGACGGCTTGAATGGATAAAACTCGACCTCGCACATTCCGGCATCCCGCATGGCCGCATCCGCCGTGACCAGAGTCAGGCCGAGTGTCGCGGCCGTTGCGACGATGGTGCGATCGAAGGGGTCACCCGGAAATCTCTCTGGAAGCTCGTTGCTTTTGGCGGCAATGGCCGGCGTCAGCTCCACGATCTCCAAGTCGGCGGCGGCGGCGGCGGAAAAAAACTGGGCGAGCGTTCCTGAAAATTTTATCCTGCCGAGACGATGGAGAATGGCGGTTTCCAGCAAGCTGATGCTGCATAAATACTTGGTGTCGGCGGAACCCAGCAAATGCTGAATTCGTCTTGGCAGCGCCTGAGGCATGGTCAAGCCATTGAGCCACGGGGCCGTGTCGAGCAGGTGCTTCAAAACAGGCCTTTCCACTCCGAGGGTGGAATCGGCTCCGACGTCACGGGTGTCTTGACACCCAAATGGCTGGCCGCGCCCAAAAATGACTTGGGCTTGCCGGGCAGAATCCGCACGTAAAGTTTGCCAAAACGGGTGACGACGATTTCCTCGCCGGCGGCCGCCGAGTCCAGCAAGCGCGATTCCCGCCGCAACCGCCGCAATGTCACCGTCTTCATGTCAGACAATATGTCAGACTTCCGGGCTGAAGGCAACCACTATTATGCTGGTGACATTCTGCTATGGACAGCGCGCCGCTATTAGCGTTACAAACTCCTTATAACCTAATGATCAACCGATTGGCAAAATCTCGGATGAAGGCCGCTATTCCTCGTGGCGGAACAGGTGGTCCGTTCATGTTCACGTTGTTGGCGTTTTGTCTTGCTGGCTTGGCGGCAACGGCTCAGCCCGTTTCGCCCGCCGAACGCATTTCCCTGGACGCCGGTTGGCGTTTCGTCAAGGGCGACCCGGCGGAGGTCGAGGGCAAACTGGCATACAGCGAGATCAAGGATTGGGTGGAAGCCTCCGGCGCCGAGTTCACAACCGATGCCGATCGCGCCGCGAAAACCAAGCCGGCCGGCGATCCCGGCGGCGACATCTCTTACGCGCGGAATGATTTCGACGACAGCCAGTGGCGCTTGCTGAACCTGCCGCATGATTGGGGCATCGAAGGGCCGTTCAAACAGGAGTATCCCGGCGAAACCGGCAAGCTGCCCTGGTGGGGCGTGGGTTGGTATCGCAAGCATATCACAATAACCGCGTCGGACCAGGGGCGCCGCGTTTATCTGGACGTGGACGGCGCGATGGCTTACGCGACCGTTTGGCTCAACGGCCACTTTGTCGGTGGCTGGCCTTACGGCTACGCCTCGTGGAGAGTCGATTTGACGCCGGGCCTCAAATTCGGCGCGGACAATGTCATTGCCATTCGTCTTGACAACCCAAAGGACTCCTCGCGCTGGTATCCGGGCGGCGGCATTTATCGCAATGTCTGGCTGGTCAAGACCGCCCCTATTCACGTTGCGCATTGGGGAGTTTATGTGACAACCACCAACGTGGGTGCTGGCTCTGCTACCGTCAGAGCCCGTGTCAGCGTGGAAGGTGAAAACGCGACCGGCTTGGTGAAGATCAAAAATGAGGTTTTTGAGCTTGGTGCCGGCGGGGCCAAAGGCCGTTCCGTGGGCACGAGCGAATCGGACGGCTGGAAGCTCTCTGGCTACAGCCAGTTGAAAAGCGAAAGCGAGGTCGTCCTCAAAAACCCGCGTCTATGGAGTCTCCAAACGCCCAACCGCTACGTATGGGTCACATCCATCGAGCAGGATGGAAAACTGGTGGACCGTTACGAATCGCCCTTCGGCATTCGGACGATTGAATTCACCGCGACCAATGGATTTCTTCTCAATGGCAAACGCGTGCCCTTGAACGGCGTGTGCGACCATGCCGATCTGGGCGCGTTGGGCTCCGCCATCAACATCAGCGCGCTGCGGCGCCAGATTAGCATTCTCAAGGAAATGGGCTGCAACGCCATTCGCACCAGCCACAATCCGCCCGCCCCCGAATTGCTCGACTTGTGCGACAGCATGGGGATGTTGGTCATGGACGAGTCGTTTGATTGCTGGCGGCGCGGCAAGGCCCGCAACGATTACCATTTGCTTTTCAACGACTGGCACGAGAAGGATTGGCGCGCCGAATTGCGCCGCGACCGCAATCATCCGAGTATCATTCTCTGGAGCATCGGCAACGAAATCCCCGAGCAAAGTTCGCCGTCGGGCGCCGCCATCGCCGCGGAGTTGACGGCCATCGCCCACGCGGAAGATCCGACCCGGCCCACGACCGCCGCGTGCAACGATACGCGCTCGGGTTACAACGGGTTTCACGACCACCTTGATGTTTTTGGCTACAACTACAAGCCGAACGAGTACAATAAATTTCGCGAGGCCAATCCGGCGCAGCCGTTGTTCGGAAGCGAGACCGCTTCTTGCGTTAGTTCGCGTGGCGAATACTTTTTCCCCGTCACCACAAACAAATCCGGCGGCAAGGCGGATTTTCAGATGAGTTCCTACGATCTCTACGCTCCGCCCTGGGCCACGCCGCCGGACTGGGAGTTCAAAGGCCAGGACGAGGCCCCGTTTGTGGCCGGCGAATTCGTCTGGACGGGTTTCGATTATTTGGGCGAGCCGACGCCTTACAATCGCGACCTTAGCAATCTCAACAACTTCACCGACGACGCCGACAAGGCGCGACTGAAGAAGGAATTGGACGAATTGGGACGCATCCCGACACCTTCCCGCAGCTCGTATTTCGGCATCGTCGATCTGGCCGGACTGAAAAAGGACCGCTTTTACATTTACCAGGCCCGCTGGCGGCCGGAGCTAAAGATGGCGCACATTCTGCCGCATTGGACTTGGCCCGAGCGTGTTGGCCAGGTCACGCCGGTGCATGTTTATACCTCGGGCGACGAGGCGGAGTTGTTCCTGAACGGGCAATCCCTTGGCCGGAAGAAAAAAGAGCGCTTCGAATATCGTCTGCACTGGGACGATGTCGTCTTCCAACCGGGCACGCTGAAAGTTGTCGCTTATAAAAATGGCCGCACATGGGCCGCGGACACGGTCAAGACAGCCGGCGCCCCGGCCAAGCTGCTCGCGGAGGCCGACCGAACCCGCCTTCGTGCCGACGGCCAGGACCTGGCGTACATCACCGTCACCGTGGCGGACAAAGACGGCGTGATGGCGCCGCGGGCCAAGAATCGGCTGACGTTTGAGTTGGAAGGACCCGGTGAAATCGTCGCGACCGACAACGGCGACGCCACCAGTTTCGAGCCATTTAAGTCACCCGAACGGAACGCGTTCAACGGCCTGGCCGTGGTCATCGTTCGCGGTAAAGCCGGCCAGCCCGGAACCCTCCGGCTCAACGTGAAATCCGACGGTTTGAAGGAAGCGCGAATCAAGATCACAAGCCGGTAAGCGCAGGGCTAGGCATCGTTCAAGGCAGAAAGATGGAGGCAAAAAAATAAAAAAGGAATCCTTTTGGAGACTACAATCCAGCCGTGTCCATTAGGTTAACGCCCAGGGGACGCCATGCTGCGCCGACCTTGCCATGTGTTGGAGCAAGCCTGTTGTGTTCAACTTGGAACTTCTCAGAATCGGTCGTGCTCCCAACTGTTCTCAATACGGATCAATGCGCCGAATCTTGCACGGGCGGATACAATAAGTATTTCTCCCGCTCTGCCTTGAACTCGTCCAACTTCTCCGCCCACAGGCCCCGAATCTCGGGCAGCGGCTTGTCTTCCTGGATGGCTTGCAGGGTCGGTTCATCAACCAGCAACGTATCCATTCTGCGGAGCTGGAATTGCTCGGGATACCAGCGATGGAGAATCTTCGCCGCCAGGATGCCGATATCGACCACCTGGCAGCGTTCGCGATCAGTTAAAATGATATTGACGCCGCCGCACGGCTCGTTTTTGAAAATGTGTTCCGAGGGCGTAAAGCGAACGGGGACAAAGCGGACACCCGCCAGGCGCTCGGCGTTCATGGCCTCGGCCAGCCTCAGGTCGTCGATGTAAGGCGCGCCGATGACCTCAAAAGGCGTGTCCGTGCCCCGTCCGACCGAAAGATGGCAACCCTCCAGCAAACCGACGCCGGGATACAGCATCGCTTCGGTCAGGCTGCGCATGTTCGGGGAGGGGTTGATCCAGGGCAGACCGGTTTGGTCAAACCACATGGCGCGGTCCCAGCCTTGCAGCTTGATTACAGTCAAGTCTAACTTATCCAGGTGCCGCTCGGCCTTGTGCATCGTGGCCAGTTCGCCTTCCGTCAGGCCGTAGCGGACCGGTTCGGGATAATAGGCGACAAAGCTGGCTGGGCCGCCGCGCACCGGGCCGTCGATCATCAGGCCGTTGATGGGATTGACGCGATCCAGCACAAAAAACTTCAACCCCGCCGAGTTGGCCGCCTCCAAGCACTCGCCTAGCGTCGTGGTGAAAGTGTAAAAACGGCAGCCGACGTCCTGGATGTCGAAGACCAGCGCGTCGAGTTGTTGCAATTGCTCGGTTGTCGGCGCGTGACGGTCGCCGTAGAGACTTATGGCGGGCAGGCCCGTGCGCAAATCAACACCGTCGCGCACCGGCTCATCATATTTGCCGTACACGCCGTGCTCAGGCCCGAACAGCATTTTCAGCTCGACCCCCGGGGCGTTGAGCAACAGATCGATGGTGGAGCGGCGTTGGGCATCCTGGCCGGTGGGATTGGTGATGAGGCCGACGCGCAGCCCCTTGAGCGGCGCAAAATTCTCCTGCGCCAGAACGTCGATGCCCTCCAGAACGCGCGCCGGGGCTTTGTCCGCGGCCAGGCGCTCCGGCCTGCTTCGCAACGGCGGCAGCGCGCCGGCGACGGAGTCAAAACTAAAATCCGCCACCGCCGCCGCCGCCAGCGTCCCGACCGCGCGGTAAAGCGGAACCACGCTGCCCTTGCCATCGGGATGGACGCGGTTGGAGAGGAAGATGAAAAATGTTTTCGAGAACGGGTCGATCCAAAAGGCGGTGCCAGTGAAGCCGGTGTGGCCATAGGAACCGAGCGGGAAATGCTGGCCGCGCGGACTGCTGAAGCCGGAGTCAATGTCCCAGCCCAGACCGCGTCGGTCTTCCATGCCGGGCGGCGTTTGCACGCTGGTCATCATCTTGACAGTCTCCGGCTTGAAAATGCGCACGCCGTCCAATTCGCCCATATTCAACATCATGCGCGCGTAACGCGCCATGTCCGGCGCGGTGGTGAAGAGGCCCGCGTGCCCGGCCACACCGCCCATGAAGCGCGCCGTCGGGTCATGCACCGTGCCGCGCAGCATGACGCCGTCGGTCATTTGCGTCGGCGCGATGCGCGGGATCTTGGACTGGGGCGGGAGAAATCCGGTGTCGGTCATTTTGAGCGGGCCATAAATTTCCCGGGCGCAAAATTGGTCCAGCGACATGCCGCTGACGCGCGCGACGATTTCCCCCACCGTGAAGAAATTAATGTCGCTATAGCGGAAAGTCGTGCCGGGCGCCGATTGCAGTTTCATGGCGGCAGCCAGGCGGATGGCGGTTTCCGTGCCCTGCCAGTTGGTACGCGTGCTCACGTCCGGCGGCAGACCGGAAGTATGCGTCATCAGCTCGCGCACCGTAATCTTGCCTTTGTCGCCGGTATATTCCGGGATGTAAGTGGAGACCGGCGCGTCCAGGTTGACTTTGCCCCGCTCGACCAGGAGCATGATGGCCGGAGTGCC
>Ga0182024_10024145_pt1 | contig 10827 bp, 11 predicted proteins | sample P32metaG_FD_120480 | JGI IMG/M metagenome (GOLD analysis project Ga0182024, IMG submission 120480) | Permafrost microbial communities from Stordalen Mire, Sweden - P3-2 metaG (Illumina Assembly) | ecosystem: Environmental > Terrestrial > Soil > Wetlands > Permafrost | place: Sweden: Stordalen...
CAGCCGGACCAGGATGAAATTTCCGCCGCTCGGGAAGGCATTTGCGATTCCGGCTACCTGTCTCAGGCGCTCCGTGAAATCGCATCGATCGGCAGCCGTGCGCTCGATCGACGAGGCAAGCTCCGCGCGAAATTTCAGAACAAGCTCCAGGAAAAACTCCGCCGGCGCTCCCAGGTTCCAGATCGGGATGCTGCGCCCCAACTGCGCCGCCAGCCGCCGGTCGCATGTGTAAGCGTATCCCAGACGCAAGCCGGGTGTTCCGAGCGATTTGCTGAGGCTGGCGATGACGATCGCATTGTCAAGCGGGGCGCTCTCCAGGCGCTGCAACAGGGAAGGCTGGCCGGCGAAATCCGCGAACGATTCGTCCACCAGGAACATGGTCGCCGGATGCGCCGCCGCCAGAGAATGGAGCCATTCGGTGGATAGAACCGTTCCCGTCGGGTTATTAGGATTCACTACGACTACCAGATCGAAGTCGCTTACGCGCCCGGCAAGCGCGTCGCATTCGACGCCGACCGTATCCAGGTATTCCGCGTGGTTCGGCAGCCAACGGGGGAACTCGCCGAAGGTCGGCGCGGGGATGAGCGCGCGTCCACCGCCGCATAACTCCGGCAGAAGTGGAAAGATCTGCGTGGCGCCGTGCAGACATTGGACACGCTCCGGACGGCAGCGCAGCACATAAGCGAGCTTCTCGTTCAGCACTTCCTGCGCAGAGCCATAGCACCGCACCAATGACGGCAAAGCGCGCCGCATGGCCGCCATCATGGCATCGGTGGGGAAGTACATATTGCGCATGAAGGTGAAATCCAGAAGGTCGAAATTCCAGTGGCCGCCCTTGGCGCGTTCCAGAATGCCGCTGCGCGCGTCCGGCTCAAATGCGAAGCGCGCCGCCGCCAGATCGTTGGGATCGTCCACTTCGGCCCAGCCGCCGTCCAGTATTTCCGCCCGGACAATTTCGCCCTGCATGTTGATCAACATTCCCAGCACCAACTCGTAGTAGCAGCCGCTATCGATTACATTGGCATAGCACGAGAGCAGCGGCTGCAAGCGATTTCGGCAAAAATCGCGGTCGAAGCGATAGATATTCACGGTCTTGAACTTGTTGCGGTAATCGAAGTCTTCGGTCTGCAGGTGCGGCGGGAAAACGTGCGTGACCACGCCATGTTCCACGCTGACCACAGTGCCGTCCATGCCTGGCCGGTAACGATCCAGCAACGCGATGTTGCCGCGTTCGGGCGTGCGCAGCCGAGTCAGAACCACCGGGTCGAAGAGCACGTCGCATTCGATCAGAACCACGTCGGAATCGAGCTGCAACCGCTCGAGCGCCATCGCCAGGGAGACAATATTATTGCTTTCCCGATAACGTGCGTTATGCACAAAACAGAACTGCATGTCCGGGTAGCTCCCGGTGAGAAAACCTTGCACCTGCTCCGATAGATAGCCGGTGACCACCAGAATTTCGCGAACCTCGATGGCCAGCAGTCCATCGACAATGCGTCCCAGAATGGTGCTATTAGCGATGGGCAGCAGGCTCTTGTGGACGTGGTCCGTCAGCGGGCTCATTCTCCCGCCGATGCCCGCCGCAAGGACTATGGCTCTCATGGCGTGGCCCCGCCGAAACTGCCGAATCGCCCTGTCCAGATCGTTTTTTCAATCACGCTCAAGTCATCCGTATTGTAGTCATAGTCCGGCTTGGGCACGTGCCAGTCGCCATAGATGGCGGTCAGGTACGACTCGTGATCGGCGGGCTTTTGCCAAATGCGCCCGAGGAAATTCATGGGCGCCAGCGCATGGGCGGCAACTTCACCGATCATCTCCATGCGGATACGGCGGCCCAGGCGCACTTCGCTTCCAAACACGGCATAGCGCAGCGCGCCGCCGGAGCGCCAGTGCTCGAAGAAATCGAAATGCGCGCCGTCTTTTTGCACCCGGTATTCCACCACGGCTCCGCGATTATCGATCAGGCTGTATGCGGCGCGGAACCCGGCCTCCTCCAGTCGCGGCGCCGCCTCCACGAATCGCGGCGCGTCTTCGCGCAGGTATCCGAAATCGGCGTCGTAGGAATCGTGCGCGAGCACCCGGCCCTCGCGCGCCCATCCGATCAGCAACCCGCCAATCACCCAGTAGCGGCCCGCAAATGAAGTCGATTCCAGCACGTCGTGCAGCAGCGCCAGGTTACTCTCGAATTCCTGGATTTGCTTACGCTTCGCGACGAATGCGCGCACCGAAGTCTCGATCTTATCCAGGCCGGCGCTACGCCGGTATGCCATGTCTTCTTCGGGCCGGCGTGGCGTTTCGAATTCGGGCCCGTAACGGTACTTTGCGAGGAACTCCCGCACCGGCGCGGGCGCCGGAAACGGCTTGCCATACAACCGGACCGGCTGCGCATCGTCAAGAAAGCGGCGCGGAAACGCCCAGCGTTCGTTGGAACAGACCCTCCAGCGCATTTTGAGCAGGCCGTTCTCCTGCCACCATGGATAGATATCCACGTGCTGGGTGTTGGACGGGCTGTAGCTGACGCGCCACACAAACGGATCGCGCGTGTCCAGGCAGTGACCCGCCCGCGCAATCTCGCTCTCCAGTGCGTGCACCAATTCCGCGTCACCCTGCAGAATCCCAAAATCGACGTCGGAATCCCACGGGATAAACTCGCCGCCGCGCACCGCGCCAAGTAAAGATCCGTAATCCAGCCAATGCGTAATGCCATGGCGAGTGAGCGCGTCTTCAGTAAAAAACAGAAGCTCTTTCAGATGTTCCGTGCAGCAGCGCGGCCGCATGTAATCGGGCCCGCTGGTCCAATATTCGCAGCGTTTCGATTCCCGCGTGCAGCCGCCGCTCACTCCGCTCTCCGGCTGCGAACAAACCTCGCGACCTTGCACTCGTCGGTTTGCGAATATCCGTCGACGTCCGTAACCGGCCTGACGATCACCACCTCTTCCACGGGCCGGTGGTCGTAAAACGTCTGCGTGATGGCCGCGCCGAAATAGACGCCGGTTCCCGGCCCGATAGGCGTGTTCCATTGATATCGAGCGAGGAAACGGTCGGCGCGCTCGCGGCCGCCCTCGAAGATTCCAAGCAGATGCCGCGGTATGCGGACGATGGAATTGTCGATGTCGCCCCGATAGACTTCGTCGTAAACAATCCGCTCGTCGCTGCGCCCCCAGGGAATGATGGAGCGAATCCACGCCAGACGCCGCGGATCGGTGCGCAGAAAGGCCTGAATGATCTCCGGGCCGATGACCAGATCGGCGCATACGATCAGCGCATCGTCGTCCAGCCCGGCGAGCCCGGCGTCGAGAGACCGCACCGCATCGGTATGCCACGCTTCATTGACAGCAAACTCGAGTTGCCAATTCCGCTGCCTGGCGTACTCGCGGATCCGCCAATGTTGGTAGCCCACCACGACGCGGATTTCGTCCACGCCGGCTTGCATCAAAGACTCGACGGCGTAATCCAGCAGCACGCGATGTTTGTAGTGGTAGAGACACTTCGGCTTGCCGTCCTTCGGAAAATCGCGGCCCGACGCGCCGGCGGCCAACACCACGCCTTTCATAGGGCCGCCTTGAAACGCGGCGGCTGACCGTCGCGCGCGTCCATCCAACCGCTGGCGCGGACGTGAATTTCCGCCCGGGTCCATAGCGTGGAAAGCATCTCAAACCGTTTGACGGTCTCCGCCCCCAATTCCAGACTGTTCGCCGACGCGAGCAGGCCTCGCAGACGATCGCGATCTTGGATAACGTACGCCTCGGGCCGGTCGTAGGGCGGGAACCCAAACTGCACCGCGGCCGGATAATCGCGTTGCAATCTGCAGGCAAAGTAGCCCATCAGATACTGCCGCCGGCAGATCTGCTCGAAAGTAGCGCGCCGCGTCATCGCGCTGGTCGATTGCCCGTCGAAATGAACGCGCAGGCCGCCCGCTAATGAAGCGCGCACGGCGAATTCCGCATCCTCCACGGAGAGATACTCCGGGTTAAAACCGCCATGCCGGAAGAGGCTCTTCTTGCAGGTGACGGTTCCTCCCCAGAAACAGCGCCAGTCGAGGATGCCAGGAGAGGGGAACGGGTACATGCGCCCGAAGCCCCAGCGCATCACCGGGGCCGCGCCGATGGATTCGCAGGCGGTGAAACCGAGCAACGCGGCGTCCCGTTCGGACTGGTGGCGTTGGTGAAAGGCGAGGCTATGCGCGATGAATCCCGGCTCCGGGCGCAGGTCGTCGTCGTAGAGAATCAACAGCGATGAGCGTGCCCGCGCAATTCCCGTATTGCGCGCCGCGGCGATGCCGGCATGCGCGCATCGCATCAACTCGACGTTCAACCCCGCGCCGGCGGATTCGACGATAGGAGACAAATCCATGGCGCCACCGTCGTCCACTACGATGACCTCGAAATGCTCCGGCGGCGCCGTCTGCCCCGCGAAGCCTTCGAGGCACATGCGGAGTTCCTCCGGCCGGTCGAGCGTCGGAATCACAACCGAGATCGGCGCGCCCATTAACGCTTCTCCAAGCGGGTGCAGAGGTCCTGCTTGACGCGAAATTCCCGCCTGTCAGGCTCCCATTTTGCCGCATTGCCGTACGAGGCGCGGCTCTCGGCGTACCGCCCTAGGCGGAAATAGCAGGTAGCCAGCGATTCATGCGCGAGGATGTTCAGAATTTTTTGATCGTATGCCAGCGTTCGATCGAACAGCCCGCTTGCGCCGCATGCAATCAGGCGTTCGAAGGCTGGAATGGCTTCCGCGTACTTCTCCGCTTCCATCAGGGTGCGTCACCGCAGCCAGTAGAGTTGCATGTTGCCAGGGAACCGGTCGAGCGCCTCGTCGAGTAACGGGGCAATGTCGCCGGCCCTGCGGCAGCGCCATTGGATGAGGCCCGCATACGGCAGGCTGTCGTCGATGCCGGGCTCGCTTTTTTGCCGCACCAGCTCGATGGCGTGCAGCCACGATTGCTCCGCCAGTTCGCTTTCCCCCAACTCCGCATAGACGTTCGCAAGATGGCACCAGCAGTATACCCGCTCCGGTTCCAGCTCTACCGCCTTCTTTAGCAGCGGCAAATTGCGATGGTGCTTGGCCTGTTGATCCGTTTCGAATCCGGCGTGATCGACGACCACGCCGGCGTACCCCACGGTTTGTCCGGTGGCATCGCCGTAGGAACTCATCGCGGGCCATACGGTTTCGTGGATGATGCCGCGGAATCTGATGGATGGATGGTTGCGAAAAACGCGCAGCACCCAGTGCGCCGTGAACCCCGGGCGCGGATGGAGTTGGACCTGGTAACCGGCATGCCCGGGCTGCTGTAGCAGATCGCGAAGCGTGCCTGCTGTTCCCTGGCGAATCCGCTCGTCCGCGTCAATATAAATAATCCAGTCGCCGCGCGCGAGATCCAAGGCATAGTTACGCGCCGCCGCGAAATCGTCGCTCCACACGAAGTCGTGAACCAGCGCGCCATGTTCCGCGGCGATCTGACGCGTGCGATCGGTCGAGCCGGTGTCCACGACCACGATCTCGTCCGCCAACGCGCCCACGGAAGCGAGACACTCGGCGAGAAACCGAGCTTCGTTTCTAACAATGAGGGTGGCCGACAAAAGCACGGTAGATGGAACTTGGGCGGGCCGCTTGGGTGAGCGCCGGACACCGCCTGAAATGTTTACTGCGGCCCGAGGCTAATGGTTTCGCCGGGTTTGGGTTCAATGGCGCCGGTGATCGTGAAAGCATTGCCGCCGAGTACGCCTTGCACCACTACCATGGTTTGCTCCAATGCCATTGCCTGCAACAGCGCGTCGAAATCGCAAATCCGCTGGACGTCGCCGGTTCCGATGACGCCCTGACCCTCGGGGAAATTCGCGACGTCTATTCCGTTCACGGAGATGTAAGCCGAAAGCACGGTAGCGTTCTTAGTCACGCTCAGCTTAGTGTCGATTTCGCGGGTTTGCCCAGTGCGCGCATTGTCGCCTTCAACGGTGAAGTTCACTTCGCCCGTAACGCCAGTTGCGCCGCTTGGGTCGGCAAGTTGAGCCTGATAGTGCACCGGCCCGTTATAGCCCGTATCCACCGCGCAGCCCGAGGGGCCGCTGGGAAAGGCCTGAGCTTCGGCCGATTCGATAGACAGCCCATCGATCGAGAACGACGCAATTACCGGCGCCGCAAATGCCGCAACTCCGAGCACGCGCTTCACAAAATCGCGGCGGCTGGCGTCTACCTTGCTAAGAATCCGATCTTTCGAACCTTGTTGTTCCATTTTCGCGTTCTCTCCATTTCCCTTTAATCTGCCGGCTCAACGATTCCCTGTTCCCGGAGTTTGGCTACTGTCTCAGCGACCATCTGCTCCGGCGGTTCAGTTAAGCCGTATGCCTGCTGAACGAGTCCAGTTATTTCCGGGATCGAGTTCTCCCGATTGCACAATTCAAGAATGACAACCGCGCTGTGATTCAAAAAGTGGACTCGATCGAGATCCGGCTGGTAAATAATGTAGCCGCCTTCGGATTCGCTGATATCCAGCCCTTCGAGACTTTTTGGCCTATCCACGGCGCACGTAACGGTCGTCATTATACGGTAGTTTGCCTCATGAGTGTACGTGACGTTACAACTCCATGTCAACTTCGGGGCCCTTCGCTTAGCGCGGCGATCCGTTTAGCAGCCGCAGATTCGGGATGCCATCCCCGATTTCCAACAAATTTATAGCGGCATAGTCCTGCGCCAGGCGAAACAGACAGTCGTCGGGCATCCGCAGCGCCCAGGCGATCAGGATGCGATTGACGCCGCCATGGCTTACGATCGCCACGGTCTGCTCTTTCCGCTCGCGCTGGATAGCTTCAAATGCTCCCAAGACCCGGCCGCGCATTTGCGAAAAGCTCTCCCCATTGGGAAAGCGAACTTCCGTGGGGGTCTCCATCCACTTCCTATAAAGGTCCGGATAGCGGACCGCGATTTCATCGTAAGTAAGACCCTCGAAGTCGCCGAAATCGATCTCGCGTAAATCCGCCGCGATTTCAATCGGGCGCGACAAAACGCCCGCCAGAATACGCGCGCTCTCAACTGCACGCGAAAGGGGACTAGTATAGATCGCAGCGATCGGTTCCGTCTTGAGATATTCGGCGGCCTGCGCCATTTGCGAACGGCCCGTCTCCGCAAGGCCCGCGTCTGTTGAGCCGTAGCACCGGCCCCGCATTTCTTCCGCCGGTTCGCCATGCCGGATCAGCCAGAAACGAGTCATCTCGGGTGTCCAGTCCAAAGAAACGCAAGCAGAACCACACACTCGCAGAGTTCAAGGTTTGCGCCCAGCGTGTCCCCGGTGATTCCGGCGATCCGTCGCCGGCAGTAGAAGCCGAAGGCGGCGGTGACGGCCACCGCTCCGCCCATCGCTATCAAACCGCGGCCGGACCTGGCGGCCGCTAAAGCCAGCAAGATCGCCGCTGTCCCCAAGAACAGCGATCGCTTCCCCATGCCATCGATTGCGGAAGGGGATGGCCGGGCGTAGGGCAACGCCGCGGTGAGAAGTAGAATCGACCATCGGCCCAATGCAGGCGTAAGAATCAACGCTGGAATCCAGTTGCTCTGCGTCAGCAGAGCGGCGTATGCCGTCACCTTTAAGACCGCCACAATCGCGAGCGCCATGCCGCCATAACTTCCGATGGCGTGATCGCGCATGATACGAAGGATATCTTCGCGACTCTTGCCGCCCCCGAATCCGTCGGCGGTGTCAGCCAGGCCGTCGAAGTGCAGAGCGCCGGTCGCAATTGCATCGAGAGTCACTAACAGAACTCCAACTACTGGCAGTGGCAGATGGTCTTTCAGTAACATGGCCGCCAGACTATAGATCGTGCCGAGCAAGACGCCGATAACTGGGAACCACCCGGCCGAACGAGATACGTCCGCGACGCTGAATGCGATGACTCTTCCAACGGGAAGCCTGGTCATAAACGCGATCGCCGCCAGGCACGATTTCACTTGTTGGAAACTCCCGCGGCCGCGAAAGTCGCCATGCCGGTGAAGGCTGCAATGGCGGCTTGAATTAGATTCATCGCCAGGGTCGCGCCTGTTCCTTCGCCGAGGCGCATGCCGAGTTGGAGCAAGGGCTCTTGATCGAGCATGGCGAGAAAGTACGCGTGGCCGGGCTCCGCGGAACGATGCGAGGCGAACAGGTATCCAGATGAGGCTGGACAAAGACGCACGGCCAGAGCGGCCGCGGCGGTCGCGATGAATCCGTCCATGACAACGGGCACGCGGCGGGCAGCGGCTCCGAGGCAGAAGCCGCACATCGCCGCTATCTCAAAACCGCCGACGCATCGCAAAATCCCGAGAGGATTCCCCAGACTGGCGGAGTGCAGAGCCAGAGCACGCTGTATGGCCGCGCGCTTGCGGGTCATACAGGCGTCATCGGCGCCGGCTCCGCATCCAACCACGGCGGCGATGGGTTGACCCGTTAGAGCGGCGGCAATCGCGCTGGCGGACGTAGTGTTGCCAATGCCCATCTCGCCAAACCCCAGAAGGTCGCAGCCTGCGATTGCGGCATCGCAGGCAAGCTCAATGCCCGTTTCGAGTGCAATGGTCGTTTCGGCTTCAGTCATCGCGGGTTCCTGGCAGAAGTTGCGGGTTCCCGGCGCAACGCGGCGGCCGATCAGATCGTTCGACGACGGAAGTGGCGTTGCTACGCCGATATCGACTACTTTCAACTCGATCCCTGCCGAACGGGCTAACGCGTTAATCGCAGCACCGCCGCGCAGGAAGTTCAAGACCATCTGCGCGGTGACTTCCTGAGGATATGCGCTAACACCTTCCGCGCAGACGCCGTGATCCGCCGCGAAGAGCACAATTCTTGGATGACTGGCGGATAGCTCGAAGCTCTCTCGGATTGCGGCGCACCGGTTGGCGATCTCCTCCAACCGCCCCAGGCTTCCCGGCGGCTTAGTAAGTTCCAATTGGCGCCGGCTGGCTGCATCGATCCATTTCCGATCGATTGGATGGATCTCCTGAATAGTCTTTTCGAGTAACTTCATGGCAATCTCAATTCTTCGGCGAGGGATTGAATCAGCCGGCAGTTATCTACACCGGAGCGCACAGCGACGCGCACGTAGCGTCCAGCCGCCAGCCCCTCATAAGAATCGCAATTGCGGATCAAAATTCGATGTTTTGAAACGAGGCGGGCTCGCAGATCGGCGGCGGAGGGCATTTCGACACCTAATTCCAACAGCAAGAAGTTTGCCGCCGATGGAAACACGAAGAGGCCGAGACGCGTGAGTGAGTCCGCGAGTCTCTGCCGTTCAGCGGCGTTTTCGCTCAGGGAGGATTGGGCGTATTCACGATCGGTAATGGCGTCGGCAAGGGCGTCCATAGCAAATTGGGTTACCGGCCAGGTGGGAAGCAATGTCCGGACGGCGCGGATTGCATCGGGATGGGCGACGGCATATCCGACCCTGAGCGCGGGACACCCATAGAATTTCGTGAGAGAGCGAATCACTACCAATCCGGGATGACTGGCGGCCTCGCGGACTAGGCTGGCATCGGGAGCGTAGTCGATGAAGGCTTCATCAAGAAGTAGCGTCGCGAGGAAGGTGATCGCGATATCGCCAACGCGCCGAACTTCGTGTGCGTCAAGCACGGCGCCCGAGGGGTTGTGCGGATTGCTCAGCAACACCGCGCCAGGCGATTCCGACTCGATGCGCTGGCAAAGACGGTCTACGGGCGCCCGGAATAACTCTGAACGCTGCAGCGGAAACGACGAGAACTCGATCTGCTCTTGCTCGCATACCCGTCTATATTCGCCGAAGGCGGGAACGGGAACCAGTACGCGCTTAGGTTGCAGGTAGCGCAGAATCGGAGCTAATAGAGACTCGGCGCCGGGCCCTATGACAATCGCGTCAGGAGTGACTCCGAACTGTTCACTTAAAACCTCGCGCAGACGCCGCGCGGACGAGTCGGGATAATAGCTAAGTAATCGGGCATCGGATGCATCCCGTGCAAGCCGCTCCCGCGCTCGAGGCGGCAAGCCACGCGGATTGATGTTTGCGCTGAAGTCCAGGATTTCCGCCGGCGCAATTCCCAACTCCTCGCCAACCTGCCACACGTCGCCGCCGTGAACAATCATCTCCGGCGCCTCCGTCCGACGGCCAGAAGCGCGGCGGCGAACGCCAGACCGGACACGATCGCCACCAGCGATACCGCGGCTCTAGCGTCGCGCACGGACGCTGGCCGCGCCTCGGCGTTGAGCGGATGCGCATGGCTCCAACGCCCGTCATAGGAACTCGCGCCGCCGAGCCTGACGGCCAACGCTCCGGCCATGGCCGCCTCGCATTGCCCTGCGTTGGGGCTCGCATGCTTACCGCCGTCGCGCCGCCAGACGCGCCATGCGCCTGCGGAATCCAACCCGCGAAGCTTCGCCGCGGCCACGAGGCTCACAGCCGTTAGACGCGCCGGAATGAAGTTGGCTGCATCGTCCAGCCGCGCGGCGGCACGTCCGAAATAGCGATAGGGAGGCTCCGGGTGGCCGATCATCGAATCGAGCGTATTGATCGCTTTATAAGCCATGGCGCAGGGGACGCCGCCGCAGGCCAGCCAAAACAGCGGAGCCACAATGCCATCGCAGGCGCTCTCCGCCAGCGTTTCGATTACGGCGCGCGAGATTTCCGTTTCGTCGAGAGTCGCCGTATCGCGGCCCACAATGCGCGAGAGCCGCTGCCGCGCCAAATCGAGATTGCCCGCTTCGAGCGCGTGAATTACAGCGATTGCCTCGTCGAGAAGAGAGCGTGTCGCCAGGGCCGTCCACATCAACAGTATTTGCCAGACCACGTTCTTCCGGCGCCCCAGGGCCCATCCGATTGACGCCACCGAGCCGGTAAG
>Ga0182024_10024146_pt1 | contig 10827 bp, 4 predicted proteins | sample P32metaG_FD_120480 | JGI IMG/M metagenome (GOLD analysis project Ga0182024, IMG submission 120480) | Permafrost microbial communities from Stordalen Mire, Sweden - P3-2 metaG (Illumina Assembly) | ecosystem: Environmental > Terrestrial > Soil > Wetlands > Permafrost | place: Sweden: Stordalen...
CTGGCGCCGTTTGCCTGGCTCAACGCGGTGCTGGGGCGAATTGCGTTCATGCCCTCATGGCATCCGTATGCCGGTTGGGAACATGCCCACAACCATGTCCATCATGCCTGGACCAATCTTCGGCAGAAGGACTACGCCTGGGCGCCGCTATCCAAGGACGACTACAATCGGCTGCCGGCCTGGCGTCGGGCGATGGTGCGGTATTACCGTACTCCGCTGGGTCTGGGAGCTTACTATTTTTTCGACGTGTATTTGCGGCGAACGATTTTCCCGAGCCGCGAGTTTCGCGGCCGGATGCACATGGTCCGCTTCGTCGGCGACTGCCTGTTGGTGGCGGCGTCCATCGTGGCTCAGGCGCTGTTTTTGATCTTTGCCACCCGTTGGTTCGGCAGCCAGAGTTCGGTCGTTGAATCGCTCTTCTTCGGGCAATGGTTGCCGTTCGTGCTTTGGAATTGGTTGATTGCCTTTCTCACTCTTCTTCACCACACGCATCCGAGAATCCCCTGGTTCGACGACGCGGAGGAATGGACGTTTTATCGAGACCAAATTCTGGGCACCGCTCACGTACATTTCCCCGGGCCGATCGATTGGGTGATCCACAACATCATGGAACACACGGCCCATCATGCCGATCCGCGCGTGCCGCTATATCGCCTGGCCGAGGCGCAGGCGAGCCTGGTAAAGGCGTTTCCCGAAGACATCGTCGAGCACAAATTCAGTTGGCGCACGTTTCGTTACACGCTGCGCACCTGCCGGCTCTACGATTATCGAGGCCACCGCTGGACCGATTGGTCCGGCGAACCGACCAGCTCGCGCACCATCGCGGCCGACATCGAAGTGCCGGAATTGGTCCATTGATGCGCCGATTCGCGGCGCCCTCAATTCCACTCTTGGAGCCAGCTTGCCCAAACATAAGAATAGCGAATTTGCCAAGAGGTTCCGTTGCGACGCACATGTGATAGCACGGCAACCGCAAGCGTCTCAATCCGAACCTAAGCCATAGCGCCATAGCGAAAACTTCATTCTGATATTGCCTCGCCGCCCATCGGCAGCTACCCTTCCGCCACTTTTCTCCCTTGCCGGCGTTTTATCGAATGCGCCGCCGGTCTTTCGACCATGCAAGGCACGTCGAGTTTGGAGGCTATCTCGTGGACGCGACACCAACCGCCCTGCGCCGAGCGTATCGATTGCCGACAATCTTCTTGCTCGCCGCCGGCCTGATGGTCGTCGCTTGCTCGGGCTGTGAATGGGTTTCCCGTTCGCAAAACGTCACCGGAGTCGATCTCTACGAACAAGGGAATTACGGCGCCGCCATCGAGCAATTCCAACTCGCCATCCAAAGCAATCCGGGCGATGCCGATAGTTACTACAATATCGGCGCAACTTACCATCGCCTCGGCGCCGTCACGCACAATCCGGCTTACTCCCAGCAAGCCGAGCAGTTTTATCACGTCGCGCTCGACATGAATCCCGACCATGGCGATTGCAACCGCGGACTGGCGGTGCTGTATGTCGAACAGAATCGACCGACCGAGGCCTTCGCTCTGATGCAACATTGGACCGAGCGTAACCCCGTCTCGCCGGAACCGCGAATCGAATTGGCGCGGCTCTACGAAGAATTCGGCGACCGCCACGCGGCTAAAGCCCGCCTGGAAGAAGCCTTGGCGCTGCAACCCAACAACACCCGCGCGCTCTCCGCTCTCGGCAAGCTGAAGGAAGAATCGGGCGATCGGGCTCAGGCACTGGCCATCTATGAACGGTCGCTGCAATACAATCAATTCCAGCCGGAAGTGCAATCGCGAGTCGCGGCACTCGGCGGCGCCGGCTATGGAATGCCGGTCGGCGTGCCCATTGGTGTGCCGACGTTGGCTCCCGCCCCGCAGATGGCGGCCGTCCCAAGCGGCCCGACGCGCTGATCGCCTGTATTGGAGCAAATCGCAGCGACAAGCACTCTCTCAGTGCCGTCGCTTCTATGGGCACGCAATACCTCTCTCCTCGCAGGCCGCCCGTAGCATTGAACCATCGTTGGAGCCCACGTGCCCGCTCGGCTATGATGGGGGCATGGATGAAAACCCCTACAAATCGCCAGACGTTCAGCCATCGGCACCACGAACCATCATTCGTCGGCGCAATCGTCGTAGGCCAAGGGTCTTCGGTGCTTTCCTATTCCGCGCGTCTCTGCTTGTTTGGATCGTGACGTTTATATACTGGCGGAATGGCACCCGTTTGATTAACGGAGTTGTCATTGCGCCAATGGCCACCATTGTTGGACTCTGGTATTTAATCAAACCACCAACTTAGTTTGCGTGCCAGTCGCGCGAATTCACGATTTCAGACTGACCCGCTACCAACTGCGGCAGATTTGATCTTACGGCGAGCGAGTGGTAACATAGGCGCACCGAACGATTCCCGCCTAAACCCCCGTCGTTCGATAGCTCCCCAGTTGCCCAGCCGCGCGATTGACCTGCGCGGAAACGGAGAATCCCGCCATGCTGAATCTGACAGGGCGCGGCACGGCCCAAACCTGCGACGGCGTCAGCCGCCGCGATTTTCTGCAGGTCGGCGCGCTCGGCACGATCGGCTTTGCTTTGCCCGACCTGATGGCCTTGAAGGCGCAAGGGGCCCAGGCCAAGGGGCATGACGAACGCTCGGTCATCATGATTTTCAACCTCGGGGCCCCCAGCCAGCTCGACACCTGGGACATGAAGCCCGACGCCCCGGCTGAAATTCGTGGGCCGTTCAAACCAATCGCAACCAAGGCGCCGGGAATTCAAATTTCGGAACTCTTTCCGCTGCACGCCAAGCTGGCCGACAAGTTTTCGCTTGTCCGCAGTTGTTATCACACTGCGGTCGCGGTGCATGACTCGGGCCATCAGTTGATGCAAACCGGCCGATTCTTCACCGGCGGCGTGAACACGCCGCACGCCGGCTGCGTGGCAACCTATCTTCTCGGCCGACGCACCGATCTGCCGGCCCATGTGCTGCTGCCTGAGCCGATGGGCAACACCGGCGGCGGCATGTCGCACGGTCAGGATGCCGGATTCTTGGGCAAGGCCTATGACCCGTTCGCGTTGATGACCGACCCGTCGAAGCCGAACTTCAAAGTGCCGGACTTGCTGCCGCCGCCGCAGATCGGCGAAGCCCGCTTGGAGCGCCGCCGCCAATTGCGCGAAGTGGTCGAGGGGAAACTGAAACAGTTCGAGTCGAGTGAAGACGCGAAGTTGCTCGACGCCAATTTCGACGCCGCATTTCGCATGATGACCAGCCCGCAAGCCCGCGCTGCCTTCGATCTGTCGAAGGAGCCCAAAACGGTCCGCGAGCGCTACGGCATGAACCGCTTCGGGCAATGCTGCCTGCTCTCCCGGCGGCTGATCGAGGCGGGCGTGCGGTTCGTCACGGTCAACACATTTCTCACCGTGTTCAACGAGTTAAGCTGGGACATTCACGGCTCGGCGCCGTTCATTTCCGTCGCGCAGATGCGGCATGAAGTCGCGCCGATGTACGATCAGGCCTACAGCGCGCTGATCGAAGATCTGGTGCAGCGCGGAATGCTGGAAAATACGCTGGTGTGCAACCTGGCGGAATTCGGCCGCACGCCGCGAATGAATCCCGCCGGAGGGCGCGACCATTGGCCGCAATGCTGGACGGTCTATTTCGCCGGCGGCGGCGTTCAGGGTGGCCGCGTGGTGGGGCGCAGCGACGCGATCGGCGGCGTGCCGGCGGAACGGCCCGTCGAACCGTCGGAAGTCGTGGCGACGATCTTCCACAGCCTCGGGCTAGACACCGAGACGCACTTGCCCGGCCCTCAGGGTCGCCCCTATCCATTGATCGACTACGGCAAGCATCCGATCAAGGAGCTGTTTTAATGCGTGCGCTGCGGGGGACATTGATGATGCTCGCGGCATTGGCGGCGACTTTCGCGGCGCAAGCCGCGACCGTTGCGAAACCGCAAGCGGTGCAGACACCGCCAACGCCGGCGCCTTCCGTAACGCTCGCTGCCGGCGATCAATTGGCGGCGCTGCCGGAAAAACTCTTGCTCACGGGTCCGGCCGCACGGCAGAAGCTGCTGGTGCAGATTCGCCGCGGCGAAGATTTCGTCGGACAAATCAGCGCGGGCATCGTTTGGACCAGCAGCGATGTGAGGATTGTAAGCGTCAAGGACGGCGTCGCGGTCCCCGCGGGCAATGGCTCGGCGAAACTGACGGCGAAGGTGGGCGACCGCTCGGTTGAAGTTGACGTGACCGTGGCCGATTTTGACCATCCAACCAGCGTGAGTTTTCGCAACGAAGTCCAATCGGTGCTCGCGAAAGCGGGCTGCAATTCCGGCGCGTGTCACGGAGCCGCCGCCGGCAAGAACGGCTTCAAACTTTCGCTCCGCGGTTACGACGCCGATGCCGATTATTTCACGATCACCCGCCAGGCCCGCGGGCGAAGAATCGTTCCCAGCGACCCGGCTCGCAGTCTGCTGTTGCTCAAGCCGACTGGTGCATTGCCGCATAAAGGTGGCGTTCGCTTCGAAGTCGAATCGACCGACTACAACATCCTGCTCGGCTGGATTGCAGCCGGCGCGGCGGCGCCCAAGCCCGACGACCCACGGCTCGACCACATCGAAATCCTGCCCGACCGCGTGCTGCTGAAGCCAGGCGACAGCCAGCAATTGCTTGTTCGGGCGTATTACACCGATGGCCACGTCGCCGATGTCACCCATTGGGCGAAGTTCACATCCTCGGACGAATCGGTGGCCCAAGTGGATGCCGAGGGGCATGTGAAGATCATGGGCTCGGGCGAGGGAATCGTCAGCGCTTGGTTCGCCAGCCGGATCAAAGTGGCGACGGTAACGATACCCTATGTGCAGCAAGTCCCGGCCGACGCTTTTGCCGGCTCGCCGCGGCGGAATTTCATCGACGATTTGGTGCTAGCCAAATTGCGCCGCCTGAATATGCCTCCCTCGGGCCGCGCGACCGACGGCGAATTCCTCCGCCGCTCGATGATCGACATGATCGGCGTCTTGCCGACCGCCGACGAATCGCGAAAATTTCTCGCCGACACTGCGCCCGATAAGCGCGATCATTTGATCGAATCGTTGCTGGCGCGCCCGGAATTCGTCGATCATTGGTCGTATAAATGGTCGGATCTGTTGTTGGTCAATAGCGAGAAGCTCCCCGCGCCGGCGATGTGGGCTTATTACCATTGGATTCGCACGCAGGTGGCGCAGAATGTTCCGTGGGATCAGTTCGCTCGCAGCATTGTCACCGCCTCGGGCAGCACGCTCGACGACGGCGCGGCGAATTTCTTCGCTCTGCATCGCGATCCCCAAGAACTTTCCGAGACAACGTCGCAGGCATTTCTCGGCATGTCGATCGGCTGCGCCCATTGCCACAACCATCCGTTGGAGAAATGGACCAACGATCAATACTACGGCATGGCTAGTCTATTCAGTCGGGTGAAGGTGAAAAACGCCGACGGCGACGGCAACTTTACGGTCTTTTCCACCACCGAAGGCGAATTGCTCCAACCACGCACCGGCCGCGCGCAGCCGCCATGCCCGTTGGATGGTCAGCCGGTTGCGGCCGATTCGACCGTCGATCGGCGCGCGGTGCTGGCCGATTGGCTCACCAATCCCGAGAATCCCTATTTCAGCCGCGCGATTACGAATCGCGTCTGGGCGAATTTTTTGGGCGTCGGCTTGGTCGAAGCCGTCGACGACATGCGGCTCACCAACCCGCCGAGCAACGCCGAATTGCTCACCGCGCTGGCAAAGCACTTGGTCGACAATCACTACGATCTCAAATCGCTCATGCGGGTCATCTTGCAAAGCGAAACGTACCAGCGCTCCAGCCAATCGTTGCCGGAGAACCTCGCCGACCGGCGATTCTATTCCCATTTCTTCCCGCGGCGGATGCGGGCCGAAGTGCTGCTCGACGCGATGTCGGAAGTGACCGGCGCCGCCACCGAGTTCAAGGGTTATGCGGCCGGTTGGCGCGCCGAGCAATTGCCCGACTCCAATGTGAATTCGTATTTCTTGAAATCGTTCGGCCGGCCGATTCGGCAACTGACTTGCGAATGCGAACGGACCGCGACGCCGAGCATGGTGCAAGTGTTGCACATGAGCAACGGCGACACGCTCAATGAAAAACTCTCCGCCAAGGGAAACCGCATCGACCAACTGCTGAGCAAGAACACGCCGTCGGAGCAGTTCGTCGAAGAGGCGTATCTCGGCGCTCTATCGCGATTGCCGACGGCGGACGAACGACGGCAGCTTGTCGGCTTGTTGGAGCAGTCGCCCAAGACGGAGCATCGCGCGGCGGTCGAGGATTTGTATTGGAGCTTGCTGACTAGCCAAGAATTCTTGTTCGACCATTGAACTCGCCGCGACATGAAACGACACACATCTTCATTCGTAGCCATTTGTTGGCTGGCTCTCTCGGCCACCGCGCTCGCCGCGGACACCGGCTCAGCAACTGGCGGGGAAACGAGCGCGCCGGCCGCTCCCGATTTCAACACGAAGGTCTTGCCCCTCTTCGCGAAGTATTGCACCGGCTGCCACAATTCGACCGATCATGAAGGCAAGCTCGTGCTGGAGAGCTATGCCGATCTGTCGCGCGGCGGAAAACGCGGGGCGGAGGTCGTCGCGGGACATCCCGAGCAGAGCCGTTTGTTGCGGGTGCTGAACGGTCAAACCGAACCATCAATGCCGCCGAAAGACAATGAGAAGCCGAAGCCGGCCGACGTCACGCTTCTCGCCGCTTGGATCGACGCCGGCGCCAAGGGCCCCAGCGGCGCCGCGCCCGATCCGACCGTGTTGCTGGTGCCGAAAGTCGCGCCGATCGGTCCGGTGCGCCGCCCGATCAATGCGGTGGCATGTTCGCCCGACGGAAAATGGATCGCCGTGGCCCGCTATGGCGTCGTCGAGTTGCTTTCCGCCGATACCCGTGCCATCGTGCATTCGCTCGGCGATCAGCCAGGCAACGTGAACGATCTGGTGTTCAGCGCCGATAGCTCGATGCTGGCCGCCGCCGCCGGGCAAGCCGGTTTGTTCGGCGAAGCGACTCTGTGGAAAGTGTCCGACGGCAGTTTGATTCGCAAATTCCGCGGGCATCGCGACAGTCTCTATGCCGTCGCGATCAGTCCCGACATGCAAATTCTCGCCACGGCCGGATACGACCAACAGATCAAGCTTTGGGATCTGCGCACCGGCGCCGAGCAGAAAACGCTGAAGGGGCACAACGGCGCTGTCTTTGCCCTGGCGTTCGATCCGCGCGGCAAGCTGCTGGCCAGCGCCAGCGGCGATCGCACCGTGAAGCTGTGGGATGTCGCCAACGGCGAGCGATTGGAAACATTTGGCCAGCCGCTGCAAGATCAGTACACCGTCGCGTTCAGTCCCGACGGTCAGCATCTCGCCGCCGCCGGAGCCGACAACCGCATTCGCATCTGGAAGATTAGCCCGTCCGGCAAGGAAGGGACCAATCCGACCGAGATGACCGAATTCGCCGACGAGCAGCCGCTGGTGAAATTGGCGTATTCACCCGATGGACAAACGCTCGTCTCATCGGCCGACGATCGGACGATCAAGTTCTGGAATCCCGCGACGCTGATCGAATTGCGCACCTTGGAGCGGCAACCGGATGTCGCACCGGCAATGGCATTTCTGCCGGCCGATCGTCACGGTTTGGTCGTCGGTCGGATCGATGGATCGCTTGCGATTTACGACGCGCTCAGTGGACAACGGATCGCGAGCATCGCTGCCGTCGTTCTGCGCTCTCTGTTCGCGGTCGCAGCCGATTCGTCAAGCAGAATCTCGCCACCAGTGCCGTTCGCCGCTGCGATTCTTGCGCAAGTCCCGCTCGGCGGTTTCGTGGAAGCGATTCCAGAGCAGCCCGAAGTCGAACCGAACGACACTCCCGCACAGGCGAATCCGATCAAAAAGCTTCCGGCGACGGTGGTCGGCACGTTGGGCGTCTTGGGCGACGCCGATTATTTCAGCTTCGATCCAGCCGCAGGACAAACTTTTGTTTTCGACGCCGCGGCTCGGAGCATCGGGTCGAAGGCGGCGCTGCGATTGGCGTTGTTCGACGCCGAAGGAAAGCTGTTGCGCGATCAAAGTGAATTCGATTCCGCCAGCGATCCGCTTATGGTGTATCATTTCGATCGCGCCGGCCGCTATCTGATCCGCATCGACGATCGAATGATGGCCGGTGGCCCGGAACACAAATACAAGCTGACCATCGGTGCAATTCCTTACGTCGTCGGTTGCTATCCGCTCAGCGTGGCGTCCGGCAAGGCTACCGATGTGGAGCTTATCGGCTACAATCTGCCGCCGGGCGCGAAAGCACAAGTGCAGGCTGGCGCGCCGGGCGAAATGGCGGTCCCGATCGACGCCGGCAAATTTCATGTGCGCGGTCCGATCAACGTCGTGGTCGGCGATTTGCCGGAAACTATTCCGACCGAATCGAATGACACATTGCAGCGCGCCACGCCGATGTCCGCGCCTGGCAGCGCCGCCGGGCGGATTCATTCGCATTCCGCCGGGATGACTTCGGAAGCGAACTACTATCGCTTCGAATCCAAGGCCGGGCAGAACTGGATCATCGAAACCGAGGCCGCCCGCCGCGGATCGCCGATCGACACCCGGATCGACGTGCTCACCGCCGACGGCCATCCGATCGAGCGCGTGGTGTTGCAAGCCGTCCGCGATTCGTATATCAACTTCCGCGGCATCGATTCCTTGAACGGCGCGCCGCGGCTCAAGAGCTATGAAGAAATGGAGTTGAACCAATTCATCTACATGGGAGGCGAAGTCTGCAAATTGTTTCAGGCGCCGCGCGGCCCTGATTCCGATTTTGGTCTCTATCAGGCCCTCAACGGCCAGCGACGCGCCTATTTCGACACTACCGCCACGAGCCACGCCAACTTCGAGCCGGTCTATGTCGTTCAGCCCTATCCGCCGGGAACGAAGCTCCCCAACAACGGCTTGCCGTCGTTTCCGATTTATTACTCCAACGACGATGATGGCGATCGCAAGCTCGGGCGCGATTCGCGGCTCATGTTCACCGCGCCCGCCGATGGCTCGTATGTGATCCGAGTCATCGACAGCCGTGGCCAGGCCGGTGAACGGTATGTTTTTCGGCTGACGGTCCGCAAGCCGCAGCCCGATTTCCGCGTCAATCTGGTCGGCGCCAATCCAACTGTAAACACTGGCAGCGGACAGCAATTCAAGGTTCAGGCCGATCGGCTCGACTACTTCGACGGCGACATCCGCGTCGATATCATCGGCGTGCCGCCCGGGTTCACGGTCACGTCTCCGCTCGTGATCCAGGCCGGGCATTTGGAGGCCCAGGGCGTTCTCTATGCCCTCGAAGGAGCTCCGCAGCCGACGATTCAAAACGCCGGCATTTCAAAAATCTCGGCCACGGCCAGCGTCGATGGCCGCGAGGTCGTGCATGAGGTCGGCAGCTTCGGCCAAATCAAGCTTGGGGCCAAGCCGAGCGTTGTCGTGCATTTGCAGCCCACCCAGCAGTCCGCCGCCGCCATCGCGGCGCAGTCGAAGCCGCGGCCGCAGCGGTGGGTGGTCGTCGATCCGGCGAGTTACGTTTCCAAAGGCGGGGCGACGCTGACCAAGCAAGCCGATGGTTCCCTGCTGGCCGGCGGCGCCAATCCCGACAAGGATTCGTACACCGTCGTGGCCCGCACCGATCTTCGCAATATCCGAGCCGTTCGATTGGAAGTGCTGGGCGATCCGAGTTTGCCGGCCGGTTCGCCCGGTCGCAGCGAGGAAATCGGCAACTTCGTTCTTTCGCAATTCCACCTGTCGGCCGGCCCGCAAATCGATTTCACAATCGCCGCGCCGGTGACGTTGCAATCTGCCGACGCCGACTACTCGCAGCGCGGATTCCCCGTCGCGGCGGCGATCGACGGCAAAGGAGCCAGCGGTTGGGCCATCGGGATCGAGAATGCGAGAAGCCGCTGGTCCGTGATGCGCAAGGGGGACGATCCCTCGCACACCGCGACTTTCCAAACGAAGACGTCGATCGATTTCCCCGACGGCACGATCCTCACCTTCACGCTCGACCAAATGAGCGGCTCCAAGAGTCACAATCTCGGACGATTCCGCCTGTCGGTGCTGGCCGACGAGCCGCCGGTTCTTGAACCGGCGCCGCCGATTCCTGAAGTGGTCATCGCGCCGGGCACGACGACGACTTGCAAGCTAACGATCGACCGCCGCGGATTTGCAGGCTCGCTCGAATTCGACGTGAACGATCTGCCGCATGGCGTGATCGTCGACAACATCGGTCTAAACGGCATCTTGATTCCCGAAGGTCAGAGAGAGCAGACCGTCTATCTGACCGCCGCGCCGTGGGTTCCGCCGATCGATCGGTTGTTCTTTGCAGTTGCCAAAGGCGCCGGCGCGCAGGCATCGCTGCCGGTTTGGCTGCGGGTGCGCCGCGCGGGCGGATCGCCCAAGTCGGAACAAGCGTCGGCGCGGCGCTAGAGCGCTAACCACAGAGCCACCGAGGGCACCGAGAAGAACGGAAAGCATTCGAAGCGACGAAATGCCGGCGGTGCAGCACATATCTCTTCAATTCAACGTTGTTTTCTCGGTGTCCTCGGTGACTCGGTGGTTAGAAAGGACGAAAGTGAAACTAACATGAGACGACTATCCGCGTCGCGCTCGCTTGGATTCCTTTTCGGCGGTTGTTTCATCGCCGCATCTCTCATTGCGGCGGTTGCGCGAGCCGCCGATGCCGATCCGCTCGACCAAATCAAGCCGGGCGAATGGTATGAAGTGCCCAATTCCCGGCTCGATTCGGTCGCGCCCTCGGAGAAGCA
>Ga0182024_10024147_pt1 | contig 10826 bp, 4 predicted proteins | sample P32metaG_FD_120480 | JGI IMG/M metagenome (GOLD analysis project Ga0182024, IMG submission 120480) | Permafrost microbial communities from Stordalen Mire, Sweden - P3-2 metaG (Illumina Assembly) | ecosystem: Environmental > Terrestrial > Soil > Wetlands > Permafrost | place: Sweden: Stordalen...
GAGACCGACACCGCCAACTTCGCCAAGACGGTCACGATCACCACAGCCGTGACCGGCAGCGGCACCGCCACGATCACCGACTCCAACTCGATCGCCGGCTGCACCAACGTGACCACCTGCCTCGCCGACGTCGGCGACTCGATCACGATCACCCCAACAGCCTCGACCGGCAACCGCTTCACCGGCTGGTCCGGCGGCACCTGCGCCGGCACCGCGAACCCCTGCACCCTCTCGGCACCCTCGAGCAACGAGACCGACACCGCCAACTTCGCCAAGACCGACACGATCACGGCCACGGCCGTGACGACCGAGGGCCCAAGTGGCGGCGGCGCCGTGACGATCACCGACTCCGACGCCGTGGCCGGCTGCACCAGCGTCACCAGCTGCCTTGCCGACGTCGGCGACTCGGTCACGTTGACGCCGGTGGCGGCCTCCGGGTACCGCTTCACCGGGTGGTCGGGTGGCACCTGCACCGGCACGACAAGCCCGTGCAAGCTCACGACGACCGCGACCGCGGAGAGCGACACGGCCAGCTTCGCCGAGACCGTGACCCTCGAGGCGGGGGCAACGGGGACCGGCACGGTCGCACTGACCGACACCAACCCGCTCGCCGGATGCACCAGCGTCACCAGCTGCCTCGCCGACGTCGGCGATCAGATCAACGTGACGGCAACCGCTGACACGGGCTCCCGCCTCAGCGGCTGGAGCGGTGGCGACTGCTCGGGCGTCGTCAATCCCTGCTCATTCACGGCCGCGACCAGCGCCCTCAAATCCACGCTGACCGACACCGCCGCGTTCGCCACGACCGTGACGATCACGGCCAACGTCCCGGCCAACGGGGGGACCGCCACCGTCACGGACGCCAACGCCAACGTACCCAACTGCAGCGGCGTGGCCTCGTGCTTGGCCAACGTCGGCGACCAGGTCACCCTGACCGCCGTCCCCGACTCGAGCTACGCCTTCACGGGCTGGACGAGCGGCGCCTGCGCCGGACAGGGCCCGGTCTGCACCGTCGCGGCCTCCGCGACGGAGACCGACTCGGCGAGCTTCGCGCAGATCCCCACGGCAACCGTCCGCGCGACGGCGGGGCCGCAGGGGACGGACACCATCAGCGACTCCAACGCCGAGGCGTTCTGCAGCGATGCACCGAAGTGCGTCGTCCCAATCGGTGACGCGATCACCGTGACCGCCGCGCCCAATCCGGGCTATTCGGTCGCGAGCTGGTCAGGTGGCGGCTGCGCCGGCACCGGCCCCACGTGCGTTGTCAGCAACGTCACCGGCGACCTCACGATCAACGTCACCTTCGCGCTTGCGCTCAGCGGCGACGGCAGCACCGCGGTCTACGTGGCGCCGACCGGCAACGACGCGAATCCCGGAACCGCGGCCCAGCCGGTGCTCACGCCGCAGCGTGGCATCGCGATCATCGAGGCCTCGGGCGGCGGCAAGAACCAGCTTCGCCTCGCCCAGGGCTCCTACAGCGGCGGCATTTCGCTGACGGCGGCCGACAGCGGCATCGAGATCTACGGCGGCTTCGACCCGGCGAGCTGGTCGGCGGTACTCAATCCGCCGACCCCGACGACGATCTCGGGAGCACCCCAGGCGCTTGTGGCGAGCCACGCAACCGGCGTCTTGATCCAGGAACTCGACCTCGTCGGCGATCCGGCGAGCGACGGCACGACGTCGGTGTACGGCATCCGCGCTGTCGAGGGCTCATCACTGTCACTGCTCGACGTCGGCGTGCAGGCGTCCAACGCCCTGTCGGGCTTGCCAGGCCCGGCGGGCACCGCCGGCGCCGCGGGCGCCGCGGGTGGCCCGGGCGGAGCCGGCGAGACGGCAGCCGCCGTGATCGCCGAATGCCTTGCTTCGGGCGGTTCGACCTGCGTTGCCGTCGACGGCAAGAGCGGCGCTGCGGGACTCGGCGCCAACGGCAACGACTACCTGCTTGTGCATGACCCGGCCTACGAGCGCAACCCGCGGCTGCTCGCGCGCAGCAACGCGCTGCCCACCCCCCAGCCCGGACCCTCGGCCGGCGACGGCGGCTTCGGCGGCTTCGGCGCGTCGGCTTCGCCGAGCGCACCCGCGCAGCTGTGCCGGGGATCCAAGGACACCTACGTCTGCGGGCCCTCCGGCGTCACGGCCAGTGGCAAGCCGATCCTCCTCGGGAGCTTCTATGGCGGCCTCGGCTCGGCCCCGTTCGACACCGCCCAGATCGCGAGCGCGGGCACGGGCGGCGCCAACGGCTTCTCGAATCCAACCGGCGACGGCTACGCCGGCAAGGATGGCACCACAGGCGATGGCGGCAGCGCGGGGGCCAGCGGCGCCTCCGGCAACCCCGCCACGATCTCGCAGCTCGACAGCTTCGCGCCCGCCAATGGGCTCGCCGGAGCGCCGGGCAACCCCGGCGCGGGCGGAGGCGGAGGCGGCGGCGGCGGCGGCGGCGCAGGCAGCCTCGAGGTCACTGCTGACAAGGTCGTGTATGGCTCCGGCAATGGCGGAGGCGGTGGCGGCGGCGGCGGCGCAGGCGGCACCGCCGGCGCGGGCGGGCAGGGCGGCGGCGGCTCGTTCGGCGTCTACCTGAGCGGCTCCTCGACCATCAGTGCGTCAGCCGGCAGCTCGATCGCCGCCGGCAACGGCGGCGCGGGCGCCAACGGCGGCGCCGGCGGTAACGGCGGCGGCGGCGGTAACGGCGGCAACGGCGCAACCAACGGCGTGCCGGCCCAAGGGGCCGGCGGCAACGGCGGCGCCGGCGGCAACGGCGGCGCCGGCGGCGCCGGCGGCGGTGGCGCCGGCGGGCCCAGCTACGGAATCTTCCAGGCGGATGCATCCTCGACGCCGGTCCTCGCCCCCGGCACCGTCGTCGCGGCGGGCACACCCGGCAACGGTGGCCTGGCCGGCGCGCCGGGCGGAGCCGCCGCGCCGAAGGGCGGAGGCGGAGCGACCAAGCCGTGCTCGAAGAAGTGCGGCTTCCTGGCCAAGCTCCCCGTGCGCTTCCCGGCATACGGCCTGCTCAAGGGTGACGCCGTCACGATGGTGGTCGGCTGCACAGCGGCGTGCAACGCCGGCGGACGACTGACGCAGAAGCCCGGCGGAGCGCCGCTCGCGGAGTTCGGCTTCAAGCTCGCCGCCAATCACGTGGCCACGATCAGCGCTCCCCTCACGGCTCAGGGGATGGCGCTCTTCAAGAAGAAGAAGCGGCTGCTTCTGAGCGTCGCGATCACGGCTGCCGTCGGCAGCGGGCCGTCGCTGACCTACACGAGCTCCCTCGAGCTGACGCGACTCACGCCGGCGCCCAAGCGCCGCGGGCACAAGCAGAAGAAGTCGACGCTGATTTTCCAGCTGCGCCCGGTCACGCCGAGCCAGTAAGGCGATCGAGATGCCGACGGCCCGCTAGCTCGCTCGGCGACGCCGGCTCGGCCTCGCCGAGCGTACGCACAAGCGCTCGATCGAGCACCGCGTGGGCGTAGCGCTGCGTGATCGGCGAGCGGAACACGTGCTCCATCGTGGGGATCCGCTCGAGGTGGAGGTTCGGCCACTCGGCAAGTCTCTCTGTCAGACCGTCGGCAACGAAGTCTTCGAACAGCGGCTCGTTGAGCGACAGCGCCAAGGTCGTCTGCACGCCGCGGTCGCGCAGGCGGTCCAGCACCTCGACCACCTCGGATGCCAGTCGTGACTTCACGTCAGGCTCGCGCCGGCGCAGGCGCATGGCGCTCAGCTTCGTGCTCAGCATCCGGGTGATGCGCCAACGATCGGTGGCGATGATCTTCAGGACCATCGCTACTTCGCGCTCGTGCAGGAGCAGCAGGGCCCGACGCGCATCGCGCACCGCCCCGAGCTCCGCAGTCCAGTCGAAGGCCAGCAGGTTGAGGAGCAGGATGCCCACCACGCGAGGGTCCTCGAGACCGGCGTGCAGGCCCCAGTACGCGCCCGAGCAGACGCCACCGACGAGGAAGCGGCCGGGCGCGCCGCGTCGCTCGAGCTCGTCGAACGCGGCGATGACCTGGGCGGCGAATTCACGGCGCTGGAAGGCATCGCGATCGGCGTAGGCGCTGGCGTCCCCGTCGGAGTCCCCGACCGCCGCGACATCGAAGCGCAGCGTCGGGACGCCGAGTGCGGCCCACCGCCGCGCCGCCTCAACCCACATGCGCTCCGGGCCGATGCGTCGCACGGCACCGGGGTTCAGCAGCACCGCGCACAGCGACAACGCGGCGGCCGACACGGGCTCGGTCAGGATTCCAGACAGCCGGCGCCCCTCGAAGTCGAACTCGAACGGGGTCTCGCGGACGACGTCGTCGCCCACCGTCAGCTCGATCGCGTCGATCAGCGCCGGTGCGTCTGTCTGCCGGCTCGCGCCGCCGCGAGGGGTTCCCTGCTCCCCCGCGCCGACCCATTCGACCATGCGCGCGATGGTCTCCGTCGGAGCGCGTGAGAGATGCGGATCAACCATCATCGTCTCGTAGCCCGACCCGTCGGCGACGGCCAGCTCGACGCCGCTGCGCTCGAGGGAGGCGCGAAGACCGCGGTCGGGGGGAAGCGTGTCGCGGCCGAGCATGAGAACGCGCCGCTGCCCGCCGCCGGGGAGATCGAGCGTCGTGAGGTCGATCTGCTCGAGGTCGGCGAGCGTCTCGGCGGTCAGGATGAAGCCGGCCACGTTGAGGTCCCCCTCCCAGGCCGGGTCCTCGGCCACCGGGGGCGGCTCCTCGCGTCCGAGCCCCGTGTCGACGAGCTCGGACTCCGCCATGCGCGCGAATGTGCGCATCTCGCGCACGAGCAGGCTCCCGCGCGATTGCGCAGCCCACAGCAGGAGGTCGTCGACCGGCGCGCCGAGCGCGGCCGCTCGATAGGCCAGGGTGCCACCGAGGCCGATCCCCACCGCGACGATCCGCTCGCAGCCGCAGGCGCCGCGAAGCGCCGCCGCCGCCGCCTCCACCGAGGCGCTCCAGACATCGAGGCGACCTGGGTCGCGAGGCGTGCCGGCGCTGTCACCGGTTCCGGGGAGGTCGAAGCGCAGAGCAGGATGGCCGGCCAGCGCGAGCTCTCCGGCGAGCGCGAGCAGACTGCGGTGGGCCCCCAGCTCATCCCAGCCGAAGGGCGCGCAGATGATGACGCCGGTCTGAGCGTAGGGATCCTCGGCGGGAAGGTGCAAGACGGCATACACCGGCTCGGACTCGAGCGCGATGTAGGACGGTCGCCCGTGCAGTGTCAGCATCCCCCGTTCGTCAGCGTGTGTCGCGAGATCGGTCACCGGTGCCTAGAAGCTCTATCGGCACCCGCCCGGCAAGGTTGAGCGCGGTGAGCGTCCCAGCCGCCTGTCCCGGGGCTCCCTCCAGACGCGTCAGCTCGATGTTGCGTCCGCCACCTGGCTCGACCGAGAACGCGTCGTCGGAGGCGCGGAACCCGGCAACGTTCACCCTCACACCGTGCGCCAGGCGATCGGCCGCCACGACCAGCAGGGCCCGATCGCCCGCCGTCTCGCTGATCGAAGCAGTCAGGCCGAGGCGCTCGCCCGGCTCGCGCACGAGCGGGCGCCCGGCCGGGAAGCGGAAGGACTGCGACAGCACCCCGCCATCCGGGGCGTGGAGCGTGACCGCCACGACGTCGTGCCCGGGCGGCCCGAACCGATACGACCACGACGCGTCGACGAAGCGCCCCAGCAGCTCCTCGACGCCGAGCTCGAGGTTCGAGTGCGGCGCGAGCTCGAGCTCGCGCGAGGCCTCTTCGACGCGCCGCTCGAGATCCGCGTAGAGGGCCACCCGCAGGCGCGCACTGACGGGCGCACCGGTGTCGTTGGCGACGTGCACGCTGATGCCCGAGAGCCCCTCGTCGGTGCTCCATACCGCCAGCGGGGCGAGGGCGCGACGGACGTGGTGATAGGCGACCTTCGGCTCGCCGCGGTGATCGAGGATCCCCCAGCCCGCGCCGGGGCGCAGGTCTCGCAGCCATTGGATGATCGCGCCGGCGCACGGCGAGGCGCCACGACGCCATTCGCCGAGCGTCTCCGCCATGACGATGCCGGTGAGCTCGCGCGAGAGCTCGAGGTAGCGCTCGCCGTCGCTTGCACGCAGCTCCGCTGCGTCGACGCCGAAGATCTCTGAGAGGTAGTGGTCGCGCACATCGTCGAAGTCCCAGGCGCTGCCCTGGTCGCGCGGGACCCCCGCCTTCCAGCGCGGGTCGTTGACCGGCGGCGGGTTCCCGAGCTCCGCGAGCGAGCCGGCCTCGGGCACGTTGGCAAACGCCAGGCACTCGGTGGCGAAGCGGACCCCGGACAGACGGGCGTCAAGAAGCGGCCGCCGGTACGCGCCGACGCCGTAGTAGTTGGCCACGCCGCGGTCGGGGCGAAACGGCAGGTCGCCGCCCCACGGGGCGGACGGGACATACAGCGCATCGACGCGCGCCTCGGCGATCAGATCGGGCAGCAGCTCGTCGTAAAGCGGCCCGCCGGCGAGGGAGGCGTCGAGCCCGAGCATCGCCACCTGCTGAGCGACCTCGCTCGATCCGCACAGGACGGCCAGGCTCGGCCGGCCGCCGAGCATCGCCAGCTGCTGTCGGGCCTCGCGGCGCACAGCCTCGAGAAACGCGGCGTCGGACTGGGGATAGTCCAGGTTGGCAAACATGAAGTCCTGCCACACGAGGATGCCAAGCTCGTCGCAGAGGTCATGAAACTCCGCCGACTCGTAGGCACCGACGCCCGGGATCCGCACCATGTTCATGCCCGCCTCGCACATCATCGCCAGGATGGCGCCGTGCGAGCCCGGCGCCCGCGCCGCCATCCCGCTCGCCGCGAGCGCCGTCCAGACGGCCCCGCGCACGAACAGCGGCTCGCCGTTGACGACCAGGCTCAGACCGTCGCGCTCGAGGCTCTCGCCCCCGGCCTCCAGGACGCGAAAGCCCACGCGGCCGGCATCGATGCGCGTCTCCCCATCGGACTCGACGCGCAGGCTGACCCCGTACAGGGCCGGCTCACCGTGCGTGTGCGGCCACCACAGCGCGACGTCCGGAACGGTCAGCTCGCCGCATGCCTGCGTTCCGGTCAGCTCGAGCTCGGCCTCGTGGCGGCCGCGCTCGCCGCCGTCGAGCTCGACGACCACACGCGTCGGCACGACGCCGAGCGGACGCAGCGCGAGGCGCACGGCGAGCACGCCGGCGCCGCCTTCCACCCGCGGGCGCAGATCGAGCTCGTCGACGGCGAGCACGCGGCGGTGCTCGAGGCGCACCGGCCGCCACGGGCCCACGACCGGCGGTCCGGGGGCGAACCCCGGGGTGCGCCCGATCAGCATCGTGCGGTAGAAGCGCAGGGCGCCGTCGGCGATCAGCCGCGTGCGCCAGCGCGCCCGCGGGCGGCGGCCGCCGGCGAGGCGCGGCGTGAGCGCACGGCAGCAGATCGCCAGCTCGCCGCCGTCCGCAAGCGCGCCGCTCACGTCGACGCCGACCGCCTCGAACATCGAGCTGCCGTCGTGGATGCGCAGCCCGTTGAGATAGACCTCGGCGATCGTCGCGAGCCCCTCGAACACGACCACGGCCTCTTCGTCGCTGCCGCACTCCATCGCCGGCACGGACGTGCGAAACCACCAGTCCTTCCCGTCCAGGTCCGCGCCTGAGAGCTCCCACGGCGGCGCGCCGCCGGCGCAGAGCACGTCCGCGGCGGTTCCCGGCACCACGGTCGGCCGCCAGTCGAGCCCGTCGATCGAATCGGCGTCCGCGTGCGCGTCAGGCGCTGTGCTCGCGGCCTCCCAGCGGTCGTGCAACTCGAGCACCGAGTGGCCCTGCACCCGCGCCCTCACGGCGCCTCGGAGCATGCCCCCGGCCTCAAGATGTGCGGCTATCCGACGACCTCCTCCAGCGCCGCCATGCTTCGCCTCCAGCGCTCGCCGAGCGGCTCGAGCAGCGGCACCGGGTCGAACTCCCGCCGCCGTGCGAGGCGGAAGCCGAGCACCTTGCAGCCGTCAACGATCGCCTGCATCGAGGCCACGGCGGGAGCGGCGGCCTCGCCGAAGAGCCATTCCGCCGAGCTCGACGCGAGCTCGAAGGCGGCGCCGACCATCCGGACGGTGGCAAACGCGTAGTCGTGGTAGGCCTCCGCAGGCGCCTGCATGAGCAGCGGAAGATCCTCCACGAGCGCCTCGGCGAAGCGCGCGAAGGGATCGGTGCGCGGGCGTCGCTGCAGGTGCCCTCGCAGCGACGCGACCGCTGACTCGCGCAGTTGGGCGCCCTTCAGGCGTGGGCCCGCATCGAAGCGCACGAGCTCCGTGTAGGGAGGCGGGATCCACACCGAGGGCTCGGCCTCGAGTCTGAATATGCCGGCGTAGTCATCGCCCTCGAGCTCGTACAGACCCGGCCCGTGGAAGTAGCGCATCCAGCCGCGCTCGAGATCGATCGCCTCGGCCGCCACCGAGGTCTTGACGTGCTCGCGGCGGTAGCTCGTCGCTGCGGTGTCGGGCAGGAACCAGGAATCGAGTTCGACGATGATCGTGCGGCCCGCATCGATCTGCTCGGCGATCTGAAGCGGGAGCGGCCGATAGGGCTGCATCTCGTGAATGTCGATGCCGAACAGCCCCTCGAGGTCCTCAGGCGGAGGCTTGAAGAAGGTCCATTGGTCGCCTTCGAAGTCGGTGCGCACGAGACAGCCGAGCGCGGCCAGCGGCTCGTCGCCGCGCCCGTTGAGCAGCTCGATGATGATGTCTGTGTAGCAGTTGCTCTCGGCGTAGGTGCGGTGGGAGCCGTGAACCGCGTGCGGGCGGTAGCTGCTCGCATCAAGGTCGAAGAGGCTGCGGTAGGTGCCGGTGCGAACGGCGGTCATGACGGCCAGAGCTCCCGTCGTACCTCGGCGGGCCAGCCCTCGGGGTCGAAGCCGTGATGGCGCAGCAGCGCGAGCACGATCCGCTCCTGCCCGAAGCCGAGACAGGCCGTGTGGGCGCTGCCCCCGTCGGCGAGCGTCAGCCCGAACTTCGACGCGAAGTGGTCCTGGTGATAGTTGAACGACGCGAGCGCCGTCGGCTCGTCGCCGGCGATCTGTACGAGCAGCTCGAACTTGAGCTCCTGCTCGCGTTGATTGGCGGCGAGCATCCGCCCCGCGCGCCCGAAGAACGGGTCGCTCGCGCGGTCGCGCTCCGCGGCGAGACCGAGCCGCCCGAACAGCTCGAGCCCGCGCTGCGACCAAGCGTTGCGCCAGGCGAGCACGTCGTCGGGGGCGCCGAGCCGGACGATCTCGCGCTGGTGGAACATCTGCAGGCGCGCCGGATCCTCGGAAGGCTCGTGGCGGAACACCCAGCCGCCGCCGGCGTCGACGACGATCCCCCCAGCGGGCAGCGGTCCGCCCGCGGCCACGGCGGGATACACCGGATAGCACGCCGCCGGGACGAGCACGAGCTCGCTCATCGTCTGGTACTCACTCCAGTCCTCATGACGGTCCGCCAACTCCGCCTGTCGCAGCGCGTCGGCCTCGTCGCCCTCGAAGGAGAAGACGCTGCCGGCGAGGTTCGGGAAGGAGTGCAGGTAGCCGATCGTCTCGAGCGTGCGCCGCGGGATCAGCGGCGGGAAGCTCATCAGCTGCGGCCCGTCGGGCGCCGACAGCGTCGTGATCAGTGCGTCAACGCCCCGGCGGATGGCCTCGAACACCGCGCCCCGACCGAACAGGCCGTGGACTCCACTCGGAACGAGCAGCCCCCGGGCGATCAGCTCGTCGCGGAACGCAGCCTGATCGGCGTGCGCCTGGCGAACGGCGGTCATCAGGCCTCCTTGGCGATCAGCAGCAGCGACGCGTCGGTGGCGTGAAGGCGCTCGTTGGCGACCATCAGGCGCGCCGACAGCGCGTCGCGCAGATGGCGGCCGACGCTGTAGGGGCTGTCGTTGCGGTAGCCGACGATCCCGATTGCCTCGAGCGCGCCCTCGCAGATGCGCGGTGCGCGCTCCGATGCCGCGAGCTTGAGGCTGTTGAAGCGCAGCACGCTGGCCATCGTCATCAGGCGCTCGCGCCCGCCCTCGTCCTCGGCGCTGGCGGCGAAGTCGGCGAGCGCCTGCGCCACCTCGGCGCGCAGCAACGTCAGCTCCGTCATCACGTGCGAGAGCCGCAGCGCCGCCGGGACAGGCTCGCCGGGGCGCCGCCGCGCGCTCGCGCGCACGAACTCGCGCGCGCGCTCGAAGGCCTCGGTCGCGATCCCTAGCCAGACGTGCGACCACAGGACGTGCGAGAGCGGTACCAGCGACTGGTTCATGACCTGCGCGAACGGCGCAGCAAGCACCTGTTCGCGCGCGAAGCCGGCGCGCACGACGAAGCCCGGAGAGCAGGTCCCGCGCATGCCGAGCGTGTCCCACACGCCGGTCGGCTCCAGCTGCGACTGATCCGAGCGCGTCAGCACCAGCACCTGGTCGCCGGGCTCGGCGTCGACGCTGCGGCGAAGCGTCGTGAAGAGATCGTCTGCATGGGCGCCGTAGCTGACCGTCGGCGCCTGCTTCTCAAAGCTCAGACCGTCACCGCCGTCGGACTCGGTGACCGCCGCTATCGAACGACCCATGTCGCCGCCGATGCCGACCTCCGAGGTGACCGACGCGATCAGGCGCTGCTCGCGCGCGAGCTCGCCCAGATAGCCCTCGAACCAGGGAGCGTCGTCGAGGTGCCGCGCGATCGTGAGCACCTGAATCTGGTGCATCGCGAACACCATCGCCGCCGAGCTGCAACCGCGAGCGAGCTCGAACGCGCAGCGCGCGATCGCCTCGAGCGACACGCCGCCGCCGCCGAGCCCCTCGGGCACTCCCGCGGAGAGCACACCGGCCGCGCGCAGGGCGTCGATCGCCTCGACGGGAAAGCGGGCATCGCGGTCGACGTCGGCTGC
>Ga0182024_10024148_pt1 | contig 10826 bp, 11 predicted proteins | sample P32metaG_FD_120480 | JGI IMG/M metagenome (GOLD analysis project Ga0182024, IMG submission 120480) | Permafrost microbial communities from Stordalen Mire, Sweden - P3-2 metaG (Illumina Assembly) | ecosystem: Environmental > Terrestrial > Soil > Wetlands > Permafrost | place: Sweden: Stordalen...
ATGAACGGCGGTCCGGCAATGCCGGAGGCGAAGCCGCGCCGTAAGGCACGTCGCCGCAAAGCCGTTGCAGCCGTTGCCGTGAAGAAGGTCGCGAATGGCCGGAAGAAGGCAACGAACGGACGCAAGAAAGGGGCTCGCAAAGCCGCCCGCAAGGTTCGTAAGACCACACGTAAGGTAGTGCGTAAGGCTCGCAAGGCCGTACGCAAGGGTACCCGCAAAGTCCGCAAGGGCGCGCGTAAAGCCGTCCGCAAGGGCGCACGCAAAGCTCGCAAAGGCGTGCGTAAAGCCGTCCGCAAGGGCGCGCGCAAAGCCCGCAAGACCACTCGCCGCAAAACGAGTGCCGCAAAAGCCGGAGTGCGTAAGACCACCGTCCGGCGTAAACGCAAAGGCGGCCGCAAGAAGAAAGCCTAGCGCATAGCGGAAGAAAGAACGACGGGCGATCGCAAGTGCGATCGCCCGTTTTTCATCTCTCGCCTGCCGGCGACCGTCAAATCAGGTCGGGCGCTTTGCCGTCGTGTTCCTCCACCCAATGACACGCGGCGAAATGCCCCGGCGCGTATTCGCGCAGCGGCGGCACCTCGGTTTTGCAGCGATCGAAGGCCAGCGGACAACGGGTATGAAAGCGGCAGCCCGGTGGAGGATTGACCGGCGACGGAATGTCGCCCGTCAGGACGATGCGTTTTCGCCGTTTCTCCACGACCGGATCGGGAATCGGAATGGCTGAGAGCAGCGCCTGCGTATAGGGATGGAGCGGGTTCTCGTAAAGGTCGTCGCGATAGGCCAGCTCGACGATTTTGCCAACGTACATGACCGCAACCCGGGTCGATATATGACGGACGACCGAGAGGTCGTGAGCGATGAAGAGATACGTCAGCTTGAACTTGGCTTGCAGATCCTCGAGCAGATTGATGACCTGTGCCTGAATGGAGACGTCCAAGGCTGAGACGGGCTCGTCGCAGACGATAAAGCGGGGCTGGACCGCAAGCGCGCGCGCGATCCCGACGCGTTGACGCTGACCTCCCGAGAACTCGTGCGGATACCGGTTCGCGTGATACGGCTGCAGGCCGACTAGCCCTAGCAGCTCGCGGACGCGGTTGTCGACGTCCTTTCCGCTCGCGAGCCGGTGAATGCGGATCGGCTCGGCAACGATCTCTCCGATCGACATGCGCGGATTCAACGAAGCAAAGGGATCCTGGAAGATGATCTGCAGCGAGCGGCGCAGCCGCCGGATATCGCCTCGGTTCATCGTCAGAATGTTCCGCTCTTCGAAGTCGATCTCGCCCTTGGTTACCGGCAGCAGGCGCAGCAAGAGGCGGCCGACGGTCGTCTTTCCGGAGCCCGACTCGCCGACGAGTCCGAGCGTTTCGCCCTCCTGGATCGTAAAGCTGACGCCGTCGACGGCGCGGACGTCGGCGACGTGGCGAGACGTCAGTCCGGCGTAGATCGGAAAATATTTATAGAGATCCTTCGCTTCGATCAAAGCGGGGCTGGTCGCCAAAACGGGGCTGGTCATCAGCTTCCGGCCGGAATCGTCGGGAGCTCCCGCATCGCTTCGGGGCGCTGATCGCGCGCCCGCTCGTCGTAGAGATAGCAGCGGGCGACGTGACCGGCCCCGAAATCGTAGAGCGGAACCGGCTGGTCGCAGATCGGCATGCGATAGGCGCAACGCGGCGCAAACGCACATCCCGGTGGAAGACGCAGCAAGTTCGGCGGCTGGCCGGCAATCGGCTCGAGGCGCTTGCGTTCGCTGCGATCGAGGCGCGGCAGCGAGGCTAAAAGTCCTTGCGTGTACGGCATGCGCGGCTCGGCAAATATCTGCTCGGCCGTTCCATACTCCACCATGTTGCCGCCGTACATGACCAGCACGTTCTTGCAAAACTCCGCCACGACGCCCAGATCATGCGTGATCAGAATGATCGCCGCTCCGGTCTCGTGCTGGAGCTCGGCCATCAGCTCCAAGACTTGGGCTTGAATCGTTACGTCGAGCGCCGTGGTGGGCTCGTCGGCAATCAAGAGCTCCGGATTACACGAAAGCGCCATCGCGATCATCACGCGCTGGCGCATACCGCCCGAGAACTGGTGCGGATAGTCGCCCAACCGCTTGTCGGGTTGCGGGATGCGAACCTTGCTCAGCATCTCGATCACGCGTTCGCGCGCTTCGGGCCGGTTCAGGCCGAGGTGCAGACGCACCGCCTCAGAGATCTGCTCGCCGATGGTCAGCACCGGATTGAGCGACGTCATTGGATCCTGAAAGATCATTGCTATCCGATAGCCGCGGATCTTGCGCATCTCGGCTTCGCTTTTCGCCGGCAAGCTTTCACCGCGCAAGGCAATGCGATCCGCGGTGACGGTTGCGTTGCCGGCCAAGAGCCGCATGATGGAGAGCGCCGTTACTGATTTTCCCGAGCCGGATTCGCCCACGATGCCCAGCGTTTCACCGTCCTCCAGTGAGAACGAGAGGCCGTTGACCGCAGTTACCGGTCCGTCTTCAGTGCGAAAGGTCGTTCGAAGGTTCTTGACCTCGAGTAGATCCACGCGGCCGCTAAATACCCGTGAGCGAAAGCACGAAGGCCGAAACGACGAAGACGACGGCGACAAAGCCGGTTAGCCGCTTGAGCTGCTCTTCTGCGCCGAGCCGCCCGTGGTAGGAGCTCTCGACTCGGCCTCCGATGGTGCCGGTCAGCCCTTCCTGTTTGGTCGTTTGGATCGCAAGCAAGAAAATCAGCGAGATCGCGGCCAGCACAAAAATGCCCGCGAGGCCGTGCGTTAGCCAGGCTGCGTGCATGGCGATCGCCGTCTTTGCCTGCACCTGCGGCAGGACGGGTGCGTTGGGCGGGACGACTCCGGCGGGCAGCGTTGCGGCGGCCGATGGCAAAACCTTGGCGGTTGCCGCGGCCAGGACGAACAAGGGGTTCAAGTCGCTCTTCTCTTCCTTAAATAGGCAATGGCGGCATCTTCTCTACGACCGCAGGCCCCAGGCTGCCTGCATGAACCCTTCCGCGCGAAGTAATCGCCCGCGCCCGCCGAAGATCCCCAAGTGGCTGAACTAGAGGGGCTGACGGAGGCGGTCTCCACGATCGTTCCGATCAAGAACCGGCGGGTTTGGCGCGACCTCGCGCGCATCCTCTCCACCATTTTCAACCCGTTCCTCACCGCGCTCGCGCTGTTCGTGATCCTGGCCCACATCGGCGCCAAGGATACCTTGGATTTTTGGCGCCTGCTCTTTATCTCGACATTTTTCACGTCGTTGGGCCCGATGCTCTATGTGTTCTGGCTCTATGCGAACGACTACATCTCCGATCTCGACATGTCGGTGCGGGCCGAGCGTGAGATGATCCTGACCGCGTTTGTCGTCTTCGATCTCTTCGGGGCCGGCGCGCTGTGGCTCGCGCACGCTCCGCGCCTAATGATCGCCGCGATGCTCGGCTACTTCGTTTCGACACTGATCGTGCAGTACATCACGCGCTACTGGAAGATCAGCACGCACGCGCTGGGAATCACCGCACCGCTGACGGCATTGACGTTGATCTACGGCCGCCAGCCGTTACCATTCATGGTGCTGATCCCGATGGTCTGCTGGGCCCGAGTCTATCTCAAATCGCACACGGTCATGCAAGTCGTCGCCGGCGCAGCCCTGGCCGTTGCAACGACCGCCTTCTTCTTCTCACTCTTCCACGTAGGCCTACTCTCAGCGCACTAGGCTGATCACGACATGAAAACGGCGGTTGGCACGCTGGTTGCCGCCTGGCTCGTCTTCGGGCTCGGCGGTTGTTCTAGCGGGAATCCGTTCGCTGCGGCGCCCGGTATTGGGCAGGGCGCCGATCGCAACGATCGCGTTCCGGTGACGAGTGGAGAGAGCGGCTTTCGCGTTCTGTACAGCTTTCAAAACGGTGCCGACGGCGCAGTCCCCGCGACCAGCTTGATTGCCGATGCGAGCGGCAATCTTTATGGGACGGCGACCAACGTCGAGGGCGCCGGATCGTGTAACGTGCACTGCGGCAGCATCTTCGAGCTTTCACCGCCGGTATCGAAGCACGGCCGCTGGAACTTTACGATCCTCTACGACTTCAAGGGCCGCAAAGATGGAGGCCTGCCGGAGGGCAACCTAATGTTCGGCCCAGGTCGCAGCCTGTATGGCACCACTAACGTCGGCGGTGGCTATGGAAAGTTCGGTGCCGGCGTGCTTTTTCAACTCAGGCCTTTGCACCACCACTGGACCGAGCACGTGCTTCACAGGTTTGGGAGCGCCAACGACGGGCGCAATCCCCACGGCGGCCTCGTGGCTGATCGAACGGGAGACCTGTACGGAACCACCGTTAGTGGCGGCAAGTATTCTGCCGGCACCGTCTACGAAGTGTCACGCTCGGGCGCGGAAACGGTCCTCTACGACTTCAGCGGCGGAGAGGATGGCGGTTTGCCTACCGCCGGGCTTACCATCGATCGCGTCGGCCGCCTTTACGGCACGACGGAGTATGGCGGACACTTCTCCTACTATTGCCAGGACGGGTGCGGTGCGGTCTTTGAAATCTCGCCTTCCGCCGCTTCCGGCGGTTCTTGGAAATATTCGGTAATCCATGAGTTCGTCGGCGGCGATCCCGGCGACGGAGCCTTACCGGTGGCCTCGCTGCTGCTCGACCGGAAAGGAAATCTCTACGGCACAACGTTCGTGGGGCAGGCCTATGGGGGAGGCACCGCATTTGAGCTGACGCGGACACGCCATAAATCTTGGACGGAGAACGTGCTCTACCGCTTTCCCGCCTATCTCGGCGACGCTGCGAATCCCCAGGCCGGCTTAGTTTCCGACGCCGCCGGCAATCTTTATGCAACTAGCCAAAACGGCGGCGCGACCTATAAGGGCGATGCTTTTAAACTGATACCGCCAGCGACGCCGGGGGGCGCGTGGACGGACGCGATTCTCTACACCTTCGTCAGCAAAAAGCATGGCGCGATATACCCGTCTACCAGTTTAGTCTTCGGCACGGCAGGCCTACTTTACGGAACGACTCCGTACGGCGGTACGGGAGACTGCCTCTTTAATAAGACCAAAGGCTGCGGCACGGTTTTCCAAATCAACCCGTGAGGAGGTAGCCTAGAACTGTAAAAGCCTGTTCGACCCGCACGCGGTTGGCTGAACCGTAAGCTGCAGCCCCGTCGCATTCGACGCCAGCGCATCGCCACTCAAAGGCGAACTCGGATTGTGCGACGGCGTCGAAGAGAAGAGGTTCTTCGAGCGATCGTCGACGAGCGAGCCCAGCGTCTCGCCTTGCAGTGAAGCTTGGCCGCTCGTCGCGACCGGCGGAACTCCAAGAGTATTGTTCGTGTAGCATCCATTCTGCAGCCAGGCCGGCTGGTAGAGGTAAGCGGGGTTCGCTTGCAAGGGGTGCCAGCGATACGGATACTGCGACTCCCAGTTCGGCTGGCTCGCCCCCGGCCGCACATCGATGTGCATCGGCACCTTAAATGAATCTTCCGTCCCGCGACGCGGCTCTACGACGCGCGGCGGCGGCAGAGCAGACGCGGAGACGCCGCGAACGGCTCCGGTCGGAACGGCGAACGCCAAGGCGGGCGGCAGAAACGCCAGTGCGATCGCACCGGCCACGATTAGAGTGCGCAGCATACGCAACGACGTTCGAGCGTGGCGCGCGGTATCCTAGGGCTGCACGCTGAAGATTCAGTGGAATCCGTTGACTAGTGTTCTCGCCGTAGCTACGATTGGCGTATGGCCTCTCGCCGCTGGAGCCCGACGATCGATCCCTTTCTCGCGCCAAAGGACTCGCTGGCGCTTGCGGACGTCCGTCTGCTGCTTGCGCGACTAATTACCGCCTACGGTCGCAATCCTGTCGCCCCGCTTCTCGACGTCGACGCTGCGATGGTTACGCGCTGGAAACGCGGCGCCAATATCAGTCCGGTGATGGCGCACCGCATTCTCGATTTGCACGCCGTCCTGGCGCGCGCTTTTCAAATCTTCGCCCCGTCGGTCACGGCGCAGTGGCTCGTCGGGCACGAGCCGTTTCTCAACGAAGCGCGCCCGATCGACGTGCTTGCCGGTCGCGGAGCCGCGCCGCTGATCGAGGCGCTCGATGCAATCGCGGCCGGTGCGTATGCGTGAAGCTCTGAGAACTGGCCGGGTTAGGACCGTTGGTCCTTAGCAATCGCGGCGTAGCGAAACTGTCCCGGCTTCCAGGCGCAGATGCTTCCATCGTTCATGACAAACGATTCGCATCCGTCGACCTCGGAGTTGAAATCCTCGTTGAGCTTTTTGGTCGCCGGCCAGTTTACAGCCGGTTCTTGGCGCGCGGCACCGCGCGCCTTCGTGTTTGAGAACTGCGGCGATTTCACGAGCGTGTTGAGTGCGGCGGCGAGTCTTCGAGCGTCGTCCATTTGACTCCAGTTCAGGTCATTAAGATGTTCTGCATCATGCCAGTGTCCTCATGCGGCGTGATGTGGCAATGGTAGACGGTTTTCCCCGTAAACTCTTGAAAGCGGACGCGGAACTTCACACGCCCGGGCACGCCATTGACCTTTGGCGGAACGAAGATCGTGTCGCAGACGAGCACCGGATCGACCGGCCGGCCGTTGATTTCATAGACTTGAATCGAGTTATCGTGCAGGTGGAACGGATGCCCGCACATCAGCGTATGGTTCTCGATCGTCCACTCTTCGGCGGTTCCGACCTTCGGGAACGCCGAGCACTTCATCTCATCGTACAGCTCGCCGTTGATGTAGAACCCGAAACCGGTCAGCAGCACGTTGGTGGGACCGTCGGTAAACGTAATGGTTCTGCGCGCAACAACTTCGCGCGGTGAAACAAGCGGGTATTCGCGCGTTGGAACGGGCAGGGTCCGTGGAATACCCATCGGCATCGGCGAGCCGCTCACGACGAAACGGGCGAGTTCGAACTTGGGCCACGCTTGGAACGAGATTCCGTCGTTCGCGACGGCCGAAAGCGTAAAGGTTCCGGGCGTTTTCGGGGCGCGAATCAACAGCTCGTTGCGATTGGCGGACGCCGCTACGATCGTCGAGCCGTCGAAGAGATTGCTCGGCGTGACGAGTGTGGTCCCCCTCTGGACGAGTCGCTCCGCTCGCAGAAAGTTTACTCCGTCGACGCCGATCTGAAAGACCTCCATGCCGGGGAGCACCAACGGGAAGACCAGGGTGTTGGTGCCGGTCAGCATCCGAAGGCGAACGACTTCGCCGGGCTGCATCGAAAACTCCGGCAGGGGCAGCTGCGTGAACTTTCCCGTCGGTACTTTCGTGAAGTCCTGCCAGTTGACTCCCCGGCCGTTGACGGTCATCATCACGTAATTGGTACTGAGGTTGTACCCGCCTTTGCTGGGCGGCTCGTACGCGATCGGTTCGAGTTCGAAGTGGTCGCGCTTGCCAGGCGTTGCGTTGACCTGCAGCGTCTGAACGACGAGGAAAATCTCGCGCGCGGCGGCGATCTCCGGCACCTCGTCGATCGGACCGCGGATTACCAGCAAGCCCGCCATCCCGCCGCTAATTTGGACGTCGGTCGCACCGTGGTGGTGCGGGTGGTACCAAAAGAGTCCGCTCGGATGGTTCGCCGGGATTGGGAACGGATACTCAAACGACTTGCCGGGGTCGATGGCGATCATCATCGCTGCCGGATTCGACGTTCCCAGCGGCGAGAAGATGTGCGGAATCGTTTGCACGCCGTGCACGTGAAGGTTCGTCGTGTTGAAGGCGTGCGGGTTGTTCATTAGGTTGATCGCGGCTGCGGACATTTGCGTCGGTATTCGGGCGCCCATCATCGCCTCGGCCATGGAACGCGGATTGGGAATGCGAACGGGCCGCGTCGGAGGCTCCGCGGGTGGATTGGGCGGCAGGTCGTTCACGATCCGCATGCGGAGCAGATTGCCGGGCCGTGTCTCGACCATTGGACCGTACGTGCGGCCGTCGTACGTTCGCGTGCGCAGCACGTACTTACCGAAACGCGTCGTTGCGTAGCGAACCCGTATCGTGTACGAGTCAACGGCTTCGCCGGGCACGATCGGATTGGAAACGTTTGACGAACATCCGTCGGAGGCGAGCGCCGCCGCCGCGGCAGTTGCAGAGATCGAGCCAACGACGAAGCGAACTCGTTTCATGCCGATACTCTATTCACGGGGCCCTTCCTTTGTCATCCTGACCTTGCTACGGTGGCATCGGTGTATCGAAGGGCCATTGCCATGGCGGCGTCGCCGCAGGTTGGGGCGGCGGCGTGACAAGCACTCCGGTTCCTACCGGTCCGTCGCCGTCATTCCAGACGCTGCCGTCGTCAAAGCGGACCATCTGTACGCTGCAAACGATCTTGGCTGAAGCGGGTATGGCGTTAATCGCCTGCGGCGTCTGGTCGCTCGCCGTTAGCGCCGAGGTGGAATGACTAATCGCAACGCCTGGCGCGAAGGGTCCGACCTGATCGTCCGTCAAGGTGCCTTCCGTTCGTCCAATCGCGTCAACGATCCGCAAAGCGAAGCGCACTTTGGTCACCGTGCGCTGGCTAACATTCGTGAAGTCGAGGTAATCTAAAAATGCGTTCCCGGCCGGCGCCTTCTGCAGCGTAACCACGCAACGATCGAGCGTTATCGGAGCGGCGCTCTGCGGAATCGTCGTCTCGATGGCAGAGGATGCGCCCGCCAGCAACGGGATCAACGCCATCGCCGCGATGTAGAGCCACAATTTGTTGAGAGGCAAGACCACGAGATTTCCACGGCGCAAGTCCAGACCCATCCTGTACCAAGAGCATGGAACCTACGATCGTCACATGAAGAGGTCGGCCGAGACGCTGAACCCAGATCTGACTCAACGCGGCTTGCGACATCCCACTAGCGAGCTTGAGTTCCTTGAGCGCCGCTATTGGACTGGGCGCCTCGATTGCGTGATGTTCCTCTTCATAGCGATCAATTAACACCGCTAGCAGTTCGAGATATCGTTCCTCGGCAGCAGATCAACAATACAGTGCGGCTGGCTTTTATAGCCGCCGCCGAAACGCCACGTTGATGCGTAAATCTTTCGCTTAAACCGGCGCAGATAACATGCGCGCGACGTTCGCAAGGAACGTCGTTTCGTCACCGCTCGTCGTGTACTCCGTCGATCCGCTCCCATGCGCGCGGCTGCCGAGAAGCTCGGCGGTTCGTTCGGCCTGCATGAAGGCCGGATCGATGAACGTGATGCCCTCGCCGAGAACGGCGCGGAAGTGCGATTCCAGCACGGGATAGTGCGTGCAGCCAAAGACCAAGACGTCGAGATCGAGCGGCAGGTGTCCGCAGACCTCCGCGACCGCGGCGCGAGGAAGTTCGCCTTCGATGGCGCCGGATTCAACGAGCGGAACGAGCGCCGGAGCGGGAACTTCAACGACGTCGATGCCGCCAACACGCGCGCGAATCGTTCTTCCATAGGAGCCTGCGCCGACGGTAGCCGCGGTTGCGACGACGCCGACTCGGGCAAATCCGCCGCGCTCGACCGCGATTGCCGCCGACTCGATCAGGTCGAGCACCGGGGCGTGCGTCCTAGGCCAGCCGTAACGCTCGGCCACGGCGCACGAAGTATTGCAGGCCATCACGATCGCATCGACGCCACGCGCATCGAGGCGAGCCAAGTTCGCTTCTAGCAACTCCAGCAGCTCCGCATGCGTTCGATCGCCGTACGGCACGTTGGCCTGGTCGGCGAAAAAGACGATGTCGGCCGACGGCATCCGCTCTCGGACGCGCGTCAGCACCGTCAGGCCGCCCAGGCCGGAGTCGAATAACCCTATCACGCGGGAGGACTACTGTGCTGGTTGATTTGGAGCCGGATACTCTTGTGCGTACTGCCCGATACCGTCGGCGATCTCTTGCGCGACCTTTTGCCGCCAAGCTGAGGAGGTGAGCAGCGCGTAATCGCCGGGATTGGTAAGGAATGCCGTCTCAATCAGCACGGCGGGCATCCGCGCGTGCAGCGTTACGTACAGATGGCTCTTGACGAGTCCGTCATCTTTCGTGCCGTCCGCAGCGAGATGCGATTCCACGATCCGTCCCAAGGCCACGTCGTCGGGCTTGGAAATGTAGCATGTGGTTCCGTACGGTCCGGAGTTAATGAACGCATTGGCGTGAATGCTGACGAACATCCTCGCGCCGGCCTTGTTGGCGATGTCGTCCCTTGCCTGAAGCTCGTCGTGCGGGCTATCGTTGGGCGCGTACACGTCCGCGTCGGTCTCGCGCGTCAGCTTCACTTCCCAGCCGCGATCGATTAAAATCGCGCGCAGCCGCTTTGCCATGTCGAGCGTCAACTGCGCCTCGGAGACCCCTCCATGCATCGTGCCGACGTCGCTGCCCCCGTGGCCCGGATCGATGACGATCAGACGCGGATTGTTGGCAACGTAACCGCTGCGCCGGCCGAACTTCCAACTCGTATCGTCGGTACTGCCGGTCCCGTTCTCCGATTGCTCGAGCGGCGCCGCGGCGACGGCGGCACTCGTTCCTCCGACGCCGCCGCTTCCCGAGTGCGGCTCGCCGGCGACGTCTTGCGTGCCGATCGCCAAATCAAGGCCGTCAGCCAAGGACGTAAACGCGATCGGCTTGGGTCCACTTAGCGAAAACGCAACGCGCACCGTCGTTGGGTCTACTTGGCGGACGCGCACTGAAAGAAGCGGCGGGGGACCGGTTTGATCGATCGGCGGCCCTTGCAGCTGTGCGTTCGCAATATCGATCCAGAAGCGGTTATCCGGCTGGCGCAAGCGGTGCCACTCGTACGTTGCGCTGCCGGTGATCGCAATCGCGACCGAAACCCCATCGGCCGCAGGTTCGACGGTGACGCCCGTCACGATCGCAGGACCGCTCGCCGGCGTG
>Ga0182024_10024149_pt1 | contig 10826 bp, 7 predicted proteins | sample P32metaG_FD_120480 | JGI IMG/M metagenome (GOLD analysis project Ga0182024, IMG submission 120480) | Permafrost microbial communities from Stordalen Mire, Sweden - P3-2 metaG (Illumina Assembly) | ecosystem: Environmental > Terrestrial > Soil > Wetlands > Permafrost | place: Sweden: Stordalen...
GATGAAGATGACAAGGATGGTCAGGGGCACAATGATCAATAAGCGCGCTTCCGCGCGTTTTTCGCTCTCGTATTCACCCGACCATCCGAGGCTATAGCCGGGCGGCAGTTTCACCTTGTCATGAATCTGTTTGATCGCCTCTTCGACCGTGCTTCCCAGGTCCCGGCCTCTTACATTGAAGGTGATGGCAATGTAGCGGCTGTTGCCTTCGCGGTAGATGTCGTAGGCGCCGTCCTTGACTTCTACGCTGGCCAACTGCGCCAGAGACACCCGCTCTCCGCTGGGAGAAAGCAGTCGAACGTTCGCGATAGCCGCCTGGGTGTCACGGTAGGGTGCCTGATAGCGCACCACCACGTCATAGCGCGCTTCGCCCTGGAGAACCTGACTCACTGCGTTTCCGCCCACGGCTGTTTGGACGGCGTCTTGTACGTCTGTCACATTGATTCCAAAACGTGCCGCCTGCTTGCGGTCAATGGTGATGTCAAGATTCGGCTGGCCGAAATCGCGTAACAGCTTGACGTCATGCATGCCTGGAATGGCCGACATGACTGCGGTGACTTCTTCGCCTTTCTGCTCGAGAGTTTTCAGGTCGTCCCCGAAAATCTTGAGCGCCAGCGAACCTTTGGTACCGGTCATAGTTTCGCCGACGTTGTCTTCGATCGGCTGCGAGAAGTTCCAAAGCGCCCCCGGGTACTTTTGCAAGGCGCGGTTCATGGCGGCAATCAGTTCGTCTTTGTTCTTGTGAAATACCGGACGCCATTCGTCTTTTGGCTTCAAGTCAACGAAATATTCGGTGTTGCCGAATCCCCCAGTGTCGGTTCCGTCATCCGGCCGGCCAGCCTGCGATACCACTGTTGTGACTTCTGGAAAGGACGCGAAAACATAGCGGCATTCGGTGGTAAATCTTTCGCCTTCGCTAAGACTCGTGCTGTTGGCTAGAGTGCCCCGCGCCCAGATGGCGCCTTCGTCCAGATGAGGCAAAAACTCAGAACCAATCACCCCGCTGAACCACAGGATCAGGCTTACAGTCAGGGCTGCCAAGCCGAGTCCCACCGTAATTAACCGATGTCCGAGGCACCAGCGCAGCCGCCTGCGGTAGTGTTCGGTCAGGTAGGCCATGACCGGGTTGCGCCATTCCTTAACTCCGCCACGGAACAACACGCTGGCGAGAACTGGTGCGATCAAGATTGAGAAGGTCAGTGCGCCGAGCAAAGCGAAAGCGACGGTCAAGGCCATGGGCCTGAATAACCGGCCCTCGACACGCTGCAGCGTGAAGATCGGCATGTAAGCGGTAATGATGATGGCGATGGCGTAGAATACCGGCCGTTGCACCTCATGCGCCGCTTCACGGATGGCTTGGGCTGGGCTTTTCACCACGGTTGTGACCCGCCCGGAAGATCCGTTTTGGCTTTGCCGGTGGCTCATGTGGCGAACGATGTTTTCGACCATCACCACCGCGCCGTCCACCACCATTCCAAAATCCAGCGCGCCCAGCGATAGAAGATTTGCAGGGACCTTGCTCAAGTCGAGCAATATGGAAGCGAAAAGCAATGAGAATGGAATGGTGAGTGCAACGATGAATGCCGCGCGCGCATTTCCCAAAAAAAGGAAAAGGACGATGGTCACCAGGATCATCCCTTCCGCCAGGTTGTCCAACACCGTGTGGGTCGTGTAGTGCAGCAGATCGCTACGGTCCAACATGGGGACAACCTTCACCCCGGGAGGGAGAATGCCGTTATTGAGCTCGTCGACTTTCTTGTGAATGGCGTCAAGCGTGGTTTGCTCTTCCGCGCCTTTGCGCATCAGCACCCCGCCCTGAATGATGTCGGGCTCATCAATAATGCGCCCGTCCTCCATGTGATTGGCCCTGGCCATGTGGCCCAGCCGGATTTTTGGACCTTGCACCACGTCCGCAATGTCCTTGATCCGAAGCGCAGTCCCGGTTTGGGTTTTTAAGACGGTCTGCTCGATGTCCTGCACACTGCTGAATAGTCCGAGAGCGCGGACGTTCATTTGCTGCAGGCCTTCTTCCACAAAGCTGCCGCCGGCGTTGATGTTGTTGTTGGCCAACTGCTGCTCGACCTGGCCAATACTCAATCCGTAGGAGACAAGTTTGTTCGGGTCCAGCTTTACCTGGTACTCACGCACTGTGCCCCCGAAGTCGGAAACGTCCACCACATCGGTAACGGACTTGAATTGCTTGAGCAGCACCCAATCTTCGATTGACCTCAATTCCATCAGGTCGTAGCGGGGGTTTGTACTTCGTAGCGTGTACCAATAAATCTGACCCGTGGTGCTCCAGTCGGTGCCGATTTGAGGCGAAAGACCCTGTCCAGGAGGAAGATCAACCTGGGTGAGCCTCTCCAGCACCTTTTGGCGATTCCAGTCGTTCACCGAACTGTCGTCGAAGATCATGATCACGAACGACAAGCCGAAAATGGACTCGGAGCGCAGAAAGGTCATGTGCGGCATTCCCGCCATTTGGATTTCGATGGGAATCGTGACCAGCTGTTCGACCTCTTCCGCGGAACGCCCCGGCCACTGCGTAATCACGGTCACATAGTTGTCCGCGATGTCGGGATAGGCCTCCACCGGTAGGTTGTGAAACGAGATAATTCCCCAGCCGAGTAACAAGACGGCGACCGCCAGCACCACGAACTTGTTGTTCAGGGCGAAATCTACGAGGGCGCGGATCATTTCCTGTTTTCCGTTTCCCGTCTCTTGTCTTGTTTCCCACTTCGCCGGGCTAGCGGAATGTACCAATCCCCGAGCGCGCAGGTAACATCACTCCGCAAGCACACTGTCCAAAACCAAAGCGTTGGTAACCACTTGCTGCCCTGGCTGGATCCCAGACTTGATTTCTTGCAGTTTCGTGTTATCGGGCAAGACATCTCCACTTACAACCTCTATGCGGCGAAACTTCTTGTCTGGCGCCGGGACGAACACAAAATCGCGATCGTGCATGTGCAGGATGGCGGAGGCCGGCACAATCGTGTGCGTTTCTTTGGTTTGACCGCGGAAAGTCGCCCGAGCAAACATTCCCAGCCGCATGATTCCTGGATTCGGGACCTCGATCCGCACCTTGTCAGTGCGGATATTCGGATCGAGGACCGCGCCAAGGTTACTGACCGTTCCCTTGAACGGCCTGTCGGGATACGCATTCAGTGTGATTTCTGCTGTGTCTCCGAGCTTCACGATCGGCAGGTCGTTCTCGTACACATCACATACAATCCAGACCGATGAGATATCGGAAATTGTGAACGGACTGGGGGTGCTGAACGCTTGCACTGCTGCCGCATTGGTGACTTCCTGGTCGGTGATCACTCCCGAAACTGGCGCGTAGATATCCACCATGCCCATGGGTTTGTTGGGATCGTTGCCGAGGAGCCGCAGATGCTCGGTCGTGGTCTCGAGCGTGACCTTGGCGTCATCTTCTGTGTCCTGCGCTACCTCAACGTCTTGCTCCGCGATGGCGCCGTGTGCGTACATGTCCACCGCTCGATTCAGCTGCTTTCGCGCGAGAAGCTCATCGGCGACGGCTTTGCGATAGGCATCGAAACCTCCCGCCACGTCGTCGCTTCGTATGGTCAGCAACAACTGGCCTTTCTGCACCGTGTCGCCGAGCCGCGCATGAATAGCCGTAATCCGCCCCGAGGCAAGCGAGACCACCGGGACATTGCGAGCGATATCAGGAGTGACCGTTCCAGTGACCACTAACGCGGAAGTTGTCGGATGCGCGGTGGCTTCCGCGAGTGGGAACTGCTCCGGATGCTCGACCGTAAAAAGATTGAGATTCACATCAGGAACGACGTTTGCCGGAGGCGGCGCTTCCGCCGCCGGGTCCGCACTTGCGCTACAGCCCGCAAGAAACAACAAAGGGAGAACGAGCACCGGTAGCAGCAAACGCATTCTCGTATCTTTGGTTTTCATAAAACGTATTCCATCCGCCGCAGCGCGCATTCGAACGCCCTCCGTGGCTTTCGGATCGACTGACGGCCATACTGTCATTGAGCAACTCAAGGGGAGAGGGCCGGAGAACAGCGTTGGGCCAGGACGGGCCTCCGAACGCTGTTCCCATTTATGTCGCACACATACACCGTTAAAATTCAGCCCGAAGCCCACAGTCTAGAACTTCACCATGATGGCCATTCTGATGCTCGGCTCGTCGTGGCGCAGGTCCGGGCACCAACCTGTACTTCCTGCCACACAGGTGTATCCCGGCGTAGCGGACAAGATCGGTCCGGGAACCCAAGTTGTGCCTGGCACCACTGATCCGGCCGCCGGGTTTGGTACCGTGCTCGGGGTAGTGTTATCGCCGGGCGTTATCCCACCGCGGCCTGTCCAATAGGGAACGTTTGCGTGCCGATACCCGAACTCCCAAAGGAAAGTAATGTATTGTTTGGGCATCCAATCGAAGGTCACCGATCCATCCCAAGCTTTGTAGATGTCACCCGGGTTCTGCGTGAAATAGGGCGAACCGGTGATCGCATCGGCACCATTGATCGGTGGAAGCAGCGTCAGGTAACGCCCCGGGTTGTCCAGCACGCCGCCACCGAGAGTGATTGCGTATATATCCTTTTTGAACCACCACCGGTTATATGCCATCCAGCCGGCAAAGCTCTGCTTACTACTGGTAGCCGTATTATGGTGGCAATTCACGTTGTTATTGATTGTCCGTCCTTGCGCGCTGACGAAGTTTCCGTTGCCGCCATATTCACAACCCAAGTCTCCGGTAAGCGAGAATGCCATTTTGTCGAGAAACTTCTGAGGCCTGTCGTAGTATTTGATCTCGACGCTGTTGTCGGTGTGTATGCGTGAGCGGGAAAAGTGACCGTCGCCGTTGCCCAGTGTATCCTCACCCATGCCGTAGTTATTGGAGACCAAGGAGACCCATTGCGCCGGGCGGTACAGAATCTGTCCGCCCAGACCAGGCCTGCTACCCAGCCTGCCGTAGGATTGCCATCCATTGATGATCCAGGGCTCAATCTTCAACTTGTTGGTGGGGAACCATTGAATTCGCATTCCGTTGAAAAACCATGGCGTATTGGACGAAACATAAGAGGGCTGATAGGCCCAGTTATCGAAGTTGTAGTAACTGAATAAGCCGATATAGGAGACGAAGATTCCCGCGTCCACATTGAGCCCGTGGTTCACGTTGAAATGGTATCCGCCATAAGCTTCGGCAAAATACTTGTACGCGTCACGAAGATCCCATTGGCCGCGTCCAGCGCTCGCGTCATTTCTTGGGGTTGTAACGCCAAACATCCCGCCCAGAGTCAAGACCCTGCCGCGAACGTTTTGCCAGTGGAAGTCACCGCCAAAGCTGATCTGTTCCACTTGGATTTCGTTCGAGCGGAAGATCTCGGTCGACCCGCCGAGTGTGTCATCTTTGGGATGGTTGAAGCTGCTGACGAAGTTCGTGTCGAAGCGAATTTCCGGCGTGAAGAATTTCGAATCCCACACCGCGTCCTTGTTGTGAGGATTGCCGTTCAGCCAAGTCCAATCGGCATACGCAAATGGGGTGACCGTGTCCACCGTCGAAGGCGCGGTGGCAGGCGGCGTGGCGACGGCCTCGCTTTGCGACTGCATGGGTGCGGCCGCCGGTGTGGCGTCGGACACTGCGTCACTTGCCTTTGCCGGAGAACCGGCTGCAACGCTGGACGTTGGTTCCGTCGTCGCGTGAGCCTTTAGTTCCGTTTCCAACTGTTCGATGCGCGTTTTCAAAAGCTCGAGCTCTTTGGTCATTTCTGCGGGGTCCGCAACCTTTGCGGCCGGCTCAGCTGGTTTGCTGCTGGCCGTGCTAACGTCAGGCGCAGCTCCGTCTGCGGTTGGCTGCACAGGTCCATCGAGTTTTGCGGCCTGAGTTGCAGATGTTGTCTGCGCCTGCGCAGAACTGAGCGGAACTTGAGCAAAAACAAAACCCACAATCAGCAGTGCGGGCAAAGCTGCAACCGTTACGGTGTTACGCAGCAGAGTTGTCATAGTTTTCACGTTTCGATTCCTTAGGATTTCTCTCCTCACGTGCCGAATCTCTTTTTTCAGACGATTCCATTGCATCGGAACAGCTGTAAAAATGCCGTAAAAACAACATAAAATGTTCGTAAGGATCATCTCGAACGCCCCGTCTGCAAAGTTTCGATCTCGCTCCGAACGTGAATTCCACACGCGAATCGTTGTGGGAAGATAAAGTGCGAGGCATGAAAAAGCCGTGAAGATCTCCATTAAATGTTTGATTGACCTGCATAAACTTTTTCTGTTCGGTGGCTGGAGAGCGGGTGACTGCTCATTACGTCAACACTCTTCTCGCCCAATAATTACTGTGTGATATAGCCATCACGTCTGCTTTCACGGGCCATCAATTTCCGCGGGGTCGCGATTTCACTCGAGAAGTTACCAGTGGGTCGATCCGTGCGCGTGGCCTTCATGCCTTCTTCATCTCGACCGCAGTATGTTGCGGATGAGAGCGAACTGGAGCGGATGCTCCGGAGGGAGACATAAGATGAAAACGACTTATCGCAACTTCTACCGACTTGCTACTTTGACTGTGATTTCTCTAGCGTTGTTGGCCTTTGCCTCAACCGCCGCGGCTGCCGAGAATTCCCAAACCATGAGCAAGAAGGAACTGAAAACGCTCCTGGCGGCGGCCAGCACACCCGCGGACCAACTGAAACTGGCGGCGTACTACCATGACAAAGCACAACGACTGACAGCCAAGTCGCAGGAATTTTCAGCGCAGGCCGACATTCTGGCCAAAGAACCGGCCACCATTGAATCGAAGCAGGGGATTTCCTGCAACTGCACCAGCCACTATCGCTATTTCTCCAAGCTATATGCTCAGGAGGCCAAAGACTCGGAGGCCCTGGCGGTGCAACATGAACAGCTCGCCCAAGGCAGAGGAGAACACAAATAGGTCGATCGCAGAGGGCGGCCAATTTGCCGCGCTTTGTGATGATGTCGGCAGGGTTTCTAGGTTGGCTGCGTTCTACTCGTCGTGTTCGACCGCGGAAGATTCCGCGTGAGAAGGATTGTGGAAACGGTAGCCAACCCATGGTTCGGTAAGAATGTACTTGGGTTGCGTGGGTTCCTCTTCGATTTTCTTCCGCAGCGTCTTCACATACGCTCTCAGGTATTCCAGTTCTTCCCCGTACTCAGGACCCCATACTGCCCGCAATAGCTTGGCGTGTGTCAGTGGCATTCCCTGGTTCCTCATCAGCAGCGCCAGTAGATCAAATTCCGTAGGGGTGAGGTGAACGACGTCTCCCGCTTTGCGGAACAGCCGCCGGTCGAAGTCGATCTCTAGATTGCCGGCTTGGAGCACCTTTGCTCCGGCGTCTTCGGAAACGGTGCGCCGAATTACAGCGCGAAGTCGGGCAATCAACTCACCGAAGCGGATTGGCTTAGTGATGTAGTCATCGGCCCCAGCCTCCAAGGCCTGCACCATGTCGTGCTCCGCATCTCGCACCGTCACCATGACGATTCCAAGATGAGGCATCAGCGTGCGAATTCGGCGGCATGCCCTAACTCCTCCCATGCCGGGAATGTTGATATCGAGGAGGACCAAGTCGAACTCGTGCTGCGGCAATATGTCGATGGCTTCCTCTCCGCTGCCCGCCTCCTCGACGGAGAACCCGCGAGCCGTTAAAGAAGTTTGCAGCACCTTGCGTAGAGCTGGTTCGTCATCAGCTACCAATACATTGAATCTTCGTGCCATGGTCCAACTCACCTTCCACATTTGCAATCGAGAATCGAAATGCAGTGCCTTCTTCGCTCCCCATGCGATCGAGAGTGATAGTGCCACCGTGCGCGACGGCAATTTTTCGGGCAACGTACAAGCCCAACCCCGAACCAGCGGTGAGCTCGCGCGCTTCGACACCGCGGTAAAAGCGTTCAAAGATTTTGGCTTGTTCGCCCGGCGGAATGGAACTTCCGCTGTTCCACACACGCACCGTGGCCGTTTCGTCCGCTGGTTCGACGGAAACAGCTATTTCCGACCCCGGCCGCGAGTACTTGCAACCGTTGTCCAATAATTGTGCGAGGCCAAGCCATAACAGCTCCCGATCGCCCAGGACATGGGCTTTGGCGCCCTTGAGCACAAGATGGCGGTCCGGCCATCGTCGGGAATATTGTTCGATTACCGACCTCGCCACTTCGCCGAGGTCAATTAATTCCATCTGCGGCTTGACTTCTTCCCGATCCAGCCGAGCCAATCGCAGCAGCCGCGTGGTTAGCTGTTCCAAACGGGACGCCTCCGACTCCACAGCTTCCGCTAGCGCCAATTGTTCGGTGCGCAGAGGGCCAGTTTCTCTAAGTCCGCCTGCGGCGGTAAGGATGGTGGCAAGCGGGGTCTTGAACTCGTGCGCCAACGCGTCAAGTACAGCACCGCGAAATACCTCCGCTTCGGTGGTAGCGGCGGCATGGCTAGCCTGCTGAAATGCTCGCAACCGCTCCATCATGATCGTTGCCAGTGCAGTCAAGGGTCCAGCCAACTCAAGGTTTCGCAGACCTTCGAAGCCAATCGCGCCAGTCGTGTGGCCCCTAGCTTGAAGTAGCCGAACCGCCACTCCAGAGCCATGATCCTGAAAATCCCGTCCGCCGATGTAGGCTGCCCGAGTCTTTTCTGCAAGATGCGCCAGTGATTCGCCGGTAAGGTGGTCCTCCGCTGTAGTCGCATCGAACAGGCAGATCGCACGCAGTCCAAACTCGGACTTAAACGGCTCCAGTAACTTCCTTCCAATGGTTACTTCCGGTTTCAGTTGCAGCAATTGCCGCGCTAGGTCGTACAGCCGCGTCATCTCTCTACGCTGCAATTCCTCGGAGGCTGCGGCTTCGCGTGTTTGCGAAGTCAGGCGTGTGATGACCAAGCCCGCGACTAAGAAGGCGACCAACGCCAGGGTGTCCGATGAATCGCTCACCCGGAAAGAAAAGACTGGTGGAACGAAAAAATAGTTCAGGCACAAGAAAGAAATCAGGGAGACTACCGCCGACGAAAGAAAATCTCCGACGAGTGACTGCAGTACAACCATGATCAAGAAGCAGAAGCTTACGGTTGGGAAGGTGAGCCGAAGCCCGTAGCAGATGAAAGTGATCAGTCCTACCACAACGCTGGCAGGGACCGCTCGCAGCAAGGACCGCAGGATTCTATGAGGATCCGTGCATCGGATCTTCGAAGTTGTTTGCTCCCTCCCGTCCATGGCCTGATACGGGGGAACCACCCCAAGATACTTTCCAGAGCCTAGCACGCAGCCTGTGACGGAGCAGCGATTTTCACGCGATTTTATGAACTCTTTATGGTTTTTTCACGACTTCTTTACTTTTCGACTGTGCCGCGACATTGCAGATACGTGAGGTACTCAGTCTGGTTGCACGCGCGGGTTCAGATAGGCCATCTGGGCTGAAACGAGCCACCCACAAGAGTATCCCCGCAGACCGCTGAAATCCCTGACGGGAGTCCTTCGTGCAAATTCGCGACTGCAAAAAGATGGGAGCCTGCAGGTTCTCAGACTCCCATCTTTCGGCGAGCACGCCATCGAACGTTACTCCACCGGGATGGCACAAATCCGGAGTTGACCGGCGTCGTGCCATAGAAACCCACCAGCACGGTGCCACCGACCGGGGACGGTGTTTCCTTCAATTCGGAGATACGCGCAGAGGTTTGCTGGCGATGCTCGAAAAGGAATATCCGTCGGCCGAACTCGAGGCCATGAGCCAGCCGTATCATCACGATTTTCAGAAATGGGTGGAAGCCCTAAACAGCTACTTGGCGGGCGCGCCGCCTCATTTAGACCTTCCCCTGGACATTCGAGCCACGGTCTTCCAGATTCGAGTCTGGAACTATCTCCAAACCATTCCGTGCGGTGAAGTGCAGTCGTACGGCGAAGTAGCCGCCGGGATCGGGAACCCGAACGCGACAAGAACCGTCGCGCGAGCCTGCGCCGCGAACACGGTAGCGCTCGTGATCCCCCTTGCACGACCTGCCATTGACGCGCCCACAGCGCCATGATAGATTTGTCATAGTAACCAGTTAATATGATTATACTGGTTCTGCGCGCATGATCCTATATGAGAGTAGTCAATCACCGCTGGATCCCCGGCGACATCGTCGGAGGCAGCGCCGCCCTGGATCTGGTAAACACCGTCTCAGGCTGGAATCATGACCCGGAAGACTGGGTTCCCGATATAGCCAGCTTCCTTGTCTGGGCTCGGACGTGCGGTGTACTCGATGAAGGAGAGCAGAACGCGGCTGCTCGTCATGCTAAAAATTCCGCCCCTGCGGCCGAGCGGGTTCTGGCTTCCGTGAAAGAGCTGCGCTTCGCTTTGCGGAGTCTCATAGATGCTCTCGAACATCGCAGGCCCGCGCAGCCCTCCGATCTCTCAGTGATTGATGAATGGAGGCGCCGATTGGCCATTTCTGAGCACGTCATCGTCAGGCGCAACAAGGTCGAATTCACCATCAGCCGGGATATTTTACCGCTGGAGCTGCCCGGCCTCCGCGTGACCGCGGCCTCCCTGTCGCTGCTAAAGGAGTTTCCCGCGGGGCGAATCAAGACGTGCGCGGCCCCGGATTGCGGCTGGAAGTTTATGGACCAATCAAAGAACCGGTCACGTCGGTGGTGCGACATGGCTGTCTGCGGAAACCTGGCGAAGGCGAGGCAGTACCGTGCGCGAAATAACCAAAACAAACCAAGAGTGAATTGATGCGGCGAACAAACTGTCGGGCAATGTGACGATCGGTGGAGAATCTTTTCACAACCATTAAATGGCATATATGGCGGTTGTCAGATGCCGCGCGAATTCCAGGCAGAGATCATTATGGGCCGCACAATCGC
>Ga0182024_10024150_pt1 | contig 10825 bp, 9 predicted proteins | sample P32metaG_FD_120480 | JGI IMG/M metagenome (GOLD analysis project Ga0182024, IMG submission 120480) | Permafrost microbial communities from Stordalen Mire, Sweden - P3-2 metaG (Illumina Assembly) | ecosystem: Environmental > Terrestrial > Soil > Wetlands > Permafrost | place: Sweden: Stordalen...
CGGCGACGTATATGCGCGCGGTTTTACTTATTTCCACGGATTCTTTACTCGTGATGCTTATAGACTTTATAACCCTCTTTGGCCACCAGCGCATCCCGTTTCGCCAGATCCAAATCGCTTTCGACCATCTCCTCGACCAGCTTGGCGAAGGTCACTTCCGCGCTCCAGCCAAGTTTTTGCCTGGCCTTGGTCGGATCGCCCAGCAAGGTCTCGACTTCCGTGGGGCGGAAATATCGCGGATCGACGCGCACGATGCTGCGTTTCGAGATGGTATCGATACCCACCTCATCGACACCCTTGCCCTTCCATTCGATTTTCATACCGAGCAACGCACCCGTCGCCATCACGAAATCGCGCACCGAGTACTGCTTGCCCGTGGCGATGACGAAATCTTCCGGCGTGTCATGCTGCAGCATCAACCACTGCGCACGCACGTAATCGCGGGCGTGCCCCCAGTCGCGCAAGCTGTCGAGATTGCCCAAGTGCAGCGTGTCCTGGAGTCCGAGGCTGATGCGCGTCATGGCGCGCGTGATCTTGCGTGACACGAAGGTCTCGCCGCGCAAAGGCGATTCGTGATTGAACAGAATGCCGTTGCAGGCAAACATGCCGTACGCTTCGCGGTAATTGACGGTGATCCAATAGGCATACACCTTCGCGGCGCCGTATGGAGAGCGCGGGTAGAAGGGCGTGGTCTCCTTCTGCGGAATCTCCTGCACCTTGCCGAACATTTCCGAGGTCGAAGCCTGATAGAAGCGCGTCTTTTTTTCCATGCCGAGGATGCGAATGGCTTCGAGCACCCGCAAAGTGCCCACCGCATCGGAGTTCGCGGTGTACTCGGGGGTCTCGAACGAGACCGCGACATGGCTCTGCGCGGCCAGGTTGTAGATCTCGTCCGGCTGCACTTCCTGGATGATGCGGATGAGATTGGTCGAATCCGTCAGGTCGCCGAAATGCAGTTTCAGACGCAGATTCTTTTCGTGCGGATCTTGATACAGATGATCGATGCGGTCGGTATTGAACAGCGATGAGCGCCGCTTTATGCCATGAACCGAGTAGCCCTTGTCGAGGAGAAGTTCCGCGAGGTATGCGCCATCCTGGCCCGTGATCCCGGTGATCAAAGCTGTCTTAGTCAATCGTTGCTCCGCTATGGCCCGGAACGTGGGCCCCAAGCTTCAAACTCTATCATCCCAAATGGATTTGCGTCGCAATTTAGCGGGTGGAATCACACTTGCCCGCGCCCGACAACAGGGCAATCACGACCAGTGGAGTCAGCGCCGCGGCGACGCACATGGGGCCAAGCTGAGGATGACGATTTGCGACATAGGCCCATGGAAACAGCCACAGCACGTTGACCGCAATCACGATCAACGTGACGCGCTTGTGGCTGTTGAGCCGGCGCGCCAGGTGCTGAAAGGCATGCATGCAGTGCGGCTCCATGAAGGCATCGCCGCGCAAGATGCGCCGGATCAAGGTGGTGGTTGCATCGACCACGAAAACTCCGCCCAAGATCGGCCACACTTCGATCGGAGTGCCGCCGCGTCGGCTGGCGAGGATGGCCAGCGCGGTGACCATGAAGCCCAAAAAACCGCTGCCGACATCGCCCATGAAGATGCGCGCCGGCGGCCAGTTCCAAGCGAGAAACCCGAGCGTCGCGGCAGCGACGCTGAGCAGCGCCACGCTCATTCCCAGATCGCCGTTCGGCCAATTGAGCCAGGCGCCGGCGACGGAAAAAAAGATGGCTTCGCTGGCGGCGATGCCGTCGATTCCGTCCATGAAGTTGAACAGATTGGTGCCCCACACAATGACCAGGACAGTGAAGATGCTGCCCACCCAAAATTCCGCCATACCCCAGCGCGCCAGCTGTGCTTCGGGCAGGCCGCCGAGCATCGCAATCACGAATATGGCGGCGGACAGATGTACGGCCAGGCGGGTGCGCGCGCGCAGATCCCAACGATCGTCGAGAAATCCCACCATGCCGATCGAGCCCCCGGCCGCGAGCAACGTCACCGTGGTTTTGACGTCGAGCAAATCGCCGAGACACAGCGCGAATGATGCGGCCGCGAATGATAGAAAAATCGCCAGTCCGCCGCCGCGCGGCATGGGACAAGTGTGCGAACTGCGCGGGTTGGGCAGATCTAGAATATTGTTGCTCAGCGCATAGCGGCGGACCCACCCGACCACGATGAGCGACACACCGAAGGTTGCCGCCAACAAAGTTGGAATCACCGTGCTCACCCCCTAACGCTCCTTTTCGCGACGCTGCAGTTTGGCTCCAGTTTGAGTCGCGAGTCTATGCAATTGTTAAAGACGCCGAAATTCACGTATGGTTCGACCTGAACGTAGGAATTGTCTGATATTTCGCTGATTTACCCTCAGTCGTAGGTGCAGACTAGCCTCATTAAGGTTGCCCCAGGCGCGTATCTTTGTCAGCCCTGGAGGACAGCCATCCCCATTTCGCAAAATAGCGACAAGCCGAGGCCGCAAAGCGCGCCTTGAGCTGCCAGGAAGTTCGATGCCCGCTTTGTCGTCCATGCACCACCCAGGTGTAGGGGAAGTAAACGTTCTTCCCCAATTTCCGTGCACGCGCCGATAGATCTAAATCTTCGAAATAGAGGAAAAAGCGGTCGTCAAACCCTCCCAGCCGGCTCAAAACCTCGCTACGGAAGAACATGAAGCACCCGGACAGGCACGGAACCTCCATGGTTTGGTCGTAATCACGCGAGCGCATTTCCAAGGAGTCTTTGCGGCGCCTGCCCCAACTGCCGGGCAATAGCAGCTGGCTGAGGTAATCGAGGGCCACCGGCGAGCGGCGGCAGCAGAAATGCGTCCCACCATCCGAACCCACCAACTTTGGCATGCAAAGACCGACGTCCGGATGGGCCTCCATGAAGTCATACAGGACGCCGAGGGTGTCCTCGCTCAACATGATGTCGGGGTTGGAGATTAAATGATATTTATATTTGGCCGTGGAAAGCCCGATGGCGATGTTGTGCGCCGCGCCGTACCCGAGGTTTTTGCCCGGGTAATACAACTCCAAGTTCGTGTACTTTGCCGCGGTCGCTGCAGTCTCTTCGGACGGTGGGCGCGGCGTGTTGTCGATCACGTAGAGCTGAGCGGCCCCACCGGCCTCGAGGGCCGACAACAGTGGATCGATTTGCTTGAGAGGCATGTCATACAGGACGATCGAGGCGCCCAGGCTCAGTTGCCGCTTCGCTACGGGGCGGCCACCGCCAAGCCCTCCTTCGGCTGCTTCGCGAAGAGGCGCCGCTGCACTGTCGAGTGCCAGCCGTACAGCCGGCTCGCCGTGCGCGAAGCGCCGATCGGTCGCCCCCCCAAAATCGGGATGGCCATACCCTAGCCGCCAGTTTGTCGACACATCCACTCCATCAGCTGGCCAGTTTTTATTGTATACCCGGCATTGACAACCGCGGCAGCATTCGGTTCATGCGGCGTTTGGACTGCCCTTTGGGTTCGTATCATCATGCTCGTCGCGACTTAACCTTAGTTATGGGGAAGTAAACGTTCCTCCCTTAAGTTCCGTGCACGTACGGAAAGGTCTAAACGGATCGCAGATTAAGCGATATTTATGTTTGCGGGTTGCGCCCGGCCAATTCGCTGGCCGTGCCACTCCCGGCATGACGCAACACGAACAACATGTGATCCCTGGTAGCACCGCATCCGACAGGGATGAGATCCGTTGTCGGCGGCAGCATTACATTCCGTAACGACTTATACAGCGATGGAGAGAGACGGTACAAGCTGGCCGCTGCAAGGCGAGACACCCTTAAGTTTCCCCCCAGATAGTTGAACCGGCGGAAGTCGACCAGCTCCAAGCCGATACGACCGGGCATCGTCCGCAACCAGCGTTCGCCGATGAAACTGATGTGCTCTGCAAAATAACTGTACCAAAAGCGTGCCCCGGCGAAGCGCCAGAACCAGCTGTCGCAATTGCCCGTGGTAACGAATAAGCGCCCCTCAGCCTTCAGCTTTCGTGCGAGTTGATCGAGAAACGTCAAGGGATTCGCAACGTGCTCTATCACGTCGCAGGCCGTTATCACGTCGAACCGCCGATCGACGTTTTCGAGGCCCTCCACCGTGCCGGCAATGATCTCCACCCCCTTCGAGCGCGATACCTGGGCGGCTTCTCGGTTCGGCTCGACACCGTACAGTCGTAACGATTTCGGAAACGACAGCAGCAGCTGCCCTGTATAGCATCCGACGTCTAGTGCATCGATCACCTGCCCGTCCAGGCTGGCGAGGCGGTCGCGAATCAATCTGAAATCCTCCCGTGCGGCTACGCCGTCCCAGAGGCCCAGACTTCCCGCCTCATAGAGTGCCTCGTAATGCGCAGGGCTTAGCAACGGATGACGGAAAACGAAACCACACCTTGGGCAGCGCCATATATTCGCGGCAGGCAGACCGCCGTCCAGCTGCCTGCCGGCAAAGTTATTGGTAACCGGAAGGCGTCCGACCCGCTTTACAGCCGCGTATTCACATGTGCGGCAGATTGGAACTGTCATGTACAATCGAGATCACGTGCCTGTTCGTCGAGCCGCGAATAGTACCCGCTACCACTCCATGCGTCGCCGCGAACTTACCAAGTCCCTGCTTGCCTCGGCCGCCGTCGGCGCCGCGACAGATGCTCGAGCCCAGAGTTGCACGCAGCCCTGCTTTAGCCGAACCACCGCCGAGGTCACCGCCGGCATCACGCCCACGGCTCTAATCTACGCGGCTTCACCGCGTATCGACCCGCGCCGCTACGGAGCGCTTGGAAATGGAACGGCAGATGATACACAAGCGATGCAGATCGCGTTGAACGTGGCGCAGGCCGGAAACGGTCGTGTGATGATCCCCGAGGACTTTCGGATGTTGTGCGGACCGCTTTCCCTCACGGTCGGCGGCCTGGATGCGCTGACAAATTCGCTCGCCATCGAGGGCGCCTCCATGGTCGGATCGCGGATCGTCGCCAAACCGGGACTGGCTGTTCCTCTCTTGACGGTGAGGTCATCGAATCCCGCGAGCTTGCTGCAACCTGCCCAGCTGATATTCGAGAATTTCAGCCTGCACAATCTCGCCAACGCCAAGATACCCGGCGGTCATGGGCTGTCGCTGCAGGGGCTGGGCTGGATGCGCCTGTCCGGGGTGCAAATTGTCGGCTTCGATACCGGCCTGCAGATGCTCAATTCCCTGAGCACCCTCATCGATCAGCAATGTCAGTTCGACAGCAACAACACCGGCTTGGGCGTCAGCCGCTTAGGCGCCGCCGACGCCCCTCAGACCGCCAACCTCATCAGCCTGAACCACTGCCGCATCGTCGGCAACACCCTATGGGGCGTGAGCTTCAGCGGCGGGTCGCAATTCGTGATGCGCGGCTGCAACTTGGAACTCAACGGCGCCCGCGGCAATGCATCGACGGGCGCGCTCCTCACCGGGCGCGATTTGAGCGGGAATTTCGGCTTCGCACGCATCGAGCTCTATGAGAATTGGATCGAGGCCAATTATGGCCAGACGATCCACATTCAGCCTTTGAATTCCGGGCTCCTCACCGTGTCCATTGAAGGCGGGCAGGTGATCTCCAGCGAGCAGGGACAGGCGCTCAAAATCGGCGCGCCCGCGAGTCCCGTACATCAGGTCATGCTCAAGAATCTGTACAGCCCGAGCTCCGCCGACACATGGCAGATCAACGCGACCTATCTCACCCTGATCAATACCCTGGCGGCCAAGCTCAACATCAACGCGGCCCATCACACGTACATCAACGCCTTGAGCTCGGCCGGGCTGCTCGCCTGATGTTGGCCGGCATCACTTGCCGTCCGGCTGCCGAGGTCGATAAATGTGCTTGGTCGCGCCGATGCCGCCGGGCCGTACCACACGGATCGCGCGCCGTAATGTGCTGTCGATTTTCAGCAGAGCGTCCCGAAACGGCTGCTCCGGCCGGCCGCGAAAGCTGGTAACTCGAAAGTAATCCTTGCCGCCGAGCGGGCTCGGGCTGAAATAGTAGTTGGACACACAGCAACGCGACGCATCGCGTTTTACGGCGCACACCGAATGCCAGGAATCAGGCCCCGTACTCATCACGACCAGACGATTGAACAGGCTGGCAATCGTCACGGGCTGCCGCTTGACCCCGTTCGGCCACAGCTCCAAATGGCCGCCATCTTCTTGCTGCCACCCAGGCGACACGTAATAGAGCAGGTTCAACACGCGGTACGTGCTCCGATCGTTGTTATGGGAGTTGTCCACGTGCGGATTCAAGAAGTTTCCGGCCGTCATCAGACTGATGCCGCCGGCGTACAGCTGCGGGTCCGCCAGCAGTTGCGGCAGTTGCGTGATCGAGGAAACGAGATCCACGACGCGTGGATCCTGAAATCCATACAGGGCTTCCTCGGCTTGGCGGTCGTAGCGGTCCATTTGCGCCGCCACGTACTTATGTTCGCGCAGGCTGCGGCGCTCGAACATCTGCGCAGGCGCCGGGAAAGATGCATGAATGGACTTTGCCATCGCCTCCGGCAACAGGTCGTCGACCACGAAGTACTGGATCGGCTTCGACCTTGCATAGCCCTCGCGCGCCGCAACCAACGCAGCTGCATCCAGTCGGGCACAAATCGCGTCGGCGATCACCCCGCGGCTATAGTCGAATTTGCTCATCTGCCATACTCCCGCTCGATGCCGCGAAATACCGCGCGATAATCATCTGCCATGTCTTTGAACGACCGCACCCTGCTGTTCGATGCGTTCGGGTGCCAGCGAGTTCCCGCCTTCATCACCGCCGCATTCAGCGCCTCGACCATCGATTCCCCGCTGCCTGGATCAAAAAATCCCGCCCTATGCCGACCTCGGCATAATGTCCATTACTTTACGCCGATGATCGTATTGTGCCGATATTCCAAACACGAGACTTGTCGCCCTTGCTCGAGGCGGTTTGTCGAGACCCTGGGCAAGGAGAAAGTATTCATGGCAAAGCGTACACGAGGGCTCCTGCTTGCAGCTCGGATCGTCGACGTATTGGCAGCCCCGTTCACCGCGGCAGCCGGCGCCTGGCTCAAGGCGTTGCGCAAGCTCGGACTGCAACTCATGCCCGTCAGCAAGCGCGTGCTGCTCAAGATCGGAGTATTTCCGGTCCGTGACCATTACTACGAACCGATGATCAATCCGAAACATCTCCGCCAACCGCTCACACAGAGCCGCGCGTTGCCGGCGATCGACCTCAACACGGCCGGGCAACTTGCGTTGCTCGCGCAGTTCGTCTTTCAGGACGAGCTGAAGCGGTTCCCCTTGGAGAGTACTGATGAGTTGAAGTTCTACTATCACAATTCCTCCTTCGGATCCGGCGATGCGGAGTACCTCTACAGCCTGATACGGCTTATGAGGCCCCGGAGGATCATCGAAGTCGGCAGCGGCTTCTCGACGCTCATGGCGCGCAGCGCCATCGACCGGAACAAGGCGGACTGCGCCAATTACACCTGCGACCACACCTGCATCGAACCGTACGAACAGCCTTGGCTTGAAAGACTGGGAATAGAGATCATGCGGTGCCGTGTGGAGGAGTGCGGCCTTTCCCTGTTCGCCTCGCTTCAGAAGAACGACATTCTGTTCATCGACTCATCGCACGTCATTCGCCCCCAGGGCGACGTTCTGTTCGAATACCTGGACCTGCTCCCGTCGCTTCAATCGGGCGTATTCGTGCACATCCACGACATTTTTACGCCGCGGGATTATCTGCCCGAGTGGATCATCGATGAAACGCGGCTGTGGAACGAGCAGTATCTGGTTGAGGCCTTCCTTTCGTTCAACAGCCAATTCCGCATCGTCGGAGCTCTGAATTACCTGTTTCACGATCATCGTAGCGCCATGTTGCAGAAGTTCCCCATCCTTGAGGCGGAATCTGCCGTCCGCGAGCCGGGTTCACTCTGGCTGCAAAGAGCCTAAAGCTTCCAGCGGGGAAGCGGCGGCACGGCCATGCCCGGAAGATCGCACCTGGAGCTTGCCGATCTGCTGTTCGAATTCATCACACGCCGCCCTCCCGCTCGATGCCGCGAAATACCGCGCGATAATCATCTGCCATGTCTTTGAACGACCGCAGCCTGCTGTTGGATGCGTTCGGGTACCAGCGAGTTCCCGCCTTCATCACCGCCGCATTCAGCGCCTCGACCATCGAATCCTCGCTGCCTGGATCAAAAAATACCGCGCGGCCCTCGAAGAATTCGCGGTGTACAGCAATGTCCGAACACAGCACGTTGCCGCCGCTGGCAATCGCCTCGGCTACGGGCAAATTATAGCCCTCCGCAAGCGACGGGCTGAGTAGAAACGCCGCGCTCTTATACCACTCTTGCAGCCGCGCATCTTCGACGTGCGCATGCACCTCGATTTTGGCGTCACCCTGCTCCAGTAAATCCAGAGCCGCGGACGGCAGCGAGCCCACCACGCGCAGCTCATAGCCGTTGCGCGGCGCGATGCTGCTGACGAAGGCGCGGCACGCGCGCGATGCATTCTTGTGCGGCAATGCATTGGTCAGCATGAGAATGAAGGACGGCCCGGCATATGCGCTCTGCGGCGTCGTATGCGTCATTTCCAACGGTTGATCGAAGCCGGCCGGAATAATTACGACCTTCGACTCCTCGAGCGTGTAATTCCGCAGCACTGCGTCCTTGGTGGCGCGCGACAATGCCACGACGACTCGCGCATTGGCCAATACCAGGTTGAACATGCGGCGAAACACCGGTAGTCGCCAGTCGTTGCGGTAAGTGTATTCAACATTGATGCAGTCATGAAGCGTAACCACGTGGTTGTGCGCCCATAGCGGACCGCTGTGGGTGGGGGACCAAAAGATGGCGTCACGCCGTCCGACTTGCAGCAATTCGGCGACTCTCGCAACCGGCCCCATCTTCGGCAACTTGGTAAAACTGACCCCTGAGTCCCAAGCGAGAGACCGCATGACGCCGGAAAAAACCCGGCGTACTCCGAGGGACGATCGTGCCACCGCCGAACTGTTGATGATCAAATCCATTACGCGCGCCCGGCGGACTCATGCCAATCTGCTTGAGCGGGGTGCTCCGCGGCAGCCTCTTTGTCGCGCGCCGTCATCAACCAGAGCGCTGCGATGAACAGCAAACCCGAGCCGGTGAAATAACCCTCGCCGCGAATGAATAGCTCTATGAAATAGCCGACGATGACGCTCATCGCGAAACTTTCGACAGCGGAGGCAGTCGCTCCGCTCGCGATGCGCCGCAGGCGGCGGATTGAACGCCACCAAAGCCTGAGAAAAAGAAGGGTCAGGCTGACTCCGAACACGCCAAACTCGCTGACAAGTTTCGCCAAGTTGAAGTCGCCATCATATAAATTCTCGCTGTCTTGGATCTGTTCGAATATGATCTGCGCCGCCGGCACGTCCGTGCCCTGCAGCCCAAGTTGTTGGAAACCCAGTCCCCAGCCGCCGGAGTGTCCTAGCGACTCACCGATGAGCTGCCAGCCTTGGATGTAGGCCAGCGTGGACAAATTTTGATTGTCGGACGACAAATCGACCCTGCCCAAGTAGTAGCTGAGGTCGACTGCCATTCCCACGCCGGTGGCCAGCACGAGCACCGGAAGAATTGCGATGCCGCGAACGAAGGCAAGCGCCGCCAGTCCGCAACCCGCCACCAAGGTCAGATTCTGCAAGGAAGCGGCCATCAGGAACCCAGTGAGCCAGATGGCATAACGCGCCAATCCGCGGGAGCGGACACAGCAATAAATGAGAAATGGCGTGAATATGATCGCGAAGTGAGACGGCTCGTTGAATGGGAATAGCGGCTTTGGCGTCGGCCTGGCGGATGGTGGAGAGAATCCCAACACTCCGCCCAGCGCGCAAATGCAAAAGAACAAGAAGCAGTATCGAATGGCTCGTTCCACTTGTCGGTCCGTTGCGTTCTGCAACATGTTTCCGATGCAACAGCCGGCAAGAACGATGAGAGCCAAGGGCGCGAGCGAGGCGCCAAAATGCAGCGCATCAAAGGGTTGGTAGACCCAGGCAACGGCCGCGTGCGAGACGACGAGCGCGACGATGACCAATACCAACACCGTTGGCGTCATGCGGTGATAGAACCGCGACGGACGATGGGACCAATCCTGCTCCACCAGGTATTCGATGCGGCTGAAAATCAACAACGCACCGACGGCGGCGGTCCCAATGGTTGCCGAGGACGCAAGCCCCGTGTAGTAGGCGATCATCGGAAGGATGATGACCGCCAACAGCGCTACGAGGAGCGGCATGGGATTCCCACGGCGGAGCGCGAACCTACGCGGGTAAAGAAGCCGTCGACTTGAAGCAGGCGCCCGGTGCGGATATCGCGAAAGACGGGAACCATGCCGAACGGTTCGAATCCAGCCGCCTGCAGGTATTGCATCATCTCAATGAAAGTTGGCGCACCTTCGTAGAGCGGCGCAAGGGACAGTTCGATCTGCAACCCGGCAGTTTGCGGCAACAGATCGGTGGCGCCCTTGAGCACTTCCAATTCATAGCCCTGGGTATCGATCTTGATCAACAAGCGGGCGGATTTGGGCACCAGCGGCCGCGCCAGTTCGTCGAGACGCGCCATGGCCACGGTTTGCCTGTCCACGTACCTGGAGGTCGGCGCCGCCGATAGGTGCGCTTCGCGCATCGGCAGTACGCTGCTGCTCAGGACATTGGCCGAAATATTCATGTCGATGGATCCGGGCCCGCTGCCCAGCGCGGCGCAGGGAGCGACTATCCACGATGCGGATCGATTGCGAGCGTGTTGCTGCAGGCGGCCGTGCACTTCCGGGATGGCCTCGAATGACACCAGCTTTCCCTGATATCCCAACGACA
>Ga0182024_10024151_pt1 | contig 10825 bp, 9 predicted proteins | sample P32metaG_FD_120480 | JGI IMG/M metagenome (GOLD analysis project Ga0182024, IMG submission 120480) | Permafrost microbial communities from Stordalen Mire, Sweden - P3-2 metaG (Illumina Assembly) | ecosystem: Environmental > Terrestrial > Soil > Wetlands > Permafrost | place: Sweden: Stordalen...
GGCTTCAAGAGCTTCCGGAACTACCGGTTACGCGTCCTCTTGCACTGCGGTGGGATCAAATGGGACGCTCACCCCGCTACGACAATGCGAGCTCGCTCGCCCCAGTTGGTCGCGTAGAGCCATTTATGGGGACCTACCCAACGTCAGCGTATGCAGGATGGGTAGGGCGCCAGGGCACGGGCGGGCCGGCACGCTGCGCTTTCGCGGATCAATGTGCGTAGCGATGATGCGCTGCATAGGGCGTGCCCTGTGCAGCGCCATGAACTTGCCCTACTCAACGGGCCCCGAAAGCCAGCGGGACATCCACCACGGTGTAACCACCGCACTGCCGGGCGGACGGGGTATCTATGCGCTCGAAGCTGCCTTCGCCCACGCGCGGGCGAACCACCGGTCCAGCCGTACGTGCCCGCGCAAGCTCGCGTCCAATTCCCGGTGCGCCTTCTTCCAGCGGCCCTCGATGAGGTCATCGAGTAGCGCGTATGCCCGAGCCCTCGCATCGGGTGGGATGTCCTGGGTCCTCGGCTTGCCGTCTCCTGTGTCATCTGAACTAATCCGGCGATCAGTTCGGTCGTCCATCTTGGGAGCGGACGGTTGGGTCTGTGGGAAAGATCACCACGACGGTCAAGCCGCCTTCGGGTCGGGGACGGACTTCAAGGCCGGCTCCGTGGGCTTCGGCGATATCGGCGACGATGGATAGGCCGAGGCCGTCCGGGCTGGCGGTCCGGTCCGGGGCGGCTCGTTGGAAGGGCTCAAGCAGACGGCCAACCTGGTCTTGCGGTACGGAGGGTCCGGTGTTGGTCACGGTGAGTGTCGCTGCTGTGGTGCTGGCTGCGAGGTTGACCTCAAGGCGTCCACCGGTGATGTTGTAACGGATGGCGTCGTCGACGAGGTTCGACACCAGCCTATAGATGAGGCGGGCATCCCCGGACACCTTGGCATCATCGCCGAACCCGAAGGTCTCAGGCAGCGCGTTTCTCGGGACCCAACCCGGAAGCGGCGGAACTGATCTGGGACGCGTCCCCAACCGGGTCGTCCCTCCTTCCTACCTCGCCGGATACGCGCTCCTGCGCGGACAGGTCCGAGACCGGTTGACCATCGTTCCGGTCATGGTCGGAGCGGGGCCATGGTGGCGTGCATCTTGACGAATTGCATCACAGGAGCGGTTTCGATGTGGCTGAGACCGTCAAGGGCGGTCATTTCGTCCGCGAGGTAGTCATAAAGCGAGCGGCCGTCTGGGCAGACCAGCGCCGCGACAAGATTGACGGATCCGCTCGTGGCGGCGACAAAGGGAAATTCGGGGCGGCTGGCCAAGGCTTGTCCGATGTCTCTCAGGCTTCGAGGGGCCGCCGACATCCACAACAGGGCCTGAGAGCGGATCCCAAAGGCGTCGCTGGCGAGATCCAAGTCAAAAAACAGGACGCCCGAGGCAATGAGTTCTTCGACTCGCCGTCGGACGGTCGACTCGTGCCAGTGAGTGCGCGCTGCCAGCTGCCGATACGGAGCGCGGCCGTCGTCCGCCAGGGCTTGGACGAGCGGCCAGTCCGAGTCCTGCACCTTCGCCTTCGGGCGATCGATCGGCGGACTGTCCCGCGCCGAAGAGAGGACCTGGGCAATCTCCCCAGGGCTGAGGTCGCTCGGCCAAGGCGGAGACGACAATCCGGTGGCAAACAGGTGGAGGAGACAGTAGGCCTCGTAGTCGACGACCTGTCGACCGACCGAGAGCTGGCTCAGCAGCACTGGAGTTCTCTGTTCAGCGTCGCGTGAGTGAATCATGCTGAAGATCTCGGTTCCCCCCGAGGTCAGCTGCACCCAGGAAGTGTCCGCATGCTGCGCGAGTTTGGTGGCCACGGTCGGAGCGGACCCCGGAGCGCAACGGATACGGACGGCCCAGTCGTACTGGCCGAACCGCTGGGAGTCGAGCTGGCCCACCACACGAAGAATGCGATCGTCGAAGAGACGCCGGTAGCGACGGGAGACAGTCGGCTCGGAGGATCCGAGGACCTCAGCCAAGCGGCTGAACGGCGCTCGGGGGTCGAGGTAAAGCGCGTGAATGATCCGTCGGTCCAAAAGATCAAGGTTGATGGATTCCATGCATATCACCCTAGTTCATAGTCGAAAGCATGCGTATATCTGCAAACCTGTGGCGGTCCGCCCGTTCGCACCGCAAGCTACTGGCCATGGAAAAGAAGTGGTGGACCTTGGTCGTGGTGTGCGCAGCCACCTTCATGTTGCTGTTGGACATCACCATCGTGATCGTCGCCTTACCGACCATCCAGTCGGAACTGCACGCCAGTTTCAGCGAGGTGCAGTGGGTTATCGACGCCTACGCCCTGACCTTGGCGTCGGTGCTTCTAGCGGCCGGCTCGCTAGCCGATCGTTACGGGCAGCGTCTTCTGTTCAGCGTCGGCCTCGTTGTCTTCACCCTCGGCTCGCTGCTGTGTGGGATATCCCAGTCGTCGATCATGTTGATCCTTTCCCGCAGCGCCCAAGGCATCGGCGGGGCGATCCTGTTTGCCACCTCGCTGTCTCTTCTAGCTCACTGCTTCCAGGGCAAAGAGCGGGGCATGGCCTTCGGAATCTGGGGTGCGGTCACGGGAGTGGCCGCCGGACTTGGGCCAGTACTGGGCGGACTCATCACTACCGGCATCAACTGGCGGGGCATCTTCTTAGTCAACCTGCCGGTCGGTGTAGCCGCGCTTGTCGTCACTCGGTGGCGGGTCGATGAGTACAAGACGCCGCACGCCAGTCGGCCGGACTGGGGTGGGTTCGTAACGCTGACCGCCGGATTGAGCAGTTTGGTTTATGGCCTGATCCGTGCTGGCGAGTTGGCTTGGAGCGACACGGGGGTAGAAATCTGTCTCGCCCTCGCCGCGGTGTTCTTCGTTGCGTTCGTCGCGGTGGAACACCGAGTGGAGCACCCGCTGTTCGATCTGGCGCTGTTCCGTATCCCCACCTTCAGCGGCGGGTTGGCCGCGGCCTTTGCCCTGAACGGTTCGCTCTACGCGATGTTCTTGTACCTCACCCTCTACCTCCAGGACGACCTCGGCCACTCCGCCTTGGCGACCGGAGTTCAGCTCCTGCTGATCAGCGGGACGTCGATCGCCTCGTCGATGTTCGCCGGGGCGTTCCACGAACACATTCCCGTCCGTTGGCTCATCGGGCCGGGACTTCTGCTTACCGGGGTGGGGTTGCTGCTCATGACCGGGCTGAACGGTGGCAGTTCCTGGACCCACTTGATCCCTGGCTTCATCGTCGCCGGCATCGGCAGCGGGATCGTCAATCCGCCTCTCGCGTCCACGGCGGTTGGCGTGGTCGCCCCGCAGCGCTCCGGCATGGCCTCCGGCGTCAACACCACCTTCCGCGAGATCGGCATCGCCGCCGGCACCGCCGTCTACGGGTCGATCTTCGCATCGGCTCTTCACCAGAAATTGGGCCAGGCCCTCGCCAACATCCCACCCCTAGAGCGGCAGCTGCCCGGAGTCGTCACTGCCGTTCAACAGGGCAATGCCGCTCAAGCCATCAACGCAGTGCCTCCCGCGTCGCGAGCGCCACTTGTCGCGGCCGTTCACGACAGCTTTGCCCGTTCGCTCGACGTGCTGCTCGTCGTCAGTGCTGTCTTAGCTCTTGTCGGAGCGGCATGTTCGGGTGTCCTCATCCGACGTCGGGACTTCGTGGTCTCACACCACCAATCGACATCAGCGCCGACAGAGCCCATGGGATCGCCTTCGTGATGAGAACACCCCGGTACTCACCGCCTTTTGACCCTGAACCGACGGACCACCCGTTCGAGCGGGGAAAGTGAAGATGGACGCGGTCATCAGGACGGAGGATCTTCGCAAGAGCTTCAGCGGCAGGAAAGGAACCGTCGAAGCGGTCCAAGGCGTCAGCTTCGAGGTCGGTCGCGGCGAGATTTTCGGCTTCCTCGGACCGAACGGAGCCGGAAAGACGACGACGCTCCGGATGCTCACGACGCTGTTGCCCATCGACTCGGGCACGGCGAGCGTGGCCGGCTCCGACGTCGCGCGCCAGCCAAAGCAGGTGCGTCAACGGATCGGCTACGTCAGCCAGGCGGGTGGCGCCGACGACATGTCGACCGGCTGGGAGAACCTCATTCTCCAGGGCCGCCTCTACGGAGGTGATCTCGCCTCCGTGCGCCAGCGGGCGAAAGAGCTCGCTGTGGTGCTCGACCTCACCGGATTCGCCGATCGGAAGGTCGCGACCTATTCGGGAGGCCAGCGCCGGCGCCTCGACGTCGCCCTCGGGCTCATTCATCAACCCGAGGTCTTGTTCCTCGACGAGCCCACGACCGGCCTCGATCCGCAGAATCGGGCGAATCTGTGGGACCACATTCGGGCCATCCAAGAGCGCGGGTCGACGGTCTTTTTGACCACGCACTATCTCGAAGAGGCGGATGCCCTCTGTGACCGACTGACGATCATGGACCACGGGTCGATCGTCGCCGAGGGGACCCGGAGGGAACTGAAGCGCGAGGTCGTCGGCGATTCGGTGACGCTCGGCCTTGTTGACGAAGGGCTCGTCGAACGGGCGAGCGCGCTCCTGCGAACCGAGCCCTTCGTCCGAGAGATCGGCATTGAGGACGGCGGGCTGCGTCTCTACGTGGAGGACGGCAGCGCCGCGTTGCCCGAGCTTCTCCGACTGTTCGATCGGGAGCAGATCGCACTGAAGTCCATCAGCCTCTCGGAGCCCACGTTGGACGACGTGTTCTTGCGTTACACGGGCCGGTCGCTGCGAGACACCGGCCATTCCTCCGAGGTGGTGGCATGAGAACCCTGAAAGACACGGGCCTGCTCTTCCAGCGGCATTTCACCCAGCAACTGCGTAATCCGACGTGGATGTTCGTCGGACTCTCAGCGCCGGTGCTCTATCTCGCGCTGTTCACGCCGCTGCTCAAGCACTTCACGCGATCTGCGTCGACCGGAGCCGTGCTCGACGTCTTTTTTCCCGGCATCCTCGCGCTCCTTGCGTTCGCGAGCGGCAGCGCCCAGGGATTCGGCACGATCTTCGAGCTTCGATCCGGCGTCATCGAGCGCTTCCGGGTGACCCCGGCGAGCCGCTTGGCGATTCTGGCCGGGCCGCTCGTCTCCGCGATGACCTTCATGTTCTTCTTCGACGCGATCGCTGTCGCCGTCGCGTACGGATTCGGCTTCGAGATCCACTGGGGCGGACTGCTCGTGCTCGCCGTGCTCATCGGGATCTTCATGGTGATGATGTCCGCCTGGTCGGTCGCGATGGCACTCATGACCAAGGAGATCGACGCCTTTGCCTCCGTTATGAACCTCCTGAACCTGCCCGCCCTCCTCCTCGCCGGTGTGCTCTTGCCGATCTCGTTCGGTCCGACGTGGCTGCGGGTGGTCGCCCACTTTGATCCCCTCTACTACGTCGTCGAAGGTGCACGGGCGCTCGGTGCCGGCGCCTTCTCGAGCGACCACGTCTGGCAGGCATTCGCGGTTGTTGTCCCCCTATGCGCATTGGTTCTCGCCTGGGCGACGAGCGTCTTCAGGAAGGCGGTCGCGTGATTCTCCGACAATCGACCTGTCCCCTCCAAATCACCCGCAAACGCAACCACATGAAGGAGTGCTCGATGTCTGAACGGCCCCCCGTCAGCACCCGTCGCCCTGTTCCCGACGAGATGTTCAGCGGGCGCTTGAGAGGGTCCTATCTGCTCGACCTCGAAGTGGTCGGCGTAGACGAGGTCGCGCCGCAGGTGCGACTCATCACAATGGCCTCGTCTGATCTCGTGGGATTCGAGTACACGCCAGGGCAGGACCTCTTGTTCGAGTTCCCCGATGGCGACCTGACCCTCCGTCGTCGCTACACCATCCGGCGATTGGATCCAGCGGCAGGCATTGCCGACTTCGAGATCGAGATCCACGATGGCCGCGGCCCTGCGACCCGCTGGGCCGGCAAAGCAGAGATAGGTGAGCACCTCGAGGCCATTGGGCCGCGAGGTGGGATCAGCCTGCGACCAACGTCGACGTCGCATCTCTTCGTCGTCGATGACTCCGCGATGCCCGCCGCCTTCGTCCTGTTCGAAGCGCTCCCCGCGGGCACGCCCGCCACCGCCCTGCTCGTGACGAGTCATGGCGCGAAGTTGCGTCCGGCGCCCGCTGGCGTGCCGGCGACGTCGCTCGTCTGGCTGGATCAAGCAGAGATGCTTGAGATGCTGAGCGACCTGCACCCCACAGCCGGCACCGCCGCATACCTCTTCGGTGAACGCCACCTGGTCCGTACAGCAGAGGAACTCCTCATTCGGGGCGGTCTTGATCGCGATGCCATCGCTTCCAAGGCCTACTGGAGACGGGACCAGCCCAACGCCAGCCACGGCGAGCCGTCGTGGAACTGAACTTGGGCTCCTGTTGTATTGGCGAGCGGACGCCGCGACCAGTCCGATAAACCCAAAGAGACCACCATCGGCGCCGGACGCCTCCGGTTATCGCGTGGCGCCGTCTTGTGCGCGCTGCTGAGGTCGAACATCGTGTTGGTGGTCGGTTCGACCAGGTCGTGAGAGTGTTGGGCCGAATTCTGATCCGGAACGGCGGTCGGTTGCCGGCGGTGAACGCTGGTGACTGCACCGGTAGTGGTGGGGTATCCGGCCGACCTCATGGCATAGGCGAGGAGTACCTTCGGGTACCGAACCCGAAGGTCGTTGCTTCCATCGTGCGGCGGACGTTCGGCTCAACGTGAGGCCTACCCCGGTCGGATTACTGCAAGCGCATCTCGGAGCACAGCCGCTCCGGAGCGCTCGATGTCTTTGGTAGCGGTGAGACGGACCAGCTGATGCTGATGGGCCATCGTGTAGAGACGTTCGAGGGCTTGTCGGGCGCGAGGCGAAGGTCGGCTGCAGCGTTGTGGGGTCGGGCGTCGGGCAGCCCATGGGTGGGCTGAATGGGGGAAAGTCCTTTCCATGCGGCTGGGAGCTGCAGTGAGAGGCGGTCGAGTTCCTCGAGGTGCATGGCGGAGAGCGTCTCGAGTCGCTCGGCGCCGTCGCTGGTGAGGCTGAGGCGTACGACTCGGTGGTCGTCGGGGTCGCGCTGGCGTGTGACCAGCCCGGCGGTATCGGCGCGGTCGATGAGCTCGACGGTGCTGTGGTGACGGAGGAGTAGGTAGTCGGCGACCTCGCCGACGGTCGGCCCGCGGGGGTCGTCGTGGCCGTGGATGGCGAGGAGCAGCTGATGCTGGTTCGGGGTCAGCCCGGCCCTCTCGGCCTGCTGTTCGCTCCAGCGCAAGAAGCGACGGAGCCCGTTTCGCAGCGTAAGCAGCCGTGCGTAGTCCTCGTGGGACAATCCCATCTAGACACCATACCATCGTGACACGATGTGTTTATCCTTTCCCGTCTTCGCCCGAACCGCCGCCGACGTGGGCCGCGAGTCCACGAGCTGACATGACTGAGCCGAACCCGGCAGGCGGAGAGGACGCGGTGGCTCGGGGCGAAGCTGCCCCTGACGAGGCGCGGGCCGACGGCCTGCCGGCGGCCGAGGTCGAGATCGCGGTCGTCGGCGACTCGTTCGTCAGTGATGAGCGCGAGCCCGACGCGCTGGTGGGGATCGATCGTCGCCCTCGCCGGTCGGCGGAGCGGTCGCTCGGCGACTTCACCACCACGCCGGCCATCCTCCGCCTCGTGCCCTTGGCGATCGTCGTCGGAGGGTTGGGGGCGGGGATCTCCCTGGCGCTGTTGGACATGATCGGGTTTTTCACCAATCTCTTCTATTACCAGCGGCTCAGCGTGACGCTGGTCTCCCCGGCCGACAACACGTTGGGTGCTCTGGCGTTGGTGATCCCGGCGGGCGGGGGCCTGATCGTGGGGCTGATGGCCCGCTACGGCTCGGAGCAGATCCGCGGTCATGGAATCCCCGAGGCCATGGAGCGCATCTTGATCAATGGCAGCAAGGTGGCCCCCCGCCTGGCCATCTTGAAGCCCATCTCCAGTGCGGTCAGCATCGGCACCGGCGGTCCGTTCGGTGCCGAGGGGCCGATCATCCTGACCGGCGGGGCGGTCGGGTCGATCGTCGGCCAGCTGTTCCGGCTCACCGCCGCCCAGCGCCGGGCGTTGCTGGTCGCAGGAGCGGCGGCGGGGATGAGCGCGGTGTTCGGCACGCCGGTCGCCGCCACGTTATTTGGTGTCGAGCTGCTGGCCTTCGAGTTCCGGCCTCGCTCGATGGTCCTCATCGGCCTCGCCGCGGCCACCGCTGACGGACTGCGCATGGTGATGGCCACGGCTGGGCTGGTAACGCCGCAGCCGATCTTCCCGGTTCCCGCTCACGCCCCCCTCGGCGGTGTGGTGATGCTGGGCGCGGCAGCGGTGGGCGTCGCGGTGGGGTTCGCCGCCTGGGTCATGACTCAGGCCGTCTACCGCTTCGAGGATCTGTTCAAGAAGCTGACCGGCCATCTGCATTGGATGTGGTGGCCGATGATCGGCGGGCTGCTCATCGGTATCGCCGGGCTGATCGACCCCCGGGCGCTCGGCGTCGGCTACGACACCATCCACGCTGAACTGCTCGGCCAGCTCACCGCCGGCGCCCTGCTGCTGTTGCTGGTGGTGAAGCTGGTCATCTGGTCCGGGGCGCTCGGCGGAGGCACGAGCGGCGGCATTCTCGCCCCGATCATGATGATGGGCGCCGCCATCGGCGGCATCCTTGGTCATGTGCTGCCGGGAGCCTCGCCGGGAGTGTGGGCCCTGCTCGGTTTGGCCGCGGCGATCGGCGGGGTCACCCGCTCCCCGTTCACGGCCATCGTGTTCGCCTTCGAGCTCACCCATGATCAAAACGTCCTGCTGGCGCTGTTGGTGACCGCGACGGTCGCCCACCTGGTCAGCGTGCTGGTCTTGAAGCGGTCGATCCTCACCGAGAAAGTCGCCCGCCGCGGGTTCCACGTCATGCGCGAGTACGCCGTCGACCCCCTCGAAGCCACCTTCGTCCGAGAGGTCATGGACACCGACCTCTACACGTTCGACCCCGAGCGACCATTGGCCGAGGCATACGACGCACTCCCAGAAGGCTCCGCGGCGCGTCGCCAGCGGCTCTACCCGGTCATCGACGCCACGTCCGGTCTGCTCGGTGTTCTGCCTTGGTCGGCGGTCTTGGCGGGTAAGGACCAGCCGAACCTCCGGGTGCGCGACGCGATGATCACCTCGCCGTCGGTCGCTCGTCCCGACGAGGTCCTGCGCAACGTCGCCGACCGGATGGCCGCCCTTGGCTTCGGCGCGCTCCCCGTGGTCGATCCCTCCCGCCCGCAGCGTCTCGAAGGGCTCGTCACCCAGTTCGACCTCCTCCAAGCCCGACAGAAGCTTCTCGAAGAGGAACGCCACGCCGAGCGGATCCTCACCTTGCGCAAGGTCACCGCCTCCAAGAGCGACGAGACCGAGGAGTCCCCTGATGGATTGGCGCCACGATGAATGGTCGTGCTGTCTACCCGGAGGTCCCGTGGTCGGACATCGTGGGCCTGTGGACACTGCTCGCACCACTACCAACGGGTGAGCACTTCGCCACGACTGCATACCGGTGTGGCCAAGCCGTCGGCGAACTGGGGCGCCGCCTCTCCGAGTCGCGAAGCTCGATATCGCGCGTGGCGCGTGTAGAGGCCGACCAGCTCGGTGGTGAACACGCCCGGCAACCTGCCGATCCGCCATCGCCTGTGCTTGCGCAGGGACTCGACAACGGCCCGGGCGCGTGGCGCCGCAAGCGCATATGCGCATATGCTTCGGACCGACTTCGCTCCTACGGGGGTGGCGAGCAGCAAGGAGGTTGAGAAGATGCATCGACGAATCCGCTTTGCCGCGCCGGCCGTCGCCGCCTTGGGGCTCATTGCCGGAGCGCTTGCTGCGACTGGCCCGGCCGAGGCTTCGTCGACGCCCACGGCCTTGAGCGCCGCCCAGGTACAGGCGCTCAGCCGCCACGCCACGCAATCAATCATCGTCGTGTTCAAGGACCAGGTGCTCTCGCTGCCTGCGAACACCACCTTCGGCTCTGAGCGGCGGACGGCGGTCAGGGAGATCCAGTCCCAGGTCGTCGGCCAGCTGCGCCAGCTGCACGCGCCCGACCTGCACTCCTACACCCTCCTCAACGCCGTCAGCGCGACGGTGTCGCCCGCCGAGGAGGCCCGCCTGGCCGCCAGCCCCGGCGTCGCCGAGGTAGTCCCGAATGCCACGGCCCACCTCGAGTTCACTACGCCGACACCGGCCGTGAGCGCGCAAGCTCTGTCGGCGGGGACGAGATCCGCCTCCCTGCCCCGCACCTCGACCGGGAGCAAGGTCTGCCAGGAGGAGGGTTCGCCGGCGGTTGAGCTCGACCCGCAGGCCCTCCAGACCATCAGGGCCAACAGCAACGAGCCGAACGCGGCACCGACGGCCGCCTCTCTCGGGATCACCGGCGCCGGCGTGAAGGTGGCCTTCGTGGCCGAGGGCATCGACGTCGACCAGCCGAACTTCCAGCGGGCCAACGCCTCCCGCGTGATCGTCGACCAAGCCGACTTCACCGGTGAAGGCGTCGCCCCCAACGTCAGTGGCGGCGAGGCCTCGCTCGACGCCAGCTCGATCGCCGCGCAGGGCAACGTGGTGTACACGGCGCGGTTCGCCAACGGCAAGACCTGCAACTTCGTGGTCGAGGGCGCCGCGCCTGGCGCCGAGCTGGTGTCGCTCAAGGCCTTCCCGAGCGACCACGACGCCACCAGCACCTCGCTCCTCGACGCCATCGACTACGCCGTCACCGTCGAGCACGTGAACGTGCTCAGCGAGTCCTTCGGCTACAACCCGTTGCCTGACACGATGAACGACCTCATCCGCCAGGCCGACGAGGCAGCGGTCGCGGCA
>Ga0182024_10024152_pt1 | contig 10824 bp, 11 predicted proteins | sample P32metaG_FD_120480 | JGI IMG/M metagenome (GOLD analysis project Ga0182024, IMG submission 120480) | Permafrost microbial communities from Stordalen Mire, Sweden - P3-2 metaG (Illumina Assembly) | ecosystem: Environmental > Terrestrial > Soil > Wetlands > Permafrost | place: Sweden: Stordalen...
CCTGGCCGCCGCCAAGGCCGCCTACGCCGCGGCCATGCTGAAGCTGCGTCAGGACTCGGCCGCCGCCAAGGCCCAGCAGAACCTGGACAAGGCCACCTACACGGCCCTGATCAAGACCGACAAAGCAAAACTGAAGGCCGACCAGCACCAGCTCCGCGAGGACGAGAAAGCAGCGAGGAAAAAGTAGCGAAAGCCGGATGACGTCCCCGCCTCGCCCCGAGCGCGTCACGCGGCCGCTCCGCCCCCACGCGCGGCACGAATTGTTCCACGAAACCAACCGCGATCAGGTTCCCTACGATCTCATCGGCTGGGTGGCCAAGGCGTTGCCGTGAAGCGAGGCCAGTTCGACCCAGAGAGCCGGCCGGCTCGATGTGATTCGACCGACCAGTTCAAACTTCCAATCTTCCCACGGCCAAAGCTCAAACTTCGGCATCATTTTCGCCTCTCATGCTGAAGTTTGATTTTTCACCCCGGCCAAGCGGTTTTTAGGGCCTTTGGGACACTTTGTCACCGCGCTTTTCAGCTCAGAAATCAAACTTCGGCATTGGCGCGATACATACCCCCCCCGCGCCGGCGGACGCCGTCGTTCTCCGCAAGAATCACCAAAAGCCACGAGTCGGGAACGAGCAGAATCGACGGGCGAACGAGCGGCCAGGACAATCGGATATAGTAATGCAAATGTGTAAATTTATCGCGTTGCACAGGCCTTGCTCGCACCAGGAACTGGCCTCTCTCGCTGAGATGCGGCGGGGAGGGTACATGAATCGTCAGCTCGATCGGCCGTGACGGCATCGCATACTCCCGGCCAAGAGCGTGCCAGGCAAAGCGGAAGGAATCTTTGTTGCCGTGGATGTAGCGATATCTGTTGAACCCCATTTGGGACAGACAGTGGTTTTACCACTGCCGGCCTCTTTCTGGGCCAGCCTGCTTCTTCTCGGCGGCCTCGCGGCAAGCCATCACCTCCGCGGAGGCCGAGCATTGGCGTAGGGAGGCTACCGGGCTTACTCAACCAAAGCGATGGTTGGCGAGCCGAACGTCAGCGAGTCGTCTTCGTGAACCGTCGCACTGGCCATGATCTGCGGGGTGCTTCCCACCAGGGCGCCGTAATAAGTGCCGGCCGCCAGGATCTTAACCGTGGCGGCGGGAGCATAAATGTCGGCGTAAAATGTGCCGCCGGCCGTTATCTACAGTTACAGGATACAGATACAGGCCGCCCAAGCCCCCCAAATTGGCGGCGACGTGACGAGTGACTTTCGCTCGTTCGGCGATGTCACGATGAACGGTGGCCCCATTGGCACCGTTGCCGGGTTAGATCGAGTTCTGAAGTGAGGTCCAGCGGGCCAATACCTGGTTGCCCACTGCGGTTATGGCGGCAATCGCGCCGACGATGATCAGGCCGGCGATCAGTGCATATTCCAGCACTTCGCCGCCGCTCTCGTCACTGACAATCATCTGAACGATATTGAAGACCTTTCGCATAGCGTTCCCATCCTTAAGAAGCGACGGTTTCCGCCGAATCCTTGCAGGTCTTCTACTTGCGGACCTGAACTTCCAAGGATCAGTGGCGGACCTGCCGCAAAAACGAACGAGAACCTGGGTGCTGCCTTGCACACCATGCGTTCGTTTCTACCGCCAGATATCGGGCCGACTGGCCAGACGCCTTAGCAGGAATGTAGGTAGTTTTCCCTATGCGTTGCGCGATGTTGCGAAACTCTTGCCCACGGCGGTGGCGGAACCCAGGGCCAGGAGCATTGCCGCCGCACCCCATACGGTCGGAGGCAGCGGGACGGGCGATATCAGGCTGCCGCGAACCTCGGCGCTGCTCAATTGACCCGGCCCCAGCGTGAATGTCTGCCCGTTGGGCCCAATGCCGGTGAGGAAGTCAGCATGGTTACCGCTGGGCCGATGGCCGGTGTCGGCATAGATGGTGTACTTGGCGACAGCGGTGTCCGGCACGCAACGTTTGTAAGCGAAGAGTAAGGAACTGGTGTCGAAGCCGGCTACCCAGGCCACGTCTACCGGGACGAAATCAGGCAGCGGGGCGAGCGTTCCCGGCGTGCCCTTGAGGGTGTAGTCCACCTGCACGTACCCGGTCTGCTTGCCTTGGGGGGCGGTCGGTGTAAAACCAGAACTCATCAAAAGATGATGAATACCTGCAAAAAGTAATGGCCAGTGCGGTTTGCGGAACTCCCCAGTAAGACATGCCGGACAACTCTCCCAATTTGCCTTTGGCAGCCCCGTATTGGACGTTAGGGGTGGAGAGCAGCAATGAGTACCCGAAGGCCATTAGTTCAAACAGGCCAGACCGCTGGACGAGGCGCTCAGGCCCATTCAACAGGCTCAGGGCAGACCTGTCCTGAGCGCAGTCAAAGGGCCTGTCCTGAGCGCAGTCGAAGGGCCTGTCCTGAGCGCAGTCGAAGGGCCTGTCCTGAGCGCAGTCGAAGGGCGAGTCTCTGCGGCCGGGCGCGGCGCGGGTTCACCATGCTCGAGACGGCGCTGGCGACGATGATCGTCGGCATCGGGGTCGTCGCGGTGTTGCAACTGCTGGCGGCGGGGACGCTCTCCAACGAAGCGGCCACCGACCTGACCACCGCCGTCAACCTGGCCAACAATATCCACGAGATCACCATCCGCCTGCCGCTGATCGACCCGGCCTATCCGAGCACGTGGAACCCGCATCTGGCCAGCCCGGCGAGTTTCGCCGGCGTCAGCGAGTTCGACGGGAGCACCTTCAATCCCCCGATCGACGTCAGTTGCAACCCGATTGCCAGCTACTCCGATTGGTCGCAAGTGGTCACGGTGCAGTCGGTATCCGACAGCAACCTCAAAACGGTCATCGCCGATAGCACCACTGAATGGACCGCGCGCGTCACCGTGCAAATCCTTTGCAATGGACGTGTCGTTTATCAGACGAGTTGGCTCGCCGCCGAGCAGTTGCCTTGATCGAAGACGCCCGGCGGCGCCATACGAAAAGCCTGGGAAAGCCACCCGATCGACTGTGAGGAGAAACATGACCGCAAATCACCCAATCGAAGTCCGCCCGAGGCGCCTGTGCCGAGCCGGGTCGAGGCGCGTGTGCCGAGCCAAGTCGCGGCGATGGGGGTTCGTATCCGTCCTGGCGATGCTCTTTGTCGTCCTTTTCGCGGTGATCGCCCTGGGCTTCTTTGCCTCCGTGACCATGTCGGCGCAGGTCGCCCGCAACCAGCGCAATGTAGAGGACGCCCAGCTTCCGGTGGACTCCGGCATGCAGTTCATGCGCTACCAGTTCGGCATGATGAACATCCCCGCCTCGACGCCCAACTCCTCGTTGCTGGCAACCGTCGCCACACAGCTTGGCCAACTGCTCAACGGGCAGGCCAACATGAACGGCGACACGGTCGTGCTCAGCAACGGCACCATTAACATCCCCGGCAACACGGCGCACTGGATCAGCCTGGACCCCAACCTCCCCAAGTCGTTCCAGGCCACCATCACCCAGTCCGGTGCGTTCCTGGTCCTGACCGTGACCGCCCGCGGCGCCGACCCCACCGTGACGCGCTCGGCACAGATCGAATACACCACCGCCCCGCTGGCCAGCGCCATTTTCGACTACGGCGTCGCCGCGAAAGGCCCCATCACCATGAGCGGCAACGTGAAGGTCCAGGGCGCCACCAACCCGGCCATGGGCAGCGTGCTCTCAGCCACCGCCTCCTCCGTCCCACTTACCATCTCCGGTAACGGATCAATCTCCGGCGACTTCTCCTACACCAACGACAGTGGGACGCCCAGCTACGGCACGGGCACCGTCGCCGGTTATAAAAGCACCAGCCTGAACTTCGCCCAGCACGTTCATGCGGGCGTCACCCCCCCGACCTTCCCCAGCATCGACACGACCATCTATGCCCAGTACGCCACCAACACCTTTTCCGGAAGCACAAGCAACGTCACGCTCACCAACGCCATTATCCCGCCGAACACTAACCCCAGCTTCTCAGGCAACTCCAACATTCAAGGCGTCCTCTATGTCGAGTCGCCAAACAAGGTGAGCTTCAGCGGCAACTGCACCATCGCGGGGTGCATTGTCGTCGCGGACAACCCGACCGGCACTACCAACGCGCTGACCTTCAGCGGCAACGTGTCCGCTTCCAGCATCAGCACCCTGCCGGCCAATGCGACCTTTCCGGCGGGTGAGCGCGCCCTCACCGGCGCCTTTATCCTGGCGCCGGACTACGCCGTCACCTTCAGCGGCAAGTTCGGGACCATCGGCGGGTCGATGATCGCCGACTCTTTCACCTTCTCGGGCAATGCCGGCGGCACCGTCGACGGCTCGGTGATTGCCCTGAAGGACACGGCCATGACCCTGTCGGGCAACAGCGACATCATCATTGCCAGCACCAGCACCACCAACTATCCCCCCGGCGTGAGCTTCGGCAACAATTATGTCCCGCTCCCCGCCACTTACCTGGAATTGTCCCAATGAATGCTTCCCCGCCCAACAAGGTCCCATCCCGCACTTTCCGCCCCCAGGCCATTGGGGCCCCTGTGCCGAGCCGGGCCGAGGCGCCGCCAAGGCGCTTCGGACTGGGGTTGCCCGAGCTGCTGGTCTCCTTGTCGATCAGCAGCACGCTGCTGCTTTCCGTGGCGACCGCGTTCATCGCCTCCACCGCCACCGTCCAGACCAACTGCGACTTCTTCACCGCTTCCCAGGCCGCCCGCATCACCATGACCCAGGTGCTGAACGAAATCCGCTGCGCCGACTCGGTGCAGGTCAGCGCCGCTCAACTGACCATCGTCCGGCCCGCCCAGACGCTCACCGCCAATGAGGTCAGCCGGGCCTTCGCCTACAACGCCGCCCAGTCCACGGTGACGCTTCAGATCACCTACTCCGACGGAACGACCAGTCCGGCCTACACCATGGCGTCAAACGTCACATCTGCCGTTTTCGGCCCGGCGGACATGGGCCAGGACAGCAACAACGCCCAGGTGATCGTGCAGGTCCCGGTGACCATCGCGGTGCAGGTGGGGTCGTCGCAGGTGACGCTGAATGGTGCGGCGGCCCCGCGCCGCGCGCTTCGATGAGCAGGTTGCAACGCAGGGAGCGTCCAATTGTTATCATCGGCACTGCAAATCCTCACATTGACGACCTATCAGCCGATCAAAGCAATGTAGAGACGAGGGCCCCCGACAGGCTCGCACCGATGCCCATTCGCCCTTCACTGTCAGGTTCGATAATAATGCAACTGCGGCGATGGAATTGACACTTAATGGAACACCAGGCGAAAACATTTTCCGGAGTCATTGACCACCCCCAGGGATGGACGTTAGACCACGTGCGCAATGAACGTACCAATCTTTCTGCAAAATCGAAAGGCGTCCTTTGCTCGATCGGGCCTGCCCTGGTCCGCGCGATCTCCGGGGACTGCGTCACCCTGCTCTGTTCCGAGCCAATCTCAATCGGCGCGACGATCGTCGTTCCCGTTTCCAGACCGGCACAGCCGCCGCTGAATATCTCCTGCGTTGTCTCAAGATGTGAACGCGGCGGGTCGGGCGGGGCATTTGTCGTCGTCAACGCGACGATCCAGGACATGTCGGTCGCGGCGCAACCGCTCCCAAGCCTGACGTAAAAGCTTTGCGAAACCGCGGCGATCGGGCGTCCCCTGCAACGGAACACGACCATGCGATGTCACTTTTTGATGCGCCAAACGGCAAACGGCAATCGACAGGGGCAAAACTGCCAGGATTCAGCGCATCGGCCCGAGCGGACCTTTGGCCTACTAAGCCACAGGATACGGCGGCGACAATGGTTCCCGCGATCATGAGACGTGCCCGGACTTTTGATCGAAGCATTCTTCCCATGATTTTTCCCGTCCTTCACCTATGGCGCACGCAGCGCCGCTTGACTACCCTCTTATCATCCCAAGCCAGACCTTACCGGCCCCGTCCTGAACCAGAGTTCAGGCAGTCCTTTCTTGACCCCGCAAAGTGAGCCGCACCAATCCAAACGCCCCCAACAGTCCCGCGCCTGCATAGAGCGACGGAGGAAGTGGCACCGGCGACGTCGGCCCTATGTCAGCATTCCAGTCCTCATGGCCGCCGGTCGACGGATAGAATCCGTCCCCCGTCGCTTTCGCGTTCCCGTTTGGATCCCCGAACGCAGAGTAGAGGACGACATATGGCAGGTTGTTCGAGAAAAGCGACTTTGGGACCATGAGGGTCATATCAGCCGTACCGGTGCCTTGCCCGTTGTTCAACCGGCTATTGATCTGGATCGTCGTATCGCCCGCAGTCCCGCCGTCCTCATCATAGACCTTGGTCGCGAGAGGGGTGGTACCGTTGCCGATCATGCGCAGCAGCCGCAAGCTGGTGCTCGGCATGATCGGCGGGTTCATCGGCGGGGCGATCGGCGGCGCCCTCTTCGACCCGATCAACCACGCAACCAGCAATGAGGTCCTCAGCCGAATGGTCGCGGTCACCGTGATCGCAATGCTCATCGCCTTATGCATCGCCACGGTCGAGAACGTCGCCAAAAAGGGTTGGCTCAAAGTCGTTGAAGGCCTCATCGCCGGCAAGCAATTCATCATCTACCGCAACCCGACCATCATCGGCTCGCACCCCCATTGCGAGGTCTTCCTTTTCAAGGACAACGCCGTTTTGCGACATCATGCGATGCTGTACATAGTCCCCGCCGGCTACGAACTCGAAGACCTCGGCTCGGGCCGCACCCTGGTGAATGACCGCCCCATCAATCGCGTGCGCCTTCGCAACGGCGACCGCATCCGCATCGGCCGCACCCGCTTCACGTTCCACGAGACGGCACATACTTAACGCCGTAGCCGAATCCCGCCTTCAACGCTAAGATACCCTAGGCTCTGTCTGAAAACTCGGCGGGATTGCGGCGGGTCGGAAAAGCCCCGGTTGCGATGGCGCCCGCGACGAAGCGACTCAACCGAAAGAGTCGTTGAGGAGCGACAACGAAGCAGACGGGGCTTTTCCGGCCCGCCGCGGCCCGCCGAGTTTTCAGACAGAGCCTAAGGCGAGTTCGTCGGTCCCTTCTTCTGAACTGAATGAGCCAAGCCATGCGGCCCCGACTCCAGGCCACGGTTTTGCGCTACGGGCTTGCCGCTGTCGCGGTGGGCGCGGCGGCACTGCTCACCCATTTCCTCGCCGGCCTGGGCGATGCCGGCATCACGCCCCTGTTTTTCGCAGCCGTCCTGCTCAGCGCGTGGTACGGGGGCCTGGGACCAGGCCTTCTAGGCACGCTCCTTTCCGGGGCGGCGACCACTTACCTGCTGGTCCGACCCCACGCCATCACGCCGCACGCCGTTCAGGACCACGTCCTGCGGCTGATTGTCTTCACCATCGTCGCCGTGCTGACCAGTTCCCTCCACGGCGCCATGAAACGGGCCGCCGCGGCGTCGCGCCGGGCCCGGGAAGCCGCCGAGAGCGCCAGCGCCGCCAAGAGCCAGTTCCTGGCCATGGTCAGTCACGAATTGCGCACCCCCTTGAGCCCCGTGCTGATGGTGGCGGAAATGCTCGAACAGGACCCGTCCCTGCCCGCCGCCATTCGCAAGGACATCCAGACCATCCGCCGCAATGTTGACCTGGAAATCCGCCTGATCGAGGACCTGGTCGACCTGACGCGCGTCAGCGTCGGCAAGCTGCACCTGCGCAACGAACCGCTCGATCTCCGCGATCCGCTGCAGGCCGCCGTCCAGGTCTGCCGGGCCGATCTGTCCGACAAGGGCCTCGATTTCTCCCTGGAACTCGCCGCCCGGCCCCACACGATCGAGGGCGACCCGGTCCGTCTCCAGCAGGTCTTCTGGAACCTGCTGCGCAACGCCGTCAAGTTCACGCCCGCCGGTGGACGGGTCCGCGTTGCCAGCCGCGTCAGCGGCGACCGTCGCCTGGTCGTCGAGATCGCCGATACCGGGATCGGCATCGACCCGCCGCAGCTATCGAGGATCTTCGAGGCGTTCGAGCAGGGCGACCCCGATATCCAGGTCCGCTTCGGCGGCCTGGGGCTGGGCCTGGCCATCTGCCAGGCCGTCCTGGAGGCCCATCACGGCTCCATCTCCGCCGCCAGCCCCGGCAGGGGGCAGGGGGCGACCTTTACTGTCGTGCTCCCGCCCTCGAAGTTGGCGCAAGATGGCTGCGATCAATCGTTGCTGGTATCATCTCCCACTTCCAAGGAGCCGGTGCTTCATCCCCCGGTACTCCGGGAGATGAGTGATTACGATGGGCACCCGCACGATCCTGGTTATTGAAGACCAGAAGGACCTGGCCGATCTGGTACAACGCCGCCTCGAGCAGGAGGGGTTCGACGTCATCGTGGCCATGGACGGCATTTCCGGCCTGCGCATCGCCAAGGACCATCACCCCGACCTGATCGTGCTGGACATCAACATGCCCGGCCTCGACGGCCTGCAAGTCTGCCAGCAGCTCCGCTCCGAGCCGCGCCACGCCAATCTGCCCATCCTGATCCTCTCGGCCCGCGCCAGCGCAGCCGACCGCGTCGTGGGGCTGGAACTGGGCGCCGACGACTACCTGGTCAAACCCTTCGTCCCGCGCGAGCTGGTGGCCAGGGTCAACGCCATCCTGCGCCGCGCCGGCGATCCGATGGAAAAACCCGCCGTCATCCGCAGCGGCGACCTGGTCATCGACCTGCACGCCCACGAGGTCACCAGCCGGGGCAAGCCGGTCACGCTCACCGCCGCCGAGTTCCGCATCCTCGAGCTGCTCGCCTCGCATCCCGGCCGGGCCTTTTCCCGCGACGAAATTATCGAGGCCACGCCCCGGAACGACGCGGTCACCGAACGGACCGTGGACGCCCACATCGTCGGCATCCGCAAGGCCCTCGGCCCCGCCGGCGCCCACATCCAAACCATCCGCAGCATCGGCTACCGATTCCGCTCCGAAGAGGACAAGACCTGAGACCGCTCCAGCCCGCACTCGGGGCATCGGTCCTGCGTTGCCCGCAGTTAGAAATAGTCTTCTCGCGCCGCCGGAGATCTCGCGGTCGGCCCCGATGCCACCGGCGCGGCCACCGTTCCCTGCAACTTCGTCGCCAGTTCCTGGAACACCAGCGGGATGTTGACGTTTGCGTCCAGGTACATCTCCGCCTGCGCCAGAGCGTCGATGACGGCACAGGCACGGTCCAACTCGGCGGATGATCCCTCGGCGGCGGCGCGGGTCATCCGCTTGCGGACGTGCTCTGACGCCAGCTTCAGGTACAGGTTCAGGCCTTCGCGCGTCGCCTGGTCCTTGCTGCCCAACTCGTCGCGTTTCAATTGCTTTTCGGCATAGGCCTCGGCCGACCTCTTGAACCATCCCGGCAGGTCGGCCGGCGGGCGGCCGGCGAACAAGCCGTCCAGTTGCTCCGCCAGTTCCCCGGCGGGGCCGATCGTTTCGTCCTCGATCCACTTGATGGCCGTACCCAGCGACCCGTCGGCCAGATCGGCCGCCCGGGCGGCCAGGGCCGGGTCGACCCCGCGTTTTTGCAGCTCGGCGGCCACCAGGTCGTTCCCCAACGACCCGAACCGCACCGCCTGGCAGCGGCTGCGGATCGTCGGCAGCAGGGCGCCCGGCTGATCCGTCAGCAGCACGATAAGCGACCGCCCCGCCGGCTCTTCCAGCGTCTTGAGCAGCGAGTTCTGTGCCTGCGGGTTCATCAGCTCGGCTTCCTCGATGACGAACACCTTGCCCCGCCCCATCACCGCCTTGCGCCCCGCCGGCGAGACGAGGTAATCGCGAATGACGTCCACGACCAGGTCCCTGGCCTTGACGTCCTTCTTCTCCAGCCGGATGAGCTGCCGGTAGATGAGGTGGTAATCGGGGTGATTGCCGGATGGGAACACCCGGCAGCTTTCACATTTGCCGCAGGGTTTGTCGCCCTTGGGGTTTTCGCAGAGGAACAACCCCGCCAGAGCGCGGGCGGTCGTCGCCTTCCCCACCCCAACCGGCCCGGCAAAGAGAAGGCCGTGCGGCAACCGGTCGGCGAGATACGCACGCCGCAGCACGTCAATCGCGTAAGGCTGGCCGAAGATGTCGGAGAGAGTCAACATGCGTCTGGAAACGTGAATACGTGAAACGTGAAACGTGAATACGTGAAGGGAGTCAGTCTCAAAGATGAACCGACGAATAGCGGGCGCAAATGCGAGTAATGCCCAAGCATGGAGGGCCCAATCTGTGGGAGCTAATCATACGCCGGTCCTTTCACGTTTCACGTCTTCACGTTTCACGCTCGACCTCCATCACAGCCCACCACACGTCTTCGTGGACCGCTTCCATGCCGCGGTCGGCATTGACGAGCCGATAACGCTCTGGCTCCTCCTCGGCCTGCGCCAGGTAATTCCTCCGCACCTGCTCATGATAGGCGATCGGCCGCTGCTCGATGCGGTCCTTGGCGCGCTGAACTCGGGCCATGCTGCGTTCTGCCGGCATTTCCAGCAGGATGGTCAGGTCGGGCCAGCGGCCGCGGATGGCGATGTCGGCCACGCCGCGGATGTCGGCGGCGGTCAGGCCGTCGCCGCCGAGCTGGTAGGCCAGGGTACTGGAAACGAAGCGGTCGCAGATGACCAGCTTGCCGGCTTCCAGGGCTGGCAAGATGGTCTGTGCCATCATCTGGGCGCGGGCGGCCATGTAAAGCAGCATCTCACAGCGCATGGCCATTTCGGCGTTGGCCGGGTCGAGAAGAATCGCCCGCACTTTCTCGCCGATGCGGGTGGTGCCGGGGTCGCGGACGAGCAGCACGTCGTCCGCCGGCAGCCCGGCGGCGGGGTCGTCCATCAGCCGTTGGCGCAGCAACCGTGCCTGCGTGCTCTTGCCGCAACCTTCGGTGCCGTCAAA
>Ga0182024_10024153_pt1 | contig 10824 bp, 11 predicted proteins | sample P32metaG_FD_120480 | JGI IMG/M metagenome (GOLD analysis project Ga0182024, IMG submission 120480) | Permafrost microbial communities from Stordalen Mire, Sweden - P3-2 metaG (Illumina Assembly) | ecosystem: Environmental > Terrestrial > Soil > Wetlands > Permafrost | place: Sweden: Stordalen...
AATCCCGGACGTCGACCAGCGCCAGCGCCTCTTGGCCCTCCAATTGGCTGCTATCCGGGCTACGCACAATCTGCATTTTCTATGATCCCGGCACGAGAGCGATCTCGCGCAAAATAACGGTTTAGCCAATTGGCCAAGCCCGGGTCCTGGTCCGACCCGGCGCCCGTCGCAAGGCGCGCGAACAGCAGAGTCAGGTCCTCATGATCATCGATGTCGAGGGACAGTGCCGGGGATTCAATCACCCGCACGTCATGTCCGCGCGCACGTGCGGCGGCCCGATGACGGCGCAGACTGTCGTCTCCGAAACAGGGCTCGACGGCGTCCGGCGGCGAGCACACCAATCCGTTGGTCCCTCGCTTGCGTCGATCGGGAACGATGGCAACGCCGCTTTCCACATCACACTGGTCCAGTAAATCGTTCAGCGCCGCCGGGGTGACCAACGGCAGATCTCCGGAGATCATCAAAAGCCTGGCGGGCGGCGGCGGTTCACCGACCATGATGGAAGTCAGCGCATGCGCGAATGCGGATTGCGTGCCGTGATCCTGAGGTTGACGAATGACCGCGCCGCCCAAGTCCTGCACAAAATGCGCCACCTCATCGCTTGCGGTCACGGCAAGCACTCTCTCAATCGCCGGCACGGCCAACAACGCCATCACGACCTTGCGTGCCATCAAAAAATAGAGGCTGCGCCGCTCATCGTCCGAGCAGTGGAGACGCAGCCGTGACTTGGCCTCGGCCGGGCATTTGAGGGCAACGATCGCCCACGTTGCCACGGCGCCATGTTTTCGCTGACTACGCAAATTCTTTTCTCAGCAAGGGCATCACCTTGCCTGCGAACAGATCCAAGAATCGCGCCTGGTCAGGACCCGGCGCGTGAAACACGAGATGATTGAAGCCAAGCTTCGCGTAAGGTCGAATTCCATCGACGATCTCCTGCGGGTCGCTGCTCACGATCCATCTCGATACCGCGCGCTCGACCGGCAATGCGTCCGCCAACCGCTCCATTTCGAGAGGATCCTCGACATTCATCTTCTCATCCGGCTTCAGCGCCAGCGCTCCCCAGAATCGGGTGTCGTTACGGGCCCGCTCCCGATCGATGTCGAAGGACACCTTCATTTCGATCAGCCGATCGATTGAACCGGGCGCCCTCCCCGCCTTATCCAATCCGCGGTCTACATTCGGCAGCAAGGTTTCGGTGTACAAATTCCACTGCTTGCCGCTCGTACAAATGAATCCGTCCGCATTTTCGCCCGCGAACTTCGCCATGAATGGCCCTGCGCCGGCCACATACACCGGCACAGGCTTCTCCGGCCGATCATAAATGGTCGCATTCTCTGTCTTATAATATTGGCCCTGATACGTGAGCCGCTCCCCGTTCCAAAGCTTCTTGATGAGATCGAACGCCTCTTTGAATCGGGCCGTCCGCTCCTTTTGGTCCGGCCATGCGAGTCCGCTGCTCGGTACTTCATTCAGGGATTCTCCGGTACCGATGCCCAGGGCGATCCTACCCGGAAACAACGAGCCCAAGGTTCCAAAAGCCTGTGCAACGATGGACGGGTGATAGCGAAAGGTCGGAGTCAGGACGCTCGTGCCGATCAGCACTCGCTCCGTCAGCGCGCCCAGCGCCCCCATCCACGCCAGCGAGAACGGCGCCTGACCGCCCGTGTGCCGCCATGGTTGGAAGTGATCACTCACCCATACGGAGTCCATCCCTACCTTCTCCGCCATGATTGCATAGCGGAGCAACTCCTTCGCCCCGAACTGCTCGGCGGACGCCTTGTAACCGATCCTGAACACGTGCCTCCCCGCCATTGAACGCCGCACCGTGCACTGTCACATTCCGCGCTCGGCCAGCCTAGGGTTGATCTCGTCGAATGGAAGTAATATAGCACCCTGGACGCCTGCGGCGGGTGCGGTCCGGCCTTAGGCTCAGGGGCGCGGCAAGGCGCCCGCCTGCATTGCCCGCATCACCGCGGGACGAGCGCCTATGCGTTCGTGCCAGGCGAAAATATTTGGGAATTGGCTCAACTCACCCAGATAGTCATGATGCTGATTGACCCATGGCCAACTTGCCATATCTGCAATGGAGTAGTCATCGCAGATGAAGTCCCTGCCGGCGAGCTGCCCTTCCAACACGTTGTAAAGGCGCCGCATTTCCTTTTCGTAACGATGAATCGGAAAGGAACAGTCCCGGGGATCACGGCCGGGCTTTGCGTTGGCGCGTTTGAACCAAGTGACCTGACCGGTCATCGGGCCGAGTCCCGCCATCTGCCAGAACACCCACGCGTCGACCCAAGATCGCTGCGCCTCGCGCATCGGATAGAACTGGCCGCTTTTTCTGCCCAGATACTGCAACATGGCGCCGGATTCGAATATTACGACAGGCTCGCCGGAGGCATCCTGATCGACCAGGCCCGGAATGCGGCCATTGGGACTGATGCGCAGAAATTCCGGACGCGTCTGCTCATCCTTGAAAATGTCCACCATGTGAATTTGGTAATCCAGGCCCATTTCCTCGAGGGCGATGCTTACCTTGCGCCCGTTCGGCGTCGGAAAGTAATAGAGCTGGACCGACACGCTCGCTACTTCCTGAGCGGGCGAAATTCGAGCTTCATCGCCATATGAGCTTGAAGACCGATATCCGGGAAGTTCGACAGATCCCAGGCATCGCGACCGCCAATGTCGTAATAGATCACGGGGACCTCGCCGCGGTTCTGCATGTGGTGCGCATTGGGCACGCCGGCTTTGAAGGCGATGCAGTCGCCGGGGCCAAGCGTCTCTTCACCGTCATCTGTCACCACCACCAATTCACCCGAAATCACAATCACCACCTCGTCATTGATCGTGTGCCAGTGCCGCTGCGTGGACCAAGTGCCGGGAGGCAGCTCCACCCGGTTCACCCCGACCTGTTTGAGTCGATATTGCCGGGTAATTTGCCAAGTCTTGCGCCCCGCGTGCTTTTCCTTATGCGGTTCTGGATAACTGATGGGCGCGGTATACGCGGACTGCGGACTGATGTCAGCCTTCTTGGTCATTGTGCTTCACCCGATGGTGGTCAGGCTCTCGTGGCTGGAGCGTTCGACCATGCCGTACGCGCTCTGGCCATCCCATGTGAAAAGCGCCCCGCCCTGCTGCAGATTGAGGCCGCCAATGTCGGGATTGCCGATGCGAAACGTGGAAAGCGCGGTGACGCCGGCGATTCGGGTGGACCCCAATTCCGAGCGCAGCTCAACCGATACATTGTCGCCGGCGAAAACAACGCGGCGCAAAAAAGGAGCGGCGACGACGCGCGCTGGAATCAGTCTTCCGTCCTGGTAAATCACCGCGTCATTATAGCGCTCCGTGCCGTCGGGAAGCGGTGGGTAGACCAGGCACGCGAAGGCCCGTCCGTCAGGAAAAACCGCGGATAACCAACAATGACCCGCGAAGCCCTCCAGCCTGCGTATGCTTTGACGGTGTACACGCGTGCCGGTGGCTTTGAAGTTGCGTTCTTCACCGTCGATTGTCAAAACGCCGCTTGCGCGAAAGTGGTGTTCGACGCGATAGCCGAGACCCATGGCTTGGGCATTGGCAGCGTCCTTCTCGCTCATGTTCGCGATATCGGCCGAGAATTCCTGCACCCAGACGGGCGTCACCATGGTCATGTCGGCTTGCAGCCGCACGGGCGTGGACGCTTTCCGGGTCTTGAGTTTGCCCTCGATCTGTTCCGTGACGCTGCCGTCGACCACGGGACCATCGAAGGTCAGCGACCAGCGGCGAAAGGGCTCGATACACCGAAAGGTGAGCGCGCCCGCACCAATGATCGTCGGGCGCCCTTTAGAATCGATGGCCGAAGGCGCGGGTCCGACGCCGGCACCGTTGAGCACGCGCCCGTCCGCAAAAGAGAAGTTTCCCTGCAGGCGACGGTTCTCCCATGAGGATGATTCCGCCTCGATGCCCATGCGCGGGACCGCGAACGCGCCGCTGTCATCGAACATCCAGATCGATACGCTTTCGCGCATCTCCGGATGGTCCGGTTTTCCCGGCAGGACCAAGTCTTTCTCGGGCGCAAGGCCGCCGCTGAGCTTCTCGAGGTCCATGGTCATTGCATCGCTCCGTCGTCGCAAGATTTTCGCGCAATCATAGTGGGCAACCGGCAGGCGCACCAAACGCGTACTCGGCTGCCAGCCGGACAAAGATATGCCTGCAAGCCCATTCACGGCGCGACCGGCCGGCGATCTTAAGCTACCGGCGAATGCCGATTGCCTTCGTTTCCAAATACTCCTCGATGCCCTCGCGCCCCCATTCCCGGCCGATGCCGCTGCGTTTGAAGCCGCCGAAGGGCAGATCGCCGGTAATGCTGTTTCCGCCGTTGACGCTGATCGCGCCGGCGCGGATTCGGCGCGCAACCCGCAGAGCGCGATCCGTGTCGGCAGACATGACCATCCCGCCCAAACCGTAGTCGCTCTCATTGGCGATGCGGATCGCGTCCTCATCATCCGTGAAGGGAATCACGACCAGCACGGGTCCGAAGATTTCTTCCTGCGCAATGCGCATGTCATTGCGCACGTCGACGAAGCAGGTGGGTTCGATGAAGAATCCACTGCCTTTGTCGGTGCGGACTTTGCCCCCCGCCAACAGGCGGGCGCCTTCCTTCTTGCCCAATTCGACATAGCCCATCACACGCTCGAGCTGCCGCTTGGATATGACAGGGCCCATGACATGCGAGGGATCGTTGAAGTCGCCCCATCGGGTTGAAAACCCCGCGTAGGCCATTTCCAGCGCCTTCACAGCCTCCTCGTAGCGGCTGCGCGGAACCAGCAAGCGGGTTGTAATCGCGCAACCCTGGCCGGCGTGGAAGACGACTATGGACTGCATCACGACCTGGGCGAAATTGGGACAATCCTCGAGAATGACATTCGCGGACTTGCCGCCAAGTTCGAGGAACAGGCGCTTGAGGGACTTGGCGCCGTTTTCCATGATTTTTTTTCCGACCGCTGTGGAGCCGGTGAAGGTGATCAAGTCCACCCGAGGATCCGTGGTCAGCATTTCGCCAGCCATGGCGGGGTCGCTCGATGTTACGACGTTGAAGACTCCGGGTGGGAAGCCGGCGGCGGCCGCAAGCTCGCCCATGATCGTGCCCATCGTCGGCGTGTCCGGAGCCGGCTTCAGGATCACGGTGCATCCGGCAAGCAACGCAGCGATCACTTTGCCGATGTTGACATACAACGGCACGTTCCAAGGCGATATGGCACCCGCCACTCCCATGGCCTCGTGGGTAACCAAACGATGAGTATCGAAGCCGTAGTCTTGGCGAACGCCGCGGTCCTCTTCCCATTTGACCTGCGGGAAGCATTCCATCAGCCGGTCCATGCCGCTCAATGCTCCATCGACTTGCGCCCGCGACGCCGCGCCGACTGCCGAGCCTGCCTCGTGGCGCGCGATATCGACGAGCCTTTCCCGGTTGGCGAACAGCAGGTCGCGATACTTCTTCATCAGCGAAAATCGGTATGCGTGATTGGTCGACCAGTCGGTTTCATCGAATGCGCGCCGCGCCGCCGCGATCGCCTCATTCACATCCTCCCGCGATGCATCCGCCGCGATGCCAATCACCTCGCCCGTCCAGGGACCGATATTGTCGTAGGTTTTGTCGCCCGCCGCCCTGCGCAGCTTGCCGTCGATATACAGTTTGGCTTCCGCGAGCATTACCATCTGGTTCTCCATTTGATCAAAGATTCAAGCGACCGCTTGCGCCTCGTGCATCAGCCGGGCTTGCGGGCATGTAGATTGGCGCTCACGACGTGAACGTCTTCAGGTAAATCGATCAATGCGCGAAACGCATTCGTGACTGAATTGACGTGAGAAATCGGCCGCTCGCGCAGATTCAGACCTGCGGCCATGGCGGCCTGCCCGAAACGGGCGGCGATCGTCGGATCTATGTTCCAAGCCTTGCCTTCCTCCATCATTTGGCCGGCGCGAACATTGGTCACTCGAATACCGTTGGGCTCCAACTCATGATGCAGCCCTTCCGAGAAGCGCTCCAGGCCGGCCTTGGAACTTTGATAAACGACCAGATACGGAAAGCGCATGCCGACCGACTCGCTGCTCACGTTGATGATGTGCCCACCGCGCCCCATCATTGGAATCGCGGCGCGCGCACACAACATGGGACCAATCAGATTCGTGGTGACGAGATCGCAGATTTGCGCATCGCTCGCCTCGGCGATCAGGAAAGGCTCGTACACGGCGGCGTTATTGATCAGGACATCGATGCGCGGGTGGCGCTTCGCGATCTGTGCAAAAGCGCTGCGCACCGCATCGGGCGAACTCACATCGCAGGCAACGGCCATCGCACGATCGCCGATTTCAGCTGCCGCAGCTTGCACTTTGGCCGCCGTTCGTCCCAGAAGAATGACGCTTTCTCCGTCGGCCGCGAAGCGTCGGGCCAGCGCACGCCCCAATCCCACGCCGGCGCCGGTGATGACCATGATCTTGGACATTCGCCTTCAACCTTTGCCTGGATAAACTGAAATATCGCCGCCGTAAGCGACACCGCCCGTCCAGAAACGTGAGCCGCTCACCTTCTTGAAGTAGTGGACTGTGCGCGCCGTGGATCCTGACGAGGAACGCGGCTGCATGGCTATCCCGCTCGGACTCTTGCCGCCCGCGCGCGCGCTGAAATCCTTGATGGTGAACGCCAGATCATCGGTTTGTTGCGCGCACAGAACGAGTTGGTCGCCGGGGCAGTAGCGGCGCGGCTCGATCTGCAAGGGCGATAGCTCGCCGCGCTTCATTGCCACGTGGCCCGGGACATTGGTCACCTCGACACTGTGCACCTCGTCGTACCATTTCTGGTATTCGGCGCGGCGGCCGGGGATGTAATTGGCCAGAATGATGCTGACGCCGGAAAAAGGCTCGCTCATCTGCCAATTCGGGCTTCCTTTCCAGTCTGAATAGAGGCGATACGTATAGAGACGCTCGGTGTCGTCGTCCGCCATCAGCCCCGCATCGCGTGCAATCGCGATCAAGGGCCCAAGGGCCGGGATGTCGATGTCCGGGCTGGGTAGATCGAAGTCGTAGATGCTCAGGTAACGCCATGGCTGGGGTATATCGGCCATGATTTGCTGCGGCGTCACTTCATAACGATCGGCTGATTTGAATCCTCTGAGGCGCGAGACCGCATCACGATGCCCCGCGTCGAACCATGCCGCGTATTCGAACTCACGGCCTGCGGACACATTGTGCAAATGAATGGTGGTGTATAGGGCCATGTCTTCCTGCCGGTCGACGGTAACTTCAAGCAGCCGGCATTCAGATTGCCCCGATGCGTACCACTTGCGTGGGCGGCAATTTGACCCTATTGCCGCTGTCATCGCAAGTCAATTGGCATCGGCCTTCGGTATATTATGCTCGGCAACCGACGCGCAGTTCGAGGGAGATATCCGCACCATGAGTGAACCGCAAACCCAGCAGACACCTGACTATTCGGCCTTCGGGCCCGTGGAGTCGCGCCCGCTGACTCGTATGCAGATCCTGGTCGCGGCCGCGATGGAGAAGAGCTGGACCTCCATTCCGCACGTCAGTCACCAGGAAGAAGCAGACATCACGGCGCTCGAAGCGCTGCGTGTCCGGGAAACCGAACAAAGCGGAATCAAAGTTTCCTTATTGCCGTTTTTCGTCAAGGCTGCCGTCGCCGCGCTCAAGCAATACCCACAGGTGAATGCGTCCTTGGATCCCATTGGGAAAGCGCTGGTGCTCAAGCAGTACTATCACATTGGAATCGCGATCGACGTGCCAGCCGGACTATTGGTGCCCGTCATTCGAGATGCCGACAAAAAGGCGATTGCCGACATCGGACGAGAGATCACCGATCTTGCCCAACTCGCGCGCAGCAAAGGGCTGCCCCTTGCCAAGATGTCGGGCGGCTGTTTCACGATCAGTTCCCTGGGCGCGATCGGCGGAATGGGGTTTACGCCGATCATCAATGCGCCTGAACTGGCCATCATGGGAATCTCGCGCGCTTACCGCAAACCCTTCGAAGCGGCGGGCGGAATCGAGTGGAGAACCGTACTGCCGTTCTCGCTCTCCTATGATCATCGAGCCATCAATGGCGCTCTTGCCGGAAACTTCTGCCGCGCCTTCGCCGTCAGTCTCGGCAAGCCCGATGAACTTTGACCCCGCGCGGTCAACTACGGCTCAAGAAAGCCGCAGACCAGGCCTGGGCCAATTGGCCGCAAAAAGTTGGCCATAGCCGGAAAGAGTGATGTATGCCGTGCGCCGGTCGGGGCCGCCGAAACAGATATTGGTGCAGTAACCCTCGGGAGCCTCGTGAAACTCGACCAAATCCCCCTGAGGCGAGAACACGCTGATTCCGCCGCGTACCAAGGTTGCGACGCAGATGTTGCCGCCCTCCTCGAGCGCGAGCGAGTCGAAGCGCTGATAACCCGGCAGTCCATGCAGCAATCGCCCGCCGTTCGGCGATGGGAACGGCTGCAGCTGCAACTCGCCCGGGGCAAGCACCGGGTAGGACCATAAGCGGCTCGTCTCGGTCTCGGCGGCGTATAGCGTGCGCCCATCGGGCGAGAGGCCAATGCCGTTGGGAGTCATGAACGGATAAGCAGCGCGCCGTATGAAACGGCCGTCGGTGCGTGCGTAGTACAAGCCGCCCCACATCAAACGATCCGCGAACTTCTTCCCATAATCGGTAAACCAGAAGCCGCCGTGCTCATCGAACACAATGTCGTTCGGTCCGCGCAAAGGCACTCCATCGCAGTGCGTGTAGAGCGTCTCCACCTTTCCGCCAGCCAGGTTGACGCGCTGGATACAGCCGCCCTCGTAGTCGGCCGCCTCGCCGGTCGGTCGCGTAAAACCGTCATCCGTGCGCCAGCTAAAGCCGCCGTTATTGCAGACGTAGCAGTGTCCATCCGGCCCGATCGCCGCGCCATTTGGACCACCGCCCAATTGTGCGACGAGCTTGAGCTCGCCATCCGGCAACACTCGGGTCAATCGTCCCGCGGCGATCTCCACCACCAGCACGCTGCCGTCCGGCATTGCCACCGGTCCTTCAGGAAAACCCAGTCCCGTCGCCATGACCCGGCCTTGCAGTTTGAGCATCGTAGTTACCCCTCAAGCCAAAATGATCTTTAGAGCACGCTCACGTCTTCACCGTCGTGCCCGCAGGCGGCGCCGGTAGATCGATATCGCGATCGACGATCTCTATGACCGCCGGATAGTAGCGCCCTGACCAGCCATTGGCTGCAGTTGCGGCGTAATAGCGCCGGGCCAATTGCGTGACATGCGTTGAAACGCCGACTTGCGCCGCCAACTCGAGCACGCAGTCGATGTCCTTGAGCACGTACTCGGGAGGAAACGATTTTTCCGGAAATTGTCTCGGCAGCATGGATTTGCGGGCGTGGTTGCGCAACGCAAAGCTATCGCCCGATCCTTTCGACACGGCATCGAGCAGCACGGCGGGCGCGACTCCGGCACGTTCGCTGAGAACCATCATCTCAGCAATGGCGACCGTGTTCTCGAATACCAGGGCATTGTTGACGAGTTTGACCACCTGCCCGCAACCGCTACTCCCGCAGTGAGTTACATCGGAACCCATATAGCGCAGAAATGGCTCGATCCTCGCGTAAAGCGCTGCATCAGCGCCGACCATGATGCTCAATTCGCCGCGCTGTGCCGCCTCCCGCGTACGAGCGACCGGCGCATCGGCGAATGCAACGCCGAGCGAGGCGAGGCGCTCGGCGAGCGCGCGTGCCACGGCCACCGTGGTAGTGCTCAGGTCGACGATGATCGAGGGCAGCTTCGCGACGCTCGCGAGCCCCTGCGCACCGAGGCAGACCTGCTGGACTTGCGTACCGCCGGGCAACGACAGGAACACGATGTCGGCCTGGTCCGCCACGTCGCCCAGTGTTTTGGCACGGCGCGCTTTGGTACCGTCCAACGCCGCAAAGGCTGCGGAATTCATGTCGAAGGCAATCACCTCGCCGGCGTGCTTGAGGGCGACGTTACGGCACATCGGGCCGCCCATGACGCCCAGACCGACGAAACCAATGATGGGTTCTTTTGCTGACATAGTGCGGCTCCCCTGTTTCAATCCATCCACATGCCGCCGCTGATATCCAGTGAGGTGCCCGTAATCCAGTTCGAAGCGGCAGAACAGAGGAACAGCGCCGCCTGAGCGATATCCTCTGCGTTGCCATAGCGCCCCAGGGGGACTGTCGCATTCGCAGCGGGCGCCTGATTGCTCGTGACGCGGGCCCACATCGCAGTTTCCACCGGACCGGGGGCAAGGATATTGGCATACACACCATGCGGCGCGCCCGCTTTGGCAACCCAACGCATCATCCCGTGTACTGCCGCCTTGGAGGCTACGTAAGCCGGCCCGGAAGCGACGCCGCCATTCTTCGCGGCGATCGAGCCGCAAGCCAAAATCTTGCCGAAACCGCGCTCGCACATGAGGGGAAACAGCTTGCGTGCTGGGTTGACCACACCCATCACATTCACCGAGAGCATCGAATTCCACTCATCGTCGGAGCTCTGCGCCAGCGGCGTGCGCGCAATTACCCCGGCGCAAAGCACCAAGATATCGATTTTGCCATGGTCGGCCAGGATGCCGTCGATCACCTTGTCCGTGCTGGCGCGCGAGGTCACGTCGTAGTGGCGGTATTCGATTCCCGGCCCGATATCCTCGTGTTCGCCGAGGTCGCTCGCCACCACACGGGCGCCGGCGTTCTGGAACGCATGGGCGATGGCTCGTCCCATACCTCCCGAACCGCCGGTGATCAAGGCCACCTGGCCTGTCATATTGCAGGGTCCGCTCAAATGCTGCGCCAT
>Ga0182024_10024154_pt1 | contig 10824 bp, 9 predicted proteins | sample P32metaG_FD_120480 | JGI IMG/M metagenome (GOLD analysis project Ga0182024, IMG submission 120480) | Permafrost microbial communities from Stordalen Mire, Sweden - P3-2 metaG (Illumina Assembly) | ecosystem: Environmental > Terrestrial > Soil > Wetlands > Permafrost | place: Sweden: Stordalen...
AAGGGCCAGCCCTGCCTCAACGGCATCAGCGGGGCGTCCATTCCCGATCGCACCGGGATGCTCAAGGCTGGCACCCCGGGGGCCTCGCATCTTATGACGTTCATCGGCTTCTCGCAGATCCCAGCTGCCAAAGCGATCGGCAACGCGCAGATACTCAATAAGGTGGCCAGTGTCCACTCGTCACCTTCATGGACCGGAGTATCAAGCCGTACCACGGCGTCAAGGTCGAAGGCGGCGACTCGGTCCCCAATCTCGCTGCGACCGCCTACACGAGGTCCCTCCTCGATGCGATCCCGAATCTTCCTCATTTCGGACCTGTCCGGCCGGGAGACGGTGCAAGCTGCGATCCCCAGGGCCTGAGGTGTCAGTCCTCGCTTCCTGGGCCGCCCAGAGAATCCTCGGTTCCGTGGCGCGGAAATGCGCCTGACACCAAAGGAGTCTGACCGGCTCGAGCTGTTCGTGGCAGCCGAGCTTGCTCGTCGTCGTCGCGCCCGCGGACGGCGACTCAACGTGCCCGAGGCGATCGCGCTGATCAGCGACGAGTTGATCGAGCGCGCCTGGGACGGAGAGGCACTCGACGCCGTCATCGCAGCAGGGCGGTCCCTTTTGACCTCAGCCGATGTCATGGATGGCGTCGCGGTAATCCTTCGCCACATCGAGATCGACTGCCTGTTTCCGTCGGGCTCGACGCTCGTGGTCATCGAGGATCCGATTCGCCAGGATGCTGACGCGGGCGGCGAGCGCGAGCCGCGCCCCGGTTCCATCGCTACCAGATCCGAGCCGATCGAGATCAACTCCGGCCGCACGACGTTGATCCTGCACGTGACGAACCGGAGCGATCGGCCAATCTTCGTCTCGTCTCACTTCCCGTTCGCACAAGTGAACGAGGCACTCGAGTTTCCTCGCGAGCTCGCGCTGGGAATGCGCCTCGACATCGCAGCCGGTAGCTCGCTGCTTTTCGAACCAGAGCGACCGACAACCGTTCGACTCGTCTCCTTCGGAGGTCTCGGCCGCTCGCCCAGCCTCAGGCTCGGTTCGGAGGCGGGACCTCACGGGAATGTCGCCGATGGCTGAGATCGACCGCGGCCTTTATGCGGCCCTCTACGGTGCCACGACCGGCGACCGGATTGCCCTCGCAGACACGGGACTGTGGGCGCGGATCGAGGCCGATGACGCCTCCTACGGTGACGAGATCCTCGGCGGATGCGGCAAGACGTTCCGGGAGGGGATGCTCGCGACAAGTGGCGTGGCACCGGACAGTCAGCTCGACATGCTCATTGCCAACGCGATCGTGATCGACCCGGTTCTCGGGGTTCGAAAGACGAACATCGGCATCAAGGACGGCCGCATCGTTGGCATCGGAAGAGCGGGTAATCCCGACGTCGTCGATAATGTCGAGTTGGTCGTCGGGGTGCATACCGCCCTCGTTCCAGCAGAAGGGCTGATCGCGACGCCAGGCATCGTGGACTCCCACGTTCATTTGTCCTCCCCCGCGCTCATACAGGTGGCTCTCTCCGCTGGCACAACGACCATCGTCGCGATGGGTATGGGCGGCGTTTGGGACGTCGGCGTAAACCCTGCTCGTAACCTCTTCACACTCCTCGCGGGATGGCGCCAGGTCCCCATCAATGTCTCATTTCTAGCGCGAGGCTCGTCGCTATCCGCAGTGCCGTTGGAATTGGCGCTCGAGACTGGTTGCTCCGGCTTCAAAGTGCACGAGGACTTTGGCGCATATCCAGCAGTCGTAGATACCTGCCTTAGCGTGGCGGAGGCGCACGACGTCGCTGTCGCCCTGCACAGCGACTCTCTCAACGAGTCGGGCGAGCTCGCCGATACTCTCTCCGCGACGCGGGGGCGGACCGTGCACGCTTACCACGTGGAGGGCGGCGGCGGTCACCCGAACCTTCTCGAGATCCTCGGTGAACCACACATTCTTCCCTCCTCCACGACTCCGACGATCCCGCTCGGTGCCAATACAGTCGGCGAACTGTTCCCTATGACGATGACTGTCCATCGACAGAGCCCGCTGCTTGCTGAAGACGTCAGGATCTCGCACAGTCGCATTCGGCTCGCCGGGATCGAGGCCGAGAACGTCCTCCACGATCTCGGGGCGATCAGCATCGTGAACTCCGACTCGATGGGCATGGGAAGAATCGGCGAAGTTGCCCGGCGAACCTTTCAGCTCGCCAGCATCCATGCGCACGCGGAGCACGCGGAGACCGGAGTGGGTACCGACGACAACGACCGAATCCTGCAGTACCTCGCCAAGATCACGATCAATCCGGCCATTGCGCATGGCTTGGCTTCAGAGGTGGGGTCCCTCGAGGTTGGCAAGCTGGCAGACGTCGTACTCTGGCATCCGTCGTTCTTCGGCGCGAAGCCAGACCTTGTCGTGAAAGGCGGGTTCGTTGCCTGGGGCGTGAGTGGCGATGGTGCAGCTTCGACGCGGCTTTGCCAACCGCGTCGGTACCGGTCCTTTTTTGGTGGACTCGGCGACGCGCCCCAGAGACTCTCCACCCTCTTTGTCGCGCAAAGCTATCTCGACGCCGGATCGCGCCAATGCCTCGAGGAACGGTATCGTCTCACCGCCGTCAGTGCGTGCCGAGGGCTCACACGTGGCGCGATGATCCGCAATACCGTCACTCCGCGCGTGGTAGTTCCAGCCGATGGCTCGGCCGTACTCGTCGATGGTCGTCCTGTACATCACGCCGCCGCACCGACCGTGCCTCTCGGCCAGCTGTACCACCTGGCATGAGCTCATGGTGGATCACGCGGCCAGCTCGTGAGCGGTAATCTCCGCGACCAAGCGTGCTCCTCCTATTGACTCACGTCAAATTGTCCGGGAACAGTGATTCGTTGACTCACCTCAAGATGTCCGGGAACGCCGGGGTCTCGCCTCGCCGCGCAACTCCGGACGATCCGAGGAGTTGAAGGCCCGGTTCACCCGTCGAACGATGGGTGCTTGGGCTTTGGCGATGGCAAGGTTCTCGAGCTCTCCAGCAAGAGAGGTGATCGCTCGCGAGAGGTCGCCGGGGCGGATGGCGCCGGTGATCTTGCGCAGCGAGGCCGCCTTGGCCGGGCTGAGCACGCCCGCGGCGATCGTCCGCTCGACGGGGGTTCTCGCGGTGTCGTAGCGCTTTATGACCTTCGAGCCCTCCCGGCGACGCTCGACGAGCTTCTGCTGGGCGAGGAGGTGGTTGGTGAAGCGGGCATCGAGGGTCCAGATCGTGTTCAAGAGCTCGAGCTCAGCGGGGGTGTCGAAGCGCAGGTAGCCGACGAGCTCGCGGACGTGGGTCCAGTTCTTCTGCTCGACGTGGGCACCGTCGTTCTTGTTGCCCGAGCGGCTCCTCGTGAAGGTGATCTTGCGGGCGACGCAGTAGTCGAACAGGTGAGCGTTGATGAACTCGCTCCCATTGTCTGAGTCGATGCCGAGGATCGGGAAGGGGAACTGGCCGGCGGCATGCTCGATCGCCTCGGTGACAAAGACCGCTGCCTTGTTCGGGACCGAACGGTTCACCGTGAAGCCGGTCGTGACGTCGGTCATCGTGAGGGTGAAGCAGAACTCGCCGAAGGGGTTGCCGCCCTCGTGGCCGACGAGGTCGATCTCGACAAAGCCGGGCACGGCATCGTCCCACTCCGACCAGGTGCGGATCGGGATCTGGGACTTGAGCAGCGTCCCGGGCTTGGTGTGGCTGCGCCCGCGGAGCATGAGAAGGCGCCGTGCGGGCGCGAGGCGGCGGTCGATCGTCGCCGGGCTCATCTGACAGAGCAGCTTCGCCTCTTCGTCGGAGCACTGGAGCTCGCCATCTCGCCTGAGCGCCGTCACAAGGATCGGGAGCATCGGGCCGAGACGCTTGCCGGTCGGATAGCGAGCGATGCGCCAGCACAACCCCAGGCCGGCGATGAGCTCGTCGGGATAGGTCGGCGCTCGCCGGGCACGGGACCGCACCTGGCGGATCCTCCCGACCTCTCGCAGCGCCCGGCGGACGTGGTCGCGGTGCCAGCCCGTCAGCTCGACGAGCTCGTCGAGGATCCTCGCCTTGTCTGGCCTCGACCCGCGCCGGTAGGCCGCTGCGAGCTTGGTCGTCACTGCCCTGCGCTGCCCCATCGAGAGCTCCATCGCCGAGGCGTAACTGCCGACGATGGCTTGCGTCGCGGATGCCCGCCAGGCGGACATTCCTAGATGAGTCAACGAATGGAGCTACGCGGACCTTTCTGATGAGTCAACGCGCTCCTGTGGCGTGCGGTTGAACTCTTGAACTAGGCTCCCATCGAAGTAATCCGCTGCCGGCCGCTCCTGGCTGAGTGCTCCGTTGCGCAGCAAGAAGTCCTGCCATAACTCGATCTCCTCTGCAGTGATTGAGCCCCACAGCGGGATCCTGCCGTAATGTAGGTCCCCTCTCTCTGTCCTTCCAAGTAGCCCGGCAGCATCCCGTCTCAGCGCATATTCATCATCGGCTTTCGGCCGGCACTCCGGCCAGTGCTCCCAAACCATTCGTGTGGCCTCCTCCGGGTGCACTCGGCTGAAGTTCCAAGCCTGTGCCACGCATCGGCCAAATGCGCCTAACCTGGCATGCGCTGTGCCTTCGAGAGCTGACTCCAGAGCGTAAAGGCACTCCCCAGGGCTCAGACCATCTAAGGCGGACGGCAATCTGCGGAGTTCGATTCCTGCCGACCGGAGCATTTCGAATGAGCAAGCGAGCACCCATATCGCGTCGAGCGAACCGGATCTAATCTGCTCGCTTTCGTCACTTTTCGGGACGACATCGAACAGAACCCCGGTGACCCACGAGATGTCCCGGTTGGAGTCCACGCCATCCTCGCGGAGTACCGGCTCTGCCAATCCGAGCAGATCATGATGATCGGTACCCACCCTCTTTCCTTTCAGGTCCGCCAAGCACATCATTGAACTCTTGGCGAGAACTGCAAAGGAACGGTACGATGCCCGGCAGGTGCTGTAGAATGCCTTCACCGGCATGCCTTGATCTCGACACCTGAAGGCAAAGACTGCGCTCGCAGCTAGTACATCGTGTCGACCCACATTCAGACTGTCAAGCGCATCGACTGGACTATCGACGAAGTCGAAGGAGGGCCGAAGGCCCTCCTTCGCCGCGAAGCCCAGCGGCTCAATCAACAAAAATGGGGCATTGATCGGGTGGGCGGGGAGGGGCAATATCACGCGCATGTTCGCCGCTTCGCGTGAAATTCTCATTTCAAACCGAGCCCATACGGCAGCGCGGCAAGACAGGCGCGACCCTCAGTTGCAAGTGCGGCACGCCATGCCGCGATGACGTCCCCAGGCGCGTTGGCAGATAGGTCCCAGGAGCGCTCTGCCACGTCGTGGGAGTAGCTGCTGGAGCACGTTCCTTCAGACTAGTCGACGCAACGCGGGCGAGCGGACCCGACTCCGCAGGTGCCGCGAGAAACACAGCTCCCATCGTGGTTAGACCCTGTTTCACCCTTGCGTAGCGAAGCGACTATTACTTGTCATCAGAACTTCCTTGAGTGGGGTGCGGCTGCTGTCGGCCCATGGATACCGACATGTGCGCAGTGCTCTGGATCCAGGAGACCCTCCTCGGCGGCGCGTCGGAAGGGCGCTCTGTGCGTGTACGGTTCGCCGAAGAAAGTGTCCCAGGTATCCAGGTGAGCATCGAAATAAACGACAGCCACCGGACCGCGTTCAGCCGCCACGGCACGGAGTAACGTTGGGGCAATGGTGTGACCCCTGCCCACTGTAAGAAGGCGCGCCCCATCGACGGCTAGATCACGCGCTCTCCGCTCGATAGTTCCTATTGCGTCGTGGATGTCGAACGGGTTCACCCCGATATCGCCAGCGTCAACTACCTGCATAGCGGCGACGGGGGACAGGGATATAGCGGGGTTAAACGGCCGCAGCAATTTGGAAGAAGCTCTGATGTGGGCGGGTCCGAAGCGCGCATCCGGCCGATAGCTCACGCCAGAATCGAATCGAACGCCCACAATGACGACGTCTGCTTGCTTAACGTCACCCGATCGTGGCAGTCGGGCGAAGGTGTCCGGGGCCGCGAACCTGGGAATACGAGTGGCGTCGACAGGGCCCTGCGGCATTTGCGTCACAACGCACCAGCAGAATGTTTCGGCGATGAGCCTGACAGTACTCTGAGCTGTATGCGGACAGTTTCTACGTACCGGACGTCGGGTTCTCGACCAGCGCCGAGCAGGAGGGACGAGCCACTTGGATCCAGCTTGGCTCACAGCACGCTACCGCCGGCGTCAACACAGATGACGGCCCCGGTAACGTATCGCGCATCATCCGAAAGCAGAAACGCCACAGCGTGCGACACGTCTGAAGGCTCGAGGGCGACCGGCAGCACCTGATCTTGGCGGAACTCGGTCATTAGTTGATCCCAGTCCCGGCCGAGCCGCATTGCGACTCCGTGATTCATGCCCGTCGGAATGCTCCCGGGGCAGACCACGTTTACGGTGACGAGATGTGATCCGAGCTCGATGGCTAGGCTCTTGCTGAGGACGATCAGCCCAGCTTTGCTCGCAGCGTATGCTCCGATATTTGCGAAGCCTTTCAAACCTGCTTCAGACGCGACGACCACAATGCGGCCATGATTGTTACTTATCATGTGAGGTACGACGGCCTTCATCGTCTGCCAGGCACCCGTGAGATTGGTACCCATCAGCAGATCCCATTCTTCACGGGTCGTCTCCCAGACTGGAGACGTGACGATGATGCCAGCGTTGACGACTAATGAGTCGATCCTGCCGTAATCCCGGATCGCCCGTTCAACCGCGCGGTCGAGATCAGTCTGGCGGCGAACATCCCCGGTGCAGATGAGGCACCGCCGACCCAGCTCCCGAACGCTCCTTGCTGTCTCGTTCAGACCGGACTGATTTGCCAGGGTATAGCCCGGTTCGGCGTCTCTGTGCCCGTCGCCTAGGTCGAACAGTACGAGGTCCGCACCCCGCCGAGCAACCTCGATCGCGTGCGATCGCCCTAGGCCTCCACCAGCCCCGGTGATGAGAACCACTGAACCGTCAAGCCGCGTCAATGTGTCTGCCTCCCCTCGCCTGCGACTTGGCACTATTAGCCGCGGGCGAAATCCCCCTCGTCGTGGCCGGCCCCGGCACTTTCACCTCGATCACGGTTGGTCCGTCCTCGGAAAACGCGTGGTCGACGAGCCGTGCCAAGTGCTTGGCGCTGACAGCGCGTTCTCCTCGGGCTCCGAAAGATTCGGCCAGGACAACAAAGTCCGGAGCCTCGAATAAGACTGCGGCCGGCTCTATGCCCGCGTCCATCATGTTGCGGTGAATCTCGCCGTATCCGCCATTATTGAAAATCACAATCGGAATCGCCAGCGTCTCGGCAACAGCGGTCGCGAGCTCCTGCATCGTGAACAGGAACCCCCCATCTCCACTCAGAGCGAGCACATTGCGTTCGGGAGCCGCGAGTTTTGCGCCGATTGCGGCCGGAAGGGCGTAGCCAAGGGTCGCGTAACCGGTTGGCATCAGGAATTGTCGCGGGTGCCCACGATTGACGAATTGGGCAGCCCCGTAGTAGCAGGCTTGGGCCTGGTCACCAACCACAACCGCCTCGTCCGTCAGGCAACCCTGTAAAGCAGCTAAGTAGTCCCGATAGGGCGACGCGTCGACGTCGCCTTCCCGCACGGCTCGTGAGCGCACCTCGTCGACTACGGTCTGCGCGGTTGCTGCCGGCTCGGTGAGAAGTGGCAGAAGGCTCTGGAACGCGTCCTCGGCGTCGCTGACGATCGCGACGGTGGCCGCTCCGTTCTTGTTTAGCTGCCCTGGGTCGATGTCGATGCGGATCAGGGACCCTCTAACCGGATAGGGCGTGTCCGCCCAAAGGACGGAGGCCGAAAGCTCGGTTCCGACTGCCAGCACGACATCGCTATCGGCCATGTGGCTACGAGTGCTCTGGAGGCGAAGAGTTGCGCCAAGGTTGAGCGGGTGATCGTCGGGCACCGTGCCCTTGCCAGCGATCGTCGTTACGACCGCACATCCCAACCGCTCCGCCACTTCCAGAGCTAAATCCGCGGCCCCGCTTGCACCTCCTCCCAGGACCATGGTTACTGAACTTGCACGATTGAGAAGATCCGCGGCCTTCCGCAATCCCTCCGCGTCGGGCGGCGATGGACGGACCTGGGCTGGCTCAGCGTAGTTGACCTCCCCAGGATGGTCCATACAATCAATCGGGAGCTCGAAATATACAGGGAACGGGCGCCCAGCCGAGAAGGATGCAAAGGCCCTGTCAACAGCGGCACACGCGTCGAGAGGGGTGCAGAGGCGCTCGGCGCAGGAGACCAGGCTTGCCATCGCACCAAACTGGTCACGGCTGTCGTGGAGGTCCCCGGTCTGTCGGCCCTGCCTCGCCAGCGGCAGGCCTGGTGCGACAATCAGCATTGGAATGGAGTCGGCCTGAGCATTGGCCGCCGCCGTCATGACGTTCGTCACCCCAGGGCCTGTGGTAACCAGGCACAAGGCAGGTCGTCCGCTGCTTCGGGCATACCCGTCGGCAGCATAGCCAGCGCCCTGCTCATGGTGCGGTGCGACGTGAGGTATTTCCAGCCGCGCTAGTTCACGGTAGACCGGAATATTGTGAGTGCCAGGTATCCCGAAGGCCTGCGCTATACCGTGCTGCTTGAGCCGCGAGACCAGCGCGCTGACAGTTGTCTCGGTCGCTGCTGTACCCCGGTCATTTGTTGCCACGGCCCGAATCACCTCATCCCCGCCCAGACTCCATTACGACATCTCACGCCACGGCTAATCGCTTCGCTTGTTACGGTCAAGCCTCGAACGATCATGCGGCTCCTGGGACCGGCAACGACACTCCTGTAATCCACCGGGCATGATCAGAGTAGAGCCAGAGGGTCGCCGCGGCAAGCTCTTCCGGCTCCATTATGGAAGGAATTACCTGAGCAGATCGGTAGTCCCGCGTAAACTCATCTAGAGTCAGCCCCATATCTTGCGCGACGCGTCGATTGCCCTCCGTATTCACACTTCCCGGGCAAATGGCGTTAACCGTGATCTGATACGTCGCTAGCTCGAGGGCCAACACCTTCATCAGACCGATGAGGCCGAACTTGGAGGCGCAGTAGTCGGCGATTTCGGGGAACGCGCGCAGACCCTGCAACGACGCAGTGAACACAATCCGCCCCCCTGGTCGGTGGAGCATATGTGGAATTACAGCACGGCAGGTAAGCCATGCCCCCCGAAGGTTCACGCCGAGAACCTTGTCCCACTGATCCTCGTCGATCTCCCAAGTCGGCTTACCAGCATAACTCACGCCCGCGTTACAAGCTAGGAAGTCGATCGTAGAGAAGTGGTCGCGAACAAGGTCGACGGCTGCGGTCACGCTGGTCCCGTCGGTCACATCCGCCATTGCAGACATCGCGGTGCCCCCTGCGGACGAGATCGCATATGTGGTTTCTGCTAGGCCGTCCTGATCCAGGTCTAGAAGCGCAACACGAGCTCCCGCCTCAGCCAGGCCAACAGCAATCGCCCGTCCAATGCCTCTTCCCGCACCGGTGACGATCGCCACCTTACCGTTAAGGTCGATGCTCTCCGTCGACTCAGATGTTGGATGCGAAGGCATCTATGCCACCGCCGCCGACTTGCCCTCGCGCGCCCGGAACTCCCCGGCGATCGTTTCGGCGGTTACAAACCGCGCGTCGTTGTCGCGACAGTAATGAAGGAAACGCTCGAGCATCATGATTCTGCTGCCCCAGCCAATCGACTCTGGGTGCAGCGTCATCATCATGAAACCATCGCTGTGTCCATGCTCCCTGAGGTAGTCAAACTCATCCTTCCAGATCACCTCTACGTCCCGGGGATTTCGCAGACCGGCGGGCAGGTGCGGGCCAACGCCGTATCCGGCAAACTCAAAGTAGGCAAAGTCTGACGTGATGAACGTGAATGGTACCTCTACTAGATCAAGGATTGGCCCCTTGACGCTCGCGCGATCAACATTTATCTCTCCGAGACCGTGAGCCCAGTGTGCCCGGTAGTCGTTCATAAGGTTCGAGCTGTACGTCATCCCCTGCTCCACCATAACTTCAAAGACGTCGCCCAGGAAGTCCCAGGTTAGCCTGGCTCCGCGCGGCCGTTGGCCGGTGACTCGCTCCAAGGCGTCGTTCGTTTTTTCGATTATATGCGTTGCTTGGTCGAGGGGCATCGCCGTTCCCTCATGGGCATAGCCGTGATTGCCAATCTCATGCCCCAGACGAGCCACCTCGGCCGACACCGCCGGATTCGTCTCCGCGGTGTGCCCGGGGATGTACCAAGTGCTCAGGATGTCAAGCTGCGCAAAGAGATCAAGCAACCGCTTGGCTCCGACGCGGACCCCAAACTCGCCTCTGGACATTCTCCACTCATCGAAAGCCCCATAACTCATCCAAACAGCGGTGGCGTCGAAATCTACGCTCACACACACGGTCGTTGTAGTCACTTTGTCAGCTGCTCCTTTCCTAGTCATCAGCGGATTCTGCTCGCTATCTCAGACTGGCTCGAGGCTCGCCCGGTCGTAGCAAGGTGCTCGTGAGGCGTCAGAAACGGTTGAATGGGGCACAGCCGCTACTGCTCCAAGATGCACGCGGCCCGATGGTCGCCGGCGTCACCGCGCGAGCAGTCGTGCAGGGCCGGGTCGATACTGCTACACGCGGGCACCGCGACCGGGCAGCGAGGGCGGAAGCGACAGCCTGAGGGAACGTGCAGCGAGTCTGGTGTCTCACCTTGCAGAATCTGTGGTCTGCTCCGCCCGCCCGGCTCTCGTCTAGGGACGACCGAGAGTAGGGCGCGGGTGTATGGGTGACATGGATT
>Ga0182024_10024155_pt1 | contig 10824 bp, 11 predicted proteins | sample P32metaG_FD_120480 | JGI IMG/M metagenome (GOLD analysis project Ga0182024, IMG submission 120480) | Permafrost microbial communities from Stordalen Mire, Sweden - P3-2 metaG (Illumina Assembly) | ecosystem: Environmental > Terrestrial > Soil > Wetlands > Permafrost | place: Sweden: Stordalen...
GTGTTCCGTCGGATTCCCGCCCTCGCGTCCCGGAAGGCCCACCACATTGCGCCCGCGTCGAGCACGGCGAAGACCGCGACGGCTGCGACGACCACAGGTGTGTGCACGGTGATCGCGGTCCCGGCGCAAACTGCCCAGAACACAGCGACCGCCGCGATGTAGGTGGACCGCACCGAGCGATGCATCTTCGCTGCCTGCTCAGGCGTGAGCGGAGCCTTTCGCTCCCAGAGCGGCGGATTTCGCGTGCGCGTCATCCGACGATCATCGGAACTGTGGGCACGTCAGTCAAGTCCTGCTGTCGTAATGCGCGATACGCGACAGCCCGTGGTGCGTCCGGCCGCGCGTTGATCATTCGGGCATGTCGCTGTCCGGTCAGGCGTTGCTCGTCGAGCTCAAGGTTCCACGCGCGATGCGTCCGCGGGTCGCGGAGGTCCTTGCGATCACCGACGAGCTGTGCGGGGCCTGTCTTGACCGCGAGTACGCAGAGCTCGGCCGCGAGCTCGTCGCTCGTCTTGCGCGCAGACGGCCCTCGCCGCTCGCTCGCGGTGACGTGCGGATTTGGGCGGCGGGATTGCTGTATGCGCTTGGGCAGATCAACTTTCTCTTCGACCGCTCCCAGCAGCCGCACCTGACGGCAGACGAGCTCGCCGGTGAGCTTGGCGTCGTGAAGACCACGGTGGCGAACAAGGCGACCACGATCCGTAGGACGCTCGACCTTGGCTACTACGAGCCCGGGCTGACAAGGCAGTCGCTCTATGACGATCCTCCGCTCGCGTTGATGATTCTGGCGTTGCCTGCAGCGTTCCAGGGTGCGGCGCGCCGTGGCGGCCTGATCGCAGACCTGCAGGCACGGCGCGCCGCCTGAGGGTCGTTGTCCTACTCTCGCCGGTAGGGCTCGCCGGCGCTCCACCAGTCGGGCTCCTCGTCGTTCTCGCGTAGGAAGGCGAGCATCTTGACCGCGCGCTCCCAGTCTGAGCCCGAGGACCCGCAGAACTTCCACAGCTCGCGCGCCGAGCGCTTGTAGCGATGGATCAGCTCATCGAGCTCGAACGCATTGATCTCGCCGCGGTCGAGCCGAGCAAAGCCCTCGCGCACGTGCTCAAGCAGCCCCCGCAGCTGCTCGTCGTGGTAGGCGCCGATCAGCTCACGGGCCGCTCGACGACGAGCCCGCTCGCCGGTCACCGCTTCGCGGTCCCGACCAACACTCATGCCAGCAGACGGTAGCGCCGCCGGCCGCGTTGCGAAAGAGCACCACCAAGCCGCCCAGGCAGTCGACCCGCCCACCTGCATCGCCGGCTCCACGACCGTCAGCATCGACCGCAAGCACGTCCCCAGACGCTGTCGCTGGTCGCGCAGAGCAACAGCCGCCGTTGCGGGAACGAGCATGGTCCGGAAGGCAATCGGATCGCCAGGTCGGCGCCTCCCTGTCGCGGTGGGCTACAGATCCAGCGGGGGGTCCAGGGAGGTTGGGAGATCGGGGCTAGCTCGTGCTGCTTCGACGGATGCGATCCAGTCGGGCCAGGTTGCGGGGTCGCTCGTTTGGCCGGGCCGATCAAGGTCCATGCATTGGAGGATGTAAAGGAGCCGCATGGTCCGCTCTCGTGAGTACCACTGCGCGATGAAGTGGTATGCGGCGCGATAGGCCTCGTGAATCGTGAGGAGAGGTTCCTCGTCTTCAGCCATTGGGCACAGGATGTCAGGTCGTCGTCGCGCCGCCAGGCCAGGGTGCTGCTCCCCGGTGATCTCACGGCTGCTGCTCATCGCGCAGGGCGCCAGCGCGCGCGGGCTTGTCAGCGCCGGTGCTGGGCGGCGATGGTCTTGCCTTTCGCCGTGGCGTATAGCCAGGGTCCTTGACCCATTTCCGGCGGCTGGCCGAGGTTCCATGTGGCCTCGATCCGCGTCAAGACCTCCGGCGCGCGCGCATCCCAGTAGGACAAGCCGGGCGTATCAGACCGCATGTCCCCCACTCGGATGAGATCTGTCTCAAGGAGTTCTCGAAGCACGTTCAGCGCCGCATCTCGCTCCTCACTGGGCTGCAACGGTCCAGCAACACGCCGTAGAACGTCGCGAACGAGGAACAGCTCCACGAAGTCGTCAGCAGCCCAACCAAGGCACTCGGCAGCGGCGGGACTGAGGTCGCGGGGCGGAGCGGAGTCGCTCATCGAGCCCCGGCTTGAAGGTCGCACCGCGTCTGCGGTAGCAATTGCTTCATCACGAAAGGATTACTGATCCTGCTCATACGGCGCAGTGTCGCTCCCGCGTGATCTCGGCCGCTGTCGCTGATCGCGCGGAGCAGCAACGCGACGTGGGTAGGCGGAGTTGCTGCTTTCCCGAGAAGCAGCACTGAGTTCGACGTGCTCGCAGGCACTCGCTGCTCGTCCAAACCGAGCGTGTGGGCCGGTCAAGCGCGGACGCTCGCAAATCGTTCAGAGCGGAACAGCCCGGACGTGGCGTCGGCGCGGTTCCTCTTGGGCGACAGCGCAGTCGATCTGTGATCTGGCGTGTCGCCTGCTCGTCGTCCGCCGGCAGGACTGTGCCCGAGCAGGTTGCAGATGCCTCGTTCGCACGCAAGCCGGAGGTGGGAACGCCGCTCGCGAGGCTTTAGGTCTGCGCTGGCGCGACGAGCTCGATCCGCTCCTCGAAGACCGACTCGCCTTCGAGGGCGCGATGGACCGGACACTTGGCAGCGATCGCGCGCAGCTTCTCGACCTGCTCCTCGCTGCAGCTGTCCGGGAGCCGCAGCACGACGTTGAACTTGGTGGGCGAGCCGCGCTCGGGCGTCGCGTACTCGCACTCGACCTCGAGCTGGCCGATGTCCCAGCCCTTGCGGTTGGCGTACATCTCCATCGTGACCGCCGTGCAGGATGCAACGCTGGCGGCCAGCAGCTCCTGAGGGGTCGGGCCCTCGTCCGCGCCGCCGTGCTCGGCTTGCTCGTCGACGGTCACCTGATGACCGCGGATCTCGATCCGATGGTTGAAGCTCCCTGCGGTACGCTGCGCAACTGCCTTCATCGGATGGTCCTTTCGTTAGTCAACGTGACGGGCACTCCTCGATCCGGTGTTCATGCCGCTACACCAGCTCCGCGGCCGCCGTCGCCTTGAGAAGCCACTCGACGTCGACCTCCTCGCCGCCGACGTTGCCGGTGTCCCAGGGCTCGCTCACCAGGAGCGTGTGCAACGTCTGCCCCGGAAGCTGCTCCAGGTGGGTCCTCAGGGTGGTGTCATCCGGCAGGCCGCCGATGCGTGGCTCCAGCCGACGCCGGATCTGAAGCAGGCGCGCCGTCAGTGCTTCGATGTCCGCTTCCCGGTCATATGCGCCTTGGTCACCTTCCGCAATCGCGAGAGCGATCTGGTCCTTGATGGCCCGCACCTTCCCCGCGGCGTCGGTCGTCACCATCTGTCGCCAGGCCCGGCTCTTGTGCCGGTATTGCAGCATCGCCATCACCGCTTCGTGGCGCACGAAGTCGGCATCTCGCAACGGGGTTCCCTGCCAGGCCGCCGCCAGGCACCGCGCCAGCGAGGTGACCGAGGCCAGCCCGCTGTTCAATCCGCGCCCGGGCCAGAAGTGAATCGCATTTGCCGCGTCGCCGAGCAGGAACCCGTAGGTCCCAGGCGCCGTCGCCGTCCGCGGATACAGCTGGGCACTGAAGCGCGACCGCTGCACCATGTCCAGCCGAAAGCCGGTCACCGCGGTCAGGTTCTCCGGCGGAACGCCGAACAGCTGCAGTCCCTCCTGCACCCGCTTCCAGAGGGTCGATCCGTTCAACACGGCCGGCAGAAAGACGGCGTGGTGCGCAGCACAGTGGAACCCGTGGTCTGCTCCCAGTTCCAGCACGCAGGGCTCGGACTGGATGCACGGCGTGAACACTCGCTTGACCGGGTCGATGCCAACCGCTTCCTGCGCCTCCTGATCGGTCAATCGCATGTTGAGGAAGCCGTCGCCGTGCAGGGAGTTGAGCAGGAAGCGGTTCTGGCCCACGGTCAGCAGCACGGACATGGGGTCCGTCAACTCGGACTTCACCCGCAGGCCAAGGATCAGGTCCTGCACGTGCTTGCCATCAAGCGAGTACAGCGATGGGTCTCCGGCGCCGAACTTGTCGGCGAAGTGCTCCAGCGTGCTCGACCGGCTGCCTTCACAGATCGCGAGCACGTGCTGCGCGGCGACATCGTCGGGCGCCGCAGTCGGGTCGAAGGGCTCCGGGATGAGCCGGATGTGGTCCGACTTTTCGTTCGCGATGGCGAGCAGCTGATCTTCGACATACTCGATCCGGATGTTGCGCGGCCCACAGTCCTCGATCGAGTCCGGGCCCTTGGGCCACATCTCGCAGTACGCGCTCGGAGCGAACAGACGCTCCTGGACCTCGACGGGGAGCCTCAGGTACTGGCGGCTCTGAATGGTCACGACCTGCTGCCGGCGCACATTGCCCTGGTCGGGGGTCTTCCACACGACCTGGTCTCCAGCCCGCGTCCAGCGATGATCGTAGACCGTGATATCGACGCGCGGCCTCATCAGATCCTCCAGGAGCAGGGCGAGGCTGAGGCCGACCGGCCCGCCCCCGGTCACGATGACGCGCAACACCCGCTCGGAGGCTGGCCGCTTGGGAGGCGCGAGCACGGTGGCCCCCGGGTCGGATGTCTCGAAGCGGAAGACCTCGTCGCCGATCTCGATCTGGTCGCCCGGCTGGAGCTCGTGGGCGGTCACGCGTGCGCCGTTGACCCAGGTCCCGTTTCGGCTGCCGCGGTCGTGCAGGACGAAGGCGTCATCCTCGTGCCGGAGCTCGGCATGCACACGCGACGCACTGTCACCGGGGAGGACCACGTCGTTGTCGTCGCTGCGACCGAACGTGATCGGCTGGCTGCCCAGCGCAAACCGCTGGCCCTTCAGGGAGCCCTGAACTCCGACAACCGTGCCTTCGGCCATATGAAATCGTCGCTCCGGTCTGCATCCCCCAGCGCAGATTGGCGCAGCATAACCCAGCTTCGGTGGCTGCGCTCATCAGCGCGCCGTCACCTGCGGCGTGGACTCCACGGACGGCGCGGAGCGTTTCGCCGCTTCGGCTCGATCGACCCTCACCCGGCCGACCATGGGTCATCCCGTCCGCCCAGGACGCGGCCCCTTAGCGAGCTGTCGGCATGACAGGGCGCCAGAACCTGTTGGCGGCCGAGCACAGACGACCACATCCCCCGGATAGCGGGTGCTTCGATCGTCGCCTTCGACTGCTCCCCTCTGGACGAGCGGCGGTCGTTGAGGCGCACCGATCCTGCACTGTCGCTTCGGCAAGCAAAAGCGACAGTGCGGTCCGCCTCGGCCCACGCGACTGGTCCCGCGTGAAAGCGACAGCACGGGGCGCGCGGCGTGCCGCCCGCGGCGGGGCCTCGTAGTGCCGCATCGGCCTGCCGATCGGTGGCGTCCGACCTCCCGGCGTCCGCGATTTCACGGGCCGGTCCCACCACTCCGGCACCCTCCAACCCCGACCCCTCTAGCCCCGCACCACCGACCCCATCACCACATCCAGCCCCCGAGCCCCCAGCCCCACCACCACATCCACATCCACATCCACGCCCCCAACCCCCAACCCCCACGCCCGCACCTCCACACACCAACCAGCTCCCCAGCTCCGCTCCGCTGCGCACACAGTATCACCGGAGGTGACATCGTATACGTCGTATACAAATTGAATCGGCCGCCGACCGCGGCTCCGGCATGGTTATGCGAGCGGCGCGCGCCAGAGTTCGAGAACCTGGTCGACGGCGGCGCATACGCGGTCCCGTGCGTCTGACCTGTCGACGCCGGCCATCATCAGGTCGTCGTAATCGGTGTCGCCGTGACGCACCGCCGCCACCACCGCAAGCGTCACCGCCGCCGAATCAAACGCGCGAGCGCCGGCGGTTCGCCCGACCCGACCGCTTCCGCGCTCGCCGGTATGCCTCGCGATCTTCTCGGCACGCTCCGGCGGGCAACCCGGAAACAGGCGCGTTATCTCCCGGGCAAGCTCGTGCTCGAATTCGACGTCCTCGCTCGCGCGTCGCTCTCTCTCGCGCTCGCGCCGTCTTGCGCGCGCGTCGGCATCGGCCAGGCACTCCGCCTCGGCCTGGTCGATCGCGGCCTCCTCGACCAGCACACCCTGGCGCTCATAGCGCGTGCGCGCGCGGCTGAAACGCACCACGACCGCCGACAGCCGGCTGTGCTTGCGCGCCCGACGGGTCAACGCCGCATCGCCCCGCGGCAAGAACACCAGGTGCTCGAGATCCGCACACCTCATGCACAGCGGACCACGATCGTCCATCGTCAGCCAGCCCCCCTCCTCGCCACCGCAGGCCGCGCACGTCCAGTCCTTCAGCGGCGAAACGACCACGAGCTCCGGCCCACGGCGCGGCATTGGCGCGGATGGTAGCCACGCCGCGCGGCTTCGCTTCACCAACCACAGGCCTACGCCCGACCGGCAACCTCCGGCTTTTCTGTCCGGAGTACCGCTCTCACGCCGACAAAACGGGGCTCGTGTGGTACTCGAATGTGGTACTCGCTGACGACTTGCCGCCAAATTGGGCCGGCCTGCCGCGCAAGAACCTGCCGATTAGCAGGTATTTCCCCCTACGGGAGCGACGGGACTCGAACCCGCGACCTCCGGCGTGACAGGCCGGCGCTCTAACCGACTGAGCTACGCCCCCAAGACGACTGGGATCCATGAGTATGGCAAGCGCGCCGCACCCACGCCGGCAGCGTGGCGCCGGCAGGCAGGCTCCGCCGTCAGGGGTGGATCGTCTCGCGAGCCGCGAGCATCGCGACGAAGCGCTCGATCCGTCGCGCCCGCGTCAACGGTCGTTTGGCTTCATCGATCCGGTAGAGGATCGCGTAACGGTTGGCGCTGTCGAGCGTCGCGAAGAACTCGCTCGCCACCGGACTGCCGGCCAGCGCGGCGGCCAGGTCCTCGGGTACCAGCGCAGTGCGCTGGCCGGCATAGGCGGCCTCCCAGCGGCCGTCGAGCTTTGCCCGCTCGACCTGGGCGGCCCCGGCGGCGCGCATTCGCCCGGCCCCGGCGAGCTCGTCGGCACGCGCGCGGTTGATCTGCGACCAGCGGCTGCGCGTCCGCCGCGGCGTGAACCGCTGCAGCCAGAAGCGCTCGTCGAGCGCGGCCTTCTGGCCGTCGATCCAGCCGAAGCAGATCGCGCCGTCGAGCGCCTCGGCGTAGGTCAGGCCGGTCACGCCCGCTCCCTTCTTCGCCAGCGCGAGCCAGACGCCGCTCGAGCGTTCGTGCCATGACTCGAGCCAGCGCTCCCATTCGCCTGGCGTGTCGAGGCGCAGCGTCGGGAGCTCGTCGCGGATCTGCGAGCGCTCCCCGGCTCAGGCGAACAGCTGTCCGGAGCGCACGCGTGCCGCCATCTCGTCGGACTCGGCGCGGTAGGCCCGGCCGTCCTCGAACTCGATCACGGGCAGCCACTTCTGACCGCTGAGCGACTCGACAGCGGGTCGCGCACCCTTGCCGAAGCCGTGCTTGACGACCTGATAGTCGACTCCCTGCTCGTCGAGCGCTCGCTGCACCTTCCAGCACGCGTCAAGGTCGGTGTGCAGAAAGGTCCACGAGCAGCGGTGCAGTTTGACGGACGCCACGGCGCGAGTGTAGCGCCCGCTCGCTGTTTCCCGGCGAGCGTCGGGTAGGGTGGATCGGGCAACGACAGGGAAGGACACGCGATGGCCCGATCCGCGCGCCCGCAGGCGGAGGCCACCAACAACACGGCCGGGGGATCGTCAGCCGCGGCGGCTGGCGTGGGCGACCGCTACAAGTGGGTCGTGCTGTCGAACATGCTGCTCGCCGGGTTGATCGTCTCGATCGACTCGACGATCGTGCTGATCGGGATGCCCGCGATCTTCCGCGGTGTCCACGTCAACCCGCTGGCCGCCGGCAACACAAAGTACATGCTGTGGATGATCATGGGCTTCCTGATCGTCACGGCCGTGCTGGTCGTCAGCCTCGGCCGCCTGGGCGACATCTACGGACGCGTGCGCGTCTACAACCTGGGCTTTGCCGTGTTCACGGTGTTCTCGATCCTGCTGTCGGTCTCGTGGCTGCATGGTGGCGCCGGGGCGAACTGGCTGATCGTGATGCGCATCGGCCAGGGCCTTGGTGGAGCGATGCTGCTCGGCAACTCCAGCGCGATCACCACCGACGCGTTCCCGCCGGGCCAGCGCGGAACGGCGCTTGGCATCATGAACATCGGCTTCGTCGCCGGTTCGACGGTCGGGCTCGTGCTGGGCGGCGTGCTCGCGCCGATCTCGTGGCGGCTGATCTTCCTCGTCTCGGTCCCGGTCGGGCTGTTCGGCACGATCTGGAGCTACGTGTCTCTGCGCGACATCGGCGAACGGCGCGCGGCGCACATCGACTGGTGGGGCAACCTCACGTTCGCGATCGGTCTGATCGCTGTGATGATCGGCATCACGACCGGGATCCAGCCCTACGGATCGCACACGATGAGCTGGACCAGCCCGAAGGTGATCGGCGAGATCGGCGGCGGCGTACTGCTGCTGGCTGCCTTCGCCGTGATCGAATCGCGCGTCGCCGAGCCGATGTTTCACCTGCGCCTGTTTCGCATCCGCGCGTTCACCGCGGGCAACATCGCAAACCTGCTGACCTCGCTCGCGCGCGGCGGCCTGCAGTTCATCCTGATCATCTGGCTGCAGGGCATCTGGCTGCCCGAGCACGGCTACAACTTCGTCGACACGCCGCTGTGGTCGGGCATCCACATGCTTCCGCTGGTCGCCGGCCTGCTGTTGGCTGGTCCGATCTCCGGCGTGTTGTCGGATCGCTTCGGTGCGCGTCCGTTCGCGACCGCCGGGCCGCTGCTCGCAGCCGTCTCGTTCTTCCTGCTCGCCCGGCTGCCGGTCGACTTTCCCTACCCGGCGTTCGCGGCGCTGCTCGCGCTGAACGGAATCGGGATGGGGCTGTTCATCTCGCCCAACCGCGCAGCCGTGATGAGCAGCCTGCCGCCGTGGCGCCGCGGGGTCGGTGCGGGGATGACCAACACGTTTCAGAACTCCGCTCAGGTGCTCTCGATCGGGATCTTCTTCTCGCTGATGATCATCGGCCTCGCCGCGCACCTGCCGGCGACGCTCTACCACGGGTTCGTCGCCCACGGCGTGCCGCGGGCCGCCGCCGCCCACGTCTCCCACCTGCCGGCGGTGACCACGCTGTTTGCCACCTTCCTCGGCTACAACCCGGTCGCGAATCTGCTCGGCCATCACGTCCTCGCGGCGCTGCCGCCGGCGCAGGCCGCGATCCTGACCGGACACGGCTTCTTCCCGCGCCTGATCACGCAGCCGTTCTCGGCCGCGCTGAGCGCGGCGTTCAGCTTCGCGGTGATCACCTGCCTGCTGGCCGCCGCGGCGTCGCTGCTGCGCGGCGGCAAGCACGACTGGACCGACCGCGAGGTCGCCGACGTGCCCCCCGGCGCCGCGCGCGACGGGCTCGCGGGCCCGCCGTTGCCGTCGCACGCCGGCGCTGCGTGAGCGCGGGCGCTACGCCGCCGCGGCCTGCGGCAGTTCCTCGCCGGCCGCGAGCGGGCTGGCCGGCGAGCGCGTCGCCGCGGCAATCTCCTCGCGCGTCACCGCCAGCGGATGGTGGCAGGCGGCGAGGTGCCCGCCGGCGTACTCGGTCAGCGGGGGCTCGGTGGTCCGGCAGAGCTCCGTCGCGGCCGGGCAGCGGGTGTTGAAGCGGCACCCCGGCGGCGGGGCGATCGGGTTGGGGGGCTCGCCCTCGGCCTTGGTCCGTGTCCGGGCGCGATTCTCGCGCGGGTCGGGGATCGGAATCGCGCCGAGCAGGGCCAGCGTGTAATGGTGGATCGGCTTGTCGTAGAGCTCCTGCGCCGGTGAGAGCTCGACGATCTTGCCGAGATACATCACCGCGATGCGGTCGGAGACGTGCCGCACGACCGAGAGGTCGTGAGCGACGAAGACGAACGTCAACGCCAGCTGCTCCTGCAGCTCGTCGAGCAGGTTGATCACCTGCGCCTGGATCGAGACGTCGAGCGCCGACACCGGCTCGTCGAGCATGATCACCTTCGGCTGTACCGCGAGCGCTCGGGCGATCCCGATGCGCTGGCGCTGCCCGCCGGAGAACTCGTGCGGATAGCGGTCGAGATGCTCCGGGTTCATGCCGACGCGCGAGAGCAGTTCGCGCGAGCGCTGCTCGAACTCAGAGCGCGGCACGCCCGCCACGCGCAACGGCGTCGCCAGGATCTGGCGGATCCGCTTGCGCGGGTTCAGCGACGCCTGCGGATCCTGGAAGACCATCTGCATCTCGCGTCGCAGCGGCGTCATCTGCCTGCGCGAGGCCTTGGTGATGTCCTTTCCACGGAAGCGGATCGCGCCGCCGGTCGGCTCCAGCAGCCGGACCAGCCCACGGATCAGCGTCGTCTTGCCGCAGCCGGACTCGCCGACGACGCCGAGCGTCTCGCCCTCGTGCAGGGCGAACGAGACATCGGAGACGGCCTGCACGGCTTCGCCGCGGCCGCGTAGCCGGATCGCCTCGCGCACCGGAAAGTGGATTTGCAGGTGGTCCGCCTCGAGCAGCGGCGCCCCGACGCTCACGCCGGCACCGGCTTGAGCCCCGCGAGTCCGAACTGCCCGTCGACGAGCCGCCGACTTGCCTTCGCCTCCTGATCGAGCCAGCAGCGGTCGAGATGCGCCGGCGCGTCCGCCACGCGCGAGATCAGCGCCGGAACCTCGGTGCACTTGGCGAACGCATGCGGGCAGCGCGGGCGGAAGTGGCAGCCCGCCGGCGGGTTCATCAGCGACGGCGGCAGTCCGGCGATCGCCGGCAGATGCCGCGA
>Ga0182024_10024156_pt1 | contig 10824 bp, 5 predicted proteins | sample P32metaG_FD_120480 | JGI IMG/M metagenome (GOLD analysis project Ga0182024, IMG submission 120480) | Permafrost microbial communities from Stordalen Mire, Sweden - P3-2 metaG (Illumina Assembly) | ecosystem: Environmental > Terrestrial > Soil > Wetlands > Permafrost | place: Sweden: Stordalen...
CGGGCCCAAGCACATCGGGATCGTCACTGGCGGACTTGATCGCCCGCTGGGTAAGGCTCGCGGCTTCCGAGAAATGGCTTTCCGCCTCGTCGAACCACCCGAAGGCGATGATGAGGGCGTGGCAGTACGCCGCCGTCGCCAGCGCCGATCCATGGTCCGGGTCGAGGGCGATGGCGCGATTCAACAGGTCCAGCGCCGCGGACGTGTCGGCCTTCGCCATCGTCCGCAGGAGAGCGAGCGCGCGAAGGTAGAGATCGTAACTTCCGATACTATTGGTCGGGCGCGCCGCCGCGTGGCGGATTTCGGCCTCCAGCACGGCCGGGCCGATGACGCCGGCGACGGCGAGGGCCACCTCGTCTTGCAGGGCGAAGACATCCTCCAGTGTGTCCTCGAACCGGTCAGACCAGATCTGCGCGCCGTCGGTTGCGTCGATCAGCTTGACGGCGATGCGCACGCGGCCCCCAGCCTTGCGGACACTACCCTCCAGCACATAACGCACGCCCAGCAACCGCCCGGCTTCCCGAGGCGCTATGATCTGGCCCTTGAACGACAGGCTCGATCCACCGCCGATCACGAACAGCGACTTGAAGCGCGACAACGCCCGGGCGACTTCTTCGACCATGCCGTCGGCGAAGTAGTCCTGTTCCGGATCGCCGGAGAGGTTGGCGAACGGCAGGACGGCGATGGACGGCTTGGTCGGGAGCGACAGGGGAACATCCGCGGCGGCCTCGCTTTCGGCGATCGCCCCGCCCACTAGGTCGGCGATACTGGCCACAACTTTTCGCCATCCGGGCGCTCCGGTATCGCCCGCCCACCCCGCGAGGTCCGCGCATTGGATGCGGTCGAACGGCATCGGCAGCTTGGCGCCGTCGATGGAGAGCTGGACCAGCTTGCGCCCCTCCCGCGCCTTGTCCGCCTCCGACTGCACCCACTCCGACTTCGCCGCCTCCGCCGACCAGATCACCACCACCGCCTTGGCCGCCTCGAGCCGCTCCTCGATCACCTCGGCGTAGCCGCGATGGGCGGGGAGTTCGTCGTCCAGCCACACGCCGTAGCCGGCGGCGCGCAGCGCTTCGGCGATCGCCTTCGCCTCTAACTCCGTCGAACGGGCGTATGAGATGACGATGTCGGTCAAGGGTCGTCCGCAGCCTTCGGCGTCTCGCCCTCCGCCAGGGCGATCCCGTCGAGGAACAGTCGTCGGTCCTCACGGCGGCCGAAAGCCACCTTCTCCAAAGGCGCGGATGCGCGTTCCCTATAGCGAGCGAGGGCGGCTCGCGCCTCGCGCGCCTGGCCGAGATGGCCGTAGACGGCGGCCAGATAGGCGATGGCCAGCGGACTCCTGACTTGCTCGACCGCCTCCTTCAACGGCGCCAGAGCTTCGGCGAAGCGCGATTCCTGAAAGCGCGCGATGCCGATGAACAGTCGATTCACCGCGCGGCGGGGCGAGAGGGGATCGAGGCGCAGAGCGGTCTCGAGCTGTTGGATCGCGCGGTTTGGTTCTCCCCGGAGCAGGAGGAGTATCGCGGCCTGTAGCCAGACACGGGACGCGCCGGGGTTCAAGGCCATGGCGCGGTCAGCCAGAGAGATTGCTTTGTCCAGGTCTCCGTCCAGGCCGCTCATGACGTTCGCCGCCATGGCGAGAACATTGGCGTCGTCGCCACCGACGTCTACGGCGCGCCGGGCCAGGTCGATACCCCGGCGACGGTGGGTCTGCGGGTCGTCCGACCAACCGAAGGTCATCACCCACTGGTGGCACTGGGCGGCCAGGGCCAGCGCCGGACCAAAGTCCGGATCGAGGACCACCGCGCGATCCAGCAGATCGAGCGCTTGGAAGACGTCCGCGGCCTCGAAGGACTGGGACAGGGGCACGGCGCGCAGGTAGAGGTCGTATCCGCCCATATGTTCGGTGGGACGCTTCGAAGCGCGCCGGATTTCCGCTGTCAGCACTGCGGGCTCGATCACCCCGGCGACGGTGAGGGCTACATTGTCCTGCAGGGCGAAGACGTCGTCCAGAGTGTCGTCGAAACGGTCGGCCCAGATCTGCGCGCCATCGGCGGCGTCGGTGAGCTTGACGGCGATGCGCACCCGACCTCCGGCCTTGCGGACGCTACCCTCCAGAACGTAGCGGACGCCGAGGCTGCGCGCGACCTCCCGGGGGCCGATGGCGGCGCCCTTGAAGGACAGGGTCGAACCGCTGCCGATGACAAAGATCGACTTGAAGCGGGAGAGGGCGGCGACGATCTCCTCCACCATGCCGTCGGCGAAATACGCCTGCTCGGGATCGCCCGACAGGTTGGCGAAGGGCATCACGGCGATGGAGGGCTTGGAGGGAAGCGGAAGCGGAGGATCGGGTGATCCGGACGGCTCCGTGGTCGGAGCCGTCGGCGGCGCCAGCCCTTCGCGCACCGCCGCCAGAACGCCCCTGAAGACGGCGTCGGTCGCTGCGCCCGACCAGCGCGCCAGGTCCACGCCTTGTCGTTCGCCAAAGAACAGCGGCGGCTCGCAGTCCTCGACGAACACCTGCAGCAGCCGCCCCTGCTGACGCGCCCATCGGGCCTCGGCCTTGACGTTCTCGCTCGCGACCGCCGCGGGCGACCAGGCGACAATCACGAGCTTGGCGGTCGCCAACGCCGTCTCGATCGTCGCCTCCCAGGCCGCGTTGGGCGCGATGTCCTGGTCCCACCAGACGCCTACCCCCTCGGCCTGCAACGCCTCGACCAATCGGCCCACGGCCGCCAGGTTCTCGCGCTTGTAGGAAACGAACACCTCGCTCATGGCGTCGAGTTCACATCGGCGACATTGGATGGCGTCTTGCCTTCCGCCAGCGCGACGCCGTCCAGAAAGAGTTTGCGATGTTCCGGACGGACGAAGAAATTGCCCACCGGTTCGATGGGAGCTGAGGATCGTTCCCGATACCGAGCAAGCGATTGTCGCGCCTCGTCGGCCTGTCCTAGATGTCCAAGGACAGCGGCCAGCATGGCGTGACCATACGGCGTCTCTACCTGCAGGGTCGTTTCCCGCAACAGCAAGGCGGCCTCGGCGAACCGTCCCTGCTCGAATCGCGCGATGGCGATGAACATGTGCAGGAAGGCGCGGGGGGTTGATGAGAGGGGATCCAGGCGCATCGCCGTCTCAAGGTGCTGAACGCCCTCCTCCGGCTCTCCACGCCTCACTTTCAAGATTCCGTTCAGATACCAGACCAGCGCGGACCCGGGGTTCAGGCCCATGGCCTGCTCGATATAGGTGGCGCCCGCGTCGAGGTTCCTCTCCAGTATGAGCACCGCGTAGCCGGCCTGAGCAAGTACGTGGGAGTCATCGCCAGCGAACCTCAGCGCCCGACGGCCCAGTTCAATGCCGCGCCGGCGAAGCCGTTCCAGATCATCGGACCAGCCGAAGCTGACTATGTGGGCATAGGATCGCGCCGCGATGGCCATGGCCGCCCCAAAATCTGGGTCGAGTACGATGGCGCGTTCAAGCAGGTCGACGGCCTCGAACACTTCGGCCCTGACGAAAGTAAACCAGAGCGGCAGCGCGCGCAGGTAGAGATCATAGCTCCCCATGTTCTCGGTCGGACGCTTCGCCGCCCGCCGGATTTCCGCGGCCTGCACCGTTGGTTCGATGACCGAGGCGACGCCGAGGGCCACCTTGTCCTGCAAGGCGAACACGTCCTCCAGGGTATCGTCGAAACGGTCGGCCCAGATCTGCGCGCCGTCGGCCGCGTCGATCAGCTTGACGGCGATCCGAACCCGTCCCCCAGCCTTGCGAACACTGCCCTGCAGCACATAACGGACGCCGAGTTGGCGCGCGACCTCCTGCGGCGTGACGGCATGGCCCTTGAACGAAAGGGTCGAGCCACTTGCGATGACGAAGATCGACTTGAAGCGCGCGAGCGCCGCGACCACCTCCTCCACCATGCCATCGGCGAAGTAGTCCTGCTCCGGATCGCCGGAGAGATTGGCGAACGGCAGGACGGCGATCGACGGCTTGCTCGGGAGCGCCAGGGGAGGATCCGCGACGACGGCGGCGGTCTCCGCCCCTATCAGATCCGCGATGCTGGCGACGACCTTGCGCCACCCTGGCGCCTGGACGTCGCCGTTCCACCCCGTCAGGTCCGCGCACTGGATGCGGTCGAAGGGCATCGGCAGCTTGGCGCCATCGACGGAGAGCTGGACCAGCTTGCGGTCCGCCCGCGCCCGATCCGCCTCCGACTGCACCCACTCCGACTTCACCGCCTCCGCCGACCAGATCACCACCACCGCCTTGGCCGACTTCAGCCGTTCCTCGATCACCTCCGCATAGCCGCGGTGGGCGGGCAGATCGTCGTCCAGCCAGACGGCATGGCCCAAGGCTCGCAGCGCCTCGGCGACCTGCCGCGCCTGCGCCTTCGTCGAGCGGGCGGAGGAGAGGAAGATGTCGGTCATGTCGGGGCTACCGCGCCGGCCACGTCCAACGGACTTTCGCCCTCCGCCAGAGCGATCCCGTCCAGGAAGAGTTTCAGCTGCGCCGGGTTGCGCAGAATGAAGCCCGCCATGACTTCGATGGGTTGGGGCGCGAGGGTCCGATAGGTCGTCAGCGCCTCGCGCGCGGCGGCCGTCTGTCCCAGGCGTCCGTAGCTGGCGGCGAGCCAGGCCCAGCCCAGGGGGCTGTCCGTCTGCTGGACATAGGCCCGTGAGAGCGCCACCGCCTCGGCCAGCCGCCCCTGCTGGTAGCGCAGCATGCCGAGAAATCCCATGGTGCTGATCCGCGTGTTTCCGACCGGATCCAGCCGCAGAGCCGTCTCGAGGTGCTCGGCACCCAGGTCCACCTGGCCGGTGCGCATGCGGATCGCGCCGCTGAACGTCCAGGCCAGCGAGGAGCCCGGATTGAGGGCGAGGCCCCTGTCGATCTGAGCGACGGCGCCGTCGAGGTCCTGCTCCAGGTCGGCCAGGATCAGGGCCGTGGTGGTGAGCACGCGCGCGTCGTCGCCCGAGGCCCTGAGCGCCCTGTGGGCCAGCTCGATCGCCCGCAGTCGGTCATTCGCCGGATCGACCGACCAGCCGAAGAAGACCGCCATGTAGTGGCAGTTCGCGGCAACGCCGAGGGCTGTGGCGAAGTTCGGATCCAGCGCGATGGCCCGGTCCAGCAGAACCAGCGCCTCCAATACGCCGGCCTTCCCGTAGGTGATGAATGACGACATCGCGCGCAGATAGAGATCGTAGCTGCCCACGTCCTTGGTCGGACGTTTCACCGCGCGCCGGATCTCGGCGGCCTCCACGCCCGGCTCGATGGCGCCGGCGGCGCCGAGCGCGACCCTGTCCTGCAGGGCGAAGACGTCTTCGAGCGTGTCTTCGAAACGGTGTGTCCAGATCTGCGCGCCGTCCTCCGCGTCGATGAGCTGAACGGCGATGCGCACCCGCCCGCCCGCCTTGCGGACGCTGCCCTCCAGAACATACCGGACGCCCAGCTGTCGCGCGACCTCCCGCGGGCTCAGCCCCTTGCCCTTGAAGGTGAGGCTCGAGCCGCTGGCGATCACGAAGATCGATTTGGCGAGCGACAGGGCCGCGACGATCTCGACCACCATGCCGTCGGCGAAATAGTCCTGTTCCAGATCGCCCGAGAGGTTGGCGAACGGCAGAACCGCGATCGAGGGCTTGTCGGGCAGGGCGAGCGGAGCCTCCGCAGCCACGGCGCTTGCGGTGGTCGGGCCACGGATCAACTCTTCGATGCTGGCCACGACCTTGCGCCAGCCGGGCGCCTCGGTGTCGCCGGTCCAGCTCGCGAGGTCGGCGCATTGGATCCGGTCGAACGGCATCGGCAGCCTGGCGCCGTCGACGCTGAGCTGGACCAGCTTGCGGTCCTCCCGGGCCCGATCCGCCTCCGACTGCACCCACTCCGACTTCACCGCCTCCGCCGACCAGATCACCACCACCGCCTTGGCCGAACGGAGCCGCTCCTCGATCACCTCGGCGTAGCCGCGGTGCGCGGGGAGCTCATCGTCCAGCCAGACGCCATGGCCCAAGGCTCGCAGCGCCTCGGCGACCTGTCGCGCCTGCTCCGCCGTGGAGCGCGCATAGGAGATGAAGATGTCAGACATGGCCCCGCGGCCCATCCCTGGCCGCCAGCATGAACCCTAGCCAGCCGACTCCGCCGCGGGCAAGGGAAACGTGGCGGGACGCCGAAGCGACGGCCGGTCGCGCCCGTCGTTGACAATCGAACCCGGTGCTCTAGTCAGGCTGGGTGACTGAGACGCATTCTCATTTGGCCGCGTGGTGAACCACCCCGTCCCGCATGCGGACCGTGATCGTGTCTGAGGCGCTCGCGGCCGGACGCCGTCTTCGCATGCGGGGTCGCATGGCCCGGTTCGTGGCCGTGCTGGGTCCGGGCCTGGTGGTCATGCTGGCCGACACCGACGTCGGCAGCATCATCACCGCCGGCCAGAGCGGCGTGCAGTGGGGCTATCGGCTGCTGCTGTTGCAGCTGGTCCTGATCCCGATCCTCTACATGGTCCAGGAGCTGACGGTTCGCCTGGGAATCTTCACCGGCAAGGGTCACGGCGAACTGATCAAGGAAACGTTCGGCAAGGGCTGGGCCTGGATCTCCGTGGCCGGGCTCTCGATCGCCACCGGCGGCGCGCTGCTGACCGAACTCTCCGGTGTCGCCGGCGTGGGCGAACTCTACGGCGTGCCGCGCTTCGTCAGCCTGGCGGTCGCGGGGATCGCCCTTCTGCTGATCGTCCTGACCGGCTCGTACCGGCGCGTCGAGCGCGCCGCGATCGCGGTGGGACTGTTCGAGCTGGCCTTCTTCGGCGTGGCGTGGGCGGCCCACCCCGATCTGTCGGCGATGGCCTCCCAGTCTCTCCAGATTCCAGTGTCCGACAAGGCCTACCTCTACCTGGTCGCCGCCAACATCGGGGCGGTGATCATGCCCTGGATGGTGTTCTATCAGCAGTCGGCGGTGGCCGATAAGAAGCTGCGGCCCGAACATTTCACCGCGGCGCGCTGGGACACCGCGGCGGGCGCGGTCCTCACCCAGCTGGTCATGGCCGCGGTGCTGGTGGCCGCGGCGGCGACGATCGGGACCCACGACGCCAAGACCAGCCTCAACTCGGTCGGCGATCTCAGCGCGGCTCTCACGCCCTATCTGGGCGTGGGCGTGGGGCGCCTGGTGTTCGGCCTGGGCATCGTCGGCGCGGGGATGGTCGCCGCCATCGTCTCGTCCCTGGCGCTGGCCTGGGGTCTGGGCGAGGTCACCGGCTACAAGCATTCCCTGGAGCACCATCCCCTTGAGGCGCGATGGTTCTATGCGGTCTATGCGGTCGCGGTCGTCGGCGGTTGCGTTCTGGTGGGCGTGGCCCCCAATCTGGTGTCGCTGAATGTCGGGGTGCAGGTGATGAACGCCCTGCTCCTGCCTATCGTCCTGGGATTTCTGATCGCCCTGGCGGTCAAAGCGTTGCCCTCACAGGTGGCCCTGCGCGGCTGGTATCTCTGGGTCGTCGCGGCGGTGGCGTCGGCGACCTGCCTGCTGGGCGTTTTCGGCGGCCTTTCGGGAGCGGGACTGGTTCAGTAGCGACGCTTGGAGGGCGGTCGTCCCGACCGCCGCGGACGAGACGTCCGCGCTCCGAACGCCTTGGGCTTGGACTGGGGATCGCGGGCTTCGGGCTCGCTGAGCATTTCCAGGATCAGGCCGCCGGTCAGCGGCGTGGCTTCGCGCAGACGCACCTCGACGGTGCGACCCAGGCGCCAGCGTGCGCCGGTTCGTTCGCCCACCAGGGCGTGGCTGGCTTCGTCATGGATGAAGAACTCGCCGCCCAGGGTCGACACCGGAACCAGGCCGTCGGCGCCGGTTTCCGCCAGCCGGACGAAGAGACCGAACCGGGTGACGCCGGTGATCCGCCCGTCGAATGCCGCGCCGACCCGGTCTTCGAGGAAAGCAGCCACATAGCGGTCGATTGCGTCGCGTTCGGCGGCCATGGCCCGCCGCTCGGCGGCTGTGATCCGTTCGGCGGTGTCCGTGAGGCGAACCACATCTTCGCCGCTCAACCCGTCCTCTCCCAGCCCCAACGCCTTGATCAAGGCCCGGTGGACGATCAGGTCGGCGTAGCGTCGGATCGGCGAGGTAAAATGGGCGTAGCGATCCAGATTGAGCCCGAAGTGACCGACGTTGTCCGGCGAATAGTGGGCCTGCATCTGGGTGCGCAGAACCACCTCGTTGACGATTTCGTCGTGGGGTCCGCCGCGGGTTTCGCTCAGAAGCCGGTTGAAGCGATCGGTCCTGGCCGCGTCGCCCTTGGCCCAGGGAATGGCGAGGGTCTCCAGGAAGTCCGCCAGGGCCTTGAGCTTCTCCTGGCTGGGGGCTTCATGGACGCGGTAGATCAGGGGGCTGCGGCGCTGCTCCAGGGTCTGCGCGGCGCAGACATTGGCCTGGATCATGAATTCCTCGATCAGGCGGTGCGCCTCGAGGGAGGCGCGCGGCGTGATCGAGACGACCGCGCCATCCGGCCCCAGCACGAGCCGCCGTTCCAGGGACTCGATGGCGAGCGGTGAGCGGATGTCCCGCGCCGCCTTCACCGCGCCATATGCGGCCCACAATGGCCGCAGCACCGTCTCCAGCAGAACGCCGGACGCGTCGTCCGGCGCGCCGTCGATGGCCGCCTGGGCCTGGTCATAGGAAAGCTTGGCCGCCGAGCGCATCAGGCCGCGCACGAAGCGGTGCGAGCGCTTGCGGCCCTGGGCGTCGAACACCATCCGCACGGCCAGGCAAGCCCGCGCTTCACCCTCCCGCAGCGAACAGAGCCCCGCCGAGAGATGTTCCGGCAGCATCGGCTCGACGCGGTCGGGGAAATAGACGCTGTTGCCCTTGTCCCGCGCGTCGCGGTCCAGGGCGGAACCCGGGCGGACATAGGCGGCCACGTCGGCGATGGCGACCCAGACCACCCAGCCGCCGGGGTTGGCCGGATCGCGATCCGGCTCGGCCCAGACGGCGTCGTCGTGATCGCGGGCGTCGGGCGGATCGATCGTGACCAGGGGCAGGTCGCGCAGGTCGGTGCGGCCGGCCAGGGTCGGCGGCGCGGCGGCCAGGGCCTCGGCCTCCGTGTCGGCCGAGAATCCGACCGGAAGGTTGTGAGAATGGATGGCGATCAGCGAGGCGGCCCTGGGATCGTCCTCTCGCCCGACGACCTCAAGGAGGATGGCGCTCTTCGGCCCATGCGGCCTCTGGCCCGCGCCGTCGACCTGGACGACGACCAGATCTCCCTCCCGCAGATCGCGGCCGTCGCGCTCGCGCAGGACAAGGCTGTCTCGGGAGCGGCGATCGACGGGTTCGACCCGAACCTCCCGTTGGGCCTTGCGCACCACGCCGAGAATCCGGTGGGCGCTCTGACCCAGCCGCTTGATCAGCCTCGCCTCGGTCTCGCCGGTTTCGATGGCCGCGAACCGCACCAGGACCCGATCGCCCAGCCCCGGCGCGCCCGCCGCCGCCTCCGCGCGATCAGGCGCGAGACGGATCAGCCGGCCATTCTCGCCGCTTCCGGCGAGGCGCACGAAGAGATCGCCATCGGCGTCCCGCTCGGCGACGTCGGCGACACCGACGGGGGGCAGGACGTTGTCGCCACGTTTGCCGCGCCCGGGCGATCCTCGCCGTGACGCGTTGCGGGGTTTTGCCACCCTCCCCTTCATGGGGAGGGTGGCCCGAAGGGCCGGGTGGGGCAGTGGGGCGCGACCCAAACGTTTCGGATGATCGAGACTGCCCCACCCTGGCGGCTTCGCCGCCTGTCCCTCCCCATGAAGGTGAGGGAGGAAGAATGCGATCGGGTGTTCAAGCCTTCTTCTTCGCCGGCTTTTTCGTGGATGTCTTCGCGGGCGCCTTCTTCGCTTTCGGGGGCTTGCGCGCCGGCCCTCGGGACTTGCCCGAGGGCTTGCCCTCGCGCGCCGCGAGGAGAGCGACGGCCGTTTCCAGGGTCAGACTTTGCGGATCGGCCCCCTTGGGCACATTGGCGTTGGTCGCTTCGTGCTTCACGTAGGGGCCATAGCGGCCGGCGAGGACGCGCACCGGCTTGCCGCTGACCGGGTGGGGGCCGAGTTCCTTGAGCGGCTCGGCCGCGGCGCCGCGCCCGCCTCGGCCGCCGCGTTTCTCGGCCAGCACCGCGACCGCCCGGTTCAGGCCGACGTCGAACACCTCGTCGGCCGAGGCGAGATTGGCGTAGGTCCCGCCGTGCTGCACGTAAGGCCCATAGCGGCCGATCCCAGCCAGGATCACGGCCCCGTCCTCGGGATGTTTTCCCACCTCCCGGGGCAGGCGCAACAGGCGCAGGGCCTTGTCCAGATCGACGCTCGGCGGCGGCCAATCCTTGGGCAGGCTGGCCCGCTTCGGCGTCTCCGCGGCCGCTTCGACATAGGGTCCGAAGCGCCCCGTCTTCAGCCAGATCCGCTCGCCGGTCCTGGGATCCTCGCCCAGTTCCCTGTCTCCGTTCTGGCCCTCCTCCTCGCCCTGGGACGCGGCGATCGGGCGGGTGAAGCGGCACTCGGGATAGTTGGAGCAGCCGATGAAGGCGCCGTAGCGCCCGGTCTTCAGCGACAGGCGCCCGACGCCGCAAGTGGGGCAGCCCCGCGGGTCGGTCCCATCGGTCTTGTCGGGGAAGATGTGGGGGCCGAGGGATTCGTTGAGGGCCTCGAGGACCTGGCCCATGCGCAGCTCGCCGATCTCGCCGACCGCGGCGTGGAAGTCTTTCCAGAATTCGCGAAGCAGGGCTTTCCAGTCGAGCTCGCCGGCCGAGACGAGGTCGAGCTTCTCCTCCAGATCGGCGGTGAAGTCATATTCCACGTAGCGCAGGAAGAACTGTTCGAGGAA
>Ga0182024_10024158_pt1 | contig 10823 bp, 12 predicted proteins | sample P32metaG_FD_120480 | JGI IMG/M metagenome (GOLD analysis project Ga0182024, IMG submission 120480) | Permafrost microbial communities from Stordalen Mire, Sweden - P3-2 metaG (Illumina Assembly) | ecosystem: Environmental > Terrestrial > Soil > Wetlands > Permafrost | place: Sweden: Stordalen...
CCGTATAGGCGGGCGCCTTGGTATAGGTGCGTGCAGGCAAGTCGGCCGCAAAAGCTGGAGCAGCAAATGCGATCACGGCGGCTGTGCCGAGCAGAAGTTTCTTCATGTTGGTACCCCGTTTAGGTCGTTGCGACCCTCTTCAAACAAGGTGTCCTCAATTTGGTTGCTTCTTGGTGGCTTCGCGGCAGTGCCGAAAGGCCACATGACGGGCGACTGTGACGGCGAGGCAACAAAGCCATTTTGTTCCCCGCTGCGATCGGAATTTCCCTGTACCCCGTGAGCTCTTGGCAAACCTCGTTAGAGTGTCGGCCGAGGCCGGTTCCGGTTCAAACCTCGCTGAAAAGTGATCCGCGACCGCGGCTGCCCCCCGGCGTGGTTGAACCGCTAGTCTAGCGGGTCAGCTTTTCCAGATCGGGGAACGGCGCATAGGCCGCGCCGGCGCAGACTTCAGCCGCCTTCTCGACCACGTGGTCGAGGCGGCCATCGACATAGACGATGGCACGTTCCTGCAGGGCGCCATAGCTGCCGTCGGACTCGCGCGGCGTGAACCGCAGGCAGCTCACATAGCGCAGGCGACCGCCGACGGTGCGCTGCATCGGTTCGGCCATCGCGGCGTCATGCGCGCCGACGGGATTATTGAGATAGGTCCGCATGAACGACAATATTTCGGCGTGGTAGTTGGCGGGAAATGGCTGGTCGGCGACACCGCGATCGCCGGTGTAGCTGATGACCGGGCTGTCACCGCTGCCCGCACAACCCGCGAGCGCAATCAGTAGCGGCAGAATTGCCGCACGTTGTGCCGATGTCCTCAAGTGCAACCTGAACTTCGCTGGTCCCCGATGGCGAATCCTAGACCGCGGGCCGGCCAAATGGAATTGTCATCTTGGTGATCGTAAGGGGTCCACGGAAGCAAGGACAGCAACACCGGCCCGCCCCACTGGGGAAGCAATGGCACGGGCCGGCGCGCTATCCGCAAGCAGGCGGCGGGGCAATGTGATTCAGCCGCTGCAGCGGACCGGCTTCAGCCGCGCTTGACCGCGGCTGCATGCTTGATCGCAACCTTCGAGATGTGGTGCTTGCCGAGCGCACCCATCTTGTGGTGGTGACGATGATGGCGGTGACGGCTGACAGGATGGCGGCCCATGCTGGCCTGGGCGTTCAAAACGCCGGTGCTGGCCGCGGCGGCTTTGACAACCGGTGCGGTCTGGCCGGAGGTAGCGGCGAATGCGGGCGCCGCGAGTACGGAAACCGCAAGCAGAGCGGCGGAAATGGTCTTCAACATGGCAGTGTCCTCTTTCAACGGGGATCGCGAGAGCGACGGTCGGATGACCGGGCTCGGTGATCTCGGCTGCGACATTAGGCGGCGGCGCTGAACCCACCGTGAAGCGGGACGATGGACTTCGTTCATCTGCATGACATGTCTGTCACATTCGCGTGCTGCAAATTCGATCGAGCACAGTTGGCGCAAATTATGGCGCCCCGCACGGGAATGTCCGGTGGCGCCGGGTGTTCACATCACCGGGCTTCGGTGTAGGATCGTCACCTTGCAAAATCGGGAGAGATGCATGCGCAAATCTGCGACCAGGCTTTTCATGCTGGCAATCATTGCATTGGCACTGTCCGCAGCGCCCGTGCTCAGGGCCTACGCCGCAGGCGACGAAAATCCCTCGCCGCCGGCGTCCGACGGCAAGAAGGCCAAGAAGAAGCACGACAAGAGTTCCAGCATCAACGACGGCCGGTTCCTGGCGGGCTATCATGCGGCGTATGCCACGGTCTATGACCGCAACGATTACGCCTCGGCCATCGACGAGCTCAAGGCACTCGGTCACGACGACAACGCTGCCGTCGCCAATCTGATCGGCTACTCCTATCGCAAGCTCGGCGACTACAGGCTGGCGCAGGTCTGGTACGAGCGCGCGCTCAAGGCCGATCCCGATCACGTCAAGACCTGGCAGTATTACGGGCTGTGGCAACTCGAACAGGGCAATCGCGACCAGGCGCAATATCACCTGAGCCGGATCGCCGCGCTGGCCGGCACCGACAGCGCGGAATATCGCTCGCTCGCGGCGGCGCTGGAGCAACCAGCCGGCACCGGCCTCGTCTACTGATCGGCTTCTGCGGGTTTGCAAGCCAAGGGGCACGCGAAGGCGGGCATCGATCGAGCCCTCCGTCATTCCGGGGCGCGCGTTAGCGCGAGCCCGGAATCCATACTCCCGACCGTGGTTATGGATTCCGGGCCTGCGCCAAGAGGCGCATCCCGGAATGACAGTGCTGGGTGCTTCGTCGCGATCAATCGCTCCTGGAACTTCACTTCATCATCGCCTCGACCTCGGCGCGGAACGCCTGGCGCGAGCCGTCACGCGAATAGAACATGTGCCCGCCGGGATAGACCACGAGTTTCACCCGCGGTGGCGAGGCAAACGCCGGCAGCTGATCGAGCTGGATCTGCGAGCCGAAATACGGCGTGGCGAGATCGAACAGCCCGTGCCCGATCAACAGCTTCAGCTTGGGGTCGAGTGCGAGAATCTCCCGCAATTGGGCAACCGACTGCGCCGGATTGATGCCGCCGCCAAAGTCCCAGGCCTTCTCGACCGCGTTGCTGAGCAGCTGGTAGGAGCCGTCGGGCTGCCAATTCAGTTTGCGGGTGAGGAGGTCGACCGCAGCGCTGGTCAGCGGCGCCGCCAACGGTTCGCCGGACGGGTCGTTGAAATGGAAGAAGCTTGAATCCGGATAGGGATCGAAACCCGACACCGACGCGTCGTAGCGTCCCGTCACCTTGCCGCTCTTGCGATCGAATTCGCGACGAAATTCGGCCACGCCAAAGCGCCCGGCAAGCCGGCGACTCACCGCCGGATCGATTCCGGTCAATGCCGCCACCTTGTCGGAAAGCCGCGTCGTGGCTTCGGTGTCCGCCAGGCCCTTGATCAGGTCGGCGAGGAAATCGCCTTGCGCATAATGTTCGACGTCGGCCATGTCGGCCCGGGTGACGGCGCCTTTGGCTTCGCGCGCGACCGCGGCCATGGTCGGAAGGCTCGCCACATATTGCAGCAGGCTTGAGCCGGTGAACTCACGGAAGTCGAGCACCGGCGAGATCAGGATCAGGCCCCTGACGCCGACGCCCTGCTGGATCTGCAAATTGCGGACGATCTTCGGTCCGCGGATGCCGCCATAGCTTTCGCCGGCGACGAATTTGGGCGAGCGCAACCGGCCGAACTTTTCCAGCCAGCGTCGGATCGTCAGCGCGATCGATTCGACGTCGCCGTCGACCGAGAAAAACTTCTTGCGCACCTCGCCGCCGGTTGCGACGAAGCGGCTGTAGCCGGTGCCGACCGGATCGATGAACACGAGATCGGTGAAGTCGAGCCAGGTCTCGGCGTTCGGCATCAGATCGGGTGAGGCGGAGGAAACCGCCGCGTCGCCCGTGATCGGCAGCCGCCAGGGTCCGGCGGTGCCAAATTGCAGATAGGCGGACGCCGCGCCGGGGCCGCCGTTGAAGAGAAAGGTCACCGGTCGCGTCGCCGGATCGGCGCCTTCCAGTTGATAGGCGGTGTAGGCGATATCGGCCTCGGCTTCGCCCTTGTCGTCGAACAGCCGGATCGAGCCCGCGGTGGCGCTAAAGGCGAGCGAGCGGCCGGGAAGCGTCACGGTTTGCCGGGTGGTGGTATCCGGCGGCAGATGATGGGGCTCGGCCGGCGGACTGGAAGCATTGCCCTTGCTGCCCGCTTCGGCTGCCTTCTGGCCCGAAGGCACGGCGGCGCCGGGTGGCTGCTTCGGAGTTTGCGTCGCGTCCTCGGCGCGCACGCCGGGCGGGACCGACCATGCGAGAACTGCAAGCGCGAGACATGCGAGACGCAGGGCGGCAAAGGCGCGGGCCATATCTGTTGTTCTCCGTGGCGCCGCGAGCCGTCCGGCGCAGCCTGTTGCTAGCCCGGCTTCCGGCACAAAATTGCGGCGGCCCGAGCTTGTTGGCAAGCTCACAGCCCGTGTTAACGTTGACCGAAAACACATTGCCCGGCCAGTGACATTGCCGGGCCGTGCAGGCTAACTCGACAAGGACGGCCGAGGTCGTATAGACGACCCTCCGGCACCCTCGCCCAACAGCGTCAATATGAGCCCGCGATCCCATGACCACGCCCCAGCGATATGACCGGATCGCCTTTGTCGCGAGCGCCGGCGCGGAAGCCCAGCAGGCGCTGGCGCAGCTCGCCGAAATCTACGGCAATCACGATCCGGCCGACGCCGACGTCGTGGTGGCGCTCGGCGGTGACGGATTGATGCTGCAGACGCTGCATCGGCAGATGCATTCGGGCAAGCCGATCTACGGCATGCACCGCGGCACCGTCGGCTTTCTGATGAACGAGTACAGCACCCACGATCTGAAGACCCGGCTGGCGTCGGCAAGGGAATCCGTCATCCACCCGCTGCTGATGCGCGCCACCGACATCCATGGGGCGGTGCATCTGCACCACGCCATCAACGAAGTAGCGCTGTTCCGCCAAACCCATCAGGCGGCCCATCTGCGGATTCTGATCGACGAACGCGAGCGGATGTCGGAGCTGATCGCCGACGGTGTGCTGGTGGCGACACCTGCGGGATCGACCGCGTACAATCTTTCGGCCCAGGGACCGATCATCCCGATCAATGCCGCGCTGCTGGCGCTGACGCCGATCAGCGCGTTCCGCCCCCGCCGCTGGCGTGGTGCCCTGCTTCCGAACACCGCCTTTGTCGTGATCGAGGTGCTGGAGGGCGACAAACGCCCGGTCGCGGCGGTGGCCGATCACGACGAGGCCCGCGACGTCAGCCGGGTCGAGGTGCTGTCCGACAAGACCATTTCGATGCGGATGCTGTTCGACCCCGGCCACAGCCTGGAAGAGCGCATCCTGAGCGAGCAGTTCGGCTACTAACCGTTCATTAACCGGCGCCGCGATATGGTTAACGCGGGTATACCGTTTCCGGCGGAATCCCTGGGGCCCGGCCATGTTCCGCATCGATTTCAACAAGCTGCGCTTTCTCGTCTGCGACGACAACCCGCATATGCGCCGCATTTTGCGCACGCTGCTGCATTCGTTCGGCGCGCGCGAGGTCTATGAATCCGAGGACGGCGCAACCGCGCTGGAAATGTACAGCCATTACGTCCCCGACATCGTCATCACCGACTGGTCGATGCCGATATTCGACGGGCTCGAATTGGCGCAGATGATCCGGCAGCCGGAATCGAAGGGCAATCCCTACGCGCCGATCATCATGCTGACGGGCCATTCCGAAAAGCGCCGCGTCACCGTGGCGCGCGATGCCGGCGTGACCGAGTTCCTGGCCAAGCCGATCTCGGCCAAGGGACTCTATCAGCGCATCATGAACGTGGTCGCCAACCCGCGCCCATTCATCAAGACCAAGACCTATTTCGGCCCGGACCGCCGGCGCAACACCAACAACGCCTATATCGGCCCGGAACGCCGTGTCGGCGGCGAGATGGAAGTGATGCAGCAGCCTTCGTTGCTCGAGAAGGCCCGATCCTCGATCTAGCGAAGCGCCCAGGGAAGCTATCATGGCCAAGGACAAACGAGCGCTCCAGATCGAGACCTTCGTCGACCACCATGTGATCACGCAGCCCAATCCGCTGCGCAAGGTGCTGCATCGCGTCGCCGAAGCGGACCACGACGATCCGGTTGCGCGCGCGGAAAAAGCGTTGGCCGGCCTGTCAGGCGAGTTCAAGGACTGGATGTCGGCGGAAGCCGACCGGCTTGCCGCCGCCCACGCCGCGATCCTGACGCATGGCTTTACCCGCGCCACCAGCGCCGAGCTGTTTCGTGCTGCCCATGACATCAAGGGCGACGCCATTACGTTCGGCTATGCCGCCGCCGGCGTGGTCGCCGAAAGCCTGTGCCGGATCATCGAGCACGCGCCCGACCTCGAGCAGGTGCCCTCGCCGCTGATCGCGCATCACGTCAATGCCATTCAGGCGATCGTGGCCGAGCGCACCAAGCTCGACACCATCAGCACGGCGGACGAGTTGAGCCGGAGATTGCGTGGCGTGGCCGACGACTATCTCGCGCGGGCCAACCGCGACCGGCCCGAGCATCTGGAAGCGATCTTCGCTCCCAGCATCGTCCCAGGGGAGTAACGCAGAGCGTCGAAGCTGATATTCCCCGCCGTCATTGCGAGGAGCGTGAGCGACGAAGCAATCGACGCCGCCAATGCGGCTCGTTGGATTGCTTCGCGGAGCCTGTCACCGGGCGCGCATGCACGCGACCGTAGGCTCGCAATGCCGTGGAAATCTACCAGCGAATCACGCCGCGATCAGCTCGTGCTGCAGCGGGGCGATGGCGTCTTCGGCGATCAACTCGTCGCAGAACATCCGGGCTTCTTCCCGCGCCAATTCGGTGGCAAAGCGCCGCAGCAGGATCAGCAGCGGCTCGGTGGCGTGGCCGTCGGTTTCACAATGCGTCAGCACGTGCTCAACCATCCGGCGCCGCAATCTTGCGGCGTCGCCGGCGGAGCCGGCAAAGCCCAGCTCGTGGCTCGCTTCGAGTGCGACCCGGAACGCCGCGAAGGTGGATTCCGGCAGGCCTGCGCGGATCAGCAGCGCGTTCAGGCTGGCGCCGCCGCGGTCATGGAGCAGCGCCGCGACGCGGGTCAGCGGCAGATCGGACAATTCCGCCAGCGCATGGTCGAACAGTTCGAGGTTGCCCGACAGCAGCGCGCGCAGGATCAATCCGGCGGTCAACTGGCCGGTGGCCCGCAGATGCCGCACCAGGCCGCAAATGTCATCGCCGCGCGAGCGCGCGGCGATATGCACGGTCGAGCGGTCGAGCGCCTCGCCGGCAACCCGCACCGCGCGGTCGGCGCTGAGCCAGTTCCGCGCCACCACGAACTGCGCCAGGGTGTCGGACAGCTTGGCGACCAGCGCGAGCCGCGTCGCGGCGGGCAGATCCTCCAGCACCAGCATGGATTCCCGGATCGCGGCGAGATGGCCGTGACGCTCGACGATGCGATCCCATGAGCATGGCGCGAGCTCGGCATAGGCATTCTCGATCAGCTCGAGCGCCGCCGACGGCGTACCGACTTCGGCGATCGCCGCCGACACCGAGACCGGCAGATTGACGCGGCGGGCGATGGCGCATTGCATCTCGCAATTGCCGGTCGCGACGATATCGACGAGGTCGGCATCGATCAGCAGCGGCGAATGTTCCAGGATCGGCAGCGCGACCGACGGCTGGTCGACCGACAGCGCCTGCACGATCGCCGCGGGCGCATCCGTACTGCGCGCAAACACTTCGGCCATGGCCCGCCGCACCAGCGGCGAAGCATCGTCGAGCAGCATCAGCAGCGCGCCTTCGGCGGCGATGCTGTCGTTTTCGCTCAAATCTGAAATCAGCCAGGCCCTCGCCAGCGCCCGGGTTGCCTCTGCCCGCTCGCCTGCCGGAGCGGTCCGTATCCAACTGATGAATTGCCGAACGATCATGATTCTGCCGGCCTACGCAACTTGCCAAGGCACCGTGAGTCGGCGCCACTGCAAGACAAAATAAACCACGACGCTTAACAAAGCGTTCACCATAAACGGCTGGTTTTATTGACGTTTTGTTAAGGGTCAAAATCAGGATTCGTTGCCGGGCGAGGCCGCCTGATCTGGCAGCCTGGTGGGCCTAGCCGCTGCTGAACGTGCCGCTGCGGTCGCTGAACAGGTCGAGCGATGGGACGGCGCTGGCATTGGAGGCCAACGGCGCGGTCGCCGGCGCAGCCGCGGTCGCCGGCGCAGCCGGGGTCGCGGAAGCAACCGACGTCAGTGACGACGAGTTGCCCCACAGTTCATGAATGGCCGGCGAGATCGGCTGCGCGCGGTCGCCGGCCTGGAACAGCGAGCGGAAGATCGGATCGGCCGGCGCCGACGCTTTTGGCGGTGGCGATGCCGAGGCCAACGCGACCGGTGTGACCGATCGCGCGTCCGGAAAGCTCGACAGATAAGCCGCATTGTCGACCGGCGCCGCGGCCGCAACGCTCGTGACCGCCGATGGACCGCCCACCGAAGCCATCGCGGCGCGCGTCGCCGGAGAGCTCGCGGCCCCCGCATAGCGCGCGGTCAGTACCGAATAGACTTCGGAAATGCTGCGGGCGCGCCCGCTGTGATCGTAGAAGATCGACCGGTTCGCCGCGGCGGCGTTGGGAAACAGTCGGGCGCCCGAGGCCTGCGGGTTATCCTCGGCGTTCGTGATCAGCTTGGCTGCACCGCCGACGCCCATGAAATGCGCCATATAGAGTTCGCTCTCGGTCGGGCGGCGGCCGATCATGCCGGTGAGTTTGAAGCTGTTGGACTGGGTGAGCACGCCGGCCATCGCCGAACTGGCGTCGGGATCGTCCCGCAGCGTCATGACGGCGCGCCGGGCGGTCGGATCGCTGACCGAGTAGCTGCCCGAGGAAGACTTCGTGATGGCGTCGGCGTATTGACCGTAGCCGAGCTGCGCGCCGGCTTCCTTCACCGTGCCGAGCCAGGTCTGATCGATGAACTGAAAAAGTCCACCCGCCGACGAGGTCGAGGCACTCGCCTTCGGATTGAAATCCGATTCCATCTTTGCTGTCGTGAGCAGATATTGGAAGCTGGTGCCGGTGGCGGTCGCCGCCTGCTTGATTGCGCCGGCAATCCGCGCGCGCGATGAATCGGCAGCTGCCGTCACCGTGGCGTTTGAAGTGTCGACCGACATCGATTGGTGCCCCGCCCTCTCCCCGCGAAACGACCGTCCGGCCCGGCAGCGCGCTTTTCTCCCAAAAAGCGGCCGGGCCACCGTTACCCTGCGGCAGCGATGGTTAATGCGGGGTTAAGGAGTTCCCGGCCTCATCCCGGCGCGCGTCCGCCGGCGAGGACGGGCAGACTTCACTTGCGATAGACCGCGGTCGGATCGAACAGCCGCTCGGCGCTCACAAACGACAATTGCGCCCCGCCCTCGCCGCTGGAGACGGCGCGGTAAAAGCATGAGCGGCGGCCGGTGTGGCAGGCAGCGCCGGACTGCTCGACCCGGATCCACACCGCATCCTGATCGCAATCCATCCGCATCTCGACCACGCGCTGGGTCTGGCCCGAGCTTTCGCCCTTGCGCCAGAGCGCGTTGCGCGAACGGCTGAAGTACCAGGCCTGTCCGCTGGCGATGGTCTTGCGCAGCGCTTCGTCGTTCATGTGGGCGACCATCAGCACCTCGCCGGAGGTCGCACCGGTGGCGACGCAGGTCACAAGCCCCGACGCATCGAATTTGGGCTGGAACGTCAGCCCCTCCTCGCGCTCGTTGGTTTCGGAAGACGTGGACACAGGCGGCCCTTCGTTAGTTCAGGCGAGGGTTGGCTAGCGCTGCGGCCCTCGCACCATGGACAGGAAACGGGCCTGCTCCGCCGGATTGTCGCGGAACATGCCGGTGAAGCGGCTGGTGAACGTGACGGCGCCGTGCTTGGCGACGCCGCGCACCGACATGCAGGTATGCTCCGCCTCGATCATCACTGCAACGCCGCGCGGCTTCAGAATCTCGTCGATCGCTGCCGCGATCTGGGCAGTTAGGTGCTCCTGGGTCTGCAGGCGGCGCGCGAAGATGTCGGTGAGACGCGCCAGCTTCGACAGTCCGACGACCCGCTCGACCGGCGTATAGGCGATATGCGCCTTGCCGTAGAACGGCATCATGTGATGTTCGCATTGCGAGGTGAACTCGATGTCGCGGATCAGCACGAAATCGTCATAGCCCGCGGTCTCACCGAAGGTGCGGTTGAGCACCTCGGCGGGACACTGATGATAGCCCTGATAAAGCTCGTCGAAGGCCTCGACCACCCGCCGCGGCGTATCGAGCAGGCCCTCGCGGTCGGGGTTCTCGCCGATATAGTGGAGCAGGGTCTGCACCGCCTGCTCGGCTTCGGCGCGCGAGGGTCGCGGCTGGTCGGCGCGGACCGCGGCGGCGAGGAATTCCGAAGGGTCGAGCTCCGCCGGACGGGCCTCCGGGATCTTCGGGTCCGGCAGTCTCGCTTCGGTAGATTTGACGTCGGAAGGCTTGCCCGGCCTCAGCGATTTGATCAACGCGTCCATATCGACTCCGTTCGACCGGTCCTTGACCGGAGTGTCACCGGCAGACGGGGCGGCTTGCCGCCGGACGCCTGAGTACCAAGATATCGCGACCCGCAGCGGTCGGGCTGGTTTTTTTCCGGCCCGCCTCGGGAAGCGGCCGGACTGTATTTCCGACGCGCCCACCCATATATAAGACCCTTGACCGCGCTCGCCAAGGGCGGTCGGCGCCGGCAGAGCGAGACCTCAATCTTATGCTGAACGACATTTACAACAAGCGCATCATTGAACTGGCTGGCAATATCCCCCGGCTCGGACGGCTCGCCGCCCCGGACGCCAGCGCTACCGCGCATTCCAAGCTGTGCGGTTCGACCGTCAAGATCGACCTCAAGATGGACGGCCCTGTCGTGACCGATTTCGCCCATGACGTGAAGGCCTGCGCGCTTGGCCAGGCCTCGTCTTCGATCATGGCGAGCCACGTCGTTGGCTCCACGGCCAGCGAACTGCGCGAACTGCGGGAGACCGTGCGCAAGATGTTGAAGGAAAACGGCGCGCCGCCACAGGGCAAGTGGGCCGACATCGCGCTGCTCGAACCAGTGCGCGACTACAAGGCACGGCACGCCTCGACCATGCTGACATTCGACGCCGTGGTCGATGCGATCGGCCAGATCGAAGCCAGGGCCAGGCAGCCGGCATCCGCGCCGGGTTGATAGTCGACTGTCATTCCGGGGTCGGCTGTGAAGAATGTTTCTGATCGCCGACTACGCCAATCGCGTCTGGGAATGTCCGGGAC
>Ga0182024_10024159_pt1 | contig 10823 bp, 11 predicted proteins | sample P32metaG_FD_120480 | JGI IMG/M metagenome (GOLD analysis project Ga0182024, IMG submission 120480) | Permafrost microbial communities from Stordalen Mire, Sweden - P3-2 metaG (Illumina Assembly) | ecosystem: Environmental > Terrestrial > Soil > Wetlands > Permafrost | place: Sweden: Stordalen...
AGCCTCAGGAAAGGGATTCTCGTTCTTCCCGGCCGGCTGCTGCGGAGTTGTCTTATCCGGCGGCGGTTCGGAATGGGAGGAGGAGTCGGAGGATCCATCATTGGATGAAGGAGCCGCGGATGAAGGAGCCGTGCCGGATTGGGGCTTGGCGGCAGGCTTCTTCTGCGGCTGGGGTGCGGGTGCGTCGGGGACCGATTGACCGTTATCGCTCTGGGCTGGCCGGTCCTGCTGTTGCGCACCTGCGGAGGCAGTCCCTCCGAGCATAACCAGGGCGGTGACAAGAGCGACGGCTAGAGCGGTTTCACCATAGGTGTAGATCAAAGCGAGAGACGTTTTCGTGGTTTTCTCCCGAGGAAAGCCACTCCTCGCGATCCTTTTGAGGCCACAGTAATTGTGAAACCGCTTAATAGGTGCGTTACGCATCGTTGCCTTATTCAAGTTTATTCCTATGGCTACGACCTTTCCAGCACCTGGCTCGACGGAATCAATTTGGCCTTATGCCAGGGCCACGTAGTAATTTCACCTGGACGGGAGGAGACAGATGGAACAGCGTGTGAGCCTGATCACCCTTGGTGTGGCGGATCTGGAGCGCAGCAGGAAATTCTACGAGCGGCTCGGCTGGCGACGTTCTATGGCCAGTGCGGAAGGCGTCGTATTCTTTCAGACAGGAGGGATGGCGCTAGCCCTGTTCCCGCGAGATGAGCTGGCAAAGGACGCGAATGTTGCTCCCGACGGTCACGGTTTCAGCGGGATGTCGCTCGCTTACAATGCCCACGATCGTGAAGAAGTCGACTCAGTGCTCGCAGAGGCGGAGGCTGCAGGCGCGAAAGTCCTAAAGCGTGCTCAGAATGCCTTCTGGGGTGGTTATTCGGGGTATTTCTCCGACCTGGACGGCTTTCTGTGGGAGGTTGCCTGGAATCCATCCTTCAACATAGCGGAAGATGGAAGTGTGGTCCTTCCTGACTAAGCGGCAGTCGGACGAAACCGGCTCATTACCGAAATCCGTTCTGCCGCGGCGTAAGCAGTGGAATTGTTATACTCGGCCTCTCCAGGAGACCCGCACCGATTATGGGTTTGATGATTCGCTCTTCTTCGATCCATGCCGCCGGCTGCTACACAACCTCGCCCATCGCCAAGGGCGTCCAGGTGGTGGAATACACCGGACCAACGATCACTAAGCAAGAGGCCGACGCCCGCTTTCGGAACTCGCCTACCACCTATCTGTTTGGCATCGGTGATGGGTCGACGGTGATTGACGGGCATGGCACGGCCATGTACATCAACCATTCCTGCGACCCTAATTGCGAGACGGAAGAGCTTGATGGACGGGTGTGGGTGATGTCGCTGCGCGCGATCGCCCCCGGCGAGGAGCTGACCTACGATTACAACCTATATGACGGCGACGAGGACGATGCCCGCTGTTATTGCGGAGCCAGGAATTGCCGCCACACGATGTACTCGCCGGAAGAGATCGCCCGGCAAAAGAAAGACCTCAAGCAAAAGGCACGCAAAGCAGCCGGGGCCGAGCGCCGCAAAGCTGCCGCGGTGACTCAGGGTAAGAAGCCGGCCAAGAAGGGCGGCAAGTCGGCTTCCCGCTCTATCGCGGGGAGAAAAGCGACGCGACGAAAATAGACCCGGCAATACAGATGACATCCTCCACCAGAGCGACGGGCAGGTCAGGCAAGCCAAACTTCGCCGTCGTCCGCGTCCGCACAAAGAAACCAAGATAGGTTCCCGCCACCGCACCGATCGCAGCCAGGAGCGCCCCTCCAATCAAAGAGAAGGACGCGGCCGTAGCCAACATCAGGCCGCACAGTCCGCCCATCACGATCCTGGCCCCGAAGCCCGGTGGCTTCAGCCGGCTCGGCGTATTGGGCAATTTGTCGGAGACCAGTTCGGCCACAGCGCCAAGCGAGAACAGGACGACCGCAACTTTACTTCCAAGGTAAGAGACCCACCCCGCTCCCAGCGGCAGGCGGTGGAGCAACCCAAACCAGCAGATCACCGCAATCGGCGATATCGCCCTGAGACCAGATAGCACTCCTATCGCGAAGATGGCGCACACAACCTCGAAGGTGGACATCAGCTTTCTCCAATGCAGCGTTGCAGGGGAAGACTATAACAGGTGCCGCACCCGCTTGGGTGGCCTGCCTTCCTGAGGCTCGCCACTTCTGCTGCCCTTCGTGCTCCCTCCTGAAGTGGTGGGCCGATGGCCGCCGATACGTCTTCTATATATGCATATTGCGTTTATAATTACGTATTATGCGTAGCGAGAGCATCCTCGATGCCCTATTCCCCACTGTGCGGAGTGGTGTGCTATCCGCCACGCTGCTCCAGCCAGACCACTGGTGGTTCATGACGGAATTGGCCCGGTATCTTGAAATTACGCCATCCAGCCTTCAACGCGAGCTGGAATCGCTGGTTTCGGCGGGACTGCTTTTGCGCCGCCAGGACGGTCGCCGCACCTATTTCAAGGCGAACGCTGATTCCCCGCTCTTCCACGATCTCCGCTCGCTAATGGACAAAACAGCAGGACTTCTGCCTGCGCTGAAGGTTGCTCTCGAGGATTTCGGCGACCGGATTGAGCTGGCCCTGGTTTATGGTTCCATCGCGCGCGGCGAAGGACACTCCGCCAGCGATGTGGACTTGATGATCGTGGGTACCGTGAAGCATATCGACCTGCTGCCGGTGTTGCGAAAGCTCGAGGACCGCTTCCGTCGCGAGGTCAACGTTAGTCTGTTTTCTCCGCAAGAATTCCGCCGCAAGTTGGCCTCCGAGGACCACTTTCTCCACTCTGTTTTGATGGGCAAGACCATACCACTCAAGGGAACGCCGGATGAGCTGGGAACAGTTACTGCAAGACAATAAGGTTCACCGGCACCAGACCAGCCGTCAGGAACTGACGGAGATTCGCCGCCTGGTGGCGCGTGATCTTGCCGATGCGGCTATTCCTGCACTGTCCGACGATCGGCGCTTTGCCACCGCCTACAACGCGGCGCTCCAGACGGCCAAACTGGCCATCGCTTGCGCCGGATACCGTGTCGCCGGCGTACCTGGACATCACAGGCTAACTTTCGAGGGAACCAAGCTGGCACTCGGCAAGTCCGCCGGAGAGCTTGCCGACTACTTTGACGCCTCCCGCCGAAAACGGAATGAGATCGATTACACCGGCGCAAGCATGGCTACAGCCACCGAAGCAGACGAGCTCGTGCTGCATGCCAAGTCATTTCTGAATCTGGTTGAAGGTTGGATCGACTCAACCCACCCGGCCTTCCGACGTCAACTATAAGCGGAATAAGGAAGGCTCCCCGCAGCTATGGGATGTTGACCCGGCGCAAGGGTCGCGGGGATGTGCTGGCGCGGACTGGGACTACAATCAGAATTCAGAGGCCGGGCAGATAGCACGGAAAGGCTTGGCCTTGCCCGGCTGCGCCGATCGCGATCTTTGTTCCTCCTATGGCTTATCAGGTTCTCGCCCGCAAATACCGTCCCCAGCGCTTCTCTGATGTCGCCGGCCAGGAGCACGTTACCCGTACCCTGAGCCACGCTCTCGAACAGGAACGGGTCGCCCACGGATATATCTTCAGTGGGCACCGCGGCATAGGCAAGACCACCATCGCCAGGATCCTGGCCATGGCGCTGAATTGCCGCAACAAGATCGGCAGCCCCGAGCGGCCCACGCCCGAACCGTGCGGGGTTTGCGACTCCTGCAAGGAGATTCGTGCCGGCAACTCGCTCGACGTGGTCGAGATCGATGCGGCCACCAACCGTGGAATCGACGAGATTCGCGAGTTGCGCGACGCAGCCCGCTACGCTCCAGCGCGCGACCGCTACAAGATCTATCTGCTCGACGAGGCCCATCAGATCACGGATGCGGCCTTCAACGCCCTGTTGAAGACCCTGGAGGAACCGCCGGAGCACGTCGTCTTCATGATGGCGACGACCCAACCGGAGGATATTCCGCAAACCATTCGCTCGCGCTGCCAACACTTCAGTTTCCACGCCGTGAAGTTCGACGAGATTGTGGCGGAGCTGGCCCAGATCGCCAGCCAGGAAGGCATCCTGGCCGATACGCAGACGTTAGCCCTGCTTGCCGAGGCCGGCGATGGCTCCATGCGCGATGCGCTCTCGATCATGGACCAGGCCATCGCCAGCGCGCCCATGGTGGACGGCAAGGCAAAACTTGACGGGGATGAGATTCGAGAGTTGATGGGGACGGTGCCCGATGCCGTTTTCGAAAGGATGCTGGAAGCCGTCAGCGAGAGCCAGAGCGCGGCCGTGATGGAGGAGCTCAACCGCCTGCTGAATGCCGGGAACAGCCCGTCGCAAATGGCGCGGCAGTTGGTGCGCTACCTGCGCAACTGCCTGATGGCCAAGCTGGGCGGCGAGCAGACGGAGCTGCTGCAGATCTCAGGCGATGAGCGCGCTCGCGCGATGCGGTCGGCCACCCTCTTTAGTGAGGAGGATCTCACGCGCTTTCTGCAGGTGATGCTGCGCACCTTCGATGAGCTGAATTACCGGCAAGAGCAGCGCTTGCACTTGGAGCTGGGGCTGATGAAGCTGGTCCATCTGCAGCGCTTGCTGCCGCTGGAGCAGATTCTGAGTAGCCTGCCAGGAGCCGCGCGTACTTCTCCAGGTGTCGGCGCCGGCAGTGGCGCTATCAGGAGTAGCCAGAGGCCCGCATCCACAGTGCAGGCGCCGCGGCCGCTTCCGATCGAGCCCGCAAAGCCTCAGCCGCCTTCGCCCTTCGAGTCTGACCGCCAGCGCAAGCTGGGCGGCAACGGCCCAGAGGCTGCGGTTTTGGAAAAGACGCCTGTTGTTTCCGCCGCGCTTGGCGAAGAGCCGCCGGTCGCGGTCGAGCCGGTCTCAACCCCAGCTTTACCGGAGCCATCGCCTGCCAAGACGAACTTAGATTCTTTGCGCGATGTCGTGACGTCGGCGCTCGATGAGCAGGGACACAATACGGCTGCATCGTTGCTTGGGGCCGGACACTGGAGGATGGACGAAGACGGTGCGATTCAAGTTGAGGTAGGCGTCAAGAAGACCATGCTGGCCCTGACCATGAATGGAGAAGCATGGAAGATTGTGCGCGAGGCCCTGCGGGAGGCGGGCGCATCGCAAAAGATGACGGTGGTACCGGGCGAAGGGCAAGAACCGGCGCGCGGGGGTACGAGAGTGTGGTCGAGCGATAGCATTGAAGCAGTCGCTTTAGGCAACCCGCTGGTGCGGCAGGCACAGGAGCTGTTCCACGCGGAAGTGCGCAGCGTGCTCGACTTGAGAGAAAGCCCAAAAGATAATTCCCGGGGCAAAGGGTGAATCCTAGAATGCGGAGTCGTCTGTGAATCCTTTGAAAATGCAGGAAATGCTGGAACAAGCCCGCCACATGCAGGACCAGATGCAAGAGAAGCTGAGTCAGACGGTGGTGGAAGCGTCCTCGGGCGGAGGCGCCGTAACCGTGAAGATGAACGGGCAGAAGCAGGTGTTGCAGCTGAGGATAGACCCTGCGGCAGTGTTGAGCCTGAGCTCCAGCCCAAACGACGTCGAGATGCTGGAAGATCTGGTGACGGCAGCGTTCAATGAAGCGGGCCGGCGTGCCGATGAGGCGATGAAATCCAGTCTGACCGGGATGCTGGGCGGCCTGAATCTTCCCCCAGGGCTTCTCTAGAGCGGTTTCGCAATGGGTGTAGACCGAAGCGAACGGCCTTTTCGTGGTTTTCTACCAAGGAAAACCACTCCTCTCGATCTTTATCAGGCCACAGTAATTGCGAAACCGTCTTAGGAGTCAGCATTGTCTCAATTCGCAGAACCGATGGCGCGCCTGATCGAAGAGCTGCGCAAATTGCCGGGGATCGGCGCCAAGAGTGCGCAGCGGCTCGCCTTCCACATTCTGCGCGCGAGCACGGAGGATGCGGGAGCGCTGGCCGACGCGGTGCGCGAGTTGAAAGCCAAGCTGCGTCTATGCTCCACCTGCAACAACATCACCGACGTGGACCCCTGTGTCTACTGTTCCAGCGCGACGCGCAGCCAGCGGCTGGTGTGCGTAGTGGAAGAGCCGGGGAACATTGCGGTCATTGAAAAGACGCGCAGTTATAACGGCGTTTATCACGTATTGCACGGTACCTTGTCGCCCCTGCACGGGGTTGGTCCTGAACACCTGCGAACGGACAGCCTGATCGCGCGGGTAGCGCAGGGTGAGGTGGAGGAAGTGATCCTGGCGACCAATCCCACGGTCGAAGGGGAGGCCACGGCGGTCTACTTGGCTGACCTGCTGCGCACATCGGCGGTACGCGTGACCAGGATTGCCACCGGGGTCCCGGCCGGGAGCGACATCGAGTATGCGGACGAAGTCACAATGACGCGCGCCATGGAGGGCCGGCGGGAATTGAAGTTTTAGTTGTAGAGAGAGGTCTTGCGTGAAGAAGAAAAACCGCAGATCCCTCCACTGCGCTGGGGTTTCTTTTCTCGTTCATACAGCCAGCGCCAAGGTTGGTTTTCAGTCTCGCATTTGCGAGAACAATGGTGGGGCTTTCCTGTATTTCCTGTGGGGTGTGGCGGAGTCTAGGAACTTCATGCGGCGTTCTTTACAGTCGTCCACCGGCCCTGCCGACCCTCAGGATATGAAACGGGGCATTTCTTGTCCTCGGCAGAAAGTGCAACAAATCCCCGGACACCCCTCATCAACGACGCGGACAGATCTGCGACGCTTGCTGCTCTCGACTATCCTGCTTTTATTTCCCTTAACATTGGCAGCGCAGGCGACTGCGCAGGGCGCTCTCTCTTCCGCATTACGGGCCACTCCTGCGATAGGCGTGGTGCTCGACGTAAAAAGCGGACGGCTCATCGCGGAGGTGAACGCAACGGAGGCGGCAAGGCAGCGCAGCGCACCGGGCTCAATCCTCAAGCCGCTCTTTTTGACTGCCGCGCTCGAGCAGCGCGAAGTGCTTCCGCAAATCAAGGTCTTTTGCCGGCGCGACCTGCACATCCGCGAGGGGAACCGGGAATGGAACCTGGCTTGCACGCACCCCCAAAGTGACGTCGCGTTCGCCGCGAAGGAGGCGCTCGCCTACTCCTGCAACCGCTACTTCGCCGCCCTGGCCGACCGCATCCCGCCACGGCAGGCCTCGGCAATCCTCGAACGCTATGGTCTGGCGCTAACTACACCAACAAGCCAGGAGCAGAAAGAACTCCTGGTGTTGGGCGTGGCCGGAGTCACGGTCTCCCCGGTGCAGATGGCAATTGCCTATCGAAAGCTGGCGCTCGAACTCGACGATGCCCGGGCCCCGGCCGCGCTCGATGCCGTGCGGGAGGGCCTGAAGGATTCAGTGAACTACGGCATGGCGCACAATGCTGCCGTGCCGGGAATGGATATCGCGGGCAAGACAGGGACGGCAAGCGATCTGGCCAAATCATGGAGCCATGGATGGTTCGCTGGTATCGGTCATCTCGGCCATAAAGAGTATGTGGTTGTGATCTATCTGCCACGCGGCAACGGAGCCGACGCCGCCCTCCTGGCGCAGCATTTCTTTCTCGCCGCGAAAGCGTCTACGGCATTTCCACGATGATCCACAGATGGCTGTTCGTAATGCTGATAGCGACGCAAATGCTGGGCGCGACGGCTGCTCCTAAGCCGGCGGGCGCGCGCCTGTTGACGGTCGAGCTCTTCTCTACCCGATCGGTGAAGACCCTCACGCTGACGCCGCTAGGCTCCGGAAGCGCAAGGCAGGTGGAATGGGCGCACGATGGGCTCCGGCTCTCTCCCGGGACTACGGTAAAGCATCTTGCGCTGAGCGGCGGCTTTCGTATGCAGGCAAGTGGCGCCCAGGAGATCCTGGCCGCAGGAAGATGGACGATCGCCTGGCGGCAGGATGGCCTGCGCGTGCTGCTGACGCTGCCCAGCGAAGACTACGTCATCGCAGCGCTCAACGGCGAGGCCGCGCCGGATGAGCCCGTGGCCTCGCTCAAGGCAATGGCCATCAGCATGCGCACCTTTGCCCTGGAAAACGCGAACCGTCACGGCGCGGAAGGTTTTGGGCTCTGCGACAGCACCCATTGCCAGGCGCTTCGCCTGGGCAGAGCGCGCCCCGAGGTGGAGCGCGCGGTGCGGGAAACAGCAGGCGAGACGCTGTGGTTCGGCGGCCGGCGGGCGCAGGTCTATTACACGCAGCACTGCGGCGGCATGAGCGAGTCCGCGCGCAGCGTCTGGCCTGCGGAGCGGGCCAGCTACCTGGCCGGGCAACGTGCCGATCCCTACTGCCTGCGCCGGTCCCCCGCGGAGTGGCACGCCCGGATTGCGCTCGATCAGCTCAGTGGGATCTTTCGCGCCCAGGGTTGGCAGACGCCCTCACCGATCGAGTCTATCCGCGTGACCGGACGGAGCGCGGGCGGCCGCGCCGTGCTGCTCGAGGTAACAGGCCGGGGTGCGATGGCCACGCTCTCATCCAGCAGTTTTCGTTTCGCGGTAGACCGGGCGCTGGGCTGGAACCAAGTGCGCAGCGATTGGTACACAACCAGCGTCTCGGGCAACGCCCTGGAGATCACGGGTAGAGGCTACGGGCACGGCGTGGGCCTGTGCCAGGCGGGCGCTTATGAGATGGCGGCCGAAGGCCACAGCGATGCGGAGATTTTAAGTTTCTACTTCCCCGGCGCCGTCACCGGCGTCGCGGCGGCAGATCATGGATGGCAGCGAGTCACAGGCGCCGGGTGGACGCTGTTGACCACGGACCCAAGCGCCGGGTTGCTGGCCGAGGGAAATGCCGCCTGGGCTAAGGCGCAGTCGCTGCTTCCCTCCCCTGCGAGTTCCGACAGTCCCACGGTGCAGGAGCTGCCTAACACAGAGCTATTCCGCCAGACGGCGAACGAGCCGGGCTGGATGCTGGCTGCGACGCGCGGCAACGCAGTGTTCCTGCAACCGGCCGCGGTACGGCAAAAAAACGGCGGCGCGGAGACCCTGTTGCTGCATGAGTTCTTGCACGTGCTGGTAGAGCAGGAGGCGGGCGAAAAAGCTCCGTTGTGGTTACGGGAAGGTCTGGTCGAGATGCTGGCCAGCCCCACTGAAGTGACGCGGGCACCAATGGATCTCACGGTCGGCGAAGTGGATTCTGCGTTGGCGCATCCTTCATCCGCCGCAGCATCACGGCGTGTCCACGCACTTGCCGCGCGCATGACCGCGGTGCTCTGCGCCCACTACGGAATGCCCGCGGTGCAAGGTTTCCTGCATAACGGAGTTCCTCCCCGTGTAGCGGAGAGCCTGGGTCCCCTTGCACAGCGTTAGCATAGATTCAATGACGAGAAAAAATAGGTTTAGCTGCTTAGGTCTGGTAGGTGGACTCGGCGTCGGAGCTGCCATTTATTACTACAAGACGCTAGCCAAGGCGTATGAGACGGAAGGCCGGGCACTCGACATCGTAATCGCGAACGCACAGACGTCTCGGGTTTTTGCGTATGTCCAGGCAGGCGACCGTGAGGGACTAGCCGAATATCTAAACAGCTTCATCCGCCGGTTGGAGGCGGCCGGGGCCGACTCTGCCGCCATCCCGGCGGTCACTCCACACTTCTGCGTGCGGGAACTAATCGCCACGTCGCCCCTGCCCGTGTTCAATATTTTCGAGCCTCTCATCCAGGAGGTTGCGGCGCGAGCGGCCCGCCGGGTAGCCATCTTTGGCACCCGCTTCGTCATGGAATCGGCGCTGTTCGGGCAGCTTAGCGAGGTGGAAATCGTCAAGGCGAGGCCCGACGAAGCGGACTTTATCCACAACACCTATGTTGAGCTGGCGCAAAAAGGAGAAGGTTCAGGAGAGCAGCACAGCGGCCTGACAGCTCTTGCTCTCAAGCTCTGCAGCCGCGAAGGACTTGATGCGATTATTCTCGCGGGCACTGACCTGGCACTCCTGTTCAACGCCGCCAATACTGATTTCCCCTACATCGATTGCGCGGAATTGCATCTTCAGGCAATCCTGAACGGATTGCTCTGAGAGGCACGCGTGTCGTGCCTACACGCTCTCGGAGGTTGAGAGCCACCACCCGTTCCCCGAATACCAGCAGCTTTCATCCGGCAGTGTCTTCCGCCGCAGCGACCGTACCTTGCTGACAGACCCGCGCCGGAAGGCTTCCCCCAGCTTCTTCCCGGCTTCCTCATCTCGCCCGCCCACACACGGAAAAATCATCACCGGACACACGAAGCGTGCGTCAAATCGTTCTTCCGCAACCCGTGTCACCAGCAACATGTTCCCTGCCCCGAGCTTTCCTTCGCTACTGTTGGGCGTGAGCGGGAAGAGCAGCCGCCCGGACGGACGCAGGGCGTCCAGCCAAAGATCCAATGGCGCGGTGGCTCCGGCGCTGACATAGATGACGTCGCTCTCCGGAAGAGAGCCTTCCGCGCCCGAGCGCGGAATCACAGTCACCTGGGACAGATGCGCGAGGTTGCCGGCCGCTCTCCGCGCCAGATTCGCTCCTATTTCATAGGCAGCGACCTTTCCCGAGACAGAGGTCAACGCTGCCAGGACGGCTGTGTAATAGCCAACGCCGGCGCCAATATGGACGACGCTTTCCCCTTCTCTCACATCGAGGGCGGCAAGACAGTGTGCGTGCAATGAGGGCTGGCCGTTGTTGAGGCCACGCTCCTCTTCGAGCGCAATGACAACGTCCTGATACACCAACGTCGGATCAGCGGATGGCGTCTGCGTGTATCCATGCCCGTTGAACACCTTCCACGGGCCGGGCCCGAGGTACCACTCGCGGGGAGTCGAAGCGAAAGCGGACGTGAGCCGGCCGTGAGGCACGCCCGCGATCGCAGTGATCAACTCCGCAAAGAACGTCCTATGCGC
>Ga0182024_10024160_pt1 | contig 10823 bp, 18 predicted proteins | sample P32metaG_FD_120480 | JGI IMG/M metagenome (GOLD analysis project Ga0182024, IMG submission 120480) | Permafrost microbial communities from Stordalen Mire, Sweden - P3-2 metaG (Illumina Assembly) | ecosystem: Environmental > Terrestrial > Soil > Wetlands > Permafrost | place: Sweden: Stordalen...
CAATTGGTTTTCCTCTCGCTCGTGCCGGTATTGCGCAATACTTGCCTTTGTCAGACGTGACATCGGCCTGCTCCGTTTCTGTCGTGCTTTCTGGTAAGCATACCGGAACGGAGCGGCTAGCGCGATAGCCCTGTCTCGCCGCCGTGGTCGAAGATCGTCTCGGTCGAGACGGCGGCCCGGGAGCGGGTCGGCGCAACGGTAAATTGAAAGCCCCCGATAAGTGTTAAATTATGGGGGCATGGTCCTTAACGCTTAAATTGTCCCATGAGCCGAGGCCCCGGTCGAATCGAACAGGAAGTTCTGGCACTGCTGCGGGAAGGCTCGTTGCGGGTCCGTGACCTTTGTTGGTTCGTCTACCACGAGGTGTCGGATCAAACCCCGGAAACATGGAAGCTGGGCAGCACGCCGGCACAGCGCGCGGCGATCAGTCGCGCTATCGCCAGCCTCCGGCGTCGCGGCGAGCCGCTGATCCGCGAGCGCTACGAAGGTGAAACCTATTTTCGACATTCGACGGTGCCCTCGGCCGCAGAGCGGGTCGCTCGCTACTTCAAGGATGAAGAGCGACGAGCGCGGCGGCGCCAGAAACGGGCTGAGCGGGAGGCCCGGAAAGCTCCGGCCCACAAGCACAGGGCGGTCGTAGCGGCCGACAGGGAACGTCTAGCAAAGCTTCTCGGCATGCTCGGCAGTGAGCATCAGGGCGAACGGGATGCAGCCGCTCGGCAGATCGAAATGATGCGCCAGAAGCTCGGCGGCAACTGGCAGGACGTGCTGGGGCGGCGGTAGGTCATAGGAAGCCCGCTGAGCGCGATTTCGCCTCGCCCCTGCCCGCAACCGCTCCGGCGGCGTTCACCCCACCAGGCGGGCCCCGGACGCGGGTCGGGGCGACGGTCAACTGATCGACTTGGCGCGGTCGCGACTATTTAAGCGGGATCTCCGTTGGAGCGGTGGGTATAGGAATTTCCTTCGCGTTTCCAGTGATCGTAATTTCCTTCGCGTTTCCAGTGATCGGAATTTCCTTCGCGTTTCCAGTGATCGGGATTTCCTTCACGTCCGGCGCATCGCCAGACCTCCGTCCTGTCGGTTGGGTCTGATTGAGGAACTGCTCTGCCACCGCTGGAGCGGAGATAAGCAGCGCTGCCAATGCGAGGACCGTTGCGATTTTCATGGTGCCACCCTGCGTGGGATTAAGCAGGGTAATCCGCAGCCATTAAAAGATCGTAGACTGGGACTCGCGCCAGAAGCCCGTACAGCGCGGGAAGCGTCGACCCTGCCGCCAACCGCTCCGGCGTACTTTGCAAACACGCTACGCAGCGCGGAGGGTGATATGCACGGTAACCACCCATTAAGACCCGTCGGATAAGGTACAGAGTGGATTTGAGGACGTTTGGGGCATGGACGATATTTTGTGGCTCGATTTATCAGTGATCGCGACGGCGCTCGACCGTCTCTGCGCCGAGCGCGAAAGCCGCCGCCGCGCCGCGACATTGAGTCAAGCTGGCGGCGATCTTCAAAGCCAAATAGATGACCTTACCGCTTGCCGTGAACAGCTCATGAGCCAACTACTCGACCGCCTTCCCGGCGAGCTCGCAGAGTTGCCGTCTGTGGCTTGATGAAAATGCGACGCCTCTTCCGCGCTCTTTGGCAAAACAGAGTTGGGGCCACCGCCATCGAGTACGGCCTGATCGCCGCGTTGATCGCGCTGGCCGCTGTGAGCGCGATGACCACCGTCGGGCAACACCTCAGCACCACGTTCAATACCATCGCCACCAAGCTCTAGCCGGTATGTCGGCAAAAAACCGCCGCCGACCCGGGGGGCTGCGGCGATAAGTTTTTGGGTGGTACTGGCTGGTCGCGAATGTGCGGGCGAACAGCCGACGCTACCCTAGCCGCCGCACGTTTCGTTGCGCAACCCAGGAATAGCCGTGCGGGCGCACATTGCCGATCGTCGGGTTATGTGAGAAAGATTAAGGGCGGCCCCCCTAGCCGCCCAGGTTCCAGCCGCCCTATCACCGCGTTCGTGGTGTCGCTTTCACCGCCTTGCGCACCTCGGCCCTTGCCTTTCGGGCGTCGGCGCGCTGGCGTCTGACGATCTCGGCCTGGTGAAATTTGTAGAAGACCTGGACCATCTCGAGCACCTGCTTGGGCGTCGAGCCCTGGCCAAGTTGCTCAGCCGTCATCGCCGCGGCGCGCTCGCGGGGCGTGCGACGGTCGACCGGGAGGAAGGGCCGCATCAGCTCACCGCCCAGGCGAGCAGGATCGAGCCGAGGGTGCGATCGCCACCATGACGATGCCGACCTTGTTGCGGTTGCGCGCGGTCATGGGCGTGCCTCCCGTCGCTCGATTCATGTGCGAGCCTTGCGGCTTGTTGGCTTGCCCTGGTGGTGCTTGTAGCGATCGATCTGCTTGATATAGGGGCGGCGGCTAGAGAACAGTGGATCGGGGTCCCCTTGGATTTCTGCAAGCTCGGCCTCGAGAGGAGCGACCTCGAATGCGTATTGATTGGCGATCTCATCATTAGCCAGATCGAGATCGTCCTCGAGATCTGATGCGGCCTTGGCAACTCGACGGTCTAGAGTCGGGTCGAAGTACCGCTTAATCTCGGCGATGAGTATCTCGGCCAGCTTCCCGGGATAGATCGCCTCGAGTGCGTCAAGCTCGGTCGCGCCTTCGCCGAAGCGTTTTTCGAAACCGGGTGCACGGCTGTCATCTTCTTTGGTCGGCGTCCTGGGCAATCCCAGCTCGATGCATTGGGTGTGCGTCAGCACGACCGGGCGGACTTCCACATCTATGCTCAGCCCGCGCTTGTAAATCTCAAATTCGATCTTGCGGGCGACACCGACGGGCATAGAGACCCCGCCGGGATCGAAATCGCTGATGTAAAGAATCCGAACCGGCCTGCCGCTCTCCTCGGCGCGGTCGACTAGATTGCGGCATGCTGTCGCTGACAGGTCGCCAGTGCCGGTTATGACATTCAACCGGTACCGCTCGCCCAGCGGTAACAGGATGTCGTTCATCGTGGATTTCTCGGACCAGATTTCCAGGTGATAGCGCTGCGCGACCCTTGGCATGGAGGTGAGACGCGCTGACGGTGGGCTCGGCAAGCTCGGTAGGCTCGGTAGGCTCGGGAGGCTCGGGAGGTCCAAGCTTGGGAACGCCCCCGACGAATAGTCAGAGAGATCGGCGGCGAAATAGTCACCATCGACTTCCAGCACTGCTGGCGCTGGTTCAAGGAGGTACTGCGTTGGCTTGGGGTTTTTGTTGTCGACGAGCGCGGCACCAGGAACCAGTTCAAGAAATATGGCGTCGCGCGCAGCTTGGTCCAGCTCCTGAGCGCAATTTGGCGTGTTCTCGTAGGGGCGCCCATCGGGCCGCAGAGCCGGCGAAGCCTGAGACACGAGCTTGTAGTGAATGCGCCGACCGTGAATGCCCACGGCAGTTCGAGATCACGCCATAAGGCGGCGAACCACTCGGCGTCGCGGCGACGGTAGGCTGACTCGAAGATGGCGAAAGGATCGTTGGTTTGATGCAGTGCGATCAGCGTCTGGAGCGGGCGATTGTGCTCCTTGGCGAGGCGCTTCAGGCTTATTATCCGCGACTCCGGTGGCCACGGTGCGGCGTCTGCCGCCGGCTTGTCGGTCTTCTCGGTCATGCCGCATCCCCAAGGAGCGCGCGGCGCCGGTTAGCCACTTCCCGAAAAGGCCTTTTGGAATCAATACCCGCTGATGGAGCGGGTAGCCAATCTAAGCTATTGTTTCCGTGAAACGGGATTACTTCTGCCGGGCCTACCAAGCGTTCGAAGCAGCCAGGTGTGGAAGCCCGCCATGCAGGGTGCTTTGGGCAGACCCCGGGCGAGGCGGCGATGAGAAAACTCTGCATGATCGTGCTTCTCGCCGCCGGTGCAGCGACATCGCTCCGGCCGGCGATGGCGGAGAGCCTCAAAGAGGCCTTCGACGGGTTCGGCTTGCCCGGAGAGTGGGCGGGCATCTGCGGCGTCCCCGCGTCTCTCAACAACGTGCATTTCAGGTGGACGGTGCTTTCGGAAAGCAAGGGCCAGATGATCACGGATTATGGCGTCCCGCCGCTTTCCTATTATGACGTGTCTTTTGCCCAGCTGCTCGATGACGACCGGATTCGGCTTAAACTGCTGAACAAGGAAAGCGGCGCCAATCTGGACATGATCATGCAGAAGCAAGACGGGCGCATCCATACGATCTCGTCCGTGCGCAGCGACGGCACGGTGCTCATCAAGGATGGCAGGTACGTGCCGGGCGGAGGAGGAACCTTGCGCCAGGAACATTGTAAGTAGCAGCCTTCGCTGGCGGAATTCGCCGAAGAGTGCAATCCTCCGGGGGCCGAATGGCACACGGAGGAAACGACCAAATGAGACGTCTCGTCATCGCTATCGCCGTTGCCGCCACCGCCGCCTTGGGTGGTTCGTTCGCCTTCCAGGCCAGCGCCTCGGCGCCGGCCTCGCCGGTACCGCTCGCCGGGCCGTACACGCCGATCCAAAAGGCGGCCTGCAACGGAGGGCCCGGCGCATGCCCGCCGGGGCAGCATCGCGTCTGCGGCCCTTACGGGTATCATTGCTGGTGCGCGCCCTGCTAGGACGCGCTTTCTGAGTCCGGTGGTGGCGGGCGGGCCGCCCGAACGCTTTTCAGCGCGTCGTCGTCAACGCCGCGGTCAAATCGCCCATCGGCTTGTACCCGCCGGCGGGCGGCGGTGAGGTCGCCAAATTCGACGACCTGCCGGCCCGATACCGGGGCAACGTCAACGTCGAGCCGCCCTTCGACCGCGACGCGCCGGCGCTGACCGAACAGGACCGCGCCGACATCATCGCCTTCCTGCAGACCCTCAATGACGGCTATCGTGGCGCAGACCTGAAGGCGGCGGAGGGGCAGCGGTGAACGACACGAGCGGTGGACCCGGCGCGATCGAGCGGCCGGCGCTGGCCAACGAGACCGGCGATTACTGGGGCAGCGACGTGATGGCGCTGATGCTCCGCGAGATCGGCCTGCCCTATGTCGCGCTCAACCCCGGCGCCTCCTATCGCGGCCTGCACGACAGCCTCGTCAACCTGCTCGGCAACCAGGCGCCGCAGATGCTGCTCTGCCTGCACGAAGAGCATGCGGTCGCGATCGCGCACGGCTACGCCAAGGTCGCCGGCAAGCCGATGGGGGCGATCGTCCACAGCAATGTCGGGTTAATGCACGCGACGATGGCGGTGTTCAACGCCTGGTGCGACCGCGTGCCGGTGGTCTTGCTGGGTGCGACCGGGCCGGTCGCCGCCGACAAGCGGCGGCCGTGGATCGACTGGATCCATACCGCCGCCGACCAGGGCGCGCTGATCCGCAACTACACAAAATGGGACGACCAGCCGGCTTCGGTCGCCGCGGTGCCGGAATCGGTGCTGCGCGCCTACAAGATCGCGACGACCGCGCCGTGCGGGCCGGTTTATGTCTGCTTCGACGCGGCGCTGCAGGAAATGAAGATCGGCGATCTGCCGCCGCTGCCGAGCGCGGACCGCTTCAAGGCGCCGGCCCCCGCCGCCCCCGATCCCGCAGCGCTCAAGCGGGCCGCCGGTCTGCTGATGACATCCGAGCGGCCGGTGATTCTCGTGGGCCGTGCGGGACACAGCGAGGCGGAGTGGCAGCGCCGGATCGAACTCGCCGAGGCGCTCGGCGCGATCGTGCTGACCGACCCGAAGACCGGTTCCGGCTTTCCCACCGGCCACAAGCTGCAAGGGCCGCCGGCGGGCAACAACCCCAGCCCCCAGGCCTGCGAGGTGCTGGGCCAGGCGGATGCGGTGCTGAGCCTCGACTGGGTCGATCTCGGCGGCGCGCTCAAATCCGCCTGGGGCGACGAGGAGGTCAAGAGCAAGGTGATCCTCGCCTCGCTCGACCACCAGCTGCACAACGGCTGGAGCATGGACTACCAGGGCCTGCCGCCGGTCGACATCCACCTCGCGGTCGAGCCCGACGTGGCGGTGGCGGCCCTGTTGCCGCTGCTGCAGCCGCGCGCGCCGGGCTGGGAGCGGCGGCCCGATGCTGCCGCCGCGACGGAAAGCGGCCCGGATGCGCCGCCGAACGTCATCACCCCGGTTTCGCTCGCCGCCGCCTTGCGCGACGCGGTCGGCAGCCGCACGACCTGCATCATCCGCACGCCGCTGGCCTGGGGCGGCCACGCCTGGGAGACGGCGCATCCGCTCGATCTGCTCGGCGGCGATGGCGGCGGCGGCATCGGCGGCGGACTGGGCATGGCGGTCGGCGCGGCGCTGGCCCTAAAGGGCAGCGGGCGGTTGCCGATCGCGGTGCTCGGCGACGGCGATACCTTGATGGGGATCACCGCGCTGTGGACCGCGGTGCACTACCGCATCCCGGTGCTGATCGTCGTCGCCAACAACAATTCGTTCTTCAACGACGAACTGCACCAGGACCGCATGGCGCGGCAGCGCAGCCGCCCGGTCGCCAATCGCTGGATCGGCCAGCGCATCGCCGACCCCGAGCCTGACCTCGCGGTGCTGGCGCGCGGCCAAGGCGCGACCGGCTTCGGCCCGGTGCGCGACCCCAAGGAGCTGGTGCGCACGCTGCGACAGGCGGTCGAGACGGTCGAAGCCGGCGGGGTCGCACTGGTCGATGTCCGGGTCGAGCCGGGCTACGCGACAAGCATGGGCTCCAACATCGCCCGGCGCGGGTGAGGTCGATGGCCGAGGGCACCGCTACCATCGCCCGCGTGCCCGCCGGCACCGACCTTGTCGAATGGTATTTCGACCAGGGCTGGACCGACGGGCTGCCGGTGGTGCCGCCGACCGGCGAGCGGGTCGCCGCCTGCATCGCCGCGCTCGGCGGGGAGCCGGAGTTCCTCGAATGCAAGGTGCCGCCGCGCTATGGCGGCCTTACCCGCGAGGTGCTCGCGGTCAACATGGTGATGGCCGGCTGCAAGCCCGACTACGCGCCGGTGGTGCGGGCGGCGATGCCGGCGCTGACGACCAACGCCTTCAACCTCAACGGCGTGCAGGCGACGACGCACATGGCCGGGCCGCTGCTCGTCGTCAACGGGCCGGTCGCGCGCGAAATCGGGATGAACGGCGGGGTCAACGCGTTCGGCTCGGGCAACCGCGCGAATGCGACGATCGGCCGGGCGATCCGCTTGATCCTGTTGAATGTCGGCGGCGGCACACCGGGCGATCTCGACAAATCGACGCTCGGCCATCCGGGCAAATACACCTATTGCGTCGCCGAGAACGAGGAAGAGAGCCCGTTCGCGCCCTACCACGTCGAGAAGGGGTTCGCGGCCGAGGATTCGACGGTGTTCGTCATCGCCGCCGAGCCGCCGCACAGTTGCACCAACCACGTTGCCGACGATCCCGAGGGCGTCCTCGACACGATCTGTTCGGCGATGTCGACGATCGCCAACAACAACGCGGTGTCGAGCGGCCATTGCGCGGTGGTGATCGGGCCGGAGCACGCGCGCACCATCGCCGCCAAGGGCTGGACCCGGCACGACATCCGCAATTACCTGCACCTGCATTCGGGCAATCTGTTCGGCGCGCTCGCCTTCAACCATCGCTACGGCGAGGTCTACAACCGCAACCTGCCGCGCTGGTACAAGCGCGAGCTCGACAGCCGCATCCCGATCGTGCCGAGCCCGGATCATATCCACCTCTTCGTCATCGGCGGCACGGCGGGACGGTTCTCGGCCTTCATCCCGGGCTGGGGCCACATGTCGTCGCCAGTGCTGCGCGGGATCGAGGGCAGCGGTCCATCGGGCCCCGTCTGCGTCGACGGGACATGTTATTTATGAGGGAGATAGAGGCAATGAGCTACGAAACAGTCTTCGATCCGCGCGGGCGGGTCGATGCCGAGGAGCGGGCGCTGGCGACGCGCGCTGCGGCTCTGAAAGGGCTGCGGCTCGGCATCCTCGACAACACCAAGTGGAACGCCAACCGCCTGCTGCGCAAGACCGCCGCGCTGCTCGAAGCCGAGCACGGCATCGCCGCGGTTAACTACTACAAGAAGGAAAGCTTTTCGAAATATGCCGATCCGGCGCTGGTCGCCGAGATCGCCGCCGACAACGACATCGTCCTCACCGCGATCGGCGATTGAGGGTCGTGTACGTCGTGCTGTACGCATGACGGCATTGCTCTCGAGACGCTGGGCCGGCCGACTGCCGTGGTCGTCACCACGGAGTTTTTGCATAAGGCGAACATGCAGCGCGATGCGCTCGGCATGCCCGATCTGGCGCCGGTGGTGATCGACCACCCGCTGTCGACCTTGTCGGATGTCGAGATCTCCCAGCGCGCGGTGCAGGCGGCGGCACAGGCGGTGAAGATTTGGCTCGGCCGCTCGACCTGAGCAAGGCGGTCGCTTATGTTTGTCAAAGTTTGACATGGAGCCGCCATGATCACCAACGTCTCCCTAAGCCCGGCATTAGAGAAATTTGCCCGCGACTGTGTCGCCGAGGGTCGCTACAGCAATGTCAGCGAGGTCGTGAGATCGGCGCTGCGGTTGCTGCAGGAGTATGAGGAGCAGCGTCGCCAGTTCGCCGCGTCGATCGAAGAGGCGCAGGCCGAAGCCGACCGCGACGGGACCTTCACGATCGAAGAGGTTGCGACTGAAGCGCGCGACATCATCCGGTCTCGCCTTAAGTGATGGCGGCATCGCTCGCGCCGCGAGCGCGGCGCGAACTTTTTGAGGCCGCTTCACGGATTGACGAAGATAATCCGATGGCCGCCGAGGCCCTCATCGATGCGGTTGAAGCTGCGGCCGAACGGATAGGCAATCACCCACGGATCGGCGTAGTTCGACCCAACCTTCTTCGTCATCCGTTCCGCTTTCTGACGCTTTCGGGTTTTCCTTATCTCATCATTTACAATGCCGAGCGGAACCCGCCTCAGATCGTCGCCATCGTCCATGGCGCGCGGAATCTGCCGCCGCTGCTCAGGAATTTGGAATAGGTGAGGAAATTCGCATGACCGTCGAAGGCGCCTATTCCGGCCTGCGCGTGCTCGATCTCGGGCAGGGCATCGCCGCGCCGTATTGCGGCATGCTGCTGGCGATGCATGGCGCCGACGTCGTCAAGCTCGAACCGCCCGCCGGCGACTGGTCGCGCGGGCTCGGCAGGCGCTATGGCGACCACACGGCGATGTCGGCGCACTTCAATCGCGGCAAGAAGGGCATCGCGCTCGATCTGCGGGCGCCGGCGGGGCGCGACATCGCGCTGAGGCTGGCGGCGCGCGCCGATATCGTCATCGAGGGCTTCCGCCCCGGGGTCGCGGCGCGGCTCGGGCTCGGCTACGAGGATCTGGCCAAGCTCAACCCCCGCCTCCTCTACGTCTCGGTCAGCGGCTTCGGCCAGGAGGGGCCGCATATCGGCCTGCCGTGCACCGATTCCGTGGCCCAGGCGTTTTCCGGGCTCGCCGCGCTCAACACCGGCAATGACGGCGCCCCCCACCGGGTCGGCGCGTTGATCGTCGATGCGCTGACCGGGCTTTACGCGGCGCAGGCGCTCGGGGTCGCGCTCTACGCGCGCGAACGCAGCGGCAAGGGCGCCCGGCTCGATCTGAGCCTGATGCAAAGCGCTGCCGCGATCCTCGGCCACAAGCTCGCCGAGCATGTGCTCGAGGACGGCGCGCCGCAAATCATCAACGTGCCGACCGGCGCGCATCGCACCAAGGATAGCTGGGTGATGATCGCGCTGCTGCGTGAGGCGGATTTCGCCCGGCTGGTGGCGGCGCTGGGCCAGCCGGAGCTCGCCGGCGACCCGCGCTTTTCGAGCTTCGCCGCGCGCGCCGGGAACGCGCCGGCGATCTTCGCCGCGCTGGGCGCGCTCTTCGCGCGGCAGACCACCGCGCATTGGCTCGGCGTGCTGCGCGAGGCTGAGATTCTCTCCGACCGCATCAACGGCTTCGACGACTGGCTCGGCGATCCGCACATCGTCGCCACCGGTGGCGCGGTCGCGGTCGAGCCGCGCGACATGCCGGCGTTCAAGGTGCCGCGTACGCCGGGGATTTCCGTGGCGGTGGATACTGCGCTCGCGCCGGCGCCGCGGGTCGGCGAGCACGGGCGCGAGATCCTCGCCGACCTCGGTCTCGACGATGCCGGGATCGCACGACTGGTCGCGGAAAACGCGCTGGTGCTGCCGTGAGCGGCGGGTTCGACCGGCGGCAGCACCGTTTCCCCGAGAGCAAGTTCTTCGAGGATCTGGCGGTCGGCGACAGCTTCTACATCCCGAGCCGCACCGTCACCGACGCCAATTTCGCCGCGTTCCAGACCGTGTCGGGGGACAATCACCCGATCCATTACGACATCGAATATTGCCGCGAGCGCGGTCATCCGGGGCCGCTCGCGCATGGGTTTCAGGTTCTGTGCTTCACCGCGGCCGGGGCCGGCACATTCGCGCACGTGATCGGCGATTCGCTCGTCGCCTTCATCGAGCAGTCGTCGAAGTTCCTCAAGCCGGTCTATCCCGGCGATACGCTCTACCCCGAGCTGACCGTCGCCGCGCTGACGCCGCAACGCACGACCGGGGTGGTAACGGTCGCGGTCAGCGTCCACAACCAGAACAACGAGCTGGTGCTGACCGGCGAGCAGAAATATCTGCTGCGCAGACGTCAAACCTGATGGGGGGCGGGGACATGCGGATACCTATCGCCTCGGCCGCGCTAATGGCGGTGCTTGTCGCCGCTCCGGCGCCGAGCCATGCCGCTCCAGGTTTGAGCTGGTGGTCGGACGGCGTGGATCGGGCAAAAGGGGCGTTCGCCGGGGGGGGGGGGGGGGGCCAACAACAAAACCCCGGGGGAGGCGGGGCGCCGGCCCGCGGCCCCA
>Ga0182024_10024161_pt1 | contig 10823 bp, 9 predicted proteins | sample P32metaG_FD_120480 | JGI IMG/M metagenome (GOLD analysis project Ga0182024, IMG submission 120480) | Permafrost microbial communities from Stordalen Mire, Sweden - P3-2 metaG (Illumina Assembly) | ecosystem: Environmental > Terrestrial > Soil > Wetlands > Permafrost | place: Sweden: Stordalen...
TTCGTGGACGATATGGATGCTTTGCTCGACCGCTTAAAACAAGAGGGAGTAAAGATTGACGCCAAACGAATGGATGAATCCTACGGTCGCTTTGCCTGGATCTATGACTTGGATGGGAATAAGATTGAGCTCTGGCAGCCGCTGCCCGCAAAGCCCTAAGGGCCTTCCACTGCACTTACTCAATCGGTTTTGTAGCTACGGACCCGTAGTCGTGGAATGGCCGGAAAAGCTTTGCGCTCTCGACCGCTTCCATATCCAGGATCTTTCGGCTTCAATCCCAGATGAATCGGCCTGCGCTTGAATTTCCGTTTCGCCCACCAACACGCAAGCTGCACCCGACAATGACGACTTGCGCCGGTCGAAAGCGCATGCCGTCATTTTAAGCTCAATGCGTGAAGGTCTCTCAGGGTGTGGAGAATCCAAAGTGGGGAGGGCTGGGGGAGGGCCGAAACCCGTGATGCGCGGGCCATTTGCAGTATGCAGCGGTAGCAGTGCAAAGGCAAGAAGAATACGGAGCGAGAACGCGAATCTAGCTCGAAGATGCAGCATCTTTCACACTTGCCGCATCCAATTCGTGGAAACCTTGCAAGTTCTGTCATCCTGCCCACCTGAGCGAGGGTTTTCTCCGCGAACCTCGGTGTCCTTCGTGGTTAACCGAGGCCCTCGCGAAAGGCGGTAAACTCACCAGAGATGCAGGTGAAGATTCTTGGTTCAGCGGCCGGAGGCGCGTTTCCGCAGTGGAACTGCGCCTGCGCGAATTGTCGCGCCGTTAGGACCGGCACCTTCCACGGCAAGCCGCGCACTCAAACGCAAGTTGCGCTTAGCGAGGACGGCCTCTCGTGGTACTTGCTGGGAGCGTCTCCGGACCTTCTCGCCCAGATCGAAGCGACGCCTGACCTGCATCCGCGACAAGGACGTCACTCGCCCATCGCAGGCCTGGCGCTCGCCAACGCCGATCTCGACCATGTCCTCGGACTCCTGCTGCTGCGCGAACTCCAACCCCTGCGCATCCACGCCACCGCCTCCGTTCGCCGCATTCTTCGGGAGGATAATTCGATGTTCGGAATGCTGCAACGCATTCCAGATCAAGCCAGGTGGACCGATTTTGAACCTGGAAAAGAATTCTCTTTGTGCGATGCTCGAGGCGCCGACTCCGGTCTCCGCTGCCGCGCGTGGTCGTTGAGCACTCACTATCCCTCCTATGTCACGGCAGAACGCCAGTCGCAACTCTCCCCCGGCGAAGCTTCCCTGGGCTTCTTCGTCAAACCGAAATCTGACGCGCGATTTGCCTATATGCCGGCTGTGCCTCAAGTGGACGACGCACTGCTCTCTGAACTTGACGCCTGCGACGTCCTGCTTTTCGACGGAACATTCTGGAGCAATGATGAACTCATTCGCGTGAAGGGCGAAGGGAAAGTCGGCCAAACCGCGCAGCAGATGGGCCATCTCCCAGTCGAAGACACGCTCATAAAGTTGGCGGGAGTGCGCCACCCGCGTAAAATATTTCTGCACATCAACAACACCAATCCCATGCTGAACGAGGCGAGCCCCGAACATCGCCAGGTGCGCGACGCGGGCTGGGAAATTGCGGAGGACGGATGGCAGTTCAACCTGTAGAGACCGGCGCCGCATCGCAAGCCGCTCGCCTGCTTTCTCTCGACGAGTTCCGCGCGCAACTACAGGCCACGGGCGAGGAGCGTTACCATCACAAACACCCTTTTCATTTGTTGATGCATGCAGGCAAGCTCAGCCGGGGACAGCTGCAGGCCTGGGCCTTGAATCGCTATTACTATCAAGCGATTATTCCAATAAAAGACTCGATCATCCTATCGCGCGGCCCCGACCCCGTCTTTCGCCGAGCCTGGCGCAAGCGCGTGGTCGATCACGACGGCGATGCCACCAGCGAAGGTGGGATCAAGCGTTGGATAAAGTTGGCCGAAGCCACAGGCCTCGATCCAGTAACGGTTCGCGACGGCAAAGGCATTCTTCCGGCAACCCGTTTCGCAGTGAATGAATACCTGAACATCGTTCGCAGCCGGACTTTGCTGGAGGCGGTCGCTTCCTCGCTGACAGAATTGTTCTCCACCAAGCTGATTACTCTGCGCGTCGAAAAACTGCGTCAGCACTATCCCTGGCTTTCGGGAGGTCTGGATTATTTCGAGGCCAGACTTTATCAGGCGCCGGAAGATTCGCAGTTTGCGATCAACTACGTGTACGACAACGCGAAAACGCGCGCCGAGCAGGAGTTGGCAATCCAGGCGCTGCGAGACAAGTGCGACATTCTATGGGCCCAGCTCGACGCCCTTTATTTCGCGTATGTTGAACCAGGATGGCCGCCCCCTGGCGCCTTCCGCATTGCAGCCAGCTAATATGACTTCATCAAAGCTTGTCATTCGGACCGGAGCGCAGCCGAGCGACTCACAACGTTTTATCATTCCGCCCGGAGCGCAGCGAAGTGGAAGAATCTGCTGTCGCGTGCAGTTCCACAACTGCTTGCGTTTATTTGCGCCGCATACCTCTGGGGGAGGACACTAATGCCCCTTCCCGAAGATACCAGCCAGCCGCGCCTGGCAGCGGGATGCCGCTGGGGCGGAACAGAGGAGGATCGGGTGATCCTGTTCCCCGAAGGCGCAATCAAGCTGCAAGGAACAGGCCGTCAAGTACTAGAGCGCTGCAACGGCCAGCGCACATTCGCCCAGATCATCGAAGAATTGCAGGCGCAGTTCGCCGACGCAGATCCCGCCAAGATTCGCAACGACATCAGCCAGTTCCTCGAGCAACTGCGCCACAAACGAATTGTCGACTACTAAACGCACCGTCGCCCTAGCTTGAGGAAGACGGCAATCGCACGGACCGACCCTCACGCTCGAGCATTGCCGTGGAGGAGCCTCGTCAGCAACAGGAGGCCAAACCCCACGATGCAAATCCAGGGAAACAAATATCCGCTCCTGGAATAAATCGTGCTAACGCCGCTGGTTGGCAGCTGAGCGACCAGCACCCGATCGGAAGCGTGATAGTGATCCATCAAACCATAGACGCGTCCTTGATAGTCACAGGCCAGTGAGAGGCTCTGGCTGGCGTGTAACAGCAGATTGAAGCCGTTCTCGACCGCCCGATAAAGCGCCATGCGCGAGTGCATGGGATCAATTTCCGGATATTCGTTCTCCGGCACAACCATCAAGTCCGCATGCTTGCGTCCGGCTTGCAACAAGAAGTTAGGAAAATCCATGTCAAAAGCGACGGCCGCGCCGAGCCGTCCGAAGGGAGTCGCCACAACTGGCAACTGCCCCGAACTGGGTGAGAGAATCGTCACTTCCAGACCCGGCGGTATTTCGGACTTGCGGTACTCCCACGCGACACCGCCAGCGGCATCGATCATCACCAGCTTGTCGTCCAAAGAGGGTCTGTGTCCAATGTCGAAAACGGCCAGGGGCAGACCAATGTAGATGCCGCGCCGCTGCGCGGTTTCTGCCTCGGTAAGCGGTTCGCCCATCATTACGCGGTTGTTCAAGTTCGCGCTGGGAGGGTAAGGGAATCGACTTTCATCCGGACGCGTAATCGAGGCCACACGGATGGTCGCTGATCGCGGTGGAAATAATGCCAGCCGGCCGCCTCCATAAAGTAGCACCGCGCACCAGCAGAGCGCGAAAGCTGCCCACTCCCCCCTGGCCCTGGGGATTGCGAACCTGGCTTCCCAGAGTGCAACGGTCACCGAAGCAAACCAACCCATGAGAAACGTAATCCCATACAGCCCTCTCACGCTCAACACTTGCAACAGGGTCAGGTGTTCGTATTGCGAATATGCGATAGAACCCCAGGTTCCAAAGGGATTGAATGAGGCCAGATATTCTGAAGCCACTAGCGCCAGAGGAAATACCAGGCTTCGGCTCAAACCCTGCCAGCGGAGACCCAGATACCGGTCCGCCAGGTACGGAAGCAATAGGGTGACTCCGAATGCAGCCGAAAACATCAGGTAGGCCACGCCCTCAAACGGAGCCATCCGGTAGAACTGATATCCGAAGGCAAAGCTCAATCCGCAGAAAGCCAGCGGCAGAGGGACCAGACCCCGTCCAGACCGTGTGAAGTGAATCATGAACAAGGGGGGCCAGCCACGCGCACACGGCAATGGGAAACCTCCCGTTCGAAAACATCAACAGAACGATTGCGGCAAGAAAGCTGGTAAAAGCGGCAAGGGATTTACGGGCCCCCGTACTGGGTTCGTCCATGAAAGTGGTCTCCGAGGCTAGCAGGGGGAAATTCGACTGATCCGCCCTCTTGGATACGGGAAGTGCGGCTCCATTGTTCCCGGCAAAACGAGGGACGACCCGCGGTTCGGCTCCATTGATGCCGCCCTGCGCTCGGGATCTCCCACGATGTGAGTTCGTCCTCGCCCTCTTCAGGGGCGCGCTTTCGTCGCATCGCACGCCTTTACGCCGCATCTTCGGTCAGCTTCTCCAAGTGTTCCACGGGAATCTGGGCGAATTACCTTCTGCGGGGAATCCACAGCCCCGCTGTGACATCCGACCTTGCCTTCCACTAGAAATCAGGCCATCATGGTCAAAGCGGAGCCAGTAGGTTCAAAGGCGTGGGAAAGTTCTAAAGTCGTTTGTTGTCAGGATTTTTGCATCTAAGTCCTTTGGGATCAATATCTTGGCACACCAACTTTGCGAAACTCGCGCTGGACAAGGGTTTCAGAGGTACGGGAGGAGGGGATACCCTGTCAGACAATAGCTTCGAAAACAGGACTCATCCCCCCGAGAGGGTCCAAATTTCCTCGCGGCATAGGTTATTTCGACCGAAAATTCACAGGGCGATTCACCCGCAACACGAATGATTCCCAACCCGCTCGCCCTCATCGCCGAGATCACGCACCGCTGCCCGCTGCACTGCGTCTATTGCTCCAACCCCCTGGAGATGGCCGCGGCACGTTCGGAACTTTCTACTGCAGAGTGGATCGACGTTTTCCAGCAGGCAGGCAAACTGGGAATGCTGCACGCGCACTTCACCGGAGGCGAACCGTTGGCGCGTCCCGATCTCACGGAACTCGTCGCGGGCGCGCGCGCCGCGGGTCTCTACACAAATCTGATCACTTCCGGTATCGGGCTAACTGAACCGCGACTCAAGGCGCTGGTCGAGGCCGGTCTCGATCACATTCAGCTCAGCTTTCAGGATTCGCGCGAAGACTCGGCCAACTGGATTGCCGGGGCCAAAGCCCACGCGCACAAGATTGAATTGTCGGGAATTATCCGCCGCCACAAGATTGCGTTCACCGTGAATCTCGTGGTGCATCGGCAAAACATCGATCACCTCGATGAGATGATCGCTTTCATCGAGCAACTCGCGCCCGAGCGCATGGAGATCGCGCACACGCAATACTACGGCTGGGCGTTGAAGAATCGCGCCCCGCTGCTGCCTACGCTATCTCAGCTTGGAAAAGCCACAAAAGCCGTAGCTGAAGCAGAGAAGCGCCTTGCCGGTCGCATCCGCATTGATTTTGTAGTCCCAGATTACTACGCGCGCTTTCCCAAAGCCTGCATGGGCGGTTGGGGACGTAGATTGATGCTCATCAATCCCGCCGGCAAGGTTCTTCCCTGCCACGCCGCGGAGATAATCCCCGGGCTCGAATTCGAAAACGTCCGGGAGCAGACTCTAGATTTCATCTGGCAGCAATCTTCCTCGTTCCAGCGTTTTCGCGGAGAGGAATGGATGCCGGAACCCTGCCGCACTTGCGACCAGCGCGCGGAAGATTTTGGCGGATGCCGCTGCCAGGCCCTGCTGCTCACGGGCAACGCGAGCGCCACAGATCCGGCTTGCTCGCTCGCGCCCGCGCATTACATCGTCGAGGCAGCTTTGGCCGAGGCTAATTCCAGCACTGCGGTTTCGCAGCCCGTTCCCGCCGCATCATTCGTGCAATTGCAACAGCGCGCCGGAAGCCTGTGGAGTTACCGGACTAATCCCGAATAAAGCGGTCCTGAATGAAGCACTCCCGAGTGAGCGACCAGCGCCGACTCTACCAGCGAAACCCGATGGTGATCGGACGATAGTCGGTCGTGATGCCGTTGTGCGACCCGTGCATAATACGCGCCTCGCCGTAGATTTCGACGCCGCTGGGCATCTTGCGCGCTACGCCTGCCCCAACGTTGTATCCGAATTCATTCAAGCTGGAATTAACAAAGCTCCCGTTGAGAGGAAGGCCGAAATTGAAATTCTGGCACGCTCCCCACCAGATCCAGAACGAGTTGCAGGACGAACCCGAAAGTGTACTGGCGGATTGCAGATTTCCGGAGCGATGTAGAAAAATCGGGCCGACTAAAACGTACGCGCTAATTTCTTTGGTGAAAGGGATGTTGATAATGGGATCCAGGGTGAGGGAATAGGCATGGGTTGAGGCCCCAGTCGCCAGCACCAGATTCTGTGTGGAGTCGCGCAGCGGAAGATTCGCGAACATAAAGTCCGCGCGCAGTCCCAGATACTTATTCCCGTTGCGAGCCACGCCGGCCGCCCCCACAAAGCCTCCCTGTCTCACCCAGGTCCGGGTCGGGCCGCTATCAAGATTAGCGCCGGCGCCGACGTTATAGTTCCAGTTCTTGTAGTCGTGAACACGTTTCCGCCGCGTTGGAGATCCCTCATCCGCCGGTTCCTGGCTGCTATCGGGCTTTTGAGCTGCGGGAGTTGGCGCGGGAGGTTGTTGCGCCGCCGGCGCCGGCGTCTCAGGAGCCTGTGCCGCGGGCGTGGTCTGGGCGAAGCCCAATCCCTGCGCTCCCAGCAGAACGATCAGGACCAACAGCGCAGTCGCAGTCACAAACTTTCCCATCATCCATTCTCCTCCCATAATCGGGCGTGGTGCGAACCGTAGCGCTCGGCATGAAGAGGCGAGAGGCGCCGTGAGTAAAGGTTCCGCTTGTGATTCCTCGCAGGAAGGCATTGGCCTTAGTTGCGGCGGATCGCATAATAGTACCAACTTTGATGCCGATTCTGCCTGGCAAGCCGCCCGGGCTAGAGTCGCCACTTGACCAAAACCCGCGACACCATCCACTCTCCGCCCGCGGTGCTGGCATATGCGATCAGAAGACCGAGAGCGGAATTTATTTTTTCTACCCTGTGAGTTCGCTGACTACTTTACCGCTGTCGTCCAAGAATTGCAGCGCCGATTTCCCGTCCGACTGAACCTCGAGCACCACGCGGACCTTGCCGCTACCGTCACGCAGGCTCAGGCCCACCGATCCATCCGGTGCGCGGCCAACGACCAGCCGTTTCACATCGTTGCGGTGAGTGGCAAAAAACTCGCCCCACGCTTCGTCCTGTTTGTCGGCGGTCAGTTTGCCGATCCGATCTTCGGCCTTCCTCTTCTCCTCGATTGGGTAGTCTCCCTGGTCCGCGATAGTGATGCGCGAAAACTTATCGTTGCCCTCCTGGCCGGCTTCGAGAGCGAAGACTTGGTTCTCTTCATACTGGTCGAGACTCAGATGTCCATGGTTTTCTATCGTGCCGTCCAGGAGCTGGCTTGCTCCCAAGATCAGGCCTCCCTGTTCGGAGCCTTCCTCGCTCATAAAAAGCATTCCCGCGGCGTCACGACGATCGGGACGCGGAGACTCCTTCTTATGAATCCACCCGCCGGGGAAGTCCGCGCGGTTCGAAATGGTGAGCCGCAGTGTGCCATCCGGCTCGACAATGTTAATGCGGCGGGCGCTGATGACGCCAAACTGAGGATTGCGCATCATGGCGAATCCGCACAGAACGGTCACCGCAAACACGAGCGTGAGCACACCGGAGTAAATTGCAAGAAATCGTGAATCGGACAAGGTTTTCATGGGGACCCTTCCTGAAAAAAGCTTGCAGCGATTTAACTTGATGTGTCGAATTTGCCATCGGCTTCTATACAGATATAGTGTGCGCTTCCTGTCAACTCCCAGTTTCTTTCGACTTCGCGGAGTTCCACGTATGATAAAAATGGGTTTCATCCTGGAGAGCAGGCATTGCACAAGACTCCACCAAAGCAGGCATCGGATATCGATCCCAACGCTTCACGGGATCGTACTCCCGCACGCCGGGTTGCCCTGGCGGGCTTTGGAACCGTGGGCCGCGTCGTAGCCAAGATTTTGAGCGAGCGCACGGATGGCTTGCTGCGCCTGACACACATCTGCAATCGCAACGTTGAGCGCAAGAAGCAGGCCTGGGGTGCCGAAGTATCGATACCCAGCGACGTAGTGTGGACCGAAGACTTCCACACGATTCTCAAATCTGACGCCAACATCGTCGTCGAACTGATCGGCGGCCTCCATCCAGCGGAGGATCTCGTGCGGGGCGCGCTGAACGCCGGCAAGTCAGTGGTGACGGCCAACAAACAACTCATTGCCCGCCACGGCCCGGACTTACTGCAGCTAGCCAGCGCGAACGGCTGCCAGCTTGAGTTTGGAGCGTCGGTGGCCGGTGGTGTTCCCGTTCTCCCCGCGCTGCGCACCGGCCTTTGCGGGGATCGACTGCACGGTATTGCCGGAATCCTCAACGGCACCTGCAACTACATCCTCAGCCGCATTGAGACCGCGCGCATTCCGTTCAGCGAGGCTCTCGAAGAAGCGCAAGCCCTCGGCTATGCCGAAGCCGACGCCAGCGAAGACCTGGACGGCGGCGACGCCCGCGCCAAACTTTCCATCCTCGCGCTAGCCGGACTGCAGGTCCGCGTTCCTCCCGGAGACATTCGCGCGCGCACCATTCGCCCCGTCGATGCGGTCGATTTCGACTACGCCGCCGAACTGGGTTGCACCATCCGGCAAATCTCCCGCGCCGATTTGCAAGGCACCACTTTATTTGCAGACGTTGGCCCCACCCTGGTTCCCGCATCGTCTCCCTTCGGACGCGTGCAGAAAAATCTGAATCTGGTTTTGACGTCGGGACAATACGGCGGCGACATGGCCTTCCTGGGCGCGGGTGCAGGAGGAGATCCCACGGCCGTCGCGGTGGTTTCAGACTTGATGTTTGTGGCCAGAAGTCTCGCGGCCGGTCCGCGACCCCACCACACCCTGCAACTCGCGTCGCCAAAAGTAAGCTGCGACTTTGAGACTCCGCGGTATCTGCGCCTGGTGGTGAAAGACCAGCCAGGAATCATCGCAGGACTGGCCGCGATCCTCTCCGCTCACCACCTGAATATTGATGCCGTACTACAAAAGCCTGGCTTCGACAAGAACGCGCTGCCTTTCGTAATCACGCTCGAGCCTTGCCGCGATGCACAACTGCATCCCGCGCTGCAGGAAATGTCGGCGCTGCCCTTTGCGCTCCGCCCGTGTCTCTCCCTGCCAATCCTGCGCTAGTATTTAGTCGTCCTAGAGCTTTGTCATCCTGAGCGAAGAATGATCGGACGAAAGTCCGATCATTTGCAGTCCAAGGATCCCTACCTTCTCATCAAGGCCTGACGCGAGCGGCGTTCTATTTCCAAGAACGGACTATTCAACCCGGCCGGCGTGAGCGCGCCGTAGATCTGTGCTTCCGCGCCGCGTCAAGCTGCTACGATGTCAGCACGAGAAAACGTCTTCCCCAAACTGAACTCATCTTCAAAGAAGACCCCTTTATGAAGTACCGCAAGCTCGGCCGAACCGGAATCGAAGCCAGCGACATTGCCTACGGACTGTGGGGCATGAGCGGCTGGAGCGGGTCCGACGACCAGCAGTCGCTCGATTCCCTGCAACTCGCCGTAAACTCTGGCTGCAACTTCTTCGACAGCGCGTGGGCCTACGGCGAGGGCAAAAGCGACGGTCTGCTCGGCGAAACCATGGAGCGCAACTCCGGCAAGAGGCTCTACGCCGCGTCGAAAATTCCTCCGGCAAACGGACAATGGCCCGCTCTCCCAAAATACAAATACCACGACGTGTTTTCCGCCGAACACGTTATCAGGTACGCCGACCTGATCCGCAAAAAGCTGCGCGTCGATTCGATCGACCTGCTGCAGTTCCATGTCTGGGATGACAGTTGGAGCGATGATCCGGAATTCCGTTCGACGGTAGCAAAGTTGAAAGACGGCGGCTGGATTCGCTACTTTGGCCTCAGCCTGAACCGCTGGGAGCCAGAGAATGGCATGAAAGCGTTGCACACCGGCCTGGTCGACGTGGTGCAGGTGATTTACAACATCTTCGATCAGGCTCCCGAAGATAAGCTGCTTCCGCTCTGCCAGGAACTGAACGTGGGTGTAATCGCGCGCGTGCCTCTCGACGAAGGCAGCCTGGGTGGCAAGATGACACTCGAAACCCGCTTCCCGAAAAGCGATTGGCGCTCCGGTTATTTTGGCCCGGAAAATCTGGCCCATACGATTCAACGGGTCGACAAGCTCAAGAAAATTCTGCCCGAGAGCATGACGCTTCCGGAAATGTCTCTGCGCTTCATCCTGTCTCATCCCGCAGTCAGCACGACGATCGTCGGCATGCGCAACCCCGGACACGTCCGCCAGAATGTCGCCGCCAGCGACGCCGGCCCACTCGACTCCGCTTTGCTTGCGGAATTGAAAAAGCACCGCTGGGACCGCAAGCCGCAACGCTGGTCGGATTGACTAGATCATTCCTTCCAGCCGCGCGTAGCTCGCCTCCATTCCGCGCTCCATACCTGTCGCAAGCAGGCGGCTCGGGTCTGCGTCATCCGGCGGCGTCATTCCCATCGTCGTCAAAGTCCCGTTGCCGTCCGCAACGAACCGCAGCTGTTTTAATTTCCGAGTGGCCGACGAGGACTAAGCCGCTGGCGCGGCGGACGCTACCGCGTGGTGAGCCAAGAAAGTTCAGGAACGACTGACATAGTGTGGGTCATAGGGAAAGGAGATTCCTGTGACCCGTTTACGGAAA
>Ga0182024_10024162_pt1 | contig 10823 bp, 6 predicted proteins | sample P32metaG_FD_120480 | JGI IMG/M metagenome (GOLD analysis project Ga0182024, IMG submission 120480) | Permafrost microbial communities from Stordalen Mire, Sweden - P3-2 metaG (Illumina Assembly) | ecosystem: Environmental > Terrestrial > Soil > Wetlands > Permafrost | place: Sweden: Stordalen...
AGGAGACCGCAACGGTCCGGTGAAGAACGGAGACCGCACCGTATGCGTGAGCGCGCGCTCACTGCGGATCGTTCCTCCGCCGCCACAAGCACCGCCAATACATCCCGCGAAGTAGGAAGGCACGATGTTGCTCTGATTACGCAGCTTGCCGGTGGGCGGTCTTGCTGCCCCGGGCTCCAGCGGCTCCGGTGGGTAGCCGGCCAACATACCGCTGATCACGTTGCCCGGCTGATCATACCCCGGCCGATTGCCCAGCGAAGCTACCCAGCCCTCCCGATCCCAGGCGACGACGCGGCCGTCACCTGTAATCCCGGCTCGATGTTCGACTACACAAGCGGAGCCCAGGTTCTCCCACATCATTTCGTCCTGGCGCGAGAACTGAAGCCGGACAGGTTTTCCCACTGCCTGCGACAGCAAGGCGGCATCGAATGAAACCGCATCGGCGCCGTTCAGTCCATAGCATCCGGATCCTCGTTTGTAGATCACGCGCACGCGATCCACCGGCAAACCCAGCAGCTCGGCCACAATACTCCGCGTTGGATAGGCCGACTGGGTCGGAGACCACACCGTGGCGCCGTCTGGCCTCACATCGGCTACCGCGCAGGATGCGCCAACCGATCCGTGCATTTGATAAGGGTAGGTATATCTCGCCCGCACCACGCTGCCGGCGCTAGTAAGTTGGGCCTCAACGTCCCTGGAGTCGACGCTGAGAGCGTCGTGTGACGGTTGCTGTTGCAGATGTTCGAAGAAGGTCTTCTGCGCCGGCAAAGAAGGGCCGGCATTCCAGCGAACCACCAGTTGGCGCGCCGCCACCACCGCCTGGTATTGCGTTTGCGCGACCACGCCGACGAAGTCTTTGCGAACCACCACTTTCATCAACCCGGGAATATCGCGCACTGACTGCTCATCCACATGGGCCACGGTGGCCCCCATCTCCGGTGGTCGCACCACTCGGCCGTGCAGCATGCCATCGACGCGAATGTGATGAACAAACTCGAACTGGCCGGTCATGAGCGCGACCCTGTCCAGGGAGGGAACTGGCGTGCCCAGTACCGTCCACTGCACTTGCGATCGCCGTTTTGCCGTTGGGTTCAACAGCAAATCAAAACGCTTGCTCCCGATCAGATCTTCATACTTGACCTCCCGCCCTGACCTGGCTGTGATGACGCCGTCTTCCGCCGTCAGGTGGTCGACCGTATCACCCAGCTTCTTGGCGGCGAGGACAAGAAGAGCCTCGCGCGCCGTTGCTGCCGCAAGAGCGAGATTTTCCACGTTGAAGTTCGTCGGCGTCGACTGACTCCCCGACGTGGTTCCTTGATCCGGAGTGACCGCTGTATCGCACTCAATCAGCTTCACGCGCGCAATCGAAACGCACAGTTCCTCGGCAATGAGTTGCGTCTGCGCAGTAAAAATCCCCTGGCCAAAATCGCACTTTCCCGTATAGGCGGTGACGATGCCATCGGCGCCGATCGCTAACCAGGAATCAAGCTTGTCCGGATCAATCGAGGAAGGGCGGTTGCGCGACCTTCTCTGGCCCAGCGCCGGAGTAGTGGATGCAGCACGGAAGCTCACCATCAGGGCGCCACAGCCCTTTAAAAAGTCACGACGGGACGGAGTCATGTCTTTTCGCCTCTGCATATTTCCGAATCGCCCGCAGCATACGAACATGCGTAAAGCAGCGGCAGAGAATGCCCGCCAGGGCTTCGCGGATTTCCTGATCGGTCGCCTCTGGGTTTACATCGAGAACAGCCTTCGCTGTCAGGATGACGCCGCTGATGCAATACCCGCACTGCGCTGCCCCTTCCTCAATGAATGCCTGTTGAATGGGATGAGGCTTTTCCGGGGTGCCCAGCCCTTCCAGTGTAGTGACCTCCGCCTGGCCAACCGCGCTCACCGGCATTACGCACGACCGGATCGCCCGCCCGTGCAGGATCACTGTGCAGGCTCCGCACTGCGCCATACCGCAACCAAACCGCGGGCCGCGCAACCCAAGCTCGTCGTTCAGCACGAACAGCAGCGGAGTCTGTGGGTCGACCTCCACATCGTGCTCACCGCCGTTCACCTTGAGCGTGATCTTCATAAGATGAGCTCCCGGCCTAAGAGCCGGAAAAGGCCACCATGCCTGGGTGCCCCATATCTCGCTCGTTTTTCGCGAGATGTGGGATTCCACAACTGCTGGCTCCACAATCTACACAGGCAGGTTCCTCTTAGGCAACGGTGAATCAAAGACCGCGTTGTTGCACCTGAACCCGAGGAGCAGCCCTCTCCCCCTCCACAGATGCCGAAATCACCAAACCCGCGGCAACGCACTCCAACAGGATGCGCGTTCCCAATCCTGGTTCGGATACCCCAAAGACCCACACGATCGCGCCAATCGCCCCTCCTGCCACCCCGCCGAGCAAAAAACGGCTCAGCGGTCGGCCAGGAACGCCGCACAAGGCAAAAATCCCAATCGTGAACAAGCCGCTGAGTAAAATCTCGGCGCCGCCCAGTTCTATCTCACGAACGGGTAGCGAGCCCGGAAGCCAATGCATACCGCGCCTCGGTAACCGGGGTCTTTGCGCGCCAAGATCCGCTTGTGCCACCGGCCTGCCGTCCACGTACAGCCTCGAAATACGCCCATCGTAAACGGCTGCCACCAGACAGGAGTGACCCAGCGACAGAACAGGTCCCGTGTAGAGAGCAGGCCCCGATCCGTTCAACCCGGAGCCGGGAGTCCGCAATCGGAAGGTGAGCGTGTTTCCGATTTGCCCCAACGTAAAGTTACGGCTCACCGGATTGAGAGAATAGGTGACAATCCGCGCCGGGCCGATCTGTTCAAGGTTGTTCGTCCGCATCCGAACCACGAGAGTGAGCTGACTCGTGCTCACCAGCTCTTTGTACAGCGCGAGCTCCTCCTGACTGGAAAGGAGCGGACGCCCAAAACGCGCTAAGGCCGTGGGCTGCATCGGACCAACGATGGCCGCCCCAGGCAACTCTGGGGTTTGGCGTGTCAGATCGCTGACTTGGGCTGGAGACATCGCAAACGGATAAATTGCAAGTTCTGAGATGGTTCCTGACCACGGACGATCTCCGGTCAATTCATTTCCGGTCGCCAGGTGAAACGCCGGGCTCCAGTTTGAGAAGTCTGACGCCGGCGGGTGGTGCAGTAGCCCCAATGTGCCGAGAATTGCGATCGGAATAGCTGCAACCGCGACCGGCCGGTAAAGCCGCAGCGACCGCGGATCATGGGCCATCCGGAGGAGGATTTTCGCGACCAGATAGCCGATGACAGATCCACAGGTGTTGCTCGCAATGTCCAGGAAAGACGGGACCCGGTCCACGTAACCAAGCTGTAACGCCTCGGCACAAGTCGACAAACAAAGGCCGAGGAGGAAGGCCCGGGTGAGGGACGTACCGCCCAGGGCGATCCCCAGGGGCATATAGAGGATGAGATTGTTAACAAAGTCGGTGCTTTCGAAGATGTCCTGGATGTAAGAAAGCGAAGGATGTCTCAGACCGGTCGGAATCATGGTGGCAGCGACAATCAGGGCGATTGCCGGAGCCAACAGTCGAAGGCGAAGTCGCGGTAGCGTCAATAGATTTCACGGGCGCGGGCAGCCCGTGAACCTAGTGTAGCTTGAAGACTTGGATCACAGCGCCTTGCGATACATCAGAAACCCCGACTCTTCCGCCACCTTGTCGTACAGTTTCATAGCGGTCACGTTGGTCTTATGAGTGTTCCAATACACCCTGTTGCAGCCTGCATCGGCCGCGCATCGATAAACCTGTTCGATCAGCGCGCGCCCCACGCCTCTTCCTCTGGAGGCTTCAACTGTGAACAGGTCCTGCAGATAGCAGACTGGCCCCAGCGAGGTGGTGCTGCGATGAAACAGGTAATGCGTGAGACCAAGCAACTGATCCCCTTGCTCTGCGACCAGGGCGTGCATCGGTTCGTATCCATCGAAGAATCGCGACCACGTCATGCTTGTGATGGCATCTGGCAACGCGGTCTCCCCTTTGCGGCCGTAGAACGCGTTATATCCATCCCACAGCGGTTTCCATCTCGCAAAATCCTTCTTCTGCACTGCCCTTACCTGCAATCGATCGTTCAACCTACTACCTCACTCGAAGAAAGTTAACTCAATCTTAAACGGACACCAATATGAAACCGCCGCAGGAACGAATAGAGAAAGAAACGATGGGTGAAGACACATCGTGTCGTCCGAGGACAAAAACCGCTTGAGGTCCATCTGAAACCTCACGGAAAGTTGAGAAGGGTGCCCTAGGTCTCGCGTTTGAGACCTGGGATCCCCCTAGTAAAGGCACATCGTGTTATCCGTCCCCGTCTCTAAGGGTGACTGTGAAAATCGCGCCTCACTGAGAAGCAGGCATAGAGGAGAGCACCCGCAGACTCCTCCGCAATCGGTCCGAATCCCCATCTTCCAGGAGCGCCTCAACCTCAAGGCTGGTGCGCTCCCAAACCGGCACAGCCTTGGCCAGCAGCACCGTACCCTTCCGGGTCAGGCTCGCCCGTCGGCCACGCTGGTCGGAAGGATCGATGGTCAACTTGATAAGCCCGCGCCGCTGCAGCGGTTTCAGGGCAGCGGTCAAGGTTGTCCGGTCCATGCCGAGCAGCGACGCCACCGGCCCCATTCCCGGAGGCTCGGGACGATTCAGCGACATCATCAGCGAGAATTGGCCGTTGGTCAGTTCGAGTGGCCGCAGTGCCTCGTCGAACCGCCGAGCGAGGGCCCGTGCAGCCCGCTGCACGTGGAGGCAGAGGCAACAGTCGCGAACCCGCAGCGTCGTCTCAAAAGGAACAACCGCCGCTCTTGACATGGCTTTAATATGTTGATATCAACAGACACTGTCAAGCCTTTCCGGCGGTATCATTCGGCTGAGGACCAGATGCGACCATCCGTCTGGCCGGAGAGCGGACGCGGGCCCAGTGCAATTAAAGAGAAGGCAAAGCCATCTGCCCCAAGGAAACCCCATGTCATTCCTTCACGATTTGAAAATTGCATTACGCTCCTTGTCGCGGGCTCGTGCGCTATGGATCACCGTCGCCTTTACCTTAGCCCTCGGTATCGGCGCCAACGCCGCCATCTTCAGCGTGGTCCGCGCCGTGCTCCTGCGGCCGCTCGCCAATCGCGATGAAGGCCGGCTGCTTTACATACGCCAAAGCGCCCCAGGCATCGGTGAGGACGACGCCGCGTTCTCCATTCCGGAAATCCAGGACATCGGCCATGGGCTGAAAACCATCAAGGAGCTAGGCACATTTTCAGAGATGCCCTTCACCGTCGTCGGTCTCGGCACGCCGCGCGAAATCAATGGCGGTGTCGTCGATGGCAACTACTTCGACGTGATGGGACTTCACCCCGTCATGGGACGCTTGCTGGGCCCCTCTGACGATGGTCCCAATGCAGCGGGCGCCGTAGTGCTGACCAATCGATTCTGGAGTACCTCCCTCCACTCCGACCCCACCTTGATTGGAAAGTCCCTGCGCCTCGACACCGGCGAAGGAGGGCGTACCGCGGTCATCGTTGGTGTCCTGGAACCGTCGGTACCCTATCCGGTAGAGACCGAGATCATCTCCAACATCGTCACCAGCCCCCATCACTTATCCGCCACCATGGTGACCGGCCGCTCCCACCGCATGACGGAAGTGTTTGCCCGGCTCGCTCCCGGCGCAAGTCTCGACGCCGCACGCAACGAACTCCGCACCGTTCACGCCGCCATGCTGGCCGCACATCCCGAGGAGTACAAACCCAACGATCACTACCAGATCTCCGTAACCCGGATGCACGACCAGCTTAATTCTCGTGCCAACACCATTCTCTGGGTGCTCTTCGCCGCCTCCACTCTATTGTTCGTGATTGCCTGCTCGAACGTTGCCAATCTTGTACTGGCTCGAACCGCGCGTCGCGAGTCTGAACTGGCCGTGCGTTCCGCGTTGGGAGCCACCACCACCGCGCTTCGCCGCTCGCTGTTGGCGGAAAGCATCGTGCTCTCTGGCACGGGAGCATTGGCAGGGCTGCTCATCGCCGCGCCCATGGTCGCTGTCCTTGGCCGTTATGCCGCGCGCTTCTCTGCGCGCGCCGATGGCCTGACCCTTGATCTCACACTGGTATGGATTGGCATCGCCCTCGCATTGATTGCCGCAGTCTTCCTCGCCTTTGTTCCCCGCCTGCCCTCTGCCGATTCATCGCAAGGCCTTGGGCTCAGCAGCAGCGGAACCCGCGTGACCACAGGCAGCAGCCGGCGCCTCAGCCTTTTCGCCGTTACCCAAATCACCGCCTCGTTTCTGCTGCTTGCCGGAGCCGGCGCCCTGATCAAGACTCTGCTCGTGCTGGAGCGAACCCAGCCGCCATTCGACACCGCCCGTGTCTTGGCGGTGAACTTGCCCGTGATGTCCTACGGCCGAACCCCCGAGCAGGTGCGTCAGTTCTATCGCGACGTGGAGCGCCGAGTCAGCTCCATACCCGGAGTCGAGCACGTGTCTTCCGGCTTCGGCGTTCCCTGGCGCGATGCCAGGGCATTGAACATCAATTTCATGTTTGCCATGGATGGTGCAGCCCGAGAGAACGGTCAAAGTGATTTGCGCGCACGCTTCCGTTCCATATCTCCCGGATTCTTCGAAACCCTCGGCATGCCCCTTAGCCAGGGCCGCGATTTTAGAGACACTGACCGCGATGGCTCCGAACGTGTCGTCATCATCAGCCAGAGTGTGGCCCAGAAACTCTTTCCCGGCCAACAGGCGCTCAATCGCAATCTGCGCTGGACCGACCCGGTGATGAAGTTCGTCGGTATCAGCGAGAAGCCCCGGCGCATCATCGCCGTCGTGCCTGACGTCGATGACGAAAACATCATTCCTCAACCAGCCATGACCATCTATCAGCCTTCTGACCAGGAAGGATGGGGAGGCCGGCTGTTTGTGCGTGCCGCGGGTGATCCCTACGCACTGGTACCTATCATCACCCGCACCATTCACGAGATGGCGTCAGACCAGCCCGTAGAGCGAGCCAGCACCCTCGAAGACATCCGTGCGGAAGTGTTAACCCCCAACCGTTTGAACGTGATTGTGTTCGGCGGATTCGCCGGCGTGGCCCTCTTGATTTCCGTGGTGGGCGTAGCCGGTGTGCTCGCCTTTTCCGTAAGCGGCCGCGCCCGCGAGTTCGGCATCCGCATGGCGTTGGGCGCTAATCCGCGCACCATTCTCACCAATGTTCTTCGCGAAGGCCTCGTGATGGCCTCGATCGGAGTAGCCATAGGTCTGGGCCTTGGTTTTGTCTTCGCACGCGTGGTCGCAAGGTACGTCGCGGATGCGCAACTCCCGGGCGCCCTCTCTTTGATCGTGTCCGCCGCAGTCATTCTCGCCGCGGCCGTCATCGCCTCGGCCGTTCCAGCAGCGCGCGCCGCCACCGTAAACCCGGTAGAAGTCCTGCGTTCGGAGTAATCCATTTCGTGCGGCCCTAACAGAGTCCGAGGGAACTGGGGCGAAGCCCCCACGATTGCTTTTGCCAAACTTCCTATATGGTGATGATTGATCTTTATCATCCCAACTGAATGGGCCGACCCACCATGTCCGGAAAACGATACCTTACCCGAGCCCTGTTCCTGGCCGTCTGTCTCCTGATCGTCAATCTAGGTGTTTTAACCAGCGCCGCCGCCGACGATCCAGAAGTGGGCTCACTGAACAAGCAGGAGCGCCTCGACTGGTTCCGCGATCAAGGCTTTGGCCTCTTCATCCACTGGAGCGTCGACAGTCAACTAGGCGTGGTCATCAGCCACTCCCTGGTCGGTGCATCCCCTGAATACACCGACCGTTTCTTCGGGGAACTCCCCAAAACCTTTGACCCGTACAACTTTCATCCAATGGATTGGGCTCGACTGGCGCATCTGGCCGGCATTCGCTACGTCATGTTCACCACCAAGCATCATTCCGGCTTCGCCATGTTCGACACGGCGACCACCCCCTTCGGCATCATGAACACGCCCTTTCATCGCGACATCACGAAGGAGGTCTTCGACGCCTTTCGATCCCAGGGCATCGCCGCGGGCGTTTACTATTCGCCCGATGATTTCTGGTGGCTCCATCAGAACGGAAAAACCATCGAGCGCGCGGTCCCCGGCGTTCAGCCGCGCAACAACCCTGGCCTGATGGAATACGACCAGACCCAGCTCCGCGAACTGCTGACGCATTACGGAAAAATAGACGCGCTCTTTCTCGACGGAGAAGCCGTCGGTCTCCGCGATCTCGCGTGGAAGCTCGACCCTGACATCATCGTCACGCGCGGAGCCATCAAAACCCCAGAGCTCACCGTCCCCGGAATGCCCCTGCCCGGAGCATGGGAAACCAACATGACCATGGGCACTTCGTGGCAATACCAGCCGCAGAACGAGCACTACAAATCAGGAGGAGAGCTGATCCGCCTGCTGATCCAGACCCGCGCCAAGGGCGGCAACTTCCTCCTCAACGTAGGTCCCAAGCCAAACGGCGAACTGCCGATCGAAGAAGAAGAGCGCCTACGCGAAATAGCTCTGTGGATGTTCGTGAACTCCGACGCCATCTATTCCATCAGGCCCTGGGTCATCACCAATGAAGGCGACATCTGGTTCACGAAGAAGAAAGACGGGCAAGCCCTCTACGCCATGATCGAATCCGACAAACCATGGCCGCGCGCCACCTGGAAGGAATTCACCCTGCACTCGGTCCGAGCGACAGCGAAGACCGAAGTCAGCGTACTCGGCCAAAATGACCAGGTCGTTGAGTACCATCCTGAGATCAAGCCCCTCTCCACCTGGCACCAGGAAAAAGACGGCCTGCACGTGCGCGTGATGCAGACCCAGCGCCTGCAGGACAATTTCCACTGGCCAAACCCAGCGGTGATAAAAATCACCAACGCCGAGCCCGCCTTCACTCCGCCGCACGTACAAACCACCGGCTCAATCGCCGAACCATCCGGCCAGCAGGAAACGCTGCAAGGCGAGGTGCTCGACATGGGTGACAGCGCAACCCTTCAGGTCAGCTTTGAATACCGTCCGATTCTCGGCGAAGACGTAAATTCGCGTACCACGCTCTGGACCGCGACGCCGACACAAAGCATATCGAAGCCCGGCCCATTCACCGCCCACATCGACGGCCTCTCCCCGAAAGGCACCTACGAGTTTCGCGCCGTCATCCACCATCCGCTGCTCGCGCTCTACGGTGCGGAGATCTCCATGAAGCGCTAATTTGCCACAGTCTCGGAGTGGCGCGACTTTTCCCGGGTCACCGCTCTGATGCTTTGTATCAGGGCACGACTTTAGTCGGGCCGTAAAATGATTGAGAATACGTCGGGCTTTAGCCCCTGCGATGGCGCATCCTGCACGAAATGCTCGTCCGGGTCGCAAGGGCTAAAATGTTGAGGGAAAAAGCGTCTCTCAACGAAGGGCACGGCTTCAGCCGTGCCGTAAATAAATGCGCGCTTGACGGCCGCTGAGGTACGCTTTTCGAGACTCACAGGGCGAAGTCACCCGCGAGCAAATCACCGCACCTCAGCATCGAAGACACCTGTCTCGACCGTGGCCCCATGCTTCATTTGAATGAAAATGCGATAACGCCCGGCCGACGGAAAACCGTAAGGAAAGTCAACGGTAGGTGGAATCTGCTCTGCAGGGCCGCCCATCGAATCAGTATCGGCCATCCCCCCCGAGCCGCCATTAGCCAGCATCATGGCCTGCATGGCCGCAGAACCCTCAGGATGAGTGTGGGCAAACACCGTCCCATCAGTCTTAACAAAAGCGGCATGTCCCGCCATCCCCAGGTACGGGTGCACATCTCCCGCCGGCTGGCCTGCGGCATCGACCAGGCGGAAGCGAAACGCATACGCCGTATTCGCACGCAGATCCTGGGGCCGATCCCAAATCATGCTGTAACCGTCCGGCAGCTTGTACGCCGCACCAAGTTCGCCCTGAGACAACGCAGGCGGCGCGGCAGACGCATCTTCCGCCGCCAGGGGCGCGGGCGGCAAATCCGCCGGAACAACCAGTTCAGCGGTAAGCGTTTCGGGGAAACCGCTAGCATGGACAATATCCCCGTAAAGCCGATACGTGCCCGGAGGCATAGCGGGCAGCGTCATCCGCAAATGGCCAGTCGAAACCACTGCAGGATGCAGGTGGAAGGCAGCATCCATGCCCGGCTCTCGAATGGCGTAGAGGTGCATAACGTGCCCGTGATCGGGCAGCAGGTCGTTATTGGAGCGCGCCCTCGACGTGTGCATCGCATCCGTATCGTGGCGGCCAATGAATAGATCGAGAGTGTTGCCGGAGAGCTTTGGCGTAAGGCTCAACGGATGGTAAATATCCGAGGCGTACGATGTGGCTTCCAGATCCCACCATTTGTAACCGCCATAGACCAGCACCCCAGTGATGGCGAGCGTAACCAGGCCGGCGACCCATGCCCGTCGCCGCGCGCTTGGTTCGGGATCTAAACCGGGATTCAGGCGCGACTGTCCCACCGCAGCAGCAACAATGCCCGCGATGCCGGCAACCAGCAGTATCCCCAGGAGCGCGAGTGCGATGCCCAGTGGACGCTCCATGGGCAGGATAGAAAGAGGCATGGCCGAGACCGGCACGCTGGTACTCGCCTTGCCTGCGGAGCCGTCGATATCGAAGTGGACCTGCCACGAGCCGGAAGCCATCAGCCACAGTGACCCGGTGAAGAAAGCCGGATCAGAGGCAGAAGGCTGCATCGCATCAGAGGTGGGTGGGTGCTTCGAGGCTTCGCCCGTCAGAGGCGTAGGTGTGATGCCTATAGACCGAACCGTCGCTCCGGAACTTCGGACTTCAATCGTAGCCAC
>Ga0182024_10024163_pt1 | contig 10822 bp, 11 predicted proteins | sample P32metaG_FD_120480 | JGI IMG/M metagenome (GOLD analysis project Ga0182024, IMG submission 120480) | Permafrost microbial communities from Stordalen Mire, Sweden - P3-2 metaG (Illumina Assembly) | ecosystem: Environmental > Terrestrial > Soil > Wetlands > Permafrost | place: Sweden: Stordalen...
CCGGCGGCGGTGGACGCGACCGCGGCGGACGCGGTGGCGATCGCGGCGGAGACCGTGGTGGCCGCGGCGGTGGCGGTGGTGGTCGAGGCCGCTACTAATCCTCTAAATTTCAAACGTCACGGACGATGGCTCTCGCAATGGCGGGCAGAACTTTGCCGCGCGCATTCGAACGCCTGCGCGAATCTTAGCCCGCGGATCTTGGAAAAGATTCTCACGCATCGAAGATCCTCACATTGATGCCGCTAACCCACCCATGTAAACTAAACTTACCGCGGGCGCCCGTAGCTCAGATGGATAGAGCGATTGCCTCCGGAGCAATAGGTCGGGAGTTCGAATCTCTCCGGGCGCACCATTTTTCTCCTTTTCTCTCAGTCACTTCTGTCCTTTCAGACCTCGACGGTTTTTTGAGGATTTTGGGCCTGTGCCCAGAATTGTGCCTACCCAGGTTGGCCATGGCGCTGAGAACAGCATCCTCAGACGGGTGGACGTAGCGGTTTGAAATTGAGATTGAGCTGTGGCCTGCGATCCGCGCCAGCGTCCAAGCGTCACAACCAGACTGCCCCAGTCGCGTCAGGAAAGTATGCCGAAGCGAGGACAGTACAAATGGCGTAAGAGGCCGAAGGTTCTTCTTCGTATCTTTGTTTGCCGTCCGAAACGCCTTTCGTGCTGCTTTTTGAGGCTCACAAAGCCCGTAGGCAGACGAATTATTACGCGGGATGCGACATCGGAAAAACTCCACGAAATTATGTGCGAGAACCCTTCTGGTGTCCTATTGATTCGGGACGAGCTCCCGGGTTGGTTGGGCACTCTGGACAAGCCGGGACGTGAGGGCGAGCGCGGATTCTTCTTGTCAGCTTGGAACGGCGATACGGGCTATACGATAGACCGTATCGGACGCGGCAGCGTCCATGTAGACGCTTGCTGCCTGTCCATGCTCGGGGGAATACAGCCCGCGCGACTGCGAAGCTACTTGGCCGATGCCTTGCATGACGGACCCCTGAATGATGGCTTACTCCAGCGCTTTCAGGTGCTCGTCTATCCCGACATCCCGAAGGACTGGCACTATGTGGATCGTCCGCCAACCAGGAAGCAGTCTCGAACGCGCTGCGCAGGTATCACAGATTGGCTCACTTGGACGCGGCACAACCGCTCAGGTTCCGCTTTGACGGCGACGCGCAAGAACTATTCGTTGCCTGGCTGGCCTGTTCTCGAACCCACACGAACCACGGACCGATGGCTGCGTGAAATTGCTTGTTTGTAGGTCCTGTGCGTAACAGTTCACCGTTATCCTCATATCCTCCGTGAACTGCCCAAGCGACTCGGGGGCAAGCCGAGTCGCTCAGCGTAGCTTTGTAATCGGTTTTCTTCGGTTGCGGATCACGACGACTGACCCGCTACCTTCTTTTCGTCTCTATTGCAATTTGCAGAGGCTGATCAGGTCGTTCGCAATTTGCTCTGCGCCCACGAGCGTATTCGCCATCGAATGCTGGCCATCCGCGACACAGGCTTGCGCTTTCGTACTGGTGATGTTGTTGAACCAATCCTGACCGATGGGGATGGCAGAGCTGTCATCTGCGCCGCCAAATACCAGGTTCACGTAGGTGCTGGGAAATTTGTAGGCGGCGCCCGGTGCTTCTACGCTGTCACCCAGGAAGAAGTTGAGTCCTCCGGGCGGCAGAGTGCCATCCACCGCATCGGTGCACAATCCAGGGGTAACGTTGGGATTGTAGGCCGGATCCCAGAACGGCGCATCCGCCGTTCCAAAACAAGTACCCAGCGTAGAACTCGTTCCGCACTGCACGGCCAGCTTGCCCTCGGTGCATCCACAGCCCCAATCGAGCCGGCCTGTCGGCGGTCCGCTGGTGACTTCGGCCATCGAGAGAATGTTGCTGGAACCGTACTGTGATAAAGCGTAAGCCAGCGCTCCCGCGCCGCCGCTGTTGCCGGTAGCGCAGTAGGGAAGGCTCGTGTTGTTCTGAATATTCGTGTAAATCCACTCCGTAAGAGTGGCGTAGCGGCAGGCATTTGCCAGCACGCCGCCAGGACCTTCCGCCCAACCGTTGGGCTGATCGCTGTTAAAGGGAGTCCCCCACGAAATTTGCACGGTCGTGAAGCCGGCGGCCAGGACATTGCCCACCGCTGTGCTGCCATAGGTGAAGATGCTGTCATACAAGCTGTTGCCGTCGCCGCCGGTGGTATAGGTGGCGGTTCCCAGGGTTGTTCCGGTGGGCGTATTTGTCTTCACGTAGGCGAAAACGTTGGGAACGCCGGGGCACGACACCGTCATTTGCTGGCAGACGCCATTCTTAATCGATCCCTGGCAAGCAATGCTGGAGACATCGCTGATGGTGCCTAGCTGGCGGGTCGATCCGGTTGCGCAGGTGGCGGCGATCGTTGTGTTCGAGGTGATGGTTCCGTTGGAGTAGGTTGGAATGCAAGACTGTTCTGACGGCTGGCTGGTGACGTATACCGTGTAGGTCGCGCCGCTGGCGTACGTATTTGAGAACGTTTGGGTTTTGTTGCTGGTGAAGGTTAACGTAGCACCTTGATCGTCCTGCATTACCACCGTTCCGGAAAGTCCGGTGACCGCGACGCTGATCTTGTAATTAACCCCGCTGGTGGTGCATGTGGCCGTCACGGTGATGTTCGAGGTGATGGTTCCAGTGGCGTTGCTGCTCAGCGTGCAGGTCTGGCCGGCAGGCTGAGTCTTGACGCTCACGGTATAGCTCGAGCCGCTGGCGTACGAAGTGGCAAACGTCTGGGTGTTGTTCGTGGTGAAGGTTAAGTTGTCTCCCTTATCGTCCTGCATGACCAGGGTCCCTGTGAGTCCGGTGACCGCGACGCTGATCTTGTAATTAACCTCGCTGGTGGTGCATGTGGCCGTCACCGTGATGTTCGAGGTGATGGTTCCAGTGGCGTTGCTGCTCAGCGTGCAGGTCTGGCCGGTAGGCTGAGTCTTGACGCTCACGGTATAGCTTGAGCCGCTGGCGTACGAAGTGGCGAACGTCTGGGTGTTGTTCGTGGTGAAGGTTAAGTTGTCTCCCTTGTCGTCTTGCATGACCAGGTTTCCTGCGAGTCCGGTGACCGCCACGCTGATCTTGTAATCAACCCCGTTGGTGGTGCATGTGGCCGTCACCGTGATGTTCGAGGTGATGGTTCCGCTGGCGTTGCTGCTCAGCGTGCAGGTCTGGCCGGTGGGCTGTGAAGTAATGCTGATGGTATAGCTCGAACCGCTGTTATACGACGTGGAGAAGGTCTGAGTCTTGTTCGTGGTAAACGTCAGCGTGGCGCCCTTGTCGTCCTCCACCTTCAAGGTTCCCGAAAGGCCGGTGACTGCCACGCTGATCTTGTAGGTATTGGCTGTGCAGGTAGCCGTTACCGTAATGTTCGAGGTGATGGTTCCGCTGGCGTTGCTGCTCAGCGTGCAGGTCTGGCCAGAAGGCTGAGTCTTGACAGTCACGGTATAGGACGAGCCGCTGGCGTACGACTTCGCGAAGGTTTGAGTATCGTTCGTAGTAAAAGTCAGGCTGTCGCTGTTGCTGTCTTGCACAACCAGCGTTCCTGTAAGACCTGTAACCGCCACGCTGATCGTGTAGTCCACGCCACTCGTAGCGCAGGTGACCGCAACCGTAGTGTTGGCGGTGATGGTTCCGCTGGCGTTGCTGCCTAGCGTGCAGGTCTGGCCCGTGGGTTGCTTAAAAATGGTCACTGAATAGGTCGCGCCGCTGGCGTATGTGCTGGAGAAATTGAGGGTTTCATTGGACGTGAACACCAGTTCGTTGCCAACGTTGTCCTCCAGATCAAGGGTTGCACCTGAAGCAAGTCCCGTGACTGCGGCGCCAAGCGTGTAACCGGTGACGCAGGTGACCGCAACCGTGGTGTCGGCGGTGATGATACCGCTCGCGTTGCTTCCCAGCGTGCAGGTCTGGCCCGTGGGTTGCTTAAAAATAGTTACTGAATAGGTCGCACCGCTGGCGTATGTGCTGGAGAAGGTGAGGGTTTCATTGGAGGTGACCTTCAGTTCGTTGCCAACATTGTCCTCCAATTCCAAGGTCGCACCTGACGCAAGTCCGGTGACTGCGGCGCTAAGGGTGTAATTGGTGGTTGCGGTGCAAGTGACTGCACACGTGAAAAACAGAGCGCCCAACACCGTAAGCAGCAGATACGTCTTCATACGAGCCTCCAAGCGAATCTCATGAATTCTCTGTGCCGTTATTCGCGAAATGTCTCTAGCGGAATGCTAAACAGCGTTGTGTGACACGTGGAGATACGAGGGGAGGGAACCGCGAGTGTAGAACGGCACTCCGGGCACGTCAAGGTTTACGCGGCAAAACTCTCACCTTTTTCACAATTCTTCGAAAGCGAACTGCGCAAGAATTTGCAACATTGTTTTTTTCAGAGGGCAAGGCCTGTGGAGCACACATCGCGATATTTATTCTCCGGCACAAGCGATTGGACGGCAGCCCTTGTCTACTTCTACGAAAGCCAAGTTGAGCAATGTGATTAGCGTTCTCTTTAACCACGCCGTTCCTCGCGAGTCGCTGGAGCAAGGCAGCGTCGAAGTCTTTGCGGGCGATGATCTTTTCTGACTTCGACCAGATCGGTTCGTTCTGGTAGGGATAGCGGTCTTGAATCGCAGACGGGTTAGTCATGTTCCGATCCTCCGTGGCGGCATTCTACCTCTAGGCCAGGTGCCTTTACTACAGAGTCGGTAGCTTTCACGGGAGCGGATTCATAATCGTTTTCCTGCGGCCGCACATTCGTTCTGAGGTCGAAAAGATCGTTCACCGGATGTCCGAGATTCTGTTTGCAACCGAGGTAGCGTTCCGTCGTCTGGACGGATGCATGTCCCAGCAAGAATTGAATTCTACTCCAGCTCGCCACCGCTGGTGTGGCATAGCTTCGCACAGGTTCGCTGCAAGTCGTGAGGTGCAATGTGCTCCAAACCCGCTCTCTCGCAGCAACTCTTGACTACGTACCACACAACATTCTGCGAGATCCCTTTCCCCCACACCTTCCCGCCCTGGCGACGGCTCGAAAGATCCGCCCCTCCGTGACCCCGGCTGCTCGTGTCCAGTGATCGAGCGCCGCCTTTGCCCATCCTGGGATGGGCACGGTGCGATGTGGCCGCCCTTGCCGATCAAATCCACCGCTGCCCAGTGCCCTTGGCGCATCTGGATCTCACCCAACTCCAAACCAGCCAGCTCCAAACCAGCCAGCTCCGATCTGCGAAAGCCACAACCGAACAACATGGCCAGCATCGCGTAATCTCGCTTGGCTCGCATGTTCCCGCCATAAGCGTGTTTGAGCACTTCGGAACTTTGCTCAGCGCTCAGCCAATTCCCGGATCGAAACCCGAGTTGCTTGACCCCTTTCACTCGGCTGATCCCGGCCGCCAGTTTCGGACTGAGCAAGCCTGAGTCGGCAGCTTCATGCGCGAGCCTTCGAACCGCAGCGAGCTGTTGGTTGATGGTGTTGGCGGCCAGACCGCGTGATTCCAGGTGCATGCGGTAGCGAACCACCACGATGCGATTGAAGGCCAAGCGAGGCTCGGAGCAGTACCAGGCGACGAACTGCTCGATGGCGTATTCGTACAGACGGCGAGAAGCTGGCGAGCCGAGACTGTTGAGTGCGGCCAATTTGCAATGATCTAGATCCGGCAACCGAAGCGCTCGTCGACGGTAGTTTGGCTTAATTCTTTGCTTGCCCATAGCGACGGCCTCCCATGCCGCGGCATTTGGGACGACGGAGGCCGGCTGGGCGTTGCAAAAGGCGGCTTCCTGGGGGCGAGGGGTTCTGATCGCTATGGCTTGATTGCCTCAGCCATGCGCTATACTCGGGCCGCCAGTATTTCGGCACGAAGAGGAGTCATACGTGGAAATACGTCAGCACATTACTGTGATCTTGTGCTTGGGGCTAGGCCTGGCGTCGTCGGGGCTCACTGTGGCGCAGTCTTCCCCAGGTTCGGGAGCCGAGATACGTCATGCAGAAAGTGCGGTGCCGGGACTGCATGACTTCGATTTTTTATTCGGACGCTGGCAAGTCCATCATCGAAAGCTGAAGCATCGCCTCGTCAACAGTCACGAGTGGATCGAATTCGAAGGGACATTATTCTGCCAGCCACTGATGGGTGGCTACGCTAATGTCGACGACACCGTGTTCGAAGTTCCGGGCGCCACTTACCGCGGCGTAGCTACCCGATCGTTTGACGCCAAGACGGGGCAGTGGTCGATCTGGTGGCTGGACAGCAGGACGCCACTTGGGCCGATGGATCCGCCGGTGAGGGGCAGCTTCCACGATGGCGTAGGAACGTTTTATGCGAACGACGATACCGAAGACGGGAAACCAGTCCGCACGCGGCTCCTATGGTCCGGGATCACACCCACCTCAGGTCACTGGGAGCAGGCAGAATCACCCGATGGTGGTAAAACATGGGAAACGGACTGGATAATGGACCTCAAACGAGTGCAATAGTTCGTTGAACGGATATTGCCATCGAGACCCGGCGCATCGTTAGCCGCAGCACAATTGACAATGTCGTTGACGGCATCGTCAAGATGCTCGAATACGCGAAAGGTTTTCCGCCCAGAACACCTGATGTTGGCGGGTCAACTGTTGCTAAATCGCGACATCACATGATGAAAGTTGTGAGGGCAATTGCCTTCATGTCATCAACGGTCACACCCTGCGCTGTCGGCTAGGTTACACTCGCTTTCATGCCCTCTTTCCGGCGGATCGTTCGCACCAACTCATGGCTGGTTGTGCTGTTGCTTCTGCCCGGGTGCAACTCGCTGAACCCCCTCTGCGGGAGCGCTCGTCCCGCTCCGATCCTCAACTCGATCTCTCCAGCAACCATGGTCTTCTCACAGCTGCCGCCCAGTTTCATCATGACGGCGACCGGCAGCCATTTTGTTGCCTCCTCCGTCGTGGTCTTCAATGGCGCCATCGTTGCCACCACCGTCATTAACAGTTCCCAGCTTACGGTCACAATTACGTCCTCCATGATTCCTGCCGCAGGGAGCTTCACCGTCCTTGTCCAGACGCCCGCCGGCACTACCGGAGACCTCGACTGCTCCAGCGGCGGCACCAGTAGCGGGCAAGTCCTGACCGTCGACTGATGGCCTGCAAACACCATCACACCCAAGTCGCGCCCTTCGCACTACGGGGCCGCATCTATTCAGAAAGTTAGGACGAAGACGTCCTATGATTGATGAGTCCGTAGCACTTCGGCCGTGGATTCCACTCGCCGCTCGCTTGACTCATGTAGACGATGAGGATAAGGTTGCGCTGCGATAGGGCTACGGTTGCCTTGCCGATAATTCCATCTCATCGCTGGTCTCAACAAGGAGAAGGTTCATGAAGCGTAGTTTCTCGATTTTCGCGGTAGCCGTAGTGTGTTTGGCCTTGGCCGGTTCAATGTTCGGCGACAGCACGGCCTTTGTTGGTACATGGAAGTTAAACCTGGATAAGTCGAAGTATGCGGCGGGGCAGGCTCCAAAAAGCCTGACGCGGACGGTGTCGGCGGATGGCGACAATGTGACCTACAAGTTCGATGGCGTAGGTCCCGACGGCACAGCCTTCAGCTTCAGTTTTACCACCAAGCTCGACGGCACGGATGCCGAAGTGAAAGGAGCCGGAGCGCCTTATGGCGCGGACCACATTGCCATCAAACAAGTAAACTCGCACATGACTTCAGCCACATTGAAAAAGGGAGGCAAGATTGTAGGCACCTCCTCCTCAACGGTTTCTCACGATGGAAAAATGGTGACGCTGAATTCAAAAGGCACGGACGCGAACGGAACGCCGATGAAATCGACGTCGATTTACGACAAACAGTAGTTTGGCAGGAAGGGTGGCGGGCTGGCCCATTCAAGCCGTTTTTTGGCTTGAATGGGCAGTTCGCGATGCTGAAGCTCCGCCCTGTAGACGAACCAAGCGCCGTTGATGATATTCATGAGCCGATAGAAGTTGTGGAGTCTGGGTGCCACGACGAACGGTCAAAACGTGCTAACGCCTGTTAACAACATCCATCCGTCGTATACTTTTTTTCGAACAAGAATGCGATTGATTTGGAAAAAATTCGACTCAAAGTTTGATCCTGTGGTGACCGTGGTCGGCATAGGATTAGCGCTTGGCGGACTGTACGGAATAGCGCTCTTACGTCATGCCTTCCAGCATCCTATTGTTCTGATCCTGGCGGCGATTCCTGCACTGGCAGGAGTAATGGGCATACTTGTCGTCGTTCGTGAGTTCCAGCTTTTCCGAGATCGCGATAAGGGCTGGTGAACCCCTATTGCACGTACACCGAAGTCATTGGGCGCTAACGCCTGTGGGTGTTGAAAAAGTCCGTGATCGGAATGTACTCTTGGCTGCGATATCGCTGCCTTCGAGTTTTTCCTCTCACCTCAGCTAAGTGGCAGCTTCCATAGTAGGTGTTGTTGTCGGTTGGCTGAGGAATCGCACTAGCCGCTTGATGTTCTGGGCCACGGCTGCCAGGAAGAACTGCTACCGCACGAACTTCAGTCTGCGCAGGCGCAAGCGACGCAATCCGATCTGATTCTTGAGTTCCGCGAACAGGGCTTCTACCTTCTTTCTTTCCCGCTGTGCCTTCGCGAACTCTGGTGTGTTGACCAACTCGCGGGCGCGTTGGCGGGCCGTCTCATCCATGTGAATGGCGAGATACTTATATCGCCCACTGGTGCATTGCGCTTTTTGCGAACATGCCCCACACCGTTTGCCGCTGCCGATATAGGCGTGAGCGCGGTTGCGAACATTCAGGCCGACATAGTGGAGCTGTTCCCCCGCCGGACAGCGATAGCTATTGCTTTCGGGTTGATACGTGAACCGCTCGGGACCATAGTAGGGGCTGTTCTTTCTGTGGATACTGTCGCGGGTTCGCATATAGGGCGTGATGCTCCGATCCGCCAACCACCGTAAGAACTCCCCGTTCCCGTAGGTGGTGTCGGCCGCTACCGATGCTGGCTCTCGTCCTTGCCATTGCGTGAAGCGAGTGAGCATGTCTTGTGCGGCCACGGTCTCCTGGCTCATCCGCGCTGCGGTCGCTTGCACTCCCACGATTACACAACTGTGGTTGTCGACCAGATAGTTGTCGTAGTACCCCAGCCGGGCCGGAGTGCCGCCCTTGGTCGCATACGTGGAATCTGGATCCGTGGTCGACACTTGGTCTTGCTGATGCATCGGCTCTTCAGTGGGATTCTGCTGCTCCAGTTCGACCAAGTACTGGCGCACGGTTTGGTTCACCTGCGCCGCTTCCGCTAACTGCTCGCGCGGAATGCGGCTTTCCTTCGCTGCACTGGCTTCCACGAAACTGCCATCCACGGACAGGTGCTTGCCCTGTACTAATCCCACTTCCACACACTGCCGTACGATCTGCTCAAACAGCTCTTCGAACAACTTCGATTCCTGAAACCGGCCATGCCGGTTTTTCGAGAACGTGGAGTGATGCGGGATCTCCTGATCGAAACCCAAACCCGTGAACCAGCGCCACGCCAGATGCATGCGCAGTTCCTCCACCAGCTTACGCTCGCTCGTGATGCCGTACAGATAGCCAATCAGAAGAATGCGCAGCAGCAACTCAGGATCAATCGAGGGCCGACCGGTCTCGCTGTAGCTGTCCTTCAGACTTTCACGCACGAAGGCAAAGTTGATGTGCTTGTCGATGAGCCGCAGCAGGTGGGTCTCAGGAACCTGATCTTCTAAGCGGAAGTAATAGAACAGTGCTTCGGCGCGATCGTGTTGCCCCATCATGATCAGCAGGCCTCCGACGATAGAAATCCAGCAAAGCATGGGACGGATTCCTCCTTCTAACATGCTTCCGCTAAATCTCACCCGCCAATCTCAGTGACTTTTTCAACACCCACGCCTGTTAGCAACAAACTGCCGCACTCAGTAGATGAGGGTTCACGGCCGAAGCTGATAGTTGACCTGTACCTGCGTATCGACGATGACAGGTTGTCCCATTAGCAGATAAGGCGTGTACTTCCACTGACGCACAGCTGCCACGGCATAGCCCGCCAATTCGATTGGGCCATCAACCAGCTCAAGATCCGTAATGTCACCGGCCTTGCTGATCTCGGCTCGCAGCACAACCGTACCCTGAATGTATGCGGCTCGGGCGTCTTGCGGGTAAATGGGATTCACCTTCCTAATCAAGAGGCCCGTCGTAACCCCACTTGCCGCCTTCACTCTCTCTGGCTGTGCTATAGGCGGCTTTGAGGGCATCCCTTCCGCCTCCACATTTTTCTGTCCGGCCGATTGGGCGGATTCTGCCGCACTTCGCTGAGGCAGAACTGTAATCGAGTTGAGAGTAGCCACAATCTTGTCCAATCCTTTCTCGTTAGGCGCACCCGCATTCCAGACCAACAAATGGCCGTTGGCGTTGGTGCAGATAACGCACTGATGACGGCCTCCCCCGCGCCAATTAACACGGAAGTATTCACGGCCCGCTGCCGAGAACTCTTCAACACCGCCCTCGGGCTTGTCTTTCTTGTCCTGAAAGTTGGCAATCATGGCTTCGAGGTTCTTCTTGCAATCGGTGGCTGGCTGCCGGTATGCGCGGAGCGAAAAGAAAGGACTGGTCGCCGAGAGATCCGATTTTGGCATAAACACCGCAGCCAACAGAATGTCGAAATTTGGCACGGGGTTGGAGGACTCAACTCCCCTCCGAAACAGCTCCGTGGCTCCACCTTGCGTCTCCTGTCCATCGCCCTCCCCGTCTGCTTCGCAGACAGGGTAGGCCGATCTATCGGTTAGGGTGGGGCCAAATGTAATGATCGAAGTGGGGCCACTTCAGAATAGCGAA
>Ga0182024_10024164_pt1 | contig 10822 bp, 10 predicted proteins | sample P32metaG_FD_120480 | JGI IMG/M metagenome (GOLD analysis project Ga0182024, IMG submission 120480) | Permafrost microbial communities from Stordalen Mire, Sweden - P3-2 metaG (Illumina Assembly) | ecosystem: Environmental > Terrestrial > Soil > Wetlands > Permafrost | place: Sweden: Stordalen...
GCGCCCTTTCGGGATGTCACCAGGTGCTGCCGGTGCGAGGAATCCCTTCGCTCCTGCTGGTCCGGCTCAGGATGGTGATCGGTCCGGGCCGCGCAGGTGGGCTCCCCAGGTTGTGGTGGTGGTCTCGCCGGGCCCGAGCCGGATGACGTGCTGGCGAGATTGGAAGGCGTTGGGTGGACAGCTCATCGGTTCGGTTCCCAGTCCGCGCCGGCGCCGGTCCGGGCTGAGGGTGTCGGCGGTGTAGAGCTCGATGACGGGGAGCGTTTCGCCGACCCAGAGTTCGGCGGTGTGGCCGTCTGGGCGTTCGAGCCGGACCCAGGCACGGCCCTCGTCGTCACGCTCGAGGTCGGTGAAGGCGTAGTCGATGCGCAGGTCGCCGAGACGCCGGGGAGTACGGAAGTCGAAGGATGTGCCCCTGACGGACTCGATGCCCGTGGGCAGTTCACGGTTGGGGTCGGTGCGGATACGCGTTGCGGCCTGCAGCTGCAGCGTGCAGTCGTCGACTAGGCCGCCGCCGGGGGACAGGTAGGGGTGCTGGCCGCAGCCGTAGGGGCAGGGCCGGTCGCCGGAGTTGGTGGCGGTGGTGTTCACCGTCAGGCCGGTGCGGTCGAGGCGGTATTCGATCCGGAGGTCGAGGGTGAACGGGTAGCCCTGCAGCGGAAAAAGCGTTGCGGCCATGGTGATCCGATCGCCGGCCTGCTCGACCGGCTGCCAGGGCCGCCAGTGCAGGAAGCCGTGGATGGCGTTGTGCTTGTCCGGTTCGGTCAGGCTGACCTGGTAGTCGGTATGGTCGAAGGTGTAGCGGCCATCGGCGAGGCGGTTGGGCCACGGGATCAGCGGGGCGCCGTGCGCGCCGTCGCACGTCTGCTCTTCGGGGTAGGGCTGAAGGACATCGCGGCCGCCTGCCCGGTATTCGCGGATGCCGCCGCCGACCTCGACGATCGTCGCATGCTGATCACCGGCGCTGATAGTGAATTGCTGCCCGGACGGCGCGGAAGACATGGAGAACCTTTCAGATAGGGGTCGCGCGGGCTGGCTCGGCGGATCAGTCACCACAGTCGTGCTGCCCGGGATCGGATCAGCCGGTGAACGAGCCAGCGGATGAGCAGCGCTGCGCCCGCGCCGGCCAGGGCCGCCCGGCGCCGGCCGCGCCGGAACCCGATGCGGGCGCTCCGCTCGGTGATGGGCTCACCGGCCCGCCACCGGCCGCCCTGGCGCGCCACAAGGGCCCGCTCGATCGGCGCTGGCACCGCGCCGAGCAGCGCACGGTCGCGGGCGTGCTCGGCGATCTCTTGGTCGGATGCTCCTGGCCCCCGGCCGGTCAGCAGCGCGGCACGCAGCCGTGCCACCCGAGCCGATGCATCCTCCCGCCCGCCCTGGCTTGTCTCGCTGCGCTGGTTCACGTGGCTGCTCCGTCTCGCCGTCTGGCGGCATGCGTCTGGAGACCAGCCTGCCACACATAGTTGCTATCGCGCAATAATTGCGGTTATGCTTCACGGAAGTCGTGGGCGCACTGGCCCCTCGGGAGCATGGGCGGAGGACAGGTCGGAGTCCGCGAGATCGGAAGGAGCCCGGAGGAGTGCCTGAGTTTTTCCCGTACTGGGTGGTGATCACCCACTTCCTGAACATCTTCCTCATGCTGCTGCTGTTCCGGTCGGGCATCGAGGTGCTGTCCGCGTTCCCGAAGCTGTACTGGCACGACAGCTGCCCGCCAGGGCGCGAATGGCTTCGGTTGTCGAAGAAGATGTACGGGGCGGACTCCCGCAAGCCCTGGACGTCGCTGGACGAGGAAGAAGCGTGGTCACCGGTCGTCGCTTTGCCGGGCCGGAAGAACCTCGGCCTAGGCCGGCACTGGCATTTCATGACGGTGCAGTTCTGGATCCTGACCGGCTTGGTGTACGTGAGCCTGGTGTTCGCCACCGGCTACTGGCACTACCTGATCCCCACGCACTGGTCGCTGGTCCCGGATGCGATCAAGTCGATCGGCACCTACCTGCGCTTCCAGTTCCCGGCGAAGATCCCCGGCCAGCCGTTCGAGCCGGCGCAGAAGCTGGCCTACTTCGCGGTCATCTTCCTGCTGGCACCCTTGCAGATCGCGACCGGCGCGGCGATGTCACCGTCGCTGCTGGCCCGTTTCCCCCGGTACGGCAAGCTGTTCGGCGGCAAGCAGGGGGCGCGCAGCCTGCACTTCCTCGGGCTGTGCGCGTTCGCCGCGTTCATCGTCGTGCACACGTTCATGGTGATCATCCACGGGGTGCCGAAGGAGTTCGCGGCCATCGTCCTGGGCGACCCGCACGGCAACCGGCGGCTCGCCCTTGGCATCGGCCTGGCCGGACTGTTCGTGATTCTCGTCTTCCATGTCGTGATCAGCTGGTTCTCCCTGCGCTACCGGCGCCGCACCCAGCGCCTGCTCGGGTTCATGGTCGACCCGTTCGAGCGCGTCATCTCCCGGCTGTTCACCTCCCACCAGCACTTCCGCCGCAGCGACATCTCGCCTTATCACCGGGTCAACGGCTACCCACCCGCAGGTCAGGAGTACCAGGCGCTGGCCGCCGGGGATTTCCGCGACTACCGGCTCAGCATCGGCGGGCTCGTCGCCCACCCGATGAACCTGTCGCTGGCCGAGCTGCGCGGTCTCGGGGACCAGCAGCAAATCACCAAGCACAACTGCATCCAGGGCTGGACCGCGATAGCTGAGTGGGCCGGCGTCCCGCTGGCACGGCTGATCGAGGAGGTGCGCCCGCCCCGCTCGGCACGGCATGTGGTCTTCTACGCGATGGACGACAAGGGGCTGACCGAAGGTGAGGGCCGTTACGGCTTTTTCTACGGCACCATCCCGATCCACCTCGCGAAGAACCCGCAGACGATCCTCGCGCTCGACATGAACGGGGCACCGCTGCCGGTCGAGCACGGAGCGCCGGTGCGGGTGCGGATCGAGACCCAGCTCGGTTTCAAGATGGTCAAGTGGATCGCCGGCATCGAATTCGTGGCCGACGTCAAGGACATCGGCATGGGGATGGGCGGCTGGCGCGAGGACCAGCAGTTTTACGCCAACGCCGCCGGAATCTAGGAGACAGACGATGACGGGCAAGCGAAACGACGAGGGCTGCGCCAAGGACTACCCACTGCACGTGTTGCGTGAGTATGCGCTGCTCGCCGACGGCGAACGCGGCGCCCTGGTCGGCCCGCGCGGGGACATCGTGTGGATGTGCTCCCCCCGCTGGGACTCCGACGCCGTGTTCTCCTCGCTGGTCGGCGGCAGCGGCATGTACGCGATCACCCCCACGGACGCCCGCTTCGTGTGGGGCGGCTACTACGAGGGCGGTTCGCTGATCTGGCGATCCCGCTGGATCACCGGGACCGGCATCATCGAATGCCGCGAAGCGCTCGCCTTCCCCGGCGACCCGGACTGCACGGTGCTGCTGCGCCGCATCATCGCCGTCCAGGGAGAGGCCCGCGTGCGGGTGTGCCTGGACGCCCGGGCCGGCTACGGCCAGCACCGGCTATCGGACCTCAACCGCGACGGGGGAGCGTGGACCGGCAAGACCGGCAGGCTACGGCTGCGCTGGAGCGGCGGCGAGCGGGCCAGAACCGGCAGCGGCCCGGCAGGCGAGCACGTGCTGGCCATGGACCTCACCCTGCCCGCAGGAAGTCACCACGACCTCGTTCTGGAGCTGTCCGAGCGGGCGCTGCCCGGCCAGCCCCCTGATCCCGACCAGGCATGGGAAGGCACCGAACGCGCCTGGCGCGAGGGTGTGCCCGAGTTCGCCGGCACCGTCGCCCCGCACGACACCCGCCACGCCTACGCCGTGCTGCGCGGGCTGACTAGCTCCGGCGGCGGCATGGTCGCCGCCGCCACCATGAGCCTGCCTGAACGCGCCCGCCAGGGCCGCAACTACGACTACCGCTATGTGTGGATCCGCGACCAGTGCTTCACCGGCCAGGCCATCGCCGCAGCCGGCGCGTACCCGCTGCTCGATGACGCAGTCAGTTTTGTCGCCGCCCGGCTGCTCGACCACGGGCCGAAACTGGCCCCCGCGTACACCACGGCCGGCGGGCGGGTCCCCGACCAGCGCTCCCTGCACCTGCCCGGCTACCCCGGCGGGCATGACATTGTCGGCAACCACGTTAACGCCCAGTTCCAGCTCGACGCGTTCGGGGAGTCGCTGCTGCTGCTCGCCGCCGCCGCCCGCCACGACCACCTGGACGCCGACGGCTGGCGCGCGGCGGAGGCCGCGGCCGACGCGATCGCGGGCCGCTGGCAGCAACCCGAGGCAGGGATATGGGAACTGGACGACGAGCGCTGGAGCGAGAGCCGGCTGATCTGCGTCGCCGGGCTGCGCGCGGCCAGCCGGGCCCCCGGTGCGCCGCCGCGCACTGCCGACTGGCTGGCCTTGGCCGATGCGATCCTGGCCGACACCGCCGCGCACTGCACGCATCCGTCCGGGCGCTGGCAGCGCGCGCCCGGCGATGACCGCGTCGACGCCGCCCTGCTGCTGCCGGGCATCCGCGGTGCCCTGCCAGACGGCGACCCCCGCACCGCCGCCACCCTGGCCGCCGTACGGGATGAACTGGATGAGGAGTGCTATGTCTACCGATTCCGCCAGCAGCCCGGCCCGCTCGGCGACGCTGAAGGCGCCTTCCTGCTCTGCGGGTTCGCCGCCGCCCTGGCCACCCACCAGCAGGGCGACACGCTGAGTGCGGTCGGCTACTTCGAGCGCAACCGGGCCGCCTGCGGACCTCCCGCGCTGCTGTCCGAGGAGTACGACGTCACCCAGCACCAGCTCCGCGGCAACCTGCCGCAGGCGTTCGTGCACGCGCTGATGTTCGAGGCGTCGGTACGCCTCGCCCGGCCCTGGCAGGCCGGCCAGTGACCCGCCACGCCTGTGCGCCTAGCCGGCCGCCGATCCGGCCAGCGCTGTACGCGGTCCGCGGCGGCTACGGAGCGCTGCAGCTGACCAGTCCCACGCGGGTGAGCGGCTGGCTGCTGCACCGCCGCCTGGACGCCCATGGCCAGGGTGTGGCGCGCGTGCTCGGCGCCCGTCAGCTCGCCCAGGCCCTGGCGTCGGGCCCGGTGCCCAGTTACCCGGTCCTCGCCGTGGGAGTCGGAGTCGACCTGCTCCACGCGGCCAGCATGCTCGCGCTCGCCATCAGTGGCCGGCGCCGGCGGGCCGCGCTCACCGACGCGCTGATCGCCGGTGCGTTCGCGGTGGCCGGAGCCCTCGCCGCCCGGCAAGCAGCGCACGAGCCGCCACCGCAACCGGGCAACGCCGTGCAGGAACTCCGCCAGAAATGGGCGGGCCGCGTCGCTGCGGCGTGCGTTCCCGGCTACCCGCGCACCATCCGGCGCGAGCCGGGCACACCGCACGATTCCTGACCGGCTCCACGCCGGGCACCATCCTGCCGTCCGGTCCCGGCCACAAGAGATGAGGAAGCGATGACATCGACAACAGGACGCAAGATCGCGGTCGTGACCGGCGGAACCGGCGGGGTAGGTCGGGCCACCGTGCAAGCCCTCGCCGCCGCCGGCTACGACGTCGCGGCCCTCGCCCGCGGCCAAGCCGGGCTCGACGGAGCCGTCAAGGACGTATCTGCCGCCGGCGGCCGCGGCGTCGGAATCGCGACCGACGTGGCCGACTACGACGCCGTGCAGCGCGCCGCCGCGCAGGTCGAGTCCGAACTCGGCGAGATCGACGTATGGGTCAACGTCGCGTTCAGCGGCTCGCTGGCCTACTCCTGGGACACCTCCAACGAGGAATTCCGCCGGATGACCGAGGTCACCTACTACGGCCAGGTATACGGCACCCAGACCGCGCTGCAGCGCATGCGCCCGCGCGACCGCGGCGTCATCGTGAACGTCGGGTCGGCGCTGGCCTACCGCTCGATCCCGCTGCAGTCGGCCTACTGCGGCGCCAAGCACGCAGTCGTCGGCTACACCCAGTCGGTGGTGACCGAACTGGCCAGCGAGAAGAGCCACGTCAAGCTGTGCACAGTCCAGCTGCCCGGACTGAACACCCCTCAGTTCAACTGGAACCTCAACAAGATGACCGGCCACCCGATGCCGGTAGCGCCGATCTTCCAGCCGGAACTGCCCGCGAAGGCGATCGTCTACCTCGCCGAGCATCCCCGCCGCAACATGTGGGTAGGCATCTCCACCGCCTACACCATCCTCGGCGAACGGGTCGCACCCAAACTGCTCGACCTCTACCTCGGCCGCACCGGCATCAAGTCCCAGCAGAGCGGCAAGCAACTGCCCCGGTGGGGATCGAACGTCTTCGCCCCCCAGGACGCCGGCACCGACCGCGGCGCCCACGGCGCCTTCGGCGGACAGGCGCATTCGCACGACCCGTGGCTGTGGGCCTCGATGCACCGCGCACCACTGCTCGGCACCCTGCTCGCCGCGACCGCCGTCGTGCTCGCCGGGCTGCGCGGCGCCCGACGCAGGTAACGGGCAGGCCCCGTCAGCCGGGCCAGCCCAGCTTCCAGGCGTTCCCCGCCGGAGCCTCGCCGGCAGCCAGGCCGAACGTCCGCATCGCGGCAACCAGGGCGCGGCGACGGGTCGCCGGTACCTGCTCGAGCACCCCGGCAACGGCACGACGGCGGCGCTGCACCATCGCACTCACCAGCTGCTGCCCGTCATCGGTGAGGACCAGGACCAGGTTGCGTCGATCGACCGAGGACTCGCGGCGGCGCAACAGACCCGCCGCCACCAGGCGATCACACGCCCGGGTGGCATTGGACGGGTGGATGCCCATCGCCAGCGCCAGCGCCTGGAGATTCAGCGCGCCACGGCCGGCGACAAGCACGAGCACGCGCAGCTGCGGCAGGGTGACCAGATCCTCGACCTCGGCCACCGACTGCGCGGTCACGCCGACCAGCGCCTGGGCCGCAAGCATGACCGCATCGACCTGCTCCTCGGTAACCCCTGCCAGCGCCGCATCCTGATCTCCTGTGGGCATGGGCAAAGTATCAACCCGATAGTTGCCTTTCCGCAACCGTTGCGCATATCCTTGCTCTAGCGCAATCAATAGGCGGCTCGGCGGACCCCGGCCGTGCCGGCCGCCGCGAAGCACGCCGCACGCTCCTGCGATGCCAGCTCACACGAGTGGAAGGACTGCACATGACAGCCGTCACGGACTCCGCCATGGCCGAACCGGCGGTGCGGGGCATCGACCGGATGGTGCGCAACATCGAGACCGGCCGCTTCGAGCGCGGCCTAGCCGCGCTGACCGCCGCCGGTGCGCTGGTGACCGCGGCCGAGATCTACTTCGAGCACGACTCGGCCAGCTTCGGCAACAAGATGATGTGGCTGCCGGTCGTGATGGGACCAGTGGGAGCTGTCGCCGGCGTGGCCGGGTTCTTCAGCCGCCGGATGGCCAAGACCGCGCTGCCGGTCGCGTCGGCGGCGATCGTCGCCAACGGCCTGCAGGGCACCTACCTGCACGCCCGCGGGATCGCGCAGAAACCCGGCGGCTGGCGCAACGCCCGCTACAACATGGAGATGGGCCCGCCGCTGCTGGCCCCGCTGCTGGTCACCCTTGTCGGCGGGATGGGCCTGCTGGCGTCGGTGCTGCGGCGGGAAAAATGAGCGGCGCCGCGCCGCGCGAACGGTTCCCCGGCTTCGACGTTCTCGCCCAGCGCCGCCACTGGGATCCGGTGACCACCGGCGTCGTGCTGTCCCGGGCCGGGATGGCACCCGACATCCGCTTCTTCACCCCCGCCGAGCAGGCCGCCGCCACCGCCCTGTGCGGCCAGCTGCTGGACCAGCACGGCGAGGCGACGGTGCCCGTGGTCAACCTGATCGACGCGCGGCTGGCCGAGAAGCAGACTGACGGCTGGCACTACCACGACATGCCCGAGGACAGCCAGGCCTGGCGCTTCACGCTGGCCGCGCTCGACTCCGATGCCGAGGACCGCTACGGCACGCGATTCGCGGCCTGCGCGCCCGAGCAGCAGACGCCGCTGATCCAGGCTGTCCAGGACCTCGGCGCCGACACCTGGCACGGCCTGCCCGCCGAGCAGGTGTGGAGCCTGTGGACCCGCTACGCCTGCACCGCGTTCTACTCTCACCCGTCTGCCTGGAACGAGATGGGCTTTCCCGGGCCGGCCTATCCCCGCGGCTACAAGAACCCGGGCGTCGGCGCCCGCGAGCCGTTCGAGGTCCGCGACGCCCGGCCCGCCGCCGACCCGGCGCGGGGGCAGCGATGAGCGACGTGCGGACTCGCAACGAGTCGGCGTGGCTGCTGCCCAACGACGGCACCCGCACCAACCACGCACTGCGCCAGGACATGCGATGCTTCGCCGACGGCGACGAACTCGACCTGCTCGTCGTCGGGTGCGGGGCCGGCGGGTCGGTACTGCTGCAGCGCCTGGCCCGGGCCGGCTGGAAGGTCGCGGCCCTCGAAGCCGGCCCGTTCTGGGACCCGGACACCGACTGGGTCAGCGACGAAGCCGGCTCGCATCACCTGTACTGGACCCAACCGCGGGTGATCTCCGGGTCAGATCCGGTGCCGCTCGGCTCGAACAACTCCGGCCGCGGCGTCGGCGGATCCATGGTCCACTACGCCGGCTACACCCCCCGCTTTCACCCCAGCGACTTCCGCATCCTCACCCAAGACGGGGTCGGCGCGGACTGGCCCATCGACTACGACGACCTGCGCAGCTACTACCAGGAGATCGAGGAAGAACTCCCCGTCGCGGGGGAGAAATGGCCCTGGGGCGATCCGCATTCGTACCCTTACCGCCCGCACCCAGTCGGCGGCAACGGGGAGCTGTTCCTGCGCGGCGCAGACAAGCTAGGCATCACCGCGAAGGTCGGCCCGGTCGCCATCGTCAACGGCCGCTTCGGCAACCGGCCGCACTGCATCTACCGCGGCTTCTGCCTGCAAGGCTGCAAGGTCAACGCCAAAGCCTCGCCGCTGATCACCCACATCCCCGACGCGCTCGCCCACGGCGCCGAGGTCCGCCCTGACTGCATGGTCACCCGCGTCGAGGTCGACGAGCGGACGGGCCGGGCCACCGGGGTGCACTATGTCCGCGACGGCGTGCCCCGGTTCCAGAAGGCCCGGATGGTGGCGATCGCCGGCTACTCGATCGAGACACCGCGGCTGCTGCTGAACTCCGCCTCCAAGCGCTTTCCGGACGGGTTGTGCAACGACTTCGACCAGGTCGGCCGGTACCTGATGGTGCAGGGCGCGCCGCAGACCGCCGGCCGTTTCGACGCCGAGGTGCGGATGTACAAGTCACCGCCGCCCGAGGTCAGCTGCGAGGACTTCTACGAAACCGACCCGGCCAAGCCGTACCAGCGCGGGTTCTCCATCCAGACCGTCTCCCCGCTCCCGATCACCTGGGCCGAGCACGTCGCCGCCCAAGGCCACTGGGGAGCGGCGCTGCGCGAGTACATGAGCGACTACGTGCACTGGTCCTGCCTCGGGGCGCTGTGCGAGTTCCTGCCCCAGGCCGGCAACCGCGTCACCCTCGCCGAGGAGACCGACCGGCATGGCCTGCCCGTGGCCAACTTCTCCTACTCCCAGTGCGAGAACGACACCAACCTGATGAAGGCCGCCCAGTCCGTCATGGAAGACATCCTGCACGCCGCGGGGGCCGACGAAGTGATCACGATCGACCGCTACGCCCACCTCGTCGGAGGCGCCCGGATGGCCGCCGACGAAAGACACGGCGTCGTCGATGCCGGCTGCCGCACCTTCGCCGTGCCCAACCTCTACATCACCGACGGCAGCGTCCTGCCCACCCAGGGCAGCGCCAACCCGGCGCTGACCATCATGGCCGTCACCGCCCGGGCCGCAGACCGGCTGATCGGTGCCGCTGGCTGCGTATCCACCTGACACCAGACCCGACCGCGAAACCCAAGGAGGCACTACCGATGGCCAAACCGACTGTCGCCGACTACCTGCTCGAGCGACTGCGCGACTGGGGCGTGGACAAGGTCTTCGCCTTCCCGGGCGACGGGATCAACGGGACCCTTGCCGCCTGGGACCGCGCCGGGGATAAGCCGATGTTCATCCAATCCCGGCACGAGGAGATGAGCGCGTTCGAAGCGGTCGGCTACGCGAAGTTCACCGGCCGCTTCGGGGTGTGCATGGCCACCTCCGGTCCCGGCGCGATCCACCTGCTCAACGGCCTCTACGACGCCAAGCTGGATCACGTGCCGGTGGTGGCGATCGTCGGGCAGACCAACCGTTCGGCCATGGGTGGCTCCTACCAGCAGGAAGTCGACCTGCTCTCCCTGTTCAAGGACGTGGCCAGCGAGTACGTGCAGATGGTCACCGTCCCCGAGCAGCTGCCCAACGTGCTGGACCGCGCCATCCGCGTCGCGCTGGCCGAACGGGCGCCGACCGCGATCATCATCCCCTCCGATGTCCAGGAGCTCGAGTACGCCCCACCCACGCACGAGTTCAAGATGGTGCCCTCCAGCATCGGCGTCGACTGGCCCACCCCGTCCCCCGACGACGATGCGCTGGCCCGCGCCGCGGAGGTCATCAACGCCGGCAGCAAGGTCGCAATCCTGGCGGGCTCCGGCGCCCGCGGCGCCCGCGAGCAGGTCATGCAGGTCGCCGACCTACTCGGTTCCGGCGTCGCGAAACCGCTGCGGGGCAAAGACGTCCTGTCCGACGGCCTGCCCTACGTCACCGGCTCGATCGGGCTGCTGGGAACCCGGCCCAGCTACGAGATGATGAAGGACTGCGACACCCTGCTCACGGTCGGCTCCAGCTTCCCCTATACCCAGTTCCTGCCCGGCTTCGACCAGGCCCGCGCGGTGCAGATCGACATTGACGGCAAGTACATCGGCATGCGCTACCCC
>Ga0182024_10024165_pt1 | contig 10822 bp, 8 predicted proteins | sample P32metaG_FD_120480 | JGI IMG/M metagenome (GOLD analysis project Ga0182024, IMG submission 120480) | Permafrost microbial communities from Stordalen Mire, Sweden - P3-2 metaG (Illumina Assembly) | ecosystem: Environmental > Terrestrial > Soil > Wetlands > Permafrost | place: Sweden: Stordalen...
GATGCTGCGCGGGCGCGACTGGTCGGCCGGGCAGGTGTTGGCGGGTGGGGTGTTCCTGGCGGGTTTTCTCGGGGTCGGCGTGGCGTTTTTCACCGTGGTGAAGCCGTTGTCGTTGATACGGCTGAAGGAGGAGATGTCCTCGACCGACCAGGATACGCGTTTTCAGTTGATTCAGGCCACGCAAGCGATGATTCCGGACCGTCTGTGGCTGGGGTTCGGGGGAGGGAGTTACCGGTATGTTGCGCCCTATTATTTTAGAAAGCTGGGAATGTTCACCGACCCAACCCGCTATGATGGCCTGGCCTATGCGGTTTATCACGCGCACAGCGATCCGCTGCAACTGGCGATGGAGTATGGCGCGCTGGGGGCGGGGGTGCTGCTGTTGATTTTGCTGTATTGGGCTGCGCGGGCCTGCGGGCTGGCGGCGTGGCTGGGGCTGAAGGGGTGGATGGCGTTGCTGGGGCCGGTGATGTTGCTGCTGCATTCCTGCCTGGACTATCCGTTTTTCAACCTGGCGGTGCTGACGCTATTCACGCTGCTGGTGGTTTCCGCGGTGAAGCTGGCGGAATTGAATCGCGCGCAGAGGGAGGAAGCATGACGGCGGCCCCGGCATTCCTGGTGACGGTGGACACGGAAGGGGACAACCTGTGGGCGCGGCCGCGCACGGTGACCACGGGCAATGCGGCGAGCCTGCCGCGTTTCCAGGCGCTGGCGGAGCGGCACGGTTTCCGGCCAACTTGGCTGGTCAATTGGGAGATGGCGCACGCGCCGGCGTGCGTGGAGTTTTTGCGCGACGTGCTGGCGCGCGACGCGGGGGAAGTGGGGATGCACCTGCATGCGTGGGACACCCCGCCGCTGGAGCCATTGACGGACGACGACGCGCGGCATCATCCGTATTTGACGGAGTATCCGGAAGCGCTCATGCGCGCGAAAATCGAGCGGCTGGCGGATGTGTTGGAAGAGGTTTTCCAGCGGCCGCTGCGGAGCCACCGGGCGGGGCGCTGGGGATTCAACGGAAGCTATGCGCGGCGGTTGCGGGAACGCGGTTTTACGGCGGACTGCTCGGTGTGCCCGGGAGTGGACTGGCGCACGACCAAGGGAAATCCGCGCGGAGCCGGCGGCCCGGACTACCGCGCCGCGCCGATGGAGGCGTATTTTGTGGATGAAAACGACGTGAACCGGGCGGCGGCGGAACCGGCGCCGGATGCCTTGCTGGAAGCGCCGATGACAATCGGCGCGACACGCCCGCGCTGGGCAGGCCGGCTGGTGGAACTGGGGTCGAAGCGGCATTTTTGGCTCCGGCCGAACGGCCACAACGGCGCGGCGATGCGCGCACGCGTGGACGAGGCGCTGGCGGACGGGCGGGGGCATTTGATGTTCATGCTGCATTCCTCGGAACTGATGGCCCGGGGCAGCCCGACATTTCCCGACGCGGCGGCGGTGGCGCGACTGGATGCGGACATGGAGGCGTTGTTCGCGCACGCCGCGGCGCGGGGTTGCGCGGGGCGCACGCTGGGCGAGTTCGCGGCACAACGGCGCGCGGCGGCGGCGAAAGCCAACTAGGCGATGGTCATGAAAAACTATTACGCGGTAATCATGGCGGGCGGGCGGGGCGAGCGGTTCTGGCCGCAGAGCACGCCCGAGCGTCCGAAGCACCTGCTGCCCATCGTGGGGCAGCGGCCGATGGTCGCGCAGACGGTGGCGCGGCTGGCGGGGCTGGTGCCACCGGAACGGGTTTTCATCCTGACCAATATCCGGCACGTGGCGGCGGTGCGGGCGGCCTGTCCGACGGTGCCGAAAAACCAGGTGGTGGGCGAGCCGGTGGGGCGAGACACGGCGGCGGCGGCGGCGCTGGCGGCGCTGCTGGTGCAACAGCGGGACGCGCAGGGCGTGCTGGCGTTGTTGCCGGCGGACGCGGCCGTCCATGATGCCAAAGCCTACCGGGCGACGCTGCGCGCGGCGTTTGCGGTGGCGGAAAAGCAGGAGGAGATCATTACGGTGGGCGTGCGGACCGCGCATCCGGCGACGGGTTACGGGTATTTGCGGCGCGGACGGAAGCTTGGCGTGAGCCAAGGTTTGCCGTGGTTCCGGGTGGAGCGGTTTGTCGAGAAGCCAGATAAGGCAACGGCGGAGGGCTATGTGGCGGAAGGGGTTTATTTGTGGAACTCGGGGATGTTTGTCGCGCGGGCGGAGGTGTTGCAGAAGGCGTTTCGCGTTCATGCGCCGGACATCGCAGACGGGATGGAGAAAATCGCGAAGGTGCTCAACGGAAAGCTTCATCGAATAAAAGCGGCGCTGGCTGAGCATTATAGTCATTTGCGGAAAATTTCCGTGGACTACGCGGTGATGGAGAAGGCGCCAAACGTGGCGGCGTTCGAGGCGGCGTTCGATTGGGACGACGTGGGCGAATGGCCGGCGATTGCGCGGCACATGAAGCCGGACGCGAGCGGGAACGTCACGCGCGGGCGGGTCGTATTGGAGGGGGCGCGTGGCAACATCGTGGTGGGCGACGGCAATCATGTGGTGGCGCTGTTGGGCGTGGAGGATCTGGTCGTGGTGCACACGGCCCAGGCCACGCTGGTGTGCCACAAGGATCGCGCGCAGGACTTGAAGAAGCTGGTGCAAAAGGTGGAGAACGCGGGCGGCTCGCAGGCCGCGAAATCTTAGAATTTTCCTATGGCCATTTATTTTGTCACCGGTGTCGCCGGATTTATTGGATCACGTGTCGCGGAAACGTTGCTGGCCGAGGGCCACACGGTGGTCGGGGTGGACAATCTGAACGATTATTACGACGTGCGCCTGAAGGACTATCGTCTGGGGCGGTTGCTGGGCGAGGAACGGTGGCGTGACAACGCCGATGCGCGGCGGGCGGTTTATGCGGAGGGCGGCCGGCGGCAGGGCGCGGGCGACCGGTTCGTGTTTGAGGCGGCGGACATTGAGAACCAGGATGCGCTGGAGCGATTATTTGCAGAGTTTGGGTTTGCGGCGGTGTTCAACCTCGGGGCGCGCGCGGGGATGCGCCAGAGCATGGAGAATCCGCAGTTGTATTTGCGGACGAACGCGCTGGGGACGCTTAACCTGCTGGAGTGCCAGCGGAAGTTCGGGGTGGCCAAGCAGGTGCTGGCCTCGACCTCGTCGCTCTATGCCGGATGCCCGCTGCCGTTTACGGAGGAGCAGCCGGTGAACACGCCATTGTCGCCCTATGCGGCGTCGAAGAAAGCGGCGGAGATGATGGCTTACAGTTACCACAAGTTGTATGGGTTGGATTTGTCGGTGCTGCGCTTTTTCACGGTGTTTGGGCCGGCGGGGCGGCCGGACATGAGCATCTTTCGCTTCATCCAGTGGATTGAAGCGGGGAAGCCGATCCGGCTGTTTGGAGATGGAACCCAGTCGCGTGATTTTACTTATGTGGACGATATTGCGCGGGGGGTGTTGCTGGCGGTGCGGCCACTGGGTTACGAGGTGATCAACCTGGGTGGCGGGCGGGAGCCGGTGACCTTGCAGGCGTTGATTACGCAACTGGAAAAATTGCTGGGAAAGCGGGCCCACATCGAGGGCGAAGCATTCCAATCCGGTGATATTCGGGAAACGTCGGCGGACGTTTCCAAGGCTGGGCGGTTGCTGGGGTGGCAGCCGCAAGTCGGGCTGGCGGAAGGGCTGGCGCGCGCGGCAGAGTGGCATCTGGCAAACCGCGACTGGCTGGCGTCGGTGCAGTTGTGAGGGCGCGGAACAATTTCCTTTTTTAACCCCAATCCAGGACCAGCGATGAAAGCGATCATACTTGCCGGCGGCTCGCGAGGGCATTTTCCAGGGGTGTACGTCCGCTTGGGGGATTGTCGTGTGACACCTCGCAATTGAGGAACGGTATTTTTGTTATGCTGAAGTGTTTTCGATGGCTGGGGGAGTTTGCCAACATGCGTCTGGTCGGGCGCAGGCAAGCCATGGTTAACGTGGCCGGCAGCTATTCCTATTTAGCATTTCTCGCCATAACAGGAATCATCATGGTGCCTTTGTATTTGCATTACATTGGCGCGGAACTTTACGGCGGATGGCTGGCGACGGGCAATTTGGTGAACATGCTGTCCGTCCTGGACTTGGGCTTGAATTTGATTTTCATGCAGAAACTCTCAAAGGCCTATGCCGAGGGAGACGTGAATGGCTACGCTGATTTGCTGGGTGGGGCGACGACGCTTACCTTAATCATCTTCTTCCTGGCCTTCGGCGGCGGAGTTGTTTTTGCGAACTACGCGCCAGGGTGGGTGAAAATGCAGGGCCCGTCAGCAGCTGCATTGAAAATCGCATTGATGTATACGGCGAGTGGGTTGGGGTTGAGTTTTTGTGTGCAAAATTTGTCGGTGGCATTTCAATCGCTCAATGCGCCGCTGGTGACGGTGGTGGCGTCATTGCTCGGCCAAATTGTGTGGGTGGTGTCGGTGTGGATAGGCTTGCGGCTGAGACACGGGGTAATTGCCCTGGGGGTCGCTTCGGCGTTGCGGCAACTGATCCAATTGCTGGTGTTGCTGCCCCTGTTCATGTGGGTGCTCCGTCAACGGTCGCTGCCGCCACTGCGGCCGCGATGGCGGCGGATGCGTGAATACATGCGGGCATGCCTGCCGACGATGGCAGGCCGCTGGCTGGGATTTATTGCGAACAATTGCCAGGAGCTTGTGATTGGCATGCTGTTTTCCCTGGAGGCGACAGTGCTTTTCTCGGTTACGTCACGCCTGCCGAACTTATTCGGGAGCTTGCTGGGGCCCATTGGTTCGTCGGTATATCCCGCCTTAAGCGCTGCAGCGGGGGAGGACTGGCGGCCGCGCGTGGAGGTTGTAAGGAAGGTATTGAACGTCAGCTCCTTCATGACGGTTTGGGTAATGGGAATATGCGTATTAATGAATCAGGGGTTCATCAGCATCTGGGTCGGCCAGCAATATTATGGCGGGCCATGGTTGAATATTGCAATTTGTGCGTCGATTTTCATCGTTTCAAGATATGGGACAACGAATTTTATCTGCTTATCTCAGGGATATTTCGTAAGCATGGGCCTTTGTGAAATCTTTAATGCGATTGCCCAATTGTTGTTGTTATTAACGCTGGTCGTCTGGTTTGGCCCCATCGGGCTGCCGTTGGGAAGGTCAATACCCCTGACGGTGGGGGTGCTTTATCTGTTACCACGAATCATGCGCGGCCGGTGGGGGCCCCACCACGCAGTATTGAGCGAGGGGTTGGCCTCGAGTACGGCGATTTTCTGCGCGGCATGCGTGATCAGTGTGGAATTGGCGCCGTCATGGTCGTTGATTGCGGCGGTTGCTTTTGCGGGAATTCTGCCGGCGGCATCGAGAAGCATCCGTTCGGCCGTGCGCCAGGCCATGGAAATGCGGGCTCCGTTCCTGGCCCGTCTGAAGTGGCGCTAAGGCAGGCGTGTACAGAAATGAGCGATTCATCCACCGCCGCGCCCGGGGCTTCCAGCCTTTCCGGAATCGGCCGCGGTCATACCAAGCGGACTTCCGGGATTTGCCATGTTGAATAGAAGATCCTTTCGCTGGCTGCTGCCAGCTTTGAAGTTCTTCCGGTCGTTCGGGCTGGATTTAGAGGGTTTTATTGCGGCGATGCGCGCGTTGCCTTATTATTTTTCCAACCGGCGCCGCTACGGTGCGCAGCTTTCACCCGGGGAGGGGTTTCCGCTGGCCGGCAGTGGATGGCATTTTGCAACGGCGGATCGTTTTCGAACCGCAGCAGAAACGTCGAACCATTACTTCTGGCAGGACTTATGGGCGGCAGATTGGTTGTTCCGGAGCGGGTTGCGACAGCATGTGGACGTGGCGTCGCGGCTGGATGGATTTGTGGCGCATTTGTTGTGTTTTTGCGAGGTCACTTATGTGGACTTGCGGCCATTGACGGCAGTGTGGCCGACGTTGCATTACGTTCAGGGTTCGATCCTGAAGCTGCCCTTTGCCGATGGATCAATAATGAGTTTGTCCTGTTTGCATGTGTTGGAGCATATTGGTTTAGGCCGGTATGGTGATCCGGTGGATCCGTCGGCTTACCGGCAGGCCGCCGGTGAGTTGAGCCGGGTGTTGGCAATCGGGGGGGTGTTGCTACTAGGCGTACCCGTCGGGCGCGAACGGTTGTGCTTCGATGCTCATCGGGTGTTTGATCCGGCCACAGTTGAGGCAATTTTTAAGCCGTTGCAATTGCAGGAATTTAATGTGATTCCGGACCGGGCGGACCGCGTGGTGTACAATGCCGGATTTGACGAGGCGCGGCAGAATAGTTTCGCATGCGGGCTGTTTGTATTCCGGCGTTTGGAAGACGGCGACCAGGCGGGAGGTGGCCGGTGACGGGAGCTGGCGCGGTGGTGGTGCAGATCAGCGGTGGTTTGGGCAACCAGCTATTCCAATATGCCATGGGGCGGCGGCTGGCGTTGGTCAACGGCGTGCCTCTGATTCTTGATCATCTTTCCTCCTTTCCGCGGGATTTTCACCGCCGGAAATTTGTCCTCGATCGTTTAAACATTCAGTGTGGTTATGTCCCCCCTACTGCAAGCTACGCGAGCTTATCTGGCCGATTCCGCCGCCGCTGGGATCGCTGGGGCAATCACTTTCGGGCTCCGGCCCGTCGTTCCTATATTGTTGAGAACCCGGCGCAGGCATTCGAGCCCGCGTTGCTCGATTTCAAGATTAACCATCCGATTTATTTCGAGGGTTATTGGCAGCACGAGGAATATTTCCGCGACATGGCGCCCCAAATTCGCGCCGACTTTACGCCCAAATGCCCTTTCGATGAGGTCAACCTGGAATGGGCGCGCCGGATTGATGCGGTAAATGCCGTCTGCCTTCATGTGCGGCGCTTGCGCGGTGTGCCGAACTCGCCGGACGCCCAGCCGCTGCCGGAAAGCGAAAAGCTTCATGTGGGGATGGATTATTACAAGCGGGCCCTCGAGTTTCTGCTGGCCCGCGTGCGCGATCCGCACCTCTTTGTATTTTCCGATTATCCGGAGTGGGCGCGGGAGAATATCCGGGGGGCCTTCCCTGTGGAGTTCGTTACCCACAACGGCCCAAGCCAGGACTGCGCCGATTTGTGGCTGATGTCGCAGTGCCGCCATTTTGTGAACGCCAACAGCACGTTCAGTTGGTGGGCGGCGTGGTTGTCTAATCGTGCTGAAAAGCTCGTGCTCGTGCCACGTTCCGGCTTGGGAACAGGCTTTCACAGCGTCCCACCCTCATGGCACTTGCTCTAAGGGTTATACAGGGGTGTTCCCGGTTCGGCAGTTGGTCCCTTGTCCAGCTAGACGGGCCTGGACGGCTGATGGTCTCCTGTTTACCGTGAACCGGTTCCGACCGCCAAGCTTAGGATTGCCCTCGCTTCGCACATCTGCATAATTTAATGATCTATCCGGCATCAAGCCTGCAGGTTGTGTCATGACTCCTCTATTACTTATTTTGGGCGCAAGTCTTTTTGGCGTGGCGAACCTGTTCAGTTCGGGCGTCTATGCCTACATGCTTGGCGCAGGGGGATGCATGTTGATTAACCTGGGTCTCAACAACCTATTATGGCGCGCCAACTATCGGTATGTGGCCTACAAGTTTTTTGCCGTCTGGTTTGTGTTTCAGCCGATGTTTTTCTTTCTGTGTCTGGCGATTTTCCCCAGTTACTTCGAAGAAGAAATCGAACCACTTTTCCCGGTTTCGGGGAAGATCTACTGTCTATTCATCAGTTTTTGCATCGTGCCACTGATGGCCGTGATGTGGGCGCGGTTTATGGACTCAATCAGCGGTTCCTCCCGGCAGGAGATCTACAACTTTGCGGGGCAACGGATTCAAGCGGCCCGAGAGTTTTTTCGCCTGCCAAAATTGGGCCTCGAATTTGAGGCAATGCTCGTAGTTTCGGCGATGATTATCACGAGCGTTTGGATTACAACCCTGAGCGAGACGAACGTGGTTTACTTTTTCTTCCGGGTGCTTGGCCGCGGGATGACGTTTGCGCCTTTCGTGGCTGGGTTGTATTGGAACCGCAACCGGCTCGTGCAAATTGTGTGGATAGTAACGTTGCTCGCCAACTTGGGATTGGCATTCATGACCGGAAGCCGCAGCTACGGGTTTCTGCCGCTGGGTTATTATGGCTTGGGATTCATCCTTCAACAATCCACGCGTACAAGGCGTCTAACCTGGCTGGCCGCAGGGATGGCCGGCCTGATCTTCATGCTGATGGCCAGCGGAGTGGTCAATGTGTTGCGGAGTGAAGTCGGTCGCACAGACATTAAAACAATGAATGTAGGGGATATCATGAGCAATCTTCCTGATGCCCTGAGCAAAAGCCTGGACAATAACGTCAACGACTGGGACGCAGGGCACCAGAACGCCTTTTGGTCCGGTCTTAACCGCATGGTGGACGCCACGTTGCTGGCCGCCCCCAACATGACTCCAGAGGTGGTTCCCTATCGTGGTTACGGCACCATAAAGGATGAATTGGGCGCGATGGCTTCCATCCCGGGCTTGGGAATTTTCCCCGACTTGGCCTACGATTCGAAAATGCTAGCCGCTGACTATGGGTTCGGCGTGTCAGAGGATTATGACGCGGTCACGCAAACGCACTCAAGCGCCACGGTGCCTTTCAATATAGTGGCCGATTCCTGGTCGCGTGGGGGAATCTTTTCGGTGGTCGTGCAGGTGGGACTGGCACTCCTGACGCTGACGTTCGTCGAGAAACTGTGCTACCGGTTTTTGATGACGCGATCCACTGGTTTGTTTGTGTTAGGAAGAATGGCCGCGTGCGGGATAGCATTCTATGATCTTTGCACGGGAATTCTTACGGATGCCATTCGACAACTGGTACTGACGTTGGGTTTTACAGTCATTTGCGTCGGTTTGTTGATGACGCTGGTGGGGATGTTTATTGGAGGATCGAGCGAGCCGGCGAGGCCGCCGCCACCGGGGCCGATGGATCGAAGGCCTCCGCCGCCCCGGCCCAGACCCATTGGGCCAAGGGCGCCGCGGCCATACGGGGCTTAAGCAGCCTGGTTTGGAGATGGGCGGTAATTCATACAAGGGGATGGCGTTTTTTTGGGATTCGCATCCCGCAGAGATCGGTTAGACGAATGAATAATGTTCGCCGCATACTGGTGTTCAGGGTCGGGCTTTTGGGTGACACGATCGTCGCGTTGCCCAGTTTGCATGCCTTGCGGGAAAATTTTCCGGAAACCCGCATCACGTTGTTGCACGAGCGCCCTTCCGGGGGCTTTGTCCAAGTGGAGCAATTGCTCAATGGTTCAGGGCTGGTGGACGATTACCTGACGCATGCAGTTTTGAGTCGCAGCCGCCGGCGAGTGGCGACGATGCTGGAATTCTTTGGGTTGCTGTTGCGCCTGCGTTGGAGGCGTTTTGATTTGCTGGTGCATTTGGCGCCGAGCAACCGTACGCCGCAGCAAGATGCACGAGACCGGCGATTCTTTCGCCTGGCGGGCATCCGCCAGCAGATCACGACGAGCGAGCACCGGTTGCCACCGACCCGCACGCGACCCCTGCCGGCGTGGCCGCAGGAGGCGGATTTTTTGCTTTCGTGCCTGGGTCGGGCGGGGCTGAAGATTCCGCCTCCGGGCCAAGGGGTGATGGATCTGCATTTGGGTGCGGCGGAGGATGCGGAAGTAACGCGATGGGAACAGGAGATCGGCTTGGCGGGTGACAGCCGCCCGCGAGTGGCCTTTGGTCCGGGCTCGAAGCGACCGGCCACCCGCTGGCCGGTGGAGCGCTATGAACAGGTGATGCAGCATTTGGTACGCGAGTGGGGCATGGTGCCGGTCGTGTTTGGAGGACCGGAGGATGCGCCGGTTGCCGAAAAATTGCTAGCGGCTTGCGGGCAGGGATTTAGCGCCTGCGGGCGCTTAAGCTTGAGGGGTGCGGCGCGGGCTTTGCGCGATTGTCTTTTTTACGTCGGCAACGACACGGGCACGATGCACCTGGCGGCGGCGGCCGGCCTTCCGTGCGTGGGTATTTTTTCAGCCCGCAATCCTCCGGGCAAATGGTTCCCCTACGGATTGGGCCACCGGGTGCACCGGGTGGCCGTTTCATGCGAGGGCTGCCATCTCGATGTTTGCGAGGTCGAGCGCATGCGATGCTTGACGGCAATTGAACCACGGGAAATCATTCAGTCGTGTGAGGATATGCTGCGGGGTCGGGCGAAGTTTCCCGGAGCAACGGTTTCTTCGTAGAATGCGGTCATCATTCGCCACGGCGAAGTCGCCGATGGGGATTCGTTAATTTATTCAGTTAATAAAGATGAAGGATTCACCCTCCGCCCCCGTCAAGGTTCTCTACATCGCCGGCGAAACGCGCAGCGGCAGCACGTTGCTGGACTGTTTGCTGGGGGAAACGGGTAGTTGTTTCTCCACGGGCGAGTTGTTTCTGATTTGGCGACAGGGCTTCATGCAGGATTTGCTATGCGGATGCGGAAAACGAATCCGGAGTTGTGAATTTTGGGACGCGGTAATCCGCGAGGCCTTTGGCGGCTGGAACGGGGTTAATCCGGAGGAAGCCGAGGCCGCATGGCTGACGGTTGCGCGATTGCGGCATTTCCCATTGATGTTTTTCCCGCCACGGTGGTTGCGCGCGGAGCAGCGACAGAGCGCGGCCAAACTGGCGACGTATTGGGGTGGTCTGTATCGGGCCATTCAGAAAGTGTCCGGCTGTCGCGTGGTGGTAGATTCCTCCAAATCGCCAATGGGGGCATTTTTTCTCAATCAGGTTCCCGGCGTCGAGTTGTTTGTCCTGCACCTGGTGCGGGACAGCCGGGCGGTGGTCTATTCGAGCCAGCGAAAGAAAATCCGGCC
>Ga0182024_10024166_pt1 | contig 10822 bp, 11 predicted proteins | sample P32metaG_FD_120480 | JGI IMG/M metagenome (GOLD analysis project Ga0182024, IMG submission 120480) | Permafrost microbial communities from Stordalen Mire, Sweden - P3-2 metaG (Illumina Assembly) | ecosystem: Environmental > Terrestrial > Soil > Wetlands > Permafrost | place: Sweden: Stordalen...
GTAATAAAAGCGGCAGGCTGTTCGGCGCACGCCGCCTTCATGAATACCGAGGAAACGAACATGGCAAAAGCTTGGCATCTTCGCCTTTCCGCAGTTGCGATATTTGCATGTTCGTTGCTGGTGCCGCAAAACCTGAGCGCACAAGGGTGCACTCCGAAAGTGGCCGAGCCGGTCATCTATGGGCCAAGCCTATGCAGCGGTGCGAACTTTGGCTCGACCGCCTACATTGACGCCAGTGTCTTCTATAACAGCGGCAAGTACGGCGATATCTGCGGAACCATAAATGCAATTCTGCTTGGCGAGACGAGCCCAGCGTATCCAACAGCGGGTGCTGTGATTGATGCGCGCGGGATACTGCAGGCGCCTCCAATCGGTAGCAATGACGGTCTGAGTCTTACTTGTGGTTCGGACCCCTTCTCTGGAGTGACGGTTCCATCGACCGTTCTTTTGCCTGCGACGAATATTCAAATCTTGAAGATGTGGAAACCGCCCAGCAACACTCGCATCATCGGCGATAATCCCACCCCGGGAGCGCCGAAACCAGGGAGCAATGTATCTACGCTACAGGTTCAAAACAACTTTTCGGACGCCGCCATGATCGAGATGTGCCCCACCGGTACGTGTACAGGCGTTTCGATCGAGCACATTGCAATGAATGCGCAGGTGCCTTTGAACCCCAACAATATCCTTCCCGTTTACGGCATCAAGAACCTAGGCGCTCAAGATCAAAGCTATGTGGATGATGTGAACTTGCAAAACTTTGAACAAGCCGGAATCTTTGTGGCAACCGGCGCGCAGGGGTCCGGTCCGTATTCACACATCAATTTTGGAGCTGCGTCCCAGTGCTCCAGCAGCACCAACTGCCCGGCGTGCGTTGTGCTTCAATCGCAGACACGCGGTGTCCATGGCGCTACATGCATTGGCAGCAGTGCAGTGTCTCAAAAAAGTGGCGTAGCATACGCGGCGATTTATGTCCAAGCCAGCAATAACTCGATACGGGACATCCATGTAGAGGACTTCTGGGATGGGATTCAGGTGGGCGGAACGACCACTGTCTCTCCAAGCGTGAACAATGTCGTGATCGCAAACGTCACCGCGGCAAACAACGGTACCGGCAGCGGAGGTGTGGTCAACACTGTTCATATTTGCGGCCAGTATGGCTCCACATACGGAACTTGTACCGCCCCAGTGAATGCAGTCAGCGACGTGACCGCGACCGGCATCTCGATAGAAGGCAATCAATTTGCCACATGGTCGGCGCTGAGAGACGATGTGACCGGGACGACCATCGCTCCGCCGTCGGGATCGAGTTCCACGATTTGGTTGTCCGGGTCGTATATTTTGGGCGATCAGATAGGCACCTCAAGTGTTCAGTACAACCGATTTAGCACAAGCCCTGCCGTACCTTCGTGGGGTGTAGGGGCAATCTCGGTCAGCGCCGGCGCAACCTGTCCCGCAATTGGCGCGCTGTACTCGAACACGAAGGGCGCGAGCGGGAGCACCGTGTATGTGTGCACGACGAGCGGGTGGGAAGACCTTTACTAGCAGTTTGACGAGAGGACTCTGCATGCGAACCGAAAATGCCTGTTCGCGTAGGCGAACACCGCTTTCTGTGAGACTTCTGACTGTGGTCGTAGCTGCCTGCTGGATGCTTGTTTCTATTCCGGCATGGGGGCAAGGAGAAGGGTTCAACGCCACATGGATAACATCGAGTCCTAACACCACCGGTGGAATGCCAAACTACAGCACCGCTTGGTGGAGCTATATCGACGCAACGCCCTACAATACCGGCGATTTGTGCAGCACGATAAATACCATTCTCATTGTCTCCCCCGGTGTCGAGAGTGCGGACGGGATTGTGATCGACGCGCGTGGAATTAGCCCCGCCCACTGCGCGGCCAGTCCCTGGTCCACAAATTCAAGCTGGCCATGGGCAACCATACTGCTTCCACCGGGAATCATCCAGATTTCGAGCACCTGGCAGTTGCCTGAATTCACTCGGTTAATTGGAGAGGGGCCGGGGGTTACCACAATCCAGGCGACATCGGGATTTGGTAACGGTAACGGTATTCCGAACCCGGCGCCGATGGTTCAGATGGGAGGCACGGGTAATTGTGGCAACGGTACTGATTGCCAAGGAATCGTAATAGAACACCTCACTTTGGACGGCAATAACTCTGCCGAGTATGGGATTAGCAACAACTTCGCCCAAGAGTTGAGCTACGTAAACGATGTTGCCTTAAACAACATCAACGGTACGGGCCTGTACATCGAGTCGCCGGGTGGGCAGCCGCCGCCGAACGACGGAAACAACTCCGGCCCCTACACCAACATTTACTGCTCGAATGACATAATTTGTGCACAAATCGAGGGGACCACGGGCACTCGCGGAATTCACGGACTCACGGCCAACTGGACCAAGTCCGGAGTGGGCGGTGTAGCGGTGTATGTAGACGCGGCCAACAACACGATTGAAGACGCGTATATTAGCAATTATGACGAGGGGATTCGCATAGGGTCGCAAGGGCCTGCTCCAGATAACACGCTAATCAACATTTCTGGCGGAGGGTCGCAAGGAGTTGAGGAACTGATTCACATCTTCGCTACGACCAGCAGTTCGTCTACCTGCCCTGTGACGTTCGCTGGAACCACTCCTGACAATGTATGCGATCTTACGATTATTGCGGCAGCGAATCCCGGAACCAATACGGTAATTCAAGATGACCTGAATAGCTCTACGGCAGCGACTTCTTACGTGGGACTTTACACGCTCGGAGAGCAATTCTTCAGCTACAACAATGCGAATCTTGGACATACTCGCTTCACCACGGCTCCGGGCGGCAGTGCGGATACAAACTTGGCAAATTGGTCGTTCGGCGCAGGAAACCCGACAGGCTCCGGCTGTAGCGTCGGCAGTCTCTATAGTTGCACCGGAGCGGGAGGGGCAAGCTGTACTTACACCCTTTGGGGCTGCGCGAGCGGCAGCGTATGGAAGAAAATCTTTTGAGGTCGGCATTTCAGAGGAAGCTGATTCTTAAATGGAGGCCTGCCGTGCCAACTAGAACAACCCCTTCGTGCCCTACGGTCCGTTTTCGATCACTCACTCTTATCGGTTTCACTTTCATTGGCTTGACGGTTAGCCTTCGTGCCCAAGCCCCGACCCCACCCGCCGGCGAGAAGGCAGTGTGCTCAACCGGTGGTTGCAGTCAGGCGGACCTTGAGTCCTCGAGCGCTATCATCGATGCCAGCGCCGTTTCGAGCAGCACAAGTACGATTTGCGGCCAGATAGGTGCTGCCTACGGTGAGCTTCCCCCTGCCGGAGGCGTAATTGATGCACGCGGCGTCCCTGGACAAAGTGGTCTGAGCCTCATTTGCAAATCTAACGAAACGCCTTGGTCTACTCTTAAGACCATCCCCCCCGCGACCATCTTGCTCCCGGTGGGCACCATCACTATGAGCCTGTCCTGGGTCCTTCCGAATCAAACAAGGCTCATCGGAGTTGGCACCGGAACTACTAATTGCCCTCTGGGCACTTGTTACGCGACCACTATTACTAATTCGAGTACAACCGGTTACATGCTTACCATGGGCTCCAGTAGCTTTTGCGCCAGTGGTTGCACCGGAATCACGATCGAAAACCTCACTTTGACAACCAGCTCGACTAATGTCGGCGGTATTCAGAACCAATACGCGGGGCAAGGAAGTTACGTAAGCCATGTGGGGATGAACGGTGTTCAAGGAATAGGGTTGCAAGTTACGAACCCGTCAAGCGGCCCGGTGTACTCCCAGAACTCCGGACCATACAGTGATATAAGCTTTAACGTAAGTGGTGGAACCGCTAAAACGACATGTATCCAGATTCTCAATGTTGGCGGCACCAAGGGTATCCACAGAATCACCTGCAACTCGGGCAACACTAGCGCTCAAGCCGCAATTGAGTTAGATTCGTCCAGCAATTCGGTCGAAGACGTGCTGATTACGGGATTTCAGGATGGGATTCTAATTGGAGCTAACGGAATCGCGCAGGGCAATTCGATAATCAACGTCACCGACGCCACGCCATCAACGCAGGACGAGGCCACGATTTACATCTCCAGTAATTACACCGTAACCGATCTTAGCATTACGGGAATTAACAACTCTTGCTCAGGGACAGGATGCCACTCGTACACACTTGTCGATAACGTAGGTCAGATAAACCTGCTTGCAACCACCGATCCTAATCTGGGAATGTATGTCATTGGAAGTAATAGCGCGGGCTTCGCCTTCGGGCGCTTCACTACGAGCCCGAGCGCCCCGAGTTGGACGGTTGGAAGCTTAGCTCCAAGTCCGAAATCTCCTTGCACACGAGGCAGTATCTACTCAAACACCGGTGGTAGTCCTGGATCTCTCTGGGTGTGCGCACTTTTGTCGGGTGTGGCAACTTGGCAAGTCGTCCTTGCCAGTGAATGAACCCGGCGACTTCCGGGGGATCCAGCTTTAGCCCTGCAAGTGTTGCTTCACGTCTTCCGCAACCACAGGTCCGGTAACTCTTACAATCACAACCACCGCCTCGGTTTTCAGTTCGATCGTCCCACGGGCAAGAGACCCTCATTTCGGGTTCTTCGGTTCTTCGGCAACTCGCGAAATTGCGGTTCGGGCGTAGCTGGGCTCTTGATTCTGCCCCCAGCGTCCCGCAGCGACGCCGTTGGAACGCAATTTCAGCCTTACTCGCCTTCGCGGTGATACATCGGCGGTCGGTTGTGGTCGTGGCGGCAACAGTGCAGGCGGCGGAATTTCGGGGAACACCGGTTGGCAATTATACGGGCGTGACTGTGACGCTCACGATCAACGGCATCACCCAATCGATCTCCAATTTGACCGTGAATATCCAGTGCCGACCCAACCCTCTACTTCGTTAGCCGCTTGATTCACTGTCTTTCAATGCCGCATTCCGCCGAGTAAGTAACGAGTTCTGCCCCTGCTTCCCGGAAATACATCGTCCAGAATGTCCCGAGTGCGCTCCATGTCCTGGGGTTGAGCCCCGCTGGTGATGCACCGACCACATGAACCCGGTACCCAGCAAGGGGCACAATCAAGCCGTTGGCCTTCGCCCGTTCGATCATTTTTTCGGGTCCAGCCGGTAAGAGAGCGGGCATGTTGAAGTTGGCCGATTCGTTCATCATGTCCGAGAAGATCCAAATCGTCTTTGAGACAGCACCCGAACCTCCCTTAGAGCCCGATTCGAGCAAAGCCTTAAGTTGCCACAGGCCCCCGAAAATGTCGGTCCCGGCCGCAGTCGCCGTAAGTCCGGCGGACTTGGCCTCGAAGTTCGCCGCAAGTTGATGACGGGCGCGATCGAGATCGTCTGTAAATACGCCCTGGGCATCGGGAGTCCAGCCCTTGACCAGACTGCGTACGCTTCCGAACGATTCGGTCGTGATGACGGAGACCCAGACGCGGGAGTTAGGAGGCTCCGTGAGGAGAAGCTTCTTTACTCCGAATAGATACTCACGGAAAAGCTCATCGTTGCCGCCGCCCTTGCCGATTGAACCGCTCACGTCGATCAGAATGCCTTCGTGACGGTTGATTGTCTGCGCGAGGATCTGAGATGAGGCGAGCGACAGCACAACGAGAACAAGGGGAAGAGCCTGATGATATGGCACGCACTTCTTTCGCTGAACATGCTTGGCTCGCAGAATCCCCGCCATGCACCGCTTCTTGGCAATTTCGATGGACGATAGAAATTCGATTGACCGCTGTTCGAGCGATCCAAGGTTTCTTGCCGTCTTCTTCATATCTTGCCAAGCGACAAAGTCGTCATTGGTTCGAATTTTCGCGAACAGTCCGACGAGAATACCCAGAATAAAATCTGCCGAGAGCATGATCTTCACCATCGCGTTCCCTAACAAACCCCGGACCCTCTGTTCAGCGGAATCGTCAGTGCGCGCTGGCTCTGCCGAATCATCCTCACCGACGTTGTCATCCACGAAGGATTTCGGAGCGGCTGAATTCGCCAGTTTTTCCACCATCGTGCCCCGAGCTTGCGCCATTTGCAAGAGTCCCCAGAAGCAAAGCGCGCAGGCGGCGAGGACGATGATTGCTTCCGCCGCTTTGTGGTGCGCGAGGATTTTTTCGTACGCTTGATAGCCAGACGCAGTGGCAATGCCGGTGAGGGTCGCACCGAGGAGGAGGCTCACTGGTAAGCCAGAGCCAAACAGGTAGAACGTCACCGCGTGGCCTCCCACTGAAGCAACCAATGCGACGAGAATCATGACAACGAGAATGCCCGCTGTCATAGCAAGGCCCAGCATCTTTGCATCGCTTACGGGTTCGTGGCGGTCATAAAGATGTGAGAAGAGCGCATGCCCCCTGGCCTTCGTTCGCTGGATAGCGGAAGAGAGGTGCGAAAGTTCCGGTTTGAGTTCGTCGGCGAAGGCATGTATATGAAGCCCGCAGATGTCTCTCGTCGCGATCTGGTCGCCGGTTTCGACCATTGTCTTGTAGCCAAGCGCTTCGAAGTCAATTCTCTGGGTCTTTCGAATCATTGATGCCATAGCGAACTCCAGTCTGCGGATCACGCCGCAGCGTTAGCTGTCGTCCGAGTTGCCTTAGGGCAAGCCGGGCGACAAGTGAAAGAGCAACAAGGCCAACGGCGCTAAGAAGAAGCCACTCGATGAGAGTTTTGAAAAACTCGATCGCGGCTGATAACCACGGGACAATTACTCCAAGCCAGAAGCCTTTCAGAATGCAGAGCAGCACGAGCATGAGCACGGATATTGCGAGGCAATGCCCCAAAAAGCCGAAGAATTCCTGTACGGAAATAATCTGCAAAAGAATCGCGATGCCGACGAGAATCATTACGAGTGCACCGATCAATGTCAGCAGTTCAGCCATTACGAAGATTCCTTTTGTCCGCTCTTTTTCATTTCTCTGGGACCCGGACGATGCCACCGGCCCTACCTAACTGTGGCACTGCCCATGCCAGTATCGGTAACAACGGACGAACCCGGTCGTGAATCCCGCCACAAAAAAGGAGCTTGCTTGTGGCAAACTCCTTGGTACAAAGAGCTATGAGGCTTCGAGGACCTTCTTGGCTTCCTCGAGCTTTTGCAGTTGTCGTTTCGCCTGCTTGAGTTCTTCCTCTCTTGCGAGAACGTCGTCGTGCAGGCGGTTGATCTGGTCAAGCACGACTTCGACCGGAGTTTTCTTCTTCCACGGTTTCCTCGTTGCCTGGGTTGCGGTTGTGGCCTCGGTTTCAATCGGTTGCCGGGCCGGAGCCTGTTCGGTGCGTTTCTTTGGTGTCATTCGTGCCTCCTTTTGAATTTTGGTCTCGGTTTAACATGCGTGGACTTCTCAACTACTCGATGGCAAGCCGGGCATTCTTCCGGATTGGCGACCGAGTGCTTTGAGCGCTGGTCGAGGATGACGAGTCCGAAAAGCTGTGCCGCAAGTTCCCGCACTGCTTCGTTCGCTTCATCCTCAGTCAGGTTGTGGCGGTAGAGGGTGTACTCATGCCGCGTTGTGTCGTATAGGGTGACAAGCTTCAATGGATTCTTCATTGCCGCTTATCCACCTCGTTTGGAAGTTTTTCGTTGCGGGATTTCCAGTGCTTCGAGGCGCACACCCGAAGGGGTACGGAGCAGGAGCTTCAAGATGGCCGAGAGATCAGCAATCTCGTTCTCCATGCCCGCGAGTGCCCCAAGAGCACCCACCGTGACGCCCTCCCGCAGTGCCGCGACTACTTCGCCAAGCCGTTCGTGCACTTGCTCAGCCTGCCGTTCGCAGTCTTTCTGGATCATGCGTTTCAGGTCGTCCGTCGTCGGCGCTCGCTGTCGTTGGTTCATTGGTTCCTCCTTGTGTTTTTTTCTCTTGCTGCTTGCGTTCGGCCTCCACCCAGACTTCGAGCTTCCGGATCGCCTCGCGCTTCACCGGCAACTCGACATGGGTGTAAATAGAGTTGGTTCCTTCGCCAGGGGAATGGCCCATGAGGACCATTCTCACGTCCTGCACGACGCCCGCTTCCATGAGCCGGGTGTTGAAGGTATGGCGGAGGTCGTGAAAGCGGAAATAGCGGACGCCTGCCCTGCGGATTGCTGCCTTCCACGCAGTCTTGATCTTGTGGATTGGACGGCCCTTGAAGGTAAACACCAGCCCTTCCGGTTTATGGCAGGCGGAGAGGAGTTCCGTGAGTCTCGCAGTGAGCGGGATCTCTCGGGCTTCTCCGCCCGCAGTTTTCGAGTGGGTGACGAGGAGCACGCGACGATTGAAATCGATGTGCTCCCATCGTTCGGTCAAGAGTTCTCCCCGGCGCATCCCGCTATCAATCGCGGCGATGATGATCGGGACGAGATGCGGCGCGGATGCCGCGATGAGCTTCGCTTCTTCCGCGGGACTCATGACGGGCCGGGGTATCCGCCGCCCGCGCACCAACCGGATGCGGGCGAGCGGGTTTGCGTTGAGGAAGCCTTCGTCGACCGCCCAATAAAGGAGGTGGCGCAGGACTTCCACGTCGCGGTTGAGAGTCGTCTCCGTTAGCCGCTTCTCCGCGTGCCGCTCCTTGCGGTATTCGCGTACGAGGGGTTTCGAGATGCGGCCGATGGGACACTCGCCGAAATGGGGGAGAAGTACTTTCAGTCGGTCGAGATGATAGGGACGCGGTGAGCCATCGGCCAGGAACCGTGCCGCCAAATCCGCGAAGGTCATATCAGGCGAGGCCTCGCGAATCTGGTGCCGCCGCCGGTTCAGTTCTTCCCTGAAATCCCGCTCAATCGTCTCCGCTTCGCGGCGGTTTGTGGTTCCCGTGGATTTGAGGTGCCGGATGCCATCGACCCATATCGAGATCGAGAACTTCCGGCCCCGCTTATAGAGAGTCACCGCAGTTGTCCTCCTTTCTGTTTTTGTCGTTTGAGAATCCAGCCGATGACCTGTTCACGGAAGAAGACGAGCTTCCCGGAGGCGCAGGCCCGAAGATGAGGGAGGCCTTGGGGCAAATACCTCTGGCGGACCGTCCAGGCCGAGCAGCCGAGAAGCGCCGCCACCTGGCCGATGTCCATCGGATCACCAAGCGATCCGCGGGAATTGGCCGCTTGAATGACTTCGGCAGAGGGCGGGCAATGCCGCGGTTTCCTCTGCCCTAGGTCGGAGACCGAAAACTCCAATGTTTCCGTGGTTCTTGCGGTCTCGGCCAACCCGTACTTCAGCCCCTCTGCCTCGTGCCTAGCGCTCATGGTTTCGCTCCTTCCGCCTGATAGACCGCCGGACGAGCTTCCGAAACCATTCCGGCAGCTCGCTCCACAGCCACCACAGCAAGCCAATAAGAATTCCGAAGGCGATGAGAGCGTTCTGGAACTGAGGCGTCTTCAGAAGCGCCAGGAGGCCGGCGAGAGTCAGATAGACGAGCAAAATCCCAAAGACAACTTTTGCAAGAAACTCCAGGACCTTCCACCAAACGGAAATCCTGGGCTGCGGCGTCGAGAGTTCCCGGCTGCCGCACAGGGAACAAACCTCGGCGCTGCGGGGATTCGCATGATGCCGTGGGCAGAGCTTCACGTCATAGCTCCGTCCGCAGGAATTGCAGTAGAGCGGCTCTCCCGCCGTCATCCGCCCGCATTGGTAACAGAATTTCATGGGATTTCTCGAATGAGTGACTGCGGTTCCTCGCCCTTCGGCCTATGCCAGATAGGAGCGAAGACGCCGTGGCGACGACTTGCCTCGAAGGTTGCAAACCAGAAAATCTTGTCGGTCACGGGTAGTACGACCTCACGGATCGCGGCTAGTCTCCGCTCAGAATTGGCGACTACGAGCACACGGAAGCGCTGCTGCCTGAACTTGCGCTCGAAGTTTCCGTTGACTGCGAGGTCGAGATAGTTACGAATCTTGTCCTGCCACACTCGCAGACGCTCGTGTCCAAGATCGGCCTCCAGGAAAGCCGCCACGATGCCCGACGGCGTCGCAATCTCGACATATCCATCGGGAATGAGGCGAAGCCCCGGAAGGTGTTGCTTCGGAAAACCCATCCAACGCTCGAACTTGATTCCAGTGGGCCTCCGATTGTCATATTTCAAGGAGCAGTAGACTTCGTTAATCGCAAGCTGATGCTGGATAAAGAAATCGGCCACCACCGCTTCGTCCTGGCGGCGACGCGGTCCGTTCTCGGGAACTCCGACAAGCCGGGCGCCTTGGAGAGAAAGCGTGTAGAGCGCTTTCGCCCCGCCCGCCACCGTGCCCTGAAAGAACCGGCGCAAGAGTCCTGCGCGGGTGAGGGCCAACAACCGAGCATTCGCCCGTGTGGTTGAACCGAACCCAGCAACGACTTTCGCCTGCTCGCGGTCGATGACGCGCATAACGGCCAACTCCCGGAGAAAATGCCGGTCCCGTTCCTGGATCACCATGCCGCGATGTTTATTCCCATTCATTGAGTACCTCCTGACCACTGCGGCCGAGAGCCGCTTGGCGCTTCGCGATGTCGCGATCGATGTGGGCTCGCACACGTCCTCGCGTATAGCGGGATCGGTTCAGAAGGTCGGTGTAGTCCACCTCGGGCTCGCGGATGGTCGGAACGCGGACTTCCACCCAGCGCTCCGGCCGCTTTTCACGACACAGTGCCGCTGGGAGAGGTTCTTCAGACGCTCGGCCAGGGGTTTCCCCCCGTCGAGTGCTTGGGAGACCTGCGTGGCATCGCTGCTCGAAAGCTGGAAAAAGACGTGGGTGCCGACGGCAAGAATGGCGGCTCGCATCTCGGCTGGATACTGGTAGAGGAATTGATTGGCCGAGACCACGGCGACACCGAAATTGCGAGCCTCCGAGAGAATGGTCTCGATACCGCTGTCGTAGGCGACCA
>Ga0182024_10024167_pt1 | contig 10822 bp, 7 predicted proteins | sample P32metaG_FD_120480 | JGI IMG/M metagenome (GOLD analysis project Ga0182024, IMG submission 120480) | Permafrost microbial communities from Stordalen Mire, Sweden - P3-2 metaG (Illumina Assembly) | ecosystem: Environmental > Terrestrial > Soil > Wetlands > Permafrost | place: Sweden: Stordalen...
GACCGCCTCGACCTGAAAGACGTCCATTTGCGCACCGCGAAGCAGCACGGCGCCAAAATCGTCATCTCAACCGACGCCCATCGCGCCAACCAGCTAGCCTTTATGCCCTACGGCGTGTGCACCGCGCGCCGCGGCTGGATCGAAAAGCGCGATGTGCTCAATACGCTGCCCGTCGAGCAATTTCTAGCGGCGCTTCGGCCCAAGCCACGCGGGTCTCCCACGACGGCTGGCGCTCAGGCAAGAGCCACCGCGCAAGCACCGAAACGAGTGCCTTCGCCCGCTCGCGCCAGCCGCAAAAGCGCGTCGTGACCCCGATACGTTGAGCGTCGCCGCAGCGGCCGCGCGCCGAAAACTAACACCACACAGCATCATCAGGGAGAGCGCTCGATGAAATACGACGCCATCGTAATCGGTTCCGGACAAGGCGGCACGCCGCTCGCCCGCGCGCTCGCCGACCTCGGCTGGACAGTCGCGTTCATCGAAGAGCGCCAGCTCGGCGGCACGTGTATCAACACAGGTTGCACGCCCACGAAAACGATGGTGCATCGCGCCATGGTCGCTCATTACGCGCGCCATGCCGCGCGCTGGGGCGTGATCGCGCGCGACGTCGGCGTCGATCTGCCCGCCATCGTCGCGCAGAAGGACAAGGTCGTGCGCAGTTTTCTCGAAGGCCACGAGAAAGGCATCGCGCAGCGCCCCAAACTGAAGCTCTATCGCGCCCACGCGCGCTTCACCGGCCCGCACTCGGTCAGCGTCGACGGAGCCCCGCTCGAAAGCGATAAAATCTTTATCGATACCGGCGCGCGCCCGCGCATTCCCGAAATTCCCGGACTAGCCGCGTCCGGCTATCTCACCAACGAATCGATCGAGAATCTCACGTCCCTTCCCGGCCATTTGATCGTACTCGGCGGCGGCTACATCGGCCTCGAATTCGGCCAGATGTTCGCGCGTTTCGGCTCGCAAGTCGCGGTCATCCAGGACGCCGCGCAAATCGTGTCCCGCGAAGACCCCGAAGTCGCCGCCGAATTGCAGAAGGCGCTCGAATCCGAGGGAGTAAAGTTTCTCCTCGACGCGCAGGTAACTCAGGTCGGACGCGTGGAAGACTCGTTGATCATCACCCTCGAAGTGGCCCCCGATCCCGTCAATCCCAAAAAGAAAAGTACCGGATCGCTGAACGGCTCGCATCTGCTCGTCGCCACCGGCCGCCAGCCTAACACCGACGACCTCGGCCTCGAAAAAGCCGGCATCGAAACCGACCAGCGCGGCTTCATCAAAGTAAATGCCCGCCTCGAAACGAACGTACCCGGCGTGTGGGCCATCGGCGACGTGACCGGCGGCCCCGCCTTCACGCACATTTCATACAACGATTACCAGATCATCTGGGGCAACCTGATCGAAGGCAAGAACCTCTCAACCGGGCACCGCATCGTTCCTTACTCGCTCTTCACTGACCCGCAACTGGGCGGCGTCGGCATGACGGAGAAGGAAGCTCGCGCCAAGGGCTACGCGCTGAAGATCGGCTCGGCTCCCATGTCGCGCGTCGCCCGCGCGATCGAGCGTGACGAAACCGCCGGCCTGATGAAGCTCATCGTCGACGCGTCGAACGACCGCATCCTCGGCGCCACATTCCTCGCAACCGACGGCGGCGAACTCATCCACATCCTCCACACGATGATGCTGGGCAACCTGCCCTACACGCTGCTCAAAGGCGCCATCTACATCCACCCCACGCTCGCCGAAGGCCTCTGGTTCCTAATGGACTCCGTCAAACCCGTCGACTAATCCCGTCGGCGAAATGCCCCCAATGGCAACTCCTCGCCGCTCCTTGTGCGCGGCCAACACGCGTTGTCGCCCCTGGCGCCCCCCGCACGCATTGTCATCGCTTCGCGAAGCGAAGGATGCTGCCTTTAAAATGTTGCCTTCCTTATCATCGCGAGCGAGCGTAGCGCGCGTTTGGCTTTGCATTTATTTTCGCTTCTGCCTTTGCTTCTGCTTTCGCCCTTCGTTGTCATCCCGACAGAGCGAAGCGACGAGGAACCTCTGTTCGTTTGCCTTTCTTCGCCACCTATCTTATTGGCTCGTGCGATACATGATCGGCTGCGGTCCGTCCATGACCTTGAAATCCGCCGGCACGGTGAACAGCGACGGGTCCGGCTCGGCGCGCACGATATTCTTCAGCTCAAAGGTTTGCACCCCCATTCGCGGATCGCTCCGCTTGCTGTAAACGATAGTCTTCAGATCGGGCGACACCCACACCTCGGTCACAATGCTTATGGGCGCATCATTGCCAATTTGACCCTCCGGGATCACGCGCGTCGTGCGTGTTCCAGTCACGAGCACGCCTTCCATCGTCTGAGAACCGAGGTCCTCCGTCGCCACCTGGGATGGATCGCTGGCGGCGAAACTTCTCTGGATGAACATCCCTGGCGCAGGCAACGGGGGTACCACGGCCGTGTCGCTCCCCATTTTCATAGCGACGATCGCCGTGCCCGGAGCCGCCACCGTGCCGGAGGCACCCGTTGCGGCGGGAAACGCCGGCATTTGCTGGGCAGTCTTGTCGGTCAAATTCAAAGTGCACGACGTTTGCGCCACAGGATCCTGAATGAACACGATGTGCGGCGCATTCGCGGCGGACAAATTACCGATGGGCGGCAAGGGAGCATCCTGGCGCGTGCGGCCCTGGGAATCGCGCGCAACGGTTCCGGTGCTGGTTTGCGTGATGTGGCTGCCGTCCGGCAGCGTCTGGACGGATTCATTGGTAATCGTGGCGGAATAGGGCGCGCCCTGAATGAGTGCGCCAGACCCTTTCTCAATTGCGCCCATGCTGATAGCAGTGCCGGTGTTTTGGTAGAACACACTTCCTCCGCTTTGGCCCGGGGCCGGAGCCTGGGCGAGTGCCGAGGATGATGCTGCCAGCATGAAAACCGACGCACGCGTTAGGGTCTGTTTTAAGAATGTACCTTTCATGGTTGAGTCGTTCTCCTTTCGAATCTAGCCAGTCGCGGCCGCAGACGGACTTGTTCCGATCCGTCCGCTGCAATCGTGAGGTCCGCGATGAAATTCACACCCTCCGGAACCGCGCCCGGAGGAAACATTGCTTCTGCGGGGACGGCAATCTGTATGGCGGGTTCCGCTGGCAGTGAACTCACATTTTGAATCAAGGCGGGCGCAGCGTTCCCGGTTTCAGTTTCCGCGGGCGCGACGGCATATCGGTGACGGCCCGTTCTGATCGGGTTCATAGGAGGATGCGTTGCTTCGGCAATGGCGACCGGGCGGGCCGCTGCCGCCGGTGGATGCGTCGTTGGCGAATCGACCGTCGATGAATGCGTCTCTGGCGAATGCGCCGGAGGCGGCTTGACGCGCCCGCGTGGGAGCGCCACCAACAGCACGACACCAGCCGCCACCGCAGCCGCACCTGATGCCATCGGCACCCATCCTGGCAGTCTGCGCGGCATCTTCGACACGATCCGCGACGCGCTCCTCGGCACGCCCTTCGCCCGCCCTTCGAAACAATTGCCGCATCGCAGTATGCATCGAACGCGCTGCTAGCTTGTTGATACGCGCCGAGGCGGCTCCGGCATTCCGCACACGCCTCGAGATGCCGCTCGACATCGGCGGCTTTTCCCTCTGGCACCTCGCGGTCCATCCAGGCGATCAATCCTCCCGAAAAATCACACATTGCATTTCTCCGCTAGTTTCTTGATGGCGCGATCGACCGTGTCACCCACGGTGGAGGTTGGAATCCCTAAGACTTCGCCGATTTCGCGATACCTCAATCCGCCCGCGCGCAGCAGCAGGCATTCCCGTTCCGGCTCCGTCAGCAGCCGAATCGCGTTTTCCAATTGCCGGAACTTTTCCTTCTCGAGCACGGCCCGTTCCGGCGTCGCTTCGTCCAGGATCGTGTCGATTTCGCCATCAAGAGGCGCGCTGAAACGCCGGTCGTAGCTATTCTGTCGGTTCCTCGCCTGATTGTGCGCCACCCGATACAACCAGCTGCGAATATTCTCTTGCGAGCCGCCCGCAGTCAGATGCCGCTGCAGACTGACGAAAGCATCCTGCACCACATCCTGCGCTTCGTCGGTTGAAAGTCCGAGGCGCATCAGGTATCGAACCAGCGGCTTGCGAAGTTCGCGATACAGGGTCGTCGCCTCGCACGTGCGCGTCGCAAAGCGCGGGAGCGGCAGCCCCAACGGTAAGGAATCGCCACTCATAGGTTCCTCTGCATCGCGCCTCTATTCATATAACAAGCGAGCGTATCGGTTTTCCGGTTGGCAGGGTAAGAAACTGCCCTTGGGCAAGGAATCTGAATCTGCTTCCGATTTCGCCATCCGTTGTCGCTTCGCCTTTCGTTGTCATCCTGAGCGAGCCGCAACGACGAGGGATCATCCTCTGCGCGAACAATTTGCCCTGCGGTGCCGTCGACCTATCTACTCGTCGGCGATTCGACGATGGCAATCATTTACGTCCTCTACACGCTGAAGCGCGGCAACCTGCCCTACACGCTGGTCAAGGGCACCGTGTACATCCACCCGACGCTCGCCGAAGGCCTCTGGTTCCTCGCTTCACGTTACCGGCAATAATATACGCAGGACTACCCGCATAGTTTTTGCTGCGCCAACAAGCCTGTTGCATTTACGATTACTAAATCTTAACGGCCAGGCCTTCCCTCCCCTTGTCCGTCATCCTAAGCGCAACGACGGATCCCTCTTCGTTCGAAACGAAAAGCAAAGAGAGGTTCTGCGCGTAAATCCGGCGCTCAGATGGCGGCTCACTATCGTAAGGACTTCCGCTTTTCCGTACTATTCGAAATTACGTAACACACGCCCGCAAGAAAAACGAAGAGAGTTCCTTCGTCGCCTTGCTCGGGATGACCACGAAAGGCGAAAGCAGAAAAAGAAAATCGGTCGCACCGGTCACGCGCCGCACGGACCGTACGATAGGTTTTCTGCGGCAAGCTTCGCGCGCGAAAAGAGCCCGATCATTTGCAAAAGAGCGACCGATGCATCATCATGTTTTACTTTGTTCCATCCGGCGCGCGACGCTGCACAACACGCGACCAATCTAGCAAAGAAGATCAGGGGGGAACTGAATGCGCAGGCCCGTTAGTATTGCTCTGCCGAAAGGAAAACTGGGAGTGCTCACGCCGGGAATGGGAGCGGTGGCGACCACGGTAATGGCGGGCGTGGAACTCGTCCGGCAAGGACATTCCGTGCCGGTAGGGTCGCTCACGCAGATGGGCACGATCCGCCTGGGGCGGCGCACCGAATCACGCGTGCCGAAAATCAGTGAGTTTGTAAAGCTCGCCGGGCTTAATGACATTGTCTTCGGCGGATGGGACATCTACCCCGACAGCGCCTACCAGGCGGCGGCAAAGGCCGGCGTGCTCGACCCGAAAGACCTCGCCAAGGCGCAGAAGTTCTTGAAAAACATTAAGCCGATGAAGGCCGCGTTCGACCAGAACTACGTGAAGAACCTGAGCGGGACGAACGTCAAGAAGGGCAAGAACAAGTTCGAGCTGGCCGAGCAGATTCGCGACGACATCCGCACCTTCAAAAAGAAAAACCAGCTCGACCGGTTGGTGATGGTGTGGTGCGGCTCGACCGAAGTGTTCATGAAGGCCGAGGAAGTGCACAAGAATCTGGCGTCGTTCGAGAAGGCCATGAAGGCGAACCATCCGGCGATCGCGCCTTCGATGCTGTACGCCTACGCGGCCATCGCGGAAGAAGTGCCCTACGCGAACGGCGCGCCCAACCTGAGCGTCGACATTCCCGCGCTCGAGGAGTTCGCCAAGGCGAAGCACGTGCCCATCGTCGGCAAAGATTTCAAGACCGGGCAAACGCTGATGAAGACCGTCCTCGCGCCGGGGCTCAAGGCACGCATGCTCGGGCTGAACGGCTGGTTTTCGACCAATATCCTCGGCAACCGCGACGGAGAAGTGCTCGACGATCCTGGCTCGTTCAAGACGAAAGAGGAATCGAAGCTTGGCGCACTCGAATACATTTTGCAGCCGAAGGTATACCCCGAGCTGTACGGGAACTTCTGCCACAAAGTGCGCATCAACTACTATCCGCCGCGGGGAGACAACAAAGAGGGCTGGGACAATATCGACATTTTCGGCTGGCTCGGCTACCCGATGCAGATCAAGGTCGATTTCCTTTGCCGCGACTCGATCCTCGCCGCGCCGATCGTGCTGGACTTGGTGCTGTTCCTTGACTTGGCGAAGCGCGCGGGAATGCGCGGCATTCAAGAATGGCTGAGCTTCTATTTTAAATCGCCGATGTGCGCGCCGGAGCTGTATCCCGAGCACGACTTATTCATCCAATCGATGAAGCTGAAGAACACGCTACGCTGGATGATGGGCGAGGAACTCATTACCCACCTCGGCGCGGAATATTACGACTAGTTGAGCACGTTGACAGGAAAGGGCGAGGGCGTCTTTCTGAGCGGCGAATTTGCGCGAAGAATTTCTCTTAAGGTTCACCGTCAATCAAGAGAGATTCTTCGCTTCGCTCAGAATGACGATGCGGGCGATGATGTTCGACGTAGCGTTTTGGCAGAGCTGACCTAGCTTTTCCGCGGCTTGCTTATTAGAGGTATTTGTTATGTTTCCAGCTACGCGGCTTACGGAATTAGCCGGGGTCGAATATCCGATCCTTCTTGCGCCAATGGCGGGCGCTTCCACACCGGAACTGGCAGCGGCTGTTTCGCAGGCGGGTGGGCTCGGATCGTTCGCGGCGGCAACGCTCTCCCCTGACGCAATCCATCAAGGCATCGCCGAAGTTCGCAAGCGCACAAGCAAACCATTCAGCGTCAACTTGTTCGTGCTGGAGCAGCCGAATCCCGATCCGAAGCAAGTGGCGCGAGCTCTCGAGCTGCTTGCGCCGATTCGCGAGGAGCTTGGCTTGCCTTCCGGACAACCGCTTGAGAAGTACTGCGAGGACAATGCCGCGCAGTTTGACGCTGTGCTGGAGGAGAAGCCCGCGATCGCAAGCTTCACGTTCGGCATTCTGACGGAGGCGCAAGTGGCTGCGCTCCAGTCCCGCGGGATTCTAGTGATGGGCACCGCAACCACGGTCGCCGAGGCTAGGGCGTGGGACGCCATCGGCGCAGACATGGTCTGTGCGCAAGGTTCGGAGGCGGGCGCGCATCGCGGGACGTTCCTTGGGGACTTCGAGTCGTCGCTGGTGGGGACGATGGCGCTGGTGCCACAAATGGCGGATGCGGTGCGCATCCCGGTAATTGCAGCGGGCGGAATCATGGATGGGCGGGGGATCGCGGCGTCGCTGATCTTGGGAGCGGTCGGCGTGCAAATGGGCACGGCATTTCTTACCTGCCCCGAATCCGGGATTCCTGCGGCGTGGAGAAACGCACTGCTAAACGCGCGGGACGATCAGACGAGCGTGAGCCGGATCTATTCAGGACGATACGCGCGCGGGATCGTGAACGACTTCATGCGGAAGTTGAGTCCCGTCGTGGATGAGGTGCCGCCCTACCCGATCCAGAACGCACTGACCGCCCCTATTCGCCGAGCGTCGGGAAAGGCGAACAACCCCGAATACTTGTCACTGTGGGCGGGGCAAGCGGCTAGCATGAGCCGCAGCCTCCCCGCCGCCGACCTCTGCGCGGCGCTCGTGCGAGAGACAAACGACGCCCTGCGCCGGTCGGCGTCCGGGAATGCGTCTTCTGCTTCGGGCGCGCATTAGCTCGCGTCGCGAAGAATCCGCGCAATAAAATCGACGAGCCGCAGTTCCCTGCCGCCGTACCGCTCAGGATTGATCTAAATCTCGCCGAAATAAACAATAGGTAGGCGGTCGCCCACTTTCCCTGTTACACGACCGTACGTACGGGTCCCGTATACGGCGGTTCGGCGGATTGGGCTTTTGCCCGCTCGTCCGGCACTGTCTGCCTCGAATCCGGTCCTTGTCCATCGGCTCACGCTTTTGCTCCGCGCTTCCTTCGGACCCCGCCTCACGACGACGCCCTTGCGCTTTGCTAACCCTTCTCCTCTATCAGGATGGGTAAAGGACTTTCACCTTCAGGCTGCTGAACATGCTCGGCGCACCACAAGCAAAACGCCCTGGCGTCGTGGCCAGGGCGCTTCGCTCACAGCACAACCATTCTGTTAGAACTGGTTCCAGAGGAACTGATTGTAAACCTCGTGATGGTATTGCACTTCGGGGGCCTTCACGAACGTGCCCAGGAGGCGTGCGCAGCGGTCCGCGGAGGCTTGCTTGAGATCCGCGTAACGGCCTTTCACGTCGTCACCGAATATCTTGGTGATCCAGTCCGACTCCTTGAAGTTTTCAAGTGCGGTATAGATGTTGTCGGGCAGATAGCGCTCGGCCTGGCGGAGATTCTTGACCTTGGCGATGTCGCCATCGATTCCGGTCTTGAACACTGAGTAGAGCGCCATATAGGGGTTCGCGTCGGGAGCGACCGAGCGGACTTCCACGCGCATGCTCTTGTCGTTGCCGATAGGGATGCGAACCATCGACCCGCGGTCCGTGGCGGAAGCCTTAAGCTGGTTAGGCGCCTCGAAGTGCGGGTCGAGGCGGCGATAGGCGTTGACGCTGGGGTTGAGCACGAGGCAAATGTCGTTGCCGTGAGTCAGGATGCGGTCGATGAACGACCAGCCTGGCTTGGCGAGCTTTTCCTCCCCCTTTGGATCCCAGAACAGATTTGCGCCGCTCTTGCTGATCGAGACGTTGGTGTGCATACCGCTTCCGTTGACTCCGACGACTGGCTTGGGCAAGAAGCTGGCGGACATGCCCAGGCTCGTTGCCACCTGGCGGCAGATCAACTTGTAGAGCTGGATCTGGTCGGCCGCCTGCACCACCTCGCCGTAGCCGTAGTTGATCTCAAACTGCGAGGGCGCGACTTCAGGGTGGTCCTTTTCGTTCTGGAAACCCATGGCGCGCTGCACTTCCGCGACTCGGTCGACAAACAGGCGGAGGGGATCGCCCGGCAATGAATGGTAATAGCCGCCGGTGTTTACGTACTCGAATTTGCCCGTTTCGTGATAATGGCGCTCGGCGTCGACGCCGGCGAAGAGAAAGCCCTCAATTTCGTTTGCCGCATTGAGGGTGTAGTCTTTGTCCTTATAGAGCGCATCGGCGTAGGACTTCAAAATTCCGCGCATGTCGGCTCGGTAGGGGGAACCGTCTTTGTCGACTACTTCACCGAAAACCATCACCTTGCCGGGCCCGAAGACATCGGAGGGTCCCCAGTAGAAAGCGCCCCAATCCATAAACAAACGCAAGTCGCTTTCGCGCTGAGCGGTGAAGCCGCGAATCGAAGAGCCGTCAAAGGTGAGGTTGTCCCAGCTCTTGATGAGGAACTTTTTGTCGTAGTCGAGCATGTGCAGCCGACCTTCAAGATCGCTGAAGATCACCGTCACGGCCTTGATATGTTTCTCGTCGGTCAGGTACTTCACCCGGTCCTCACGAACCTTGTCCGGCGCAACGCGATTCTTGCGGTGCTGTTTTGCCTCCAAGTTCAGCTCTTCCAATTGCTCGTACGACAACTCCAAGAAATTACGAAGTTCGTTAGACATGAATCTCCTTTGGAAAAATTTTAAAAACCGCTGTCGAATCGGTTCTCGTAATAAAGCCGTGACCGGCAAATCGCCCCGTACCGTAGCGCGGGCGCCGCCCGAGCGTCAAATCGAAATTACTGATGCGGTGAATCACAACAGCTTCCTCCCGTATCACAAGGAATATAAAGAAGGCATAAGTAGATGCATCAAATGTCTCGATAGGTTACATCGATGAAACCGGGCGCTTCGAGGGGGGCCTTGGCCGGTGGTTTGACTTCGCGGCGGAGATTGGGTTCCCAGCCAGCTTTCATCCAACCGTTTCGACCAATTGTGAATCCCGAAAGGTTCCTATTGTGTGTGAACCGCTACCCGAACACGAGCGTCTGAACGAAATAGACGGCCAGCCGCACTCCTATGACGAGGAGATCAAGAAAGCGCTCATATCCGCGGGCAGTCCTGTAGCGCTGCTTGAAATGGCGCACGATGCGATCCTTGCCGGACACAGACAGCGTGGTGCAATTCTGGAATCGGGGCGCAGCCGATCTTTACCGTTGGATGTCGGACGAGGCCAGAGGGCGAGTGTCGCACGCATTCCTGAGCACGAAATTTCCGTCATCGAAGGAGGTAGGTCGATTGGGCGCTGACCAATCTGGGACACTGGGAAAGCGAGCTTAACCGTCGGCGGAAGGGCTGGTCTCGGATTCGGGTTGCAAGCCGCCAGGCGTTGCGGCGGAACGAGGATGGCGAGCCTGTTTTTGTACTGGAGATCGAATGGGGACGTCATCTACAACTCCTATTTGAGTCTATGGCAGGAAGTTGCGGTCTCCGCGAGCGAGTCGTGCGCGATCCAGGAGGCCGAGGAACCAATGCCTTACCTCGCTCTGCTCGCAAACAGGAGTGGGCATCAGCGGGATGCGGGAGCGCGTAAAGGACCGGGGCGGCGATCTACATATCGAAGCGGACGAAACAGGAACTACGGTGAAGCGACCGTTCCGATTTAAGCCGTGGCCGAGGGATAGACTAAGAAGGGCGGCAGAACTACCTGCCGCCCTTCTCGAACAACCTACCTCTTCGATTAATTACTACTGGCCTTACTGGCCGCTGCCGCTAATGCGGGATTTCATCTCCGCATACAACTGACCGACGAACCTGTCGGAGGTTTGCGCGGCCTGCGGGACCTTGGCATCGTAGTCGGCCGTCGGATGCGCGGCGATAATCTCCTGCTCGGACTTACCCTGCTGCATCAGCTGCGCCACTTTGTCGCGCAAGTCGACGATCATGTCGCGA
>Ga0182024_10024168_pt1 | contig 10822 bp, 14 predicted proteins | sample P32metaG_FD_120480 | JGI IMG/M metagenome (GOLD analysis project Ga0182024, IMG submission 120480) | Permafrost microbial communities from Stordalen Mire, Sweden - P3-2 metaG (Illumina Assembly) | ecosystem: Environmental > Terrestrial > Soil > Wetlands > Permafrost | place: Sweden: Stordalen...
AGGGTTATCGCGCCCTCGGTGATGCCGGGCAGCCCCCCGATGCCGGAGCCGATCATGCAGCCGGTGCGCTCGCGGCTTTCCTCGTCCTGCGGCACCCAACCGGAATCTTCGACCGCCATCGTCGCCGCCGCCATGGCGAAGATGATGAACTGGTCCATCCGCCGCTGGTCCTTGGGCGGAACCCAGTCATCGGCGTTGAAGAGGCCCGATTCCTTGTCGCCCAGCGGCACCTGCGCGGCGATGCGCGCCGGCAGATCGGAAACGTCGAAAGACTGAATCGCGCCGAGCCCCGACTCGCCGGCGAGCAGCTTTTCCCAGACGCGCTCGACCCCAAGGCCGAGCGGCGTCACGAGCCCCATTCCGGTGACGACAACCCGTCTCATCCCGGCGCACCCGATGACCGCAGACCCTTCGGCACGCTCAGCCGTGGGTCTCGATAAAGCTCACCGCATCCTTGACGGTTATGATCTTTTCCGCGGCGTCGTCGGGTATCTCGCAGCCGAACTCCTCCTCGAACGCCATCACCAGCTCGACCGTATCGAGACTGTCCGCCCCCAGATCGTCGATGAAGCTCGCGTTTTCGGTCACCTTGGATTCCTCGACGCCGAGATGCTCGACGACGATCTTCTTCACTCGGTCGGCGACGTCACTCATTCGTGTTGTCCCTCAATTGGCTGATTGGCATGTGCTCTCGACGCAGCGCGGTGCGGGTACCCGATCGGGGGATCAGCCGTTATGTGTCGCCATCGCGGCCGCGTTGAAGGTGGCGCGTCACATAACACGAATTCGGCGGGCGTGCCAATCCGGGGAACCGCGCGACCGACCGCCTTTATACCATGACCATGCCGCCGTTGACATGGAGCGTTTGCCCGGTGACGTAGGCGCCTTCGGCGCTGGCGAGATAGATCGCGGCGGCGGCAACCTCCTCCGACGCGCCGAAACGCCCCATCGGGATCGCGCTCATCAGTCGGGCGCGCTGGTCGTCGTTGAGCTTGTCGGTCATCGCCGTGGTGATGAGCCCAGGCGCGATGCAATTGACGGTGATGCCGCGGGTCGCTACCTCGGCGGCGATCGATTTCGACATCGCGATCATCGCCGCCTTCGAGGCGGCGTAATTCGCCTGGCCGGCATTGCCGGCGACGCCGCTGATCGAGCTGATCGAGATGATCCGACCGTGGCGGCGGCGCAGCATGCCCCGCAGCGCGGCGCGAATCAGGCGAAACCCGGCGGTGAGGTTGATGTCCAGCACCGCCTGCCAATCTTCGTCGCGCAGGCGCATGGCAAGACCGTCGCGGGTGACCCCCGCATTGTTGACGAGGATGTCGAGCCCGCCGAGCGCCGCTTCGGCGTCGCGGACAAGGCGCTCGGGCTCGTCGGGCTGGGAGAGATCGGCGGTGAGAATGTGGGTGCGCTCGCCGAGCTCGGCGGCGAGGGCCGACAGCGCCGCTTCGCGCGTGCCGGCGAGCACGACGGTCGCGCCCTGGGCGCGCAGCGCCCGGGCGATCGCCCCGCCGATCCCGCCCGAAGCGCCGGTGACGAGGGCCTTCTGGCCGGTGAGGTCGAACATCACAGGCGCTTCATCAGCGCTTCGGTCTCGGCCGCGGTGCCGACCGACTGCGCCGCCAGTTCGCGATCGATGCGCTTGACGAGCCCGGCGAGCACACGGCCGGCGCCGATCTCGACGACCTCCTCGACCTGGTGCTGCTTGAACATCAGCACGGTCTCGCGCCAGCGCACCATGCGGATCACCTGCTCGACGAGCAGCTCGCGGATCGCGTCGGGATCGCTGGTCGGCGCGGCGGTGACATTGGCGACGACGGGAACCGAGGGCGCCTTGAGCGAAATCTCGCCGAGCGCGTGCTCCATGACCTCGGCGGCCGGCGCCATCAGCGGGCAATGGAAAGGGGCGCTGACCGGCAGCATGATCGAGCGCCGGGCGCCGCGTTCCGCGGCAAGCTCGACCGCCCGCTCGACGGCGGTGCGATGGCCGCTTATGACGATCTGGCCTGGGCAATTATCATTGGCCACGACGCAGATGCCGAAGCCGGCCGTGCCGGCGGCGACCTCGCGCGCGGCGTCGATCTCGAGGCCGAGGAGCGCGGCCATCGCCCCCTCGCCGACCGGCACCGCCTTTTGCATCGCCTGGCCGCGCCGCTTGACGAGACGCACCGCGTCGGGGACGGAGAAGGTGCCAGCGGCGGCATGCGCCGAATATTCGCCCAGCGAGTGGCCGGCGACATAGCCGAGCTCGACGATGTCGAACCCCGCGTCGGCCTGAAGCACGCGGATGACCGCGAGGCTCACGGCGAGCAGCGCCGGCTGAGCGTTTTCGGTCAGCATCAGCTCGCTCTCGGGCCCATCGAACATCAGCCGCGAGAGGTTCTGCGACAGCGCGTCGTCGACCTCCTCGAACAGAAGCCGCGCCGGCGCGAAAGCCTCGGCGAGATCACGCCCCATGCCGGGCTGCTGCGACCCCTGGCCGGGAAAGACAAAAGCTCGTTTCATGCGAGGCGCATCCCCTTGCGGCCATCGCCTTGGTCATAGACTCGTCACCGGCGCTGTCAAGCCGGCGTCGCGGATCGTCCGTAACCGAAATCTATTGGCACATCCGCAGATTGTCGCGCTCGGTCTCGTAATCCGACATGGCCTTGTGCAGGACATTGTCGGCCGGCAACCCTTGCAGCGCGTCCTGGATTTTCTTCAGCGTCGCGTCGTCGTAGCTGACCGGGACCGGACAGCGGGTCACGAGGCCCGGTCCGAGCGGCTTGGTGATCAGGTCGGACGTGTCCGACGGCGTGTCGGGCTTGGCTTTCAAGCCGAGCCAGCCACCGCCGCCGCAACCGCCGACGATCAATACGATGGCAAGCGCCATTGCCGCCTGGACTCGCATCCGCCCCCCGCTTCTGGCCTTTCGCGCACGATGGCGGGCATGGCGGACGCGATCAAGCGGCTTCGCCGCGGTGCGACGTCATGGAGCACGGCTAGGATTGCGCCGGCGCTGGTGGCGGCGCGCTGGTCAGCGTGACGATCTGGCCGACCAGCGTGCCGAGCCAGATCGCGGTCGACAGCGCGTCGCCCGAAGGCGGTTTGGCGCAGGCGGCGTCGCCGTAGGCCTCGATGGCGCTGACCTTGCCGCCCACGTCCGACGGCAGCAGGCCCGTGGCGATGACCGCGTTGGCGACCGCGCGGCCTTTTTCATACTCGGCGCACGCGACCTGGATCGTGGTATCGACGGTGCCGGCGACCTGATTGGCCATCGCCAGCCCGCCGCCGATGGCGCCCGCCGCCGAGCCGGCGGCGAGCAACCGGCGCAGCCGCTGAGCAACAGCAGCAGCGGCGCCGCCGCGACGGCGCGGATCATGGGGTCGCGCCCGATGCCGGGGTCGCCGCCGGCGGATTACTCCAGGTGCATCCGGCGCCGGCCGCGGTCGAGGCCTTGGAGGCGTCCGTGGCGGCCGACGCATCGCCGGCCGCGGCGGCGACTGCGCTCGCCAGGTTCGCCGCCGACTGCGCTTCGCACATCGCTTGCGGCGGCGCGATCGAAATCATGCGCGAACCCGCACATCTGGTCCTCGAGTTGGGCGAAAGCGCCGAGATGGTGCACCCTGCCCTGCTCGTAGAGCGCGGCGACCGGCTCGGCGCGGGCGACCTTGCCGCGCGCCGCGCGGACCGCGGTGAATGCCACGTTCGGATCGACCACGCGGATGGTCGCCTCGACCATCTCGCCGCCATTGTTGACCTCGGCGACAACGCGGTCGGCGTCATGCGCCCGATACGCCTTGATCGCCGCCCTCGCCCATTCGGTCGGCGCGTAGCGGCCGGAGATATCGGCCAGGACGTAGCCATGCCCAGCCGCGTCCTTGCCGGCGACGACGATGCCGGTTTCGTCCGAATGCTCGCCCGACCCCGCCGCCGGGTCGATCGCCACGACGATACGGGTGAGTTCCGGCACGCTGGCGACCCGCGCCGCGTCGATCATGCCGTGGCCCCAGAGCGCGCCTGGCACGTCCTCAAGGATTTCAGCCTGCAGCTCTTGTCGACCGAGCCGTGTGCCCTCATAGCGCCGCACGATCTGTTCGAGGAACGCCGGCGGCAGATTGCGCTTGTTCTCGTAAGTCGTGCCGCGCGTCACGATGACCTTGGGATCGGCGAGCAGCGCCTTGATCAGCTTGGTCGGACGTGGCGTTGTCGTCACCACGGCCCGCGGGTCGTCGCCCAGCCGCAGGCCGAACATCAGCATGTCCCACGCCTCGGGATAGCGCCACGCGGCGAGCTCGTCGCACCAGGCGAAATCGTGCTGCGGGCCGCGCAGGCGTTCCGGCTCGTCGGCCGAATAGGTCGTTGCTATCGCTCCGTTGGGCCAGGTTAGACGCCGCTTTGACGGCTCGTATTCAGGCCGGTTCCACGGCGGCGCGATCGCCAGCAAGCCGCTTTCGCCTTCGACCATCACGTCGCGGGCATCGGCGGCGGTCGGCGCGACCAGCGCGACGTGCCGCGCCCGGTGTGCCGCGATGCGCTGGCGAACGAGCTCCGCCCCGGTGCGCGTCTTGCCGAATCCCCTGCCTGCAAGCAGCAGCCAGACCCGCCAATCGCCCGGCGGCGGCTTTTGCTCGTCCCTCGCCCGCACCCCCCAATCGAAGCGTATCCCGGCGACGTCCTTAGGACTGAGGCGTTGGATCAGCCGGTCTCTTGCCCATTTGGGCAGCGAGGCGATCCAGCTCACGGATAAGCGCTTCTCGGTGTTCGTTTCCGTCGTCACGCGGCTCACTGTCCTCGTTGGTCGTCGCGACCGGCGGCGGCACCATGCCGAGATAGCGGGCGATGGCGTCGAGCGCCGCCTTCTTGTCGTAGAGCTTGACCCGGTAGGGCCTACCCTCCTTGGCGCTCTCGACGATCTCGGAGATCGCCGCGATGTCGTCGGGGTCGAGCTCGCCATCCGGCTTGAACTGCATACCGGCGTCGCTCCAGTGGACGATGTGGCTGAGATTGGCGAAAGCGATGCGGCGGTATTCCTCAAGCACCCGCTCGGGGGTGATGCCGAGGCGCGCCGCCCGCTCGGTCATCTCCGCGAGCGCGGCGTGCGCAGCCTTGCGCCGCCGACGCTCCTGCCAGCGCGATGTGATGCTCAATGCAATATTCTCTAATGGGGAGGCCGGCGGGCGGCGAAGGCATTGCCCTCGCCCAACTCCGTCAGCGTGGGCAGCTTGTATCCGATCAATCCGGATTTGTCAACATAAAAATGCGTAATACACAACTTTATCGAAAATGGTGCTCCAACGCGCCGAGCGCGGCGACCAGGATGCCGGAGGCGGCCTCCTGGCTGACCCGCCTTCCCGCCCAGCCCTGCTCTTGCGCCCATTCCTTCAACGAGCGCTCCCAGCCGACGACATGCCACAAGCATGAGCCGGCCGGTGAGGCGATGCCGCCCACCGCGCCGATCGCCCGCCACACGGCGGTGCGCGCCGCTTCCGCCCGCAGCCCCGGCGCGTGATCGCCGCGCCGCGACGGCTTGTCGCCAAGGCTTAGCCGCGACAGGTCGAGCGCCCGCAGCGGATCGAGCTGGGCCAGCGCGAAACGCTTGCGGAAATCCTCACCCGCCTGCCGCATGCCCGATGTGATCGATCCGCGCCGCTCCATGATCGTCAGCGTGTCAACCACGCGATAGGGACGCGCCGGCCGGCCCGCGGCATCCGCGATGACCATGGGAACTAACTCTACCGGCCCATGTCGCAGCCGCTCCAGGCTCACCACACCCTCCTTGGGGGCCCTCTCGGCCTGTCGACGACGGCTCATTTGTCACCCCTAGGAACAATACGTGAACAATTTGGTCGCACGAAACCGCGCGCCACGTTTTCGAGCCGTCGCAGCAATGGGTCCGGCGGAAACCGCCACGGACGTCCCCGCCGCCCGCCGACCGCGCTCGCCAGCGCCTCCGCCTCGCGCAGCCGACGCCGCTCGCCGGAGCTGCCGCCGGAGACATGGCACAGCGTGTGATGATGATCGCAATAAGGCGACCCGTCCTTCCGCCTGGCGCCGCATTTGGCGTCCCCGTCCAGGATGAAGGCGCAGCCTTCGTCTTCCCCTTCGGCGATCTTGCGGCCGAACCCACGCGATGTCCCGCCATCCATGGTTCTTTCTCCCCTGCCCTATTGCCATTATCGCAACGGCGATATATCATCCCTGAATTGGATGTCAATATGGCAATATGGCAATACCGCAATGGACACGAACTGGTTTCACGAGGCCCTCGAACGCGGCGGCAAGACGCAGGCCGACCTTGCCCATCACCTCCGCCTTCAGAAGTCGGCGGTCTCACGCATGCTGCGCGGCGAGCGGGGCATGAAGGCGCTGGAAGCGGTGCAGCTCGCCCAGTTTCTCGGGGTATCGCCGGAAGAGGTGCTGCGGCGCGCCGGCGAGCCCACCCCGCCTCAGGCCGAGCCGGCGCGGCGCGGCCGCCCGCCGCGCTCCGCGATGTCGTTCCCGCCGATGCAGCGGCAGGACATGATGCCGATCCGCAGCGGCGCGCGCGGCGGCGGCGAGCAGCAGATGTTCCAGGACGGGATCGGCTACACGCCGCGCCCGGCGAACCTCGACGGCGTGCGCGACGCCTACGCGATCTACATGGTCGGCGACTCGATGGAGCCCCGCTACACCCAGGGCTGGCTGCTGCACGTCAACCCGTTCAAGCCGCCGATCCGCGGCCGCGACGTCGTCATCTACAAAAAAGACCAGGCGGTGCTGATCAAGCAGTTTGTCGGCTGGAACGACGACGCGCTGGTGCTGCGCCAGCTCAACCCCGAGGAAACCCTGCGCATTCCGCGCGACGAGGTGCAGGAGTGCCACCTCGTCGTCGGCGTCGACCAGGAGGGCTAGGACCGCGGCCTAGCGTTTGTCATCGCCGCGGCCGGGCGCTACGATCCTCGCAACGGCCATCAATTCCCGGGGAGCGATCGCGATGCGCACGACCTACAGCGTCAACGACATGACCATCCACCGGATCGTCGAGCAGGAGCAGGGCTTCACCCCGATGCTCGAATTCCTGCCCACCCTCGCGGAAGAGACCCTCAAGGAAAACCTCTCCTGGCTGGCTCCGGGCGGCTTCGACCGCAAGACCGGCAACGTCGTGCTGTGCTTCCAGTCCTATGTCGTCAAGACGCCGCACCACAACATCCTCGTCGACAGCTGCATCGGCAACGACAAGAACTTCCCGATGCGCCCGACCTGGAACAAGAAGAACGATTCCAGCTGGATGAATGCGCTCAACGCCGCCGGCCTGAAGCCCGAGGACATCGACTTCGTGATGTGCAGCCATCTGCACGGCGACCATGTCGGCTGGAACACCAAGCTGGAGAACGGCCGCTGGGTCCCGACCTTCCCGAAGGCGCGGTATCTGTTCTCCAAGAAGGAATACACCTACTGGAGCGAAATCCATCAGAAGACCCCGCTCGACCAGATCACCGACAGCGTGCTGCCGATCATCGAGGCCAACCGCGCCGAGCTCGTCACCAGCGATCACGAGCTCAACGACCATATCCGGCTGACCCCGACCCCCGGCCACACCCCCGACCATTTCGCGGTCTGCGCCGGCAAGGGCGGCGATCAGGCGGTGTTCACCGGCGATCTGATCCATTCCCCAATCCAGGCGCGCTATCCGGAGCTGGTCATGCGCGTCGATACCGACCACGACCAGGGCGTCCGCACCCGCCGCGCCTTCTTCGAGCGCTACTGCGACACCGACACGCTGTGCTGCACGATGCACTTCCCCTCGCCCTCGGTCGGCCACATCAAGCGCTGGGGCGACGGGTTCAAGCTGGACTATTTGACCTGACCGTTAGCGACGCGCTCCCTACCCCCGCGAGGGAGGGTCGGGGTGGAGACTGACCCGTGACTACCGACGGCTTTCGCGCCTCGCTCGACCGAATCGCCGCCGCCGGCGTCGCCAATGATGGCGCCGCGTTCACCGCCCTGTTCACCGAAGACGGCACCTACGAGGACGATTTCTTCGGCCTCTTTCGCGGGCGCGCCGAAATCGCCGCGATGCTGCGGCGCTTCCACGATACCGGCGGCGACTATCGCTGGGAATTCCACGATCTGGTGACCGACGGCGCGCTCGGCTACGCCACCTTCCGCTTCAGCTTCAGGTCGAAAATGCCCGGCTACGACGGCAAGCCGGTGCTGATCACCGGCATCAGCTGCTTTCGCTTCGAGAATGGGCTGATCGCCGCATACCGCGAGGTGTTCGACACCGGCATCGCGCTGGCGCAACTCGGCTTCCCGGCCGACCGGATCAAGCGTGTGCTCGACAAAGAGGTGGCAGCGCAGAACGGGACGCCAGAAGCGCGCGCGCATCTCGACCGGTGGTAGAAACCGCGGCGCCCATGGTAAAATCTCGCGCTTCTTGAACGGTCGCCCGCCGCGCGCGACCTCAGCGAGAGGGCCGGCAGATGTATGTCTGGTGCCAGATCGCCCTCATAGTCTTCTGTTTATCGCTGGTATCCGCCGCCGCGCTGATCGCCGGAAGGCTTGGCGGCAACTGGAGAGCGTTCGCTCGCGGCGCCGCTTTCATCACCGTAAGCTCTTTCCTCGGCGGCTTGATTGGCGGCGTTCTGCTCGGTTTGATCAGCAGCCTGGCGTTTCATCAAACTTACGTCGCTTGGCGAGCTTTACATCCCATCGCTGCTGTCATTCCTGGGGTTTTCGCCGGGGCCTTTGAAGAAGCCGCCCGCATTATCGCCGTTCGGCGCGGTGTCCGAAATCTTTCCTACCGCCTTGGGCAAGTCTTGATGTTCGGCGCAGGCTTTGGGGGTGCCGAAGTCATTTTTCGTATGCGGCGGCCCTTGCTTGTAATCATCACGAAATTCGGCTCAGAATCTCTAAATACCCCATTAACGCCGATCATTGGCCAGGTCATCGCCTTCAGCGCCATTTTAGCGGCGGAAATATATGTCTTTCATATTTGTATGACGGTAGTGGCCTATCGAATTTGTTGTGACGATAGCTTGCGCGCTCGGGCGCGTATCCTGTTTCCGTTAATGGTGGCCTATCACAGCTCTCTCAATTTCATCGCCGGCTGTCTAAACTGGGCCGATGCGACGCTCCTATACGGGCTGTTGTTTTGGTCGATCCTCACTCCCCTCCACGTCATCGTTGCGGTGCTGGCTATCCGCCGCCCGTTGGCACCGGTGACAGAAGCCGCCGGTGTTCTCCCTCCCTAGGCTATCCTCATGGTTTCGACTACAACGGCCCCGGCGAAGCTGTCGTATTGACGTCCAGGCCGTTACGAATTGCCGTCCTGATGAAGGACTCCGTCATCATCGTAACATCCTGTGACCAGAACAACTTATCATACGGGTTTGTGAGTAAATCGGCTGCGGTCCGAGCAGTCAGCCAAATGGAAAGGATGCTTTCCCCATCTACATTGGCCACTTCATAGTAAGGGGCGAAACCGACAGTGGTGGCTCCGCCAAAGGTAAATTGAAAGATCGCCTGGGCTCGCTCCACAAAATTTTCATGTCCATCTGTTCGAATAAAGTATATTACAAATACTCGATGAACATTCAATCCAACCCAGACACGAAAATTTACGCGCTCGGAGGCAAACAGAAATAGCCTACCGAACAAGTCTTTTTTCCCAGTATCGATAACCGAGAATTTTTCGATGTTAAGCGAAGGAATAGAAATTCGTTCGAACGCCCGGTGTACGTGCAACGTCAGAAATTCATCTGAACGGCGGATGAAATTATCGATGCTGGCATCCCGTTGAGAAAACAACAGAATCAATATAAGCAGGAAAACGGTGGCCGAGGCCTGGGCGATGCCGAGCGCAAAAATTATTGGTTCGCTTTCGCTTCCGGCAAGAAAATGAACTGATGCAAGTAATGATATCACAAACGTGGAAGCGATGATGCTGACGGCCGATATCTTTACCCAGCGGGGTAAATAAAGGATATGGCGTGAATCTATAAGTCCAAACTGACTACCTCCCTCTGACACGTTAATTCTCCCGTTGACCTCGTGCAAGCGGTTGCCACTGATGGCGGAATTTGTTGATGCAATCGCCTACCAAGCCTCCCGCCCCTGCGTCGGCCGCGCGATCCCGGCCTCGGCCAGCTCGCGCTGCTCGGCTTCGTGCTTGTCGAACATCGCCTTGGCGGCGGCGTTGCGCTTGGCGCTAAATTCGTCGCGATTGTCGCCGCACCATTGGTAGGACGCCGCGCGGCTCTGGTTGAGCTTCGAGAAATGCGGCATCACGTAGCGCGAATAAAGTTCGTACGACCGCTTCGTCGCCTCGAAATCCGCCCAGTTGTGCGCCTGGTGCAGGAAGGCGCCGAACGCGCCCTGCTTGTCCTGCAGCCGCTCGATCAGCGCGATCGCGTCGTCCGGCGTGCCGCACACGCCATAGCGGTTCTCGGTGAACCATTCGAGCGGGTCCTTGCCCGCCGGCACGATAAAGCGCGGCTGGTTGTTGTTGAGATAGCCGAGATACCGCTCGAACCCGAATTTGGCGTTCTCGTAGGCCTGCGCCCGCGTCTCTGCGATGTGCATCGGCCCGACCAGGCGCAGGCGGTTCGGGTCCATCGTCCGCCCGTCCTGGGCGGCGCCATCATTGGCGATCTGCCAGTTCGACCCCAGCGCGTCGAACCCGAACGGGTTGGTCGCCGCGACGCAGATCATCCCGAGATCGTACTTCCCGGCGAGCCGCCCGCCCGACGGCGTCACCGCGCTCACCACCGCGACCTCGGGATAGGGCTTCGTATAGGGCAAGAGGTGCAACCGCGCCCCCTCCATCGTGTACCATTCGGTCTTCTCGGTGATCACCTCG
>Ga0182024_10024169_pt1 | contig 10821 bp, 4 predicted proteins | sample P32metaG_FD_120480 | JGI IMG/M metagenome (GOLD analysis project Ga0182024, IMG submission 120480) | Permafrost microbial communities from Stordalen Mire, Sweden - P3-2 metaG (Illumina Assembly) | ecosystem: Environmental > Terrestrial > Soil > Wetlands > Permafrost | place: Sweden: Stordalen...
CAGGGCACTCCGTGATGGCCCTGGCCGCTCCTGGCCGCAAGTCAGGGAACTGTCGCACGGACGCGGGTATAATCAGCAGTGGCCGGCCGCCGTCGGCTTTATCATCGAAGCAACGCCACAGGAGGGCGCCGTCTGAGTCAGACGGTCTATTTGCAATGAGCGCACCGCAAACAGTGGACTACCTCACCGCCGCCTCGGCGGCGCAGCCGCCGTCCGATCGGACAGCCGACCCGGCCTGGATGGGGTTTCCACACTCCGCCTGGGTCAAGATCGCCATCCTCACCGCTCTCATTGCGGCCGCCTTCTGGCCCAACCTTCAGCGACTTTGGGCGAAGACCAATCCCTTCTACGGCGAGCCGAACTGGGGACACTCCATGTGCGTCCCTCTCATCGGCCTCTACTACCTCTATGTCAATCGTGACGCCCTCCTCGCCGCGCAGCGCAAGCCTAGCTGGGCCGGCCTCTTGTTCACCCTTGGCGGACTCTTTTTGTACGGCTACGGCATCTGGCCCGGCCAGAACGACTTCATCAAGGATTTCGGAATGGTCGTCACGCTCTTCGGCATCGTGCTCATGCTGACCGGCTGGGCGGTGATGAAGATCGCCTGGTTCCCCATCGCGTTTCTCGTCTGCGGAATTCCCTGGCCGGGTCTGGTCTACAGTTGGGTTGCCAGTCCCCTCCAGCAGTTGGCCGCCAACGTGGCTGTCTACGTTCTCCAGGCCACGGGCGTCAAGGCGTTCGCCGGCGGCACCAAGATTTGTGTCTACGGCCACGGCGACGTGCTCCGCACGCTGAACGTCGCCGAGGCGTGCGCCGGACTTCGTTCGCTGATGACCTTCATCTCCGTCGCCGCGGCGGTCGCGTTTCTGTCGGCTCGGCCGCTGTGGGAGAAACTCATCATTGTCGTGTCGGCCATTCCCATCGCCATCTTTTGCAACGTCGCGCGCATCGCCGGACAGGGACTGCTCGACCACTACGTCAGCCAGCAGCTCTCTGAAAATTTCGCCCACGAGTTCGTGGGTCTGGTGATGTTGGTTCCCGCGTTCGTGCTGATCCTGGCGGTAGGGTGGATGCTCGATCAGATATTCGTGGAGGAAGCGACCGAAACCGCCGCCCCCGCGACCCTCCTGCGCCGCGGCGCAGCGCCCCGACCCGCCGCGACTCCCAGCGCACCGTCCGCGCCGGCAAGAATTCAGGCCGTTCCACCCGCGACAACCCTGCGCGCTGTTCCGCCGGCATTCCGCTCCCCTGTGCGCAAGCCCATTGCCCCTTCATCCAGGCCCGACGGCGGGAGGCCCGCGTGAACCCCGTGCAGCGCAGTCCCTACACCCAGCCGACCTTTCTCGCCGCGGTCGCCATTTTGTTGTCGGCCGCCGTCGGTTTGAACCTCGCCGTGGCCAAGTTGCAGTTGCACTTCCGCAAAGCGCCTGTTCCGCTGGCGCGCCCACTGGCGCAGATCGCGCCGCGCCTGGGAGACTGGATTCAGGTCTCGCGCGACGAGCCGTTGGAGGCCGACACGCAGGAAGTGCTCGGCACCAATCAGTACATCTTCCGTGATTACATCAGTCTCTCCGCCCACGGCGGCCACTGCGCCGCGGGACTCATCCAGGCACTACACCTCGGCGAGCCGCAGGATCGTCTGGACCAACTCGGCAGCCGCTACCTCGAAGCCGCGCCGGCTGACCAGCTAAAAATGCTTGAGAGCGAACTCGCCGATAAGTCAACCGAGCAGCGCAAAACCGCCCTGGCCATGGTCCAGCGGCAGTTTCCCGACGCCGTCGTCAACATGGCCGTCACCTACTACACCGGCCTGGCCGACACCGTCGCCCACATTCCCGACCGCTGCTACATCGCCGACGGCTTTGAACCTTCGGAGTACACGGAGCCAACGTGGACGATCCCCGGCCGCGCCGATCCGCTGTCCGTGCGATTCATTAACTTTCAGGACGCCGGTGATTCGGCCCGACCCGACCGCAGCGTCGCCTACTTTTTCCACGTCAACGGGGAGTACAAGAGCGACCCGGAAGCCGTCCGCCTTCGCATGCAGAACCTCTTTCAGAAATTCGGCTACTACGCCAAGGTGGAGTTGATGACCATGGACCCCGATCACGAGCGCTCGGCGCAGACCATGACCGCATTTCTGGGCGATTCACTGTCGGAAGTGGAGAAATGCTTTCCGGACTGGTCGAAATACACCTCGGTCTCCGCCGAGCAGGCCGCCGGCGCCTCGCCTTCAGTCCGGCGCTGACGGGGCATGAATCGATTCCATTTGCTTATGAGGTTGAGTCAACACCATTGGACGGCAGGACGACATGGCAAGACGACGCGTCAACATTAAATTCGTCGCAATCGCAGGCGCGGCTGTGATCGTGCTGGGTTTCGCGGCTTTGCTCATTGTGCGCCGATTGAACCGCACGCACCCCGAGCAATTCGTCGCCGCCGCGCGGCAGGCCGAGGCCGCGCATCGCTGGGCCGACGCCGTTGGCGAAATGCAGCGCGCCGTCGCCGCCGCGCCGCGCGATCCGCAGTTGCTCACCGAATTCGGCAACGACCTCCATCAGTACGGCCAGGAAAACCTCGACGTCGTCCGCCGCCAGCAGGACCAGATGGAATGGACCGCCGCCCTGGAAATCGATCCGAATTACGTCCCGGCCATCAAAGGCCTCCTTGCCTTCTGGCGCGCCCGCGCCGCGAACAACGCCACCGCCTTCGCCAACGCCCGCGATCGCGCCGAGCAACTTCTGCTCGTTGCTCCCAACGACCCCGACGCGCAGGACACGGCGTCATTCCTCTACACCATGACCGTTGAGGGATGGATCAACGGTCTTGAAACGGACGAGACTCGCGTCACCCAGGCCGAGCAGAAGCTCCAGGCTCTGTCCGCCAAGGATCCCGCCAACGCCGATTTGCCCTATTGCCTTGCTCAACTTGCCATCTATCGCGGTCAGCAGATCGTCCGCGACAGAAGTGACGCCATCCAGCCCGCCTCCGCGACGGCCCAGTACAAGAAGGCCGCCGACATCATGGCCAAGGCATTGGCCGCACAGGACAAGAATGCCGCCATGCACTACGACGACGCCCGCATCAACGTCATGCTCGAAAAGGCGGATCAAAGCTCGGCCGATGCGACTCAGCGCTATCACGCCGGCGCCATCAAGGAAATGGACAGGGCCATGGCGCTGGTGTCGCCCAGCGACAAACAATTCGTCGAGATCAGTCTCGGCGCCGCCGAACTGGCGCTCTCGGACAATGACATCACCAAGGCCCACTCCGTCGCCGCCCGCCTCATGGCCGAGCGCGGCACCGACCCGGCCGTTCTGTTCAACGTCAGCTTTCTGCTCCGTGTCATGCCCGACCTGCGGCCCGCCGCCATCCAGACTTTGCAGCACGCCCTCGACGCCGACAATCAGACCGCCGAGATCACGCTCCACCGCTTCAGCCTCCTCGCCCCGCTCGTGGATTTGGAAATCAGCCAGTTGGAGGACACCAGGGATCAGACCGCCGCCGCCAAACTCAAGGATCAGATCACCCAGTACATTCAGCAACTGGACAAGGCCAACATCAATCCTCTCATGGTCGTCACCGACCAGGGCCGTCTGGCCATGGCGACCGGCGACAACATTCCCGCCGTCCAGTTGCTCACCGCTGCCATCAACTCCAATCCCGATGTCGCCGGCAACCGTGACATCCTTTGGATGCTCGCGCAGGCCTACAACAAAATCGGCGAGCGCGAGCAGGCTCTGGATTACAGCAACCGCACCGTGCTGCGCGACCCCGATTTCCTGCCCGCGCGCAAACTGCTTGTCGAACTGCTCACCAGCGAAGGCACCGAAGAGGCGCGCCGGCAGATCAGCCAGCAACTGACCTATCTCATCCGCGCCACCCCCAACGACCCGGACGTGCTCCGCCTCCAGCTCATGCAGCTCGATCCGCAGGCCGACGCCGATCAGATCAAGGCTCTCTACGCCAAGCTCCCGGAAACCACCACGACCGAGATGCAGCAGAAGGCGTCCGCCGCCGTTTCTCCGCAGGTTCACGACGGCAACGAGGCCGTCCGCCTCTACGCCAAGGCCATGCAGACCGATCCCAAGAATCCCGATCTCGTCGTCAACCTCGCTCGCGTCTACGCCGGCATCGGTCGCCGCGCCGACGCCATCGCCACCATTGAAAACGGCCTGATCGCCAATCCTAACGACCCTCAACTGGAACTGATCCTCAAGTCGTTGGAAGACGCTCCCGCCACCGAAATACAGAAATTCCAAACGGAAATGCTGGAGAAGCAGAATCCCGACCCCGTCGCGCGCAATTTGGCGCTGGCCGAGGAAGCCCTTAAATCCGGTGACCTCGCCGGTGCTCTGTCCCACATCCAGGCCGCCGCGAAAATCGCTCCCGACAACGACGACGTTCAGGGACTTTGGTTCCGCTATTACGTCATCACCAAGCAGTGGGACAAGCTCGGCCCCGTCGTGCAGAAACTCGCCGCCGCCAACTCCGACAAGGCCCACGGCCTGCTCTACCAATTCCTCTGGGCGCAGGCGCAGGGTGACGTGCAGCGGCAGATCGACCTCGGCGGCCAGTTGACCACCCAACTGCCCGAATTCGCCATGAGCTATTGGTGTCTGGCCCAGGCCTATCAGGCCGCCGGCCAATATCAGCAGGCGATCAACAACTACGACACCGCACTTCAGAAAAAGGGCGTCGATCTCCAGGCCGCGGATTGGCTCAAACAGGAAATCTCCTGCTATTACGCCGTGAATGATCCCGACCGCGCCCTTCAGGCGATCGAGGCCGGCCGCCGCCGCTATCCCAACGACGACGACTTCCGCCTCCTCCTCATTCGCCACGAGTCCGACCACGGCGACGCCGAGGCCGCCGAGCGCGATCTGGAATCCATGCTCGCCGACCATCCCGACGATCCCAACGTCGTTCTCGATCTGGCCAGCGCCAGGATGCAAATCGCCATCCTCAAAGTCCGCAACGGCAACGCCGTCGAGGCCGCCGCCGCCGCCAACTCCGCCCGCGATCTGCTCAAGGAGGCCATCAAGAGATTCCCCGACAATCAGAACGTCTACGAAAAACTGTCGGAAGTACTTCGCTACAGCGGCGACATCGCCGCCGCCGAAAAACCGCTGCTCGATCTGTCCAATCGCCCGGTCTGGAAAAACAAGACGCCTCCGCTGCTGCTGCTCGGCGAGTTCTACACCGCCACCGGCCAACTCGCCAAGGCGGACTCGACCTATACCACCGCGCTCTCCGTCGCCACCGACGCCGAAAAGCCCAGGGTGCAGGTCCAGTTGGCCTCCGTGCTCGCGGGGGAGCGCAAGTACAACCAGGCCATGGGCGTTCTCGCCGTGGCCAACTCCGATACGCCGCTGATTCGCCGCGAGCGCGTCAATGTTCTCGTACAGGCCGGCCGCATCGCCGATGCCGAAGCCGAAATCAAGCTCATCCCCGTCACCGGTCCCGCCGAGAAAGCCGACCTCGAAACCGGCTGGGCGCAATTGGAGATGAACGCAGGCCACCAGGACTCGGCCGAAACGCATGTTACCGCCGCGCTGAACGCCGATCCGCACAACGTCATCGCTCTGGTCCTTCGCGCCAAGCTCAAGATGGCCGCCTCACCCCCCGATGTCGCCGGCGCCCTCACGGACCTCAGCGCCGCGCACGACGCCGACCCCAGCGACGTCAACGTCCTCCTGGCCATCGCCGACGTTGAAACCGCGCGCGCGGATTACCCGCAGGCCGAAAAAGTCCTCGAAGAGGCCCTGCAATTGGATCCCTCCAACGCCACGATCCGCATCCGTCTGGCCTTTGACTACTCCAACAATCAGCCGACCAATCTCGATCGCGCTCTCCAGACGCTCCAGGATGGTCTCAGCCAGCCGGGCGGCGGCACCAATGCCGATCTCTTCAACGATATCGCCGCGGTTTATCAGGAGATGGACAAGCCCGATCAGGCGCTTGACACCATCGGCAACGCCATGAATCGAATCCCCGGCAACCTCACCCTGGTCCGCAGCTTCCTCCGCCTCAACCTCGACAACAAGCAATATCAGGCCACCATCGACGCCGCCACCAACGTCATCAACCAGCGCTCCGATCTCTGGTGGGCCTGGCAGTATCGCGGACAGGCATACGCCCGCCTCGGCGACAAAACCGAGGGCTTGAGCGACCTGGTCCAGGCTCTCGGACACGCCGAAGCCGAAAAGGAGCCGGCCGCCCCCGCCAGCGTCGTCGAAGCCATTTCCCACGACGTCGATACCCAACAGGCCATTGATCTGGTCAAAAAACGACTAGGAACCAGTCCCCAATGGGCTTACATCCTCATCCTGCTCTACCACCAGTCCGGTCAGGACGCCCAGGCCGTCAAGCTCTTGGAGCCTGTCCTCAAGGCCGCCACCACCATGCCCGTGGCCAGCCAAATCCCAAGGCTTCAGTTGGCTGGAACCATTTATTCCACCGCTCAGCCCCAGCCCTATTCCCAGAAGGCCTATGATACCTACAAGGCGCTATTGAGCCTCAGCCCAAAGGACGTGCAGGCTCTGAACAACTTCGCCTGCGTCTGCGCCGACGATTTCCAGCCCCCCAGGGTCGAGGAGGGGTTGGCCGCCATTCGGCAGGCGCTTAGTCTGGTCAGCGGAAATGGAGCCAGCGATCCCATGATTCAGGACACCTATGGTTGGCTGCTGATTCTCGGCGGCCAGACCACTGACGGAATGCAGGTCATTCGCACTGCCGTCGATCACTTGCAGTTCCCCGAGGGCTATTATCATTTGGGGGAAGGCTACTTGCGCCTCAATCAGCCGCAGGAGGCCCAGCAGCAGGTTGATCTGGCTCTCCAGGCGATTTCCAAGGCTCAGGCGGCCAACCAGACCGTCAGCCCGACCATCCGCGCCAAGGTCACGGATTTGTCCAATCGCGTCCTCGACAGTCTTCGTGTCCGCACCACCGGAAACGCCCCATGAGCTATTCCCGGGGCCGGGCACGACCCCCGGCCATTTATCGGACCTTAATATGAAAAAATTACGAAAGTCTCGTTTTTTTTGAACCGACTGCCAACAATAGGAATACAGATTACACCGGCGGAGGACACGGCAGCCGGCGGGAATCTAAGGGCTGGTTTCATAAACCGTTTAGTCCCGGCGCGCCGGGACCTGCGGGGCGCTCGCCGAGTGGTCATGAAACCGCCTCCAAGGCAAGGATGATCAAAAGCAGAGGCAATCCCGGCTATCGCTGCCGCGGTTTGCCGGGTGCGCGCCGCCCTGATGCGGCCGCGCTATGATGTCTGTGCTGAAAGTGGCGGAGCTTTTCCCCTCCGCGCAAGGAGAGATCGAATGACGACGCTTCCTCAGACGACGGCCAGAATGCCCAGGCCGTCCGTGGCGATTCAACAAAGCGCCCCATCCGCCCCCGCGGTCGGCTTCATGGCTCACTCCGCGCCCATCGTTCCTCAGATGAGCGCCGCCGACGTCTGGCGCGTCCTTCGCGCCAACGCCTGGCTCATCAGCGCTGGACTGGTCGTCAGCATCATCGTCGGATTTATCGCTTATGAATTGTTGCTGAGATACTACCCCAAGTACACCGCCACCGCCATCGTCGCCGTCAGCCCGCCCGTCCAGCTCGATCCTCTCAAGGTCGGACAGGAAACCGTCAACACCAGTGTCCTCGTCATGGAACAGCAGAACAACGCCCAGTTGCTCAAGCAGCAGCGCCTCTACAGCGAAGTTCTTGAAGACCCCAACAGTCCCGTCCGCGACACCGCGTGGCTCAGGCAATACAACGGCAACAACCCCCTCGCCGAGCGCGACCTCATGGATTACCTTCTCGTCACGCCCGTTCAGGACACCAACCAGATTCGCGTCGAGTTCGGCGCCGCCTCGTCGCAGGACGCCATCAAAATCATCGAGTCCGTCGTCGATCAGCTCATGGACGACGAAAGCAAGCAGAACGCCGCCGAGCAGCAGAGCCGATCCATGCAGTTGACCGCCATGCTCCAGCGCCTCGAGCAGCGCCGCACCGACACCGTTGACGACATGCACGACAAGGAAGTCCACCTCAACATCAGCGGCGTCGAAGGCTCCGGACGCCTCAATGTCAAGGAGACCGCGCTCGAAGACCTCACCAAGGAGCGCATGGACGCCGAGTTGAGATTCGCCCTCGCCAAGGAGGACTACAACGACCTCGAATCCAAGATCAAAGCCGGCGAGGATCCTCCGGCCGTGCAGATGGCCGTCAACGAAGACCCCAACGTCCAGCGCTACAAGGAACTCGTTCAGGACCGCGACCTCCGCATCATGGGCCTCAAGGACAACTACGGCGCCGCCTACGAGCAGGTCAAGGAGCTGCAGGACGAGAAAGAGATGTTCGACAAGAAGGAAGCCCAGGCCGAGCAGGACGTTCGCCAGGCCACCCGCGTCGCCGCCCTTGACCAGGCCCGCCGCGCCCAGGATTCCGCCCAGCTCAGCCAGGATCGCGTCAATCAGGAGATCGCCAGCCTCGAAACCGACATCCAGAACCTCAATCGCGATCTCGGTGACTACCAGTCCGACAAGGACCAGCTCACCGGCATCGACGCCCAGGAAAAGGAAATCAAGGACCAACTCGACCAGATCGCCCAGTTCACCGCCCAGAAGGACCAGACCAACCTGGAATGGGCCTCCCATCCCGCCGCCAGCGAAATCCCGACTTTCCCAAGGCTCGGAGTCACCATGACCATGGCCATCCTCCTCGGACTCGGCCTAAGCCTCGGCATCGCCTTCCTGCGCGAGTCCCTCGACACCACTGTCCGCAGCCCGCGCGACATCACACGCATCGGCAACCTCCCCATGCTCGGCATCATTCCCCACGAGGACGATGATCCTCAGTCCACCGGCGCCAGTCTGCCGATGGTCATTTTCGACGCCCCGCAATCCATGATCGCCGAGCACCTGCGCCAGGTCCGCACGCGCCTTCAGCACGCCGCCAGCCTCGACACCACGCGCACCATCCTCATCACCAGCCCCAGCCCCAACGACGGCAAGACCACCATCGCCTGCAATCTCGCCAGCGGTCTGGCCCTCAACGGACGCCGCATCCTGTTAGTCGATGCAAACTTCCGCCGCCCCGCCATTCACAAGGTTTTCAACATCGCCAACGACGTCGGCTTCAGCGACGTGCTCAACAAGGTGGACCTCCTCCCCTCCGCCGTGCAGCCGACGCAGGTGCCCAACCTCTTCGTCCTGCCCAGCGGAACCAAGCCGACCAACGCCACCGAACTCATGGAGAGCCAGTTGCTCGCCGACTTCATCGAGCGCGCCGTCGAGGAATACGATCACATTATCTTCGACTCCGGCCCGCTCCTGCTCAGTTCCGAGACCGCCGCATTGGCTCCGCGCGTTGACGGCGTCGTCACGGTCGTCCGCGCCCAGTCCAACTCGCGCGGCCTGCTCCAGCGCCTCCGCGACACCTTGCGACAGATCAAGGCCGAGCACCTCGGTGTCGTTCTCAACGCCGTCCGCTCCCAGGGCGGCGGCTACTACCGCAGCACCATGCGCACCTACTACGACTACCAAAACGGCCACGCCGCCTGACCCACTCGCTGACAAAGAAGCCCAGGGAGCTTGCTCCCTGGGCATTTTTTTACTCTCATCCGCGGCCCGACATTCCCTTCTCCCGCACGGTATGCTAATTTTCCCCAACCCGACGGATGAGAATCGACCGCAACAACACGCCTTCCAACCTTTCGCGCCCCCTTGAGCGGCTCTTCCAGCTCGCCGCCGTCAAGTGTCACGCGCTCCAGGAAACCTGGGACCCCTCCCGCGGCGCTCCCGTCTTCACCATCGCCGGCAAATACACCACCCGCGGCTGGACCGAATGGACCCAGGGCTTCCAATACGGCTGCTGCATCCTCGCCTTCGACGCCACCGACGACCGCTCCCTGCTCGACTCCGCCCGCCGCAACGTCGTGCAGCGCATGGCCGAGCACGTCACCCACACCGGCGTACACGATCACGGCTTCAACAATCTCTCCACCTACGGCAACCTCCGCCGCCTCATGAAACAAGGCCGCATCCCCGCCAACGAGTGGGAACTGAACTTCTACGAACTGGCCATCAAAGCCAGCGGTGCGGTGCAGGCGAGCCGCTGGTCCAAAACCCACGACGGCGGCGGTTACATCTATTCCTTCAACGGCCCGCACTCGCTCTTCATCGACACCATGCGTTCGCTTCGCGTCCTGGCCGTCGCCCATCAGCTCGGTCATCATCTCATGGCAGAAAACGACGAGCGAATCTCGCTGCTCGACCGCCTCATCCAGCACGGACAGACGACGGCTCGCTATAACATCTATTACGGCGAAGGCCGCGACAGCTACGATCTTCCGCCCCTGCGCGGCCGCACCGCCCAGGAAGCCATCTTCAACACCAACGACGGCCGCTTCCGCTGCCCAAGCTCGCAGCAGGGCTACTCCCCCTGGACCACCTGGACGCGCGGCCTCGCCTGGGCCGTCCTCGGTTTCGCCGAAGAATTGGACTTCCTCAAATCCCTCGACCCCGCCGCCCCCGCCGTCGCCGTCTTTGAAAAAGCCGCGCGCGCCACCGCCGATTTTTTTATCGACCAGGCCACCGCCCTCGACGGCATCCCTTATTGGGACAGCGCCGCCCCCGGTCTCGTGAAACTCGGCGACTGGCGCTCCAAAGCCGCCGAAATCTTCAACCACCACGAACCCATCGACGCCTCCGCCGCCGCCATCGCCGCACAGGGCCTCCTGCGCCTCGGCCGCTCATCGGGCATGGACCGTTACACCCACGCCGGGCTCACTGTCGCCGCCACGCTCCTCGACGA
>Ga0182024_10024170_pt1 | contig 10821 bp, 9 predicted proteins | sample P32metaG_FD_120480 | JGI IMG/M metagenome (GOLD analysis project Ga0182024, IMG submission 120480) | Permafrost microbial communities from Stordalen Mire, Sweden - P3-2 metaG (Illumina Assembly) | ecosystem: Environmental > Terrestrial > Soil > Wetlands > Permafrost | place: Sweden: Stordalen...
AAGGCGCTGGAAGCCGCCTATACGGACCCGCGCGTTTGGGATTCGGTCGAGCCGCACAAGATCACGCTGAACAGTCCCGATCCGCAGGCGATTCGTCCGCCCGACGGCAAAGCCAACGAGCTTCTGGTCACGCTGCCGACGAATTTCAAATGTGCGCGCTTCGAGGACGATAAGGATACCGCCATTATCCGCCAGCTCGAGCGCGACGTCGACGCGGCGCGATTCGACACCCCGGAAGGCAAGATCGAGCTGCCGGTCAAGCTGAAGATCTACGAATCGATCTTCGTGCCGCTCGCCAAATGGGCGATGCTGTGCGCCGGCAATTACCGGTGCGTCACCAAGGACGGCATGCGCACCGCGCAAGAAGCGGTGCACAGCGACATCGAGACGTCGCGTTCGGTGTACAACTTCATCAACGATCTCTGCTTCAAGCTCGGCGCCAAGCCGGACGACATGGTCCCGTTCGAGAAATACGCCGCCGCGGCGCAGTCGCTGACGCGCCCGGCTTCGGCCGCCCGCGCCCTGCAGAACGGCGCGCCCAATATCGAACGCGCCGACAAGCTCGTTCAGCTTATCGCCAAGCAAAAGGGATTGAGTAATCCGATCCTCGACGCGACGGTGGCGCTGGTCGACACCCGGCTCGAGGCCAACCGCAAGAAGCAGGCGGCGTAACTACCCGACCTCGACGTCCTGCCAGAAACCGAATCGGCCGCCGACCTGGCTCATTTCCGGGCGAGGCGCTTCGTAGCACCATGCCGCCCGCGGATGCCGCGTGCCATCGACGACGACATCGTAGAATTGCACGCCATGCGGACAGGCCCGATCGTCGGCGGTCTTGTCGGTTTTTTCGAGCCAATCCACGCGCACGGCGGCGGCCGGAAAGTACTCATATCCCTTGCATTCGATGACATCGTTGCTTTGGGCAACGATCTGGCCGTTAACAATCGCCTTCATGATTCCACGCTCCGTTCGGCCCCTCATTCCCCAATCATAGGGGAAATCGCGTGTTAGCGACGCAGGAAATCAACCGACTAAGCCTCCACTTTGATTGTCCTAGAGTTCGGAAAGGGGCCCCAAGTGTATCCTGCCTGCAACACTCAGTAAGAAACGGTGAAGTTATCCCGTAAAAGCATAAAAAGGCGGCATTTGCTGTCGTTTTAATCTTGGCTCTCGCGTATGAAAATTGAAGAATTCGTGAAGGTTAACGCGGCGCAAGTTTGTTGGACGAGTAGCGCGGCAGGGAATCGGCGCTGTACCGGTTGCGAACGTTGGGGTCGCACGAGTGCAGGCAGGGACAAAAGAAGGGGCTAGTTATGAAAAGAGTTGCTTTATCCTTGGTTTTGGTGGCCGGTCTGGCCAGTTCTGCAATGGCTGCCGATATGGCAACCAAAGCCCCGCCGGCAGCGCCCGCGCCGCCGCCTTCGCCGTGGGACGTCGCTATCTCCGCGGCGTTGATGACCGACTATAACTTCCGCGGCATCACGCAGTCGTCGCACAATCCGTCGACGCAAGCCGGCTTCGAGCTGCGCTACAATCAAACGTCGACCATGCAGTGGTACGCTGGGCTTTCCGGCGAGAGCATCGACTTCCCGAATCAGGCCGCGGCCGAAATTGACATGTACGGCGGCTTCCGTCCGACCTTCGATAAACTCGCCCTCGATTTTGGCTTCTGGTACTACTGGTACCCCGGCGGAAATTGCTGGGGCAATCCACCCGGCACTGCTCCCGGCACCGGCATTTGTACATCTCCCACGGATGGGGCTCTCGGCGTTACGAGCGTGCCGAACAAGAACGGGCAGCCTCTCGGCGGTAACGTCGTGAAGTCCAATGAGAGCTTCTACGAGTGGTACGCCAAAGCGACTTACACGATTAACGATCAATGGGCCGCCGGCATCCAGGAATGGTACTCGCCATCGGTCTCCAACACCGGCGCGAGTGGCTGGTACACGGTCGGCAACCTCACCTTTACCGCTCCGAGCTCATGGTTCCCCGCCAATAGCGGCATCGGCGGCTATATCTCTGCCGACCTTGGCTACTGGGCTCTCGGCACCAGCGATATTTTCTACGGCACCGGCGTTGCCGGATCGCCGCAAGAGTTCGGCACCAACTACACCAGCTACTGGAACTGGGACGCCGGCTTCGGCTGGACCTACAAGGCCTTCACGCTCGATTTGCGCTACTACGACACCAACCTGACCCATGCCGAGTGTAATGCCTTCACCAGCGCCTCAAATTCGTCGTTCGCGGCGGGCAACGTGACGACGCAAAATCCGGATGGTCTGGGCTCCAACTGGTGCGGCGCCGCCTATATCGCCAAGCTCTCCTTCGCGGCGAACCTCAGCGGCCTGAAGTAAGCAGCGGCTGAGCAACTTCTAAGAAGGCGGCCGGCGGCAGAAATGCCCCGGCCGTTTTCTTTTTGCATGTCATTGCGAGGAACGAAGTGACGAAGCAATCCAGTTACAGCGTCGCCGTCTGGATTGCTTCGCTTCGCTCGCAATGACGGTATGTCACTCCGCCGCGGAGACCAGCGGGACGTCACGGACCTCCGAGGCGCCGTCGCCGCAGATCACTTCGACCCGCCGGCGGTGAAACGCGCTGAGCGTCGAGCGGTGGCCGATGGAAATGATCGCGGTACCCTTGAGGCGGTCCTGCAGCAGGCGATACAGCGCAGCCTCCGCCGGCTCATCGAGCGAAGCGGTGGCTTCATCGAGGAAAAGATAATCCGGCTCCTGGAGAAGTGCGCGGGCAATGGCGAGGCGTTGCTGCTCACCTTGCGACAGCATCCGGTTCCAGTGCGCTTCCACGTCGAGCTTTCCGCTCCATTCGGGAAGCCCGACGGCCGCGATTATCTCGGCGATGCGGGTGTTGTCGAATGCGCCGGCGCGGGCCGGATAGCTGACCGCGGCGGCAAGCGAGGCTACCGGGAAATACGGGCGCTGCGGCAACAGCATCACCTTGGCGTCTTGCGGCACCATCACGCGTCCCGAACCAAACGGCCAGATGCCGGCCACGGCGCGGAACAACGTTGACTTGCCGGCCCCCGACGGCCCGGTAACCAGCACGCGCTCGCCGGGCGACAGCTCGATGTTCTCGGCATTGACCAGCGGCTCGCCGTCCGGCAGGCGAATGTTCAAGTGATCGATGGAAATCACGCTCGGCGTTTCGCGCCGCAGCACCTCGACTGCCGGTGGCGTCAGCGCGACGTCGCGGCCGGCGACGATAGCTTCTTCGAATCCCGACAGCCGCGTGACCACCGCGCGGTATTGCGCGATCGATTGATACGCCGTGACGAAGTAGGACAGCGCGGTCTGCACGCTGTTGAACGCGGAAGCCGTCTGCATCAGGCCGCCGAGCTGCATGGCGCCGGAAAAATAGGCCGGACTCACCATCAGATAAGGAAAGATCACCGAAGCCTGCGAATAACTTTGCGTGAAGAATGTCAGCTGCTTCTGCCGCTGCATGATGGCGATCCAGTTCGACACCACGAGGCCAAAGCGGCCGAGGTGACGCTCGCGCTCGGCGGCTTCGCCGTGCAATGCCGCGATCTGCTCGGAATTCTCGCGGGTGCGCACGAGATTGAAGCGAAAGTCGGCTTCGTAGCGCTGTTGCAGAAAATTGAGCGGAATAAGCGGCCAGCCGATCAGATGCGTGAGGGTGGTGCCGATTGCCGCGTAGAGCAGGGCAGCCCAGACCAGATAGCCTGGAATCGCCAACGACACGCCGAACAGATGAAGCGGCGCCGCTTCCGAAAGCTTCCACAGGATGACGACGAACGAGCACAGCGTGACGCAGGAGCTCAACAGTCCGAGACCGATCGACAGCGTATTCTGCACGAACATCTGCAGATCGTCGGCGATGCGCTGATCGGGATTGTCGGCGGCGTCGCCGAGCAGCTGCATGCGGTAGTGGTTCGCCGTGTTCAGCCATTGCCGCAGATAGGTCTGCGTCATCCAGCGCCGCCAGCGGATCTGAAGCCAGAGATTGAGATAGTTCTGATAGACCGCCAGCACGGTATAGATGGCGGCAAGCCCGCAGAAGACCAGGATGTACCAGACGAAGCCGTTCCAGTCGCGGTTCTGCAGCGTGTTGTAAAAGCCGTTGTACCAGTAGTTCAGGATCACGTTGATGGCGACGATCGACAGTTCGATCGCGACCACCGCGCCGAGCAAAATCCGCCCCGGCCAGCGATCTTCCGAGCGGAAATAGGGAATGGCCAAGCGCCACATGGTGGCGAGTGTGGCGGCAAGACGTTTCACGGAGGACCTCCGAGGTTTAGGGGTATAGGGCGCAATGCAACGCGCCGTCGATCGTGCGGCATCAGGCCATCAAATCAACGCGCACGCCGGTTGACGTAAGCCAAAGGAATCGAACCGAAAAGCGCCACTGGTGCATCGCACTATCACGAAGCTGTCCACGGTACAGTGCGGCTTTTGATCGGGTATGGCGATAATCCGTAGCCAACGGCAACGAATTCGCCTAAATTTGCGGCAGGTCGCCAAAAAATCGTCTCCATTGTGGCCAAGGGCGCGGCATTGCCAGATGCTCCGCGGCCGCCAACGACAGAAGACGAACATTGCGGCCTTTAGTGGGGAGGAAGCATCCATGTTCACCCAAATACTCGATCCTACCGGGAACCTGTTCCTGACCTGGCTGGTCGCGCTCATCCCGGTCGTCCTGTTATTGTTCCTGCTCGCCGGCCTGCGCATGTCGGCATGGCTCGCGGTTTTGATCGGTTCGATCGTTACCTTCCTGCTCGGACTTTGGGTCTGGAAGATGCCGCTCGATGATGGGCTCCGCGCCTATCTTTACGGCTCTGCCACCGGCGTGTGGAATGTCGACTGGATCACGTTTTGGGGAGTGATGCTGTTCAACACGCTGGTCACCACCGGTGGATTCGACAAATTGCGACGTTGGCTGATCCAGCAGGGAACCCGCGACGTGCGGGTGCAAACCATCCTGTTCGCCTGGGCCTTCGGCGCGCTGCTCGAGGGGCTGGTCGGCTTCGGCTATCCCTGGGCCTTCGTCGCGCCCATCCTGATCGCGATCGGCATTCCTGATCTCGACGCCATCCGGGTCGCGGCCATCGCCAACAACGCGCCGGTGTCCTATGGCGCGCTCGGTGCTCCGATCATCGCGCTGGCCACGGTGACCGCCGGCACGCTCGGCATGAGTTTTGTCGACCTCTTGCCGATCTATTCGGCCTCGGTCGGCAAGATCGTCGCCATCCTCGCGCTGCTGCCGCCCTGGATTCTGCTTTATCTTGTATCGGGCAGGAAAGGCATGTGGTCGGCATGGCCGCTCGCCATTGTCGGCTCGCTTGGTTACATCGCGGGCCAGTTACCGACCGCGGTCTATCTCGGGCCGTATCTGCCGGATGTCATCGGCTCGATTGTTTGTTTTGTGGCGCTGCTGATCCTGCTCAAGGTGTGGCGGCCGTCGGAGGTCCTGGCTTATGGCGGTGCACCGGCGACCGGCGACACCCGTGCGGAAGCGCACGGGCTCTCCGGCGGCGACGTCGTCATGGCTTGGCTGCCGATCGCCATCCTGGTTGCGGTGGTCGTCGCTTGGACGGGACCCTGGTCGCACTTGCCGGGGATCATCGTATTCAAATATGCCGTCTCAGCCGTTTCGGCGATTAAGACCGGAGCGACGGCCACGACGATCACCGCGGGGTTCAATTGGACGCCCTTCGTCGGTGGTACGGCGATTTTCGTGTCCTGGATCATCGTGGCGCTGGTGCTGCGCGTCAGCATGAGCCAGATCCGCGACATCTTCGCCAAAACCTGGTCGCAGATGTGGGGCGCCTGCCTCGTCGGCGTCTTCATCTTCGGGCTTGCCTATGTCTTCAACTACTCCGGCATGGCGGGCTCGCTTGCGAGTGCCTTCTCCAAGATCGGGCCGGCCTTCATCGTCGTGGCGCCGATCCTGGGCTTCATCGGCGTCGCGCTGTCGGGCAGCAATACCTCGACCAACGCCATGTTCGGCGCGTTCCAGGCGCTGGTCGGCAAAGTGCTGGGTTTCCCGGTGCTGCTGCTGCCGACGCTCAATTCGGTGGGCGCCGAGATCGGCAAACCGATCGCGCCGCAAACCGCGAGCGTCGGGGTGTCGACCAGCAAGTTCGTGCGTAACGAAGGCGAGGTGATCCGCCATAATTTCGGCTGGTGTCTCGTCCTGCTGGGTTATCTCGTGATCATCGGGGTGGCCTGCTACCTGTTCTTCCCGAACATTGCGGTATTGCCCGGGCACTGATCAGGTCCATCGTACGCAACCTCTTGCATGGGGCCGCCACGTAGCGGCCCCATTGTTTTGGTTTTACGCCGCGGCACGATTGCAATCGCATCCGAGCGGTCAATCGGCTTGACGCCGAGTGTCGGCGTGCAGATGAGATGTGTCGCTCGGCCGTCCGGCCGTGTGGTTCCAGTAAACTTAATTCGGAGACGATGATGCTCTGCCTGTGCCGGCGCTTTGCCTGCTGGCTTGCCGCGATCCTGGTATCGGCCGCGCTGTGGCCCGCGGCCGCCGGCGAAAGCTTTCCCTTCGGCAGCGAACTGATGCTCGATGCCGCACCGATGCACGGCTCCAAGCGCATCCCGATGCTGGAGATCGAAGACGACGGCACCGCCTCGATCGATCTGTGGTGCACCAGCCTCCACGCCCAGGCCACCATCGCCGACGATTCCATCACGATCGTGCCGGGGCAGCCGGCGAGTCTCATTCCCGGACAGCCTGCAGACAAGGATACGGAAGCCCAATGCGATCCGGACCGGCAAGCCAGCGACACCACGCTTCTTTCGCAGCTTGGCCAAGTTACCAAGTGGCGGCGCAACGGCGAAGTCGTCGAATTGTCGGGCGGCGCCACGCTGCGCTTCCGCCTCATGACGAATTGATATCGGCGGTGCCGGTACGCAAGCGCTAACAACGTTTTCTTCCATCACGTTGCGCACTCCCTCTCCCCGCGTGCGGGGTGAGGGTTGGGGTGAGGGGGCCTCTCCGCCGGGCGGAGAATCGCGGCGCTCAGAATTGCGGAGAGGCCCCTCGTCCTCGTCGCTTCGTTCGCTTATAGGCACCCACAAAAAAGGCGCGGATTGCTCCGCGCCCTTTGTTTGTTGGTCGAAGACCGGCCCTTTCCCAGTCTCCCCCACTGGCGGGGGAGGGGAAGGAAGTAAAGGCTCAGAAGCCCATGCCGCCCATGCCGCCGCCGCCGCCCGGCGTCGCCGGCATCGCGGGGGTTTCCTTCGGCAGTTCGGCGATCATGGCTTCCGTCGTGACCAACAGGCCGGAGATGGAAGCCGCATCTTGCAGCGCCGCGCGCACCACTTTGGCCGGATCGACGATGCCCTTGTCAAGCATGTCGACATACTCCTCGGTCTGCGCGTCGAAGCCATAAGTCTCCGACTTGTTCTCGAGGATCTTGTTGACGACGATCGAGCCTTCGACGCCGGCGTTCTCGGCGATCTGGCGCAACGGCGCTTCGATAGCTTTGAGCACGATGTTGATGCCGGTCTGCACGTCGGCGTTGCTGTTGGTCAGCTTGCCGACTGCCTTCTTGGCGCGCAACAGCGCGACGCCGCCGCCCGGCACGATGCCTTCCTCGACCGCGGCGCGGGTGGCGTTCAGCGCATCCTCGACGCGGTCCTTCTTCTCCTTGACCTCGATTTCGGTGGCGCCGCCGACGCGGATCACCGCGACTCCGCCGGCGAGTTTCGCCAGCCGCTCTTGCAGCTTCTCGCGGTCGTAGTCGGAGGTGGTCTCCTCGATCTGCGCCTTGATCTGGCCGACGCGGGCTTCGATCTCTTTCTTCTTGCCGGCGCCGTCGATGATCGTGGTCTTTTCCTTCTCGATCACGACCTTCTTGGCGCGGCCTAGCATCGCCAGCGTTACGCTTTCGAGCTTGACGCCGAGCTCTTCGCTGATGAGCTGGCCGCCGGTGAGGATGGCGATGTCTTCAAGCATGGCCTTCCTGCGGTCGCCGAAGCCGGGCGCCTTCACGGCGGCGACTTTCAGTCCGCCGCGCAGCTTGTTGACGACCAGCGTCGCCAGCGCCTCGCCTTCGAGGTCCTCGGCGATGATCAGTAGCGGCTTGCCCGACTGCACCACGGCTTCGAGCACCGGCAGCATGGCCTGCAGCTGCGACAGCTTCTTCTCGTGGAGCAGCACATAAGCGTCCTCGAGTTCGGCTACCATCTTTTCGGCATTGGTGATGAAGTAGGGCGACAGATAACCGCGGTCGAACTGCATGCCCTCGACGATCTCGACTTCGGTGTCGAGCGCCTTGGCCTCTTCGACGGTGATGACGCCCTCATTGCCGACCTTCTGCATGGCGTCGGCGATCATCTTGCCGATGGTTGCGTCGCCGTTCGATGAGATGGTGCCGACTTGCGCCACTTCGGCCGACGAGCCCACCTTCTTGGCGCGCTTCCTGATGTCCTCGACTACGGCGGTCACGGCGATATCGATGCCGCGCTTGAGATCCATCGGGTTCATGCCGGCGGCCACCGACTTGACGCCTTCCTTGACGATGGCAGCCGCGAGCACAGTCGCGGTCGTGGTGCCGTCGCCGGCGGTATCGTTGGTTTTCTGCGCCACTTCGCGCACCATCTGCGCGCCCATGTTCTCGAACTTGTCTTCGAGCTCGATCTCCTTGGCGACGGTAACGCCGTCCTTGGTGATGCGGGGTGCGCCGTAGGATTTATCGAGGATGACGTTGCGGCCCTTGGGGCCGAGCGTCACTTTCACCGCATTGGCGAGAATGTCGACGCCGCGCAGCATGCGGTCGCGGGCGTCGGTAGAGAATTTTACGTCTTTCGCGGACATTTCCGTTGTCTCCTTGGGTGTTGAGTCTGGCCGTCATCCTGAGGTGCGAGCGAAGCGAGCCTCGAGGGATGACAGCCCGGGCCGTGCATCCTTCGAGGGCCGCTGCGCGGCCGCCTCAGGATGACGGGACGTAACTTCTGTTCAGGCGATCACGCCCATGATGTCGGACTCCTTCATGATCAGGAGCTCCTCGCCGTCGAGCTTGACCTCGGTGCCCGACCACTTACCGAACAGCACGTGATCGCCGGACTTCAGCTCGATCGGAATAAGCTTGCCGGCCTCGTCGCGGCCGCCGGGGCCGACGGCGACAACCTCGCCTTCGGACGGCTTTTCCTTGACGGTATCGGGAATGATGATGCCGCCCTTGGATTTCGCCTCGGCGTCGATACGCTTGACGACCACCCGGTCATGCAACGGTCGGAACTTGGTCTTTGCCATGATCACCTCGGTGCCGCGCCGCCTCGTCGACGATCTGGGAAGGCTGTGCCGGCGTTCGCTGTTGAAAATATCGTTGTTTTGCAGAGCCTTGGCACTCGGAACTATTGAGTGCCAGGAAGGCTTTGCCGGACATAAGGCGCGGCCTATGCGCTGTCAAGGCGCAGGCACGGAAATGGCAAACGGCACCGCTCGCTATTCGCGGCGCGCCATTCGCTGCTAATCTCGCGCCGCTATCTCGCCTGCGGGCGGCCAAGGAAGGAATTGAGAATGCGTGCGTTGACGCTCGACGAGGCCAACACCATCATCGCGGCGACTTTTGCCGCGGCCAAGAAGCACAAATGCCGGCCGATGAGCGCCATCGTTCTCGACGCCGGCGGTCGGGTCAAAGCGTTCCAGAAACAGGATCATGCCTCGATGCTGCGCTTCGAGGTCTGCTACGGCAAAGCCTATGGCGCACTGGCGCTGGGACGGCCGTCGAAGCTCGTGCTGCAGAAGGCCAACGAGAAACCGCTTTTCATGCAATCGATCGAGAACCTCGCGGATTATCCGCTGTTCCTCGAGGGCGGCGGCCAACTCATCCGCGACAAGTCCGGCGAAGTGGTCGCCGCCATCGGCGTCACCGGCGACGCCAATGAGATGGACGATATCTGCGCCATCGCCGGTATTCACGCCGCGGGCTATCGCGCCGACAGCGACTTCTTCGACGATCCGGAACAGCTTCGCATGCTCAGCATCCATAAGTCTGCGCCGTTGATCGATCCGCGCCCCAAAGCGGCCGGCAAGCGAAAGCCGGCCGGCGAGGGCGGCAATGGCGGCCGCGGGACTCGCAACGGTTCTGCGCGCCGGGCAACGGCCTGACCGCCCAACACGGGCCGTAATCGTCGCCGATTGCTTTCGATGGTTAATTCCGGGGGTTGCAATTTGAAACAAAGTCGAAAGGTCGAGGCGGTAAAACGGGCGCGGTTCCGTTTGCCGCCCGCTTTTGGGGAGGATGCGCCCATGAGGGTTTCGTACCAGAGTGCGTCGTATCGGCGATTGGCGTTCGCCATCGCGACGGCCGGTGCGCTGGCGCTTGCCGCCTGCACCTCGAACACGCCGGCGCCGCAGGAGGCAGCGGCGCCGCCGGCTCCGGAACAGCCGGCGATCCCGTCCAAATACCGGCCGGAGGACATCGTCGGCCGCTGGGGCTACGGCGCTTTTCACCGCGACGAGGATCTCGGGCGCACCGCCGCCGCGGCACGCCAGCAATGCGGCCAGCCAGTCGAGATCACGCGCGGGCCGAATGGCGGCGTGATGATGTATCTCGCCGACTCCGCGCAATTGCAGGAATTGCAGCTCAAGGGTTCGCAGAGCGGCGCCAATTATATCGGCCCGCCGGGGCCGGCAGGCGGTACGCAGGACCGCGAGATCGTCTCGTTCGACGGCCGCACCATGGTGCTCAAGTGGATCGATCCGGAAGTCGCCGGCCGCTACGGTACCGGCGTCTATGTGCGCTGCGCGGCTGAAGGCACCGCACGCGCCGCCGGACGGCCGCCGATGAAGCCGGCGGGGCAGTAAGGCTTCGCGTCG
>Ga0182024_10024171_pt1 | contig 10820 bp, 9 predicted proteins | sample P32metaG_FD_120480 | JGI IMG/M metagenome (GOLD analysis project Ga0182024, IMG submission 120480) | Permafrost microbial communities from Stordalen Mire, Sweden - P3-2 metaG (Illumina Assembly) | ecosystem: Environmental > Terrestrial > Soil > Wetlands > Permafrost | place: Sweden: Stordalen...
CTTCCGCGCCATCCGCGGCTCCGTCTCCATTCCCTTCACCGTCAAGTTCCGCATGGGCTGGAATGACAGCCACATTGTTTGTGTCCCGCTGGCGAAGCTGGCCGAGGACTGCGGGCTCAACGCCGTCGCCCTGCACGCGCGCACGCGCGAGGACGGCTATACCGGCCAGGCGCGCTGGGAGTACATCGCTGCATGCAAGGACGCGGTGCGGATTCCCGTCATCGGCAACGGCGATGTGCGCACGCCGGAGGACGCCGCTGCGATGGTCGATGCCACCGGCTGCGATGCGGTGATGATCGGCCGCGCGGCGCCGGCCAATCCGTGGATCTTCCGCCAGATCGCGCAGTACACCGCCTCGAAGGAGGCGACCGGCGTTGGCACCTACGATGTGCCGACGGACGGCGACCGCTACCGCATGATCCGGACATACTTCCAAATGCTGGTCGATGAGATTGCGATCGAAGAGGCGGCCGAGGCCGCGCGCGCCGCGGCGATTGCAGCCTCAGGTCAGACCGCACGCGAGCAGAGAAATCGCGACGCCGTGGGCAAGATGAAGCAGTTCGCCGCGTGGTTCACCCACGGAGTACCCGGCGGCGGCGCTCTGCGCAAGGCCATCTTCGATGCGAAGAACGGCAACGCTGTGCTGGGTGAGGTGGAGCGCTTCTTCGAGTCGCGCGCGAACGCCGAGCTGCAGACCAGCTTTACGCCGGAGCCTGACACCGAACTCGATGCGGCCCCGGCGTGGATGGGCTAGAACCCATCCACGCCACGATGAGCCTCGAAGCCCTTGGCGCCGGCTGCGACTAGCGAACTCGCGGGATGGCTGGATACCAGGTGAAGGGGTCAAATTTATCGCCAACCTTGACCTGTCCTCCATCCCACTTGGGATCCGCGCCAGGTCGCAAAGTGATCGTGCGTTTGTCTTTCTTGGTGAATTGAGGATGCGGCTCCATTTGCCCGTTCTCAAGCACGTACACGACGTGTCCGGCTGCTGGGATCGCAAGACGGTATTCGTGGTCGATTGGTTGTAATGCAATGACTGCGACTTCTATCTCCCCACGATCGCCTGAAGCTAATGCTTGAGTCGATTGAACGCCACCGTGCAATTCGCCCTTCAAATGCAGGTTGTTTAGCTCATCCCAGGTCTCTGTGCGAAAGTAGCCCGTGGGCTTCCAGTCTATGTGGACTGGACCCGGCGTCACACGATTGACCAGTATCGAGATACCTGGCACAGGCCTCTTCGGCAATAAAGGCCACACGATCCAAAGCACGAACAACGACGATGCGGTTGCGATCATGAGCACTCGAATCCAGGATGGCAGCTTCTGTCCGCGGCTAAAAACGAAGCGCGGAAATGCAAGAACTCCGTATATCAGACCAATCACAAGCGCCGAATCGGGTCCTATCGCCGCTAGCGCCAGATACCAGCCAGCTGCGCTTACCGCAAGTCCAGCAGCCAATGCCGAGATTAGGCCGCCAAGAACCCGATTCAACCACTTTGGTGCCGACGCGAAGCCGAGGACAAGGCCAAGTGCGAATAGTCCGATTCCGAAATACAAACAAAAGTATGCGAACCACGGTGCGAACCCTAGGTACGTGCCAATCTCCGGCCACGAGGGCCAATGGACACGTCCCCACCAGCCGGGCCCAGGCCTGTCGCTGTAAGGGAGGTATCCCAAAGAACTTGAGAAGAGGAGAACAAGACTTACACCAAGTCCGACAGAGGCGCTGAATAGGAGCGCTGTGCCAGCAAACTGAGAAGCTAACCTCTTCAGGATTTTCATCGTTCCGTTCCGCTCCGCTTCCGCCATACCACCTTCACCTCTTCGCGCCAGCGCTCGTTCAGCGCGACCAGCTCCCACTCCACGCGGGGTGAGAGGTAGCGCAGCACCGTCTCCGTTGCGGGATGGATGCGCAGAGCGGGCGCAACAAGATAGAGCTTTGGCGGCGCGGACGCGAGGCGCACGCCGGCGAAGTAGCCGTGGCGCTGGAACTCGCCCAGCCCGAAGGCCGGCGCGCCGGCGGCGTCCGTGGTCTGCATGTGGTGCCAGCGCACGCGGATCCAGTAATCGAGGCCTTGCAGCGCAAGGTGCAGGTCGTCGTCGGCTTTCAGCTCGATCACCGCCAGCCGTCCGTCGCTGTCGACCGAGAGCAGATCGAGCATGCCGCGGTCTGACGCCGCGAAGGCCGGGACCTGGGTATAGACGTGCGCGGGATCGAGGTGCGCGTCGATCGCGGTGACGTCACGGCGGAGCACGCTCTCCAGCCAGCGCTCCGGCTGCATGCGGTACAGGGGGTCTAATCCTGAGCGCTGCGCCTTCGCTGCGTGCTCTCCCTCTGTGGTGCGTCCTGCTGCTCTCCTGCGCGCGCAGAGCTGCGCCACCAACTCGCGCAGCTGGTCCTGATTCTCTTCGGTCAGTAGAGTCTCGTTGGCGCCCGCGCCGAAGCTGATCTCCTGCACGCGGTTGAAGCTCTGCCCGGCATAGCCCATGCGGACGCGCGCGAACTCGAGGCCATGCAGCAGGAAGGCCATCTCAGCACCGCTGCGGATACGCTGCTCGATGATGCTGCGCGCGCGCTCCGGCACCAGAGCCATCACGCGCACAGCGGATTCCGCGAAGCGCTCGCGCGCAGCGGCTTCGTCCGGCGCGTGGATGAGCCGCGTGGAGAGATTGCCGTGATCGGCGGCGTCGCGCCGCTCTAGTTCCTCGCTCTTTTCGTCGAACTCCCACAGCTCCCACTGCGCCGCGTCGGGATTCATCCACGCCAGGCGCGAGGCAGTGAACGTCGCCATGCCGCGGGGAACGATCATGCGCAGTCCGCGGTAGAGCCTTCGCCCGCCGGCGTGCTCGCGGCAGTGCGCCAGCCACAGCACGCCGAGTGTCAAAATCCCGTCGATGGTGGCCTGGGTCTCGGCCGCGTTCACCGCGATCACCGCCCACGCATGCTGGCCTTCCACCAGCGAGCCGCGCGCGTAAGCCGGGCCGAAGCTCTTTTCCAGGTCCATTGCGGTGCGGAAGCCGTCGGGCCTGGCCTCACCCCACTCGTCGCCGCCGCGCAGCATCGCGCGCTCCAGCGTGCGCAGATAGCGCGTGCGGGTGGCCTCACGCGTGGAGGGCGTGCGGCGGTCCTGATCGGCAAGCAGATCGAGAGACGACGCGCGCGTCTGGCCGAAGCGATGCGTGGTCAGGCGCAAACTCGCTGCGCTGCCCGCGCCGCGTGGGATGGCCGCGCTGACGCGACGAACAATGTTGCGCTCCTCGTTCCAAAGCTGCAGCGTGCAGCGGCCGTGCTCGGTGGCCAGCGAGTACTTGGCGCGGCGCATGTCGAAGAGCACGCGGCCGTCCTCAGCGACGACGGTGCGCGGGTGCGCGGCGAGGAACTCCTCCAGCGCTGCCGCAATCTGCTGGGGCGTCTGTTCTGGAGCGGTGCCGGGACGTGCTCGGGTCGGCGTCATCAGGTTGCGGCGTTTGGGTGCAGGCAAAGTCTAGCAAAGGGGATGCGCCGATTGCATCCTAAGTTCTGCATGAACGTCTGAATCGAGCGGCCCGGAGAGAACTGAAAGCGCTACCAGCCCTCGCGCTCGCGCAAACGCAGGATGTGCGCGACGTGGTGGCGCGAGTGCCAGCCATACATCAGCGTCGCAACCTCCACCGTCATCGGCCCGTTCTGCGGATGCTTCATGCCCCGTGCCCACTGCTCGTCGTCCAGCGACTCCAGCAGCATCACCCAGCGCGCGTGCAGGCTTTCGAGCAGCGCGAGCGACCACCCCACCGGCGCGGCGGAGTCGTGCAGCATCGCCCAGGCCTTCTCGTTGTAGGGCGTGATGGTGGGCCAGTCCTCGGTGAGGGCCAGGCGCACGCGGATGAAGGCATTCATGTGGCTGTCCGCGATGTGGTGCACCAGCTGGCGCACGGTCCAGCCGCCTTCGCGGTAGGGCGTGTCGAGCTGCGCACGGTCCAGCCCATCGAGCGCCTCGTCCAGCCGCCCCGGCAGTTCGGCGAGGGAGGCGATCGCGGCCATGCGCTCGTGGGGCGTCACCGTCTCCGGCCGCTTGAACTTTCCAACTGGATACCTTGGGTCAGTCTCCGGCACCACTGCGCTCGCGCTCATGGCTCTCCTCCTGACTTTGGCCCGTATGGCAAGCTACCTTAGCACAGTGACGCGCCGCCGTAAAAGCGGTCGCCAATACCCGGCCTTTCGCTGCCGCGGTGAGTTGGCGCACCAGCCCGGTATTCTGATAGGGTCTTCGTGGCATCGAACCTCTATGCGCCTTTTCGGTGTCTTATCGATTCTCGGCCTGCTCGCTGGCGCGGCCGCACCCGCACAGCAGCCCGCAAAGGCGCCCGCCGCTGCTGCGCGCAACTACGCCGGCTTCGACGCCAACGACTATCCCGGCGACGACCAGCTTGCCGCGCTGCGCAAGCAGTTCGCCTTCGCTGGATACTGGCTGAACAACCCGCCCGGCGCCAGCGACAATCCATGGGCGGGCAAGCGCGAGGCGCTCGTCCGCGCGGGCTTCGGCTTTCTGGTGGTGTTCAATGGCCGGCTGGATAAAGAGATCCTCGCCGCACAGAAGAGTGGCAAGCCACCCACCGCGCTGGCCCGCGAGGACGCCGCGGCCGCCGTCGCCGCCGCGCGCCGGGAAGGTTTCCCTCCCGCTACGATTCTTTTTCTCGATCAGGAGGAGGGCGGGCGCATGCTGCCCGAGGCGGCCGCGTACCTGCTGGCGTGGACCGAAGCCGTTGCCGGCACCGGGTACAAGCCGGGAGTCTACGCCAGCGGCCAGCCCGTGCCCGACGAGGACGAGAACGGCAAGCACATTACCATCACGACCATCCAGGACATCCGCGAGCAGGTCGCCGCTCAGCATTTGCACGCAATCGCGTTCTGGGCGTTCCGGGACGCCTGCCCGCCCGCGCCCGGCTGCGTCGTCGATCCGGCAAAACTTCCGCCGCCCGGTTTTAGCGGCACACCCGATCTTGCCGCATGGCAATATGCACTGTCTCCACATAGCAGTTACGTTACGCAGTCTTGCGCGGCCAGCTACAACCGCGACAGGAACTGCTATTTGCCCACTGCTCTGCCGACGCTCGCGCACTTTCAATTGGACCTGAGCGTCTCCAACTCGCCCGATCCCTCGCACGGCCGCTAGAACCCGGCACCCCGCGGGAAAGCAACAGCGGTCAATGGAATTCAGGTCGCGCCATCATTCCAGGCAGCAATTCGCAGGCTTAGTGGTGGTCGTCGCTGTCGTGGTCGTTCAGCAGCGGGCCCATCCGCTCGGCGGCGTCTACGGCAACCGAGCTCCAGGTCGCAGGCTGTCGCCCGGCCGCTGTCGGCTCATTGGCGGGCGTCAGGCCTGCGCTGCCGCCGGCTGCGGTCGCGGGCGTGCCCAGGCCGGTCGACTCGTTCAGCACGTCCATCGCCGCGCGATGCTCCGCTGCAAGGGCCTCGTCGTGCGGGACCGGCAAGGACTTCGCTACGAGCATCGGAGGCACGACTGTAGAGATGCCAGCCTGGGTGCGCAGAGCCTTCTGCGGCCGCCTCTTCGCTGGCAGCGGAGCAGCGCCCCCCGCCTCCGGCGCCGCGATCGAGGCACTGACCGGCATGAGATGAAAGATCAGGCTCATAGCCGGCACGGTGGCTGCCATCCCCATCACCAGCAGGGCGCTTACTGTGCCTCGCCACGCCCGCGAAACGCGGCTGGCTGCCGGCTGTTCACCGAGAATCGAACGCACGCGGGCACTCAGCAGTGTCGTGCGGGAGGCCATCTCCACCGCTGCCAGCGCGGGCATGGCCGCCAGGTCGCCGGCGCGCGCGAAGCGCACCAGGCAGCTTGCGTAGACGTCGCGGCTATGGGGATGCTCACGCACCACCGCAGCATCGCAGGCCAGCTCGCGCTCCGTGACCACCCCGCGGACCGCGAAATACACACAGGGATGGAACCAGAGCAACGTGCGGGAGACGCGCGCGAGTCCGCCCCAAAGGGCATCGCGGCGCTCCACGTGCTTCAGCTCGTGCCAGAAGACCGCTTCCAACTCCTCCGCGTCCTGCGTCTCGCACGACGGCGGCACCAGGACCCGCGGGCGCAGCCAGCCGAGCGTCGCCGGCGATGCAATCCCCGGCAGCACCCACAGTTCAGATCGCTCCAAGCGGCGCCCGGCATCCGCGCTGCTCTCTTCGACGGCCTGGGCAAAGGCGCCGGCCAGCCGCCCGCCCGGTGCGCTCCGGTGACGCAATGCGCGCGCCAGCCGCACGCGCGCCGCCACGGTCCCCAGCAGCCGCCAGGCCACGACAGCAATATAGACGGCCAGCAGGGCCGTCATCATTTGCGTGACGATCCACGCCGTTGCCGTCTGCAAGGCGATCCCGTTGCTGGCAGGCGAAGCCCCGACTGCGACTGATCGCAGGCCGGCGCCGGTCGCCGGAATCGCCCGTCGCGCAATCTCAGTCAGCGTCCAGCCCCATTGCACGAGGAACCCGATCAGCAGGGCCAGCCAGAGGTTATGGCGGGTGCGCGCAGACCTCGCCGTCAGGATCAGAAGCAGGCATACCACCCATTCCGCAGCGGTCTTCAGAAGAAAACTTGCCAGCCCGGAAGCCGCTTCGAGTCCCAATCCAGGATCCATCCGCCCCGCCTCCTTAGTTCTCTGATGCCGGGTTCTTCTTCCGCCGCTTGTACTCGCGGATCATCTTTTCCAGCGCCGCAATGTCCGTCGGCGGCAGAGCGTCGCTCTCCAGCAGGTTCACCAGCAGTCCGGTCGCCGACCCGCCGAAGTTCTGCGCCAGCAATGCCTCCACCGACCGCTGGTCTACATCGTCCTTCTTCACCGTGGCCTCAAAGACAAACACGCGACCGCGCGCGGTATGGCGCACAAACCCTTTGTTCTCCATGATACGCAGGAACGCCTGGGTGGTTTTGTAGTTGGGGCGCTCGCTTTCGGGAAACGAGGTCACGATCTGGTCGACCGTGGCTGTGCCCAGCCGCCAGACCACATTCAGAATACGCATCTCACTACTGGTGGGCAGATTGGCTCGGGTTCGAAACGGCATAAGGGATAGACTCCAGCCTGCCTGGAATGTAGCGAGTGTAGCATCGCCGGGCGGTTGACTCTTAGATGCTTAAGAAATAGGCTAACACCGAAGTGTCTTACGCGTCTAAGATAACGCGGCGGAACGGGGGGCAGATGCAACTGATAGAGCAGAGGGAATTGCCGACGGCCGAGCCGCGCCCCACCGGAAGCGCGGGCGCTGATTCCGGAGCCTATGCGGAGCATGTCAACCCGGAGTGGGTGCGCCTGCTCGATCTGCTGGGCATGAATGTGCGCTATCGCTCCTGCCTGGGAACCGAACTGCACGCCGACGACGGCCGCGTCTTTCTGGATTTCCTCTCCGGCTATTGCGTGCACAACACCGGGCACAACCATCCCGCGATCGTCGATGCGTTGAAGCGCGAGCTCGACCAGGCCGGTCCGGCGATGCTGCAGAGCCATGTGGCGGACACCGCCGGCGAGCTTGCCGAGCGGCTCACAGAGCGCTGCGGCGGCCAGCTGAGCAAAGCCTTCTTCTGCAGCTCCGGCAGTGAGGGCATCGAGGCGGTCATCAAGTTCGCGCGCGCCACCACCGGCCGCAATGGGATCATCTATGCGCGCGGGGCGTTCCACGGCCTTACCTGCGGCGCGCTCTCGCTGATGGGCAGCGACTTCTGGCGAGACGGCTTCGGCCCCATGCTGCCGGAGACTCACGAGGTCCCCTTCAACGATGCCGCCGCGCTGGCACAGGTGCTCAAGAAGGAGCGCATCGCCGCCGTGGTGCTGGAGCCGGTGCAGGGCGAGGCGGGCATGGTGCTGCCCGCGCCGGGCTACCTCGCTGAGGTCCAGGAGCTCTGCCACCGCCACGGTGCGCTCTTTGTGCTCGACGAGGTGCAGACCGGCCTTGGCCGCACCGGCCGCTTTCTCGCCGCCCAGCACTATGGCGTCTCTCCGGACATGATCGTTCTGGCCAAGGCCCTTTCGGGCGGCCTGGTCCCGGTGGCTGCGGTGCTGATGACTGACAAGATCTACGACGCGGTCTACGGCTCGCTGCGTCGCGCCATCATTCATACGTCTACCTTCAGCGAGAATGGCCTCGCCATGCGCGCCGGCCTCGCGACCCTCGATGTTCTCGACCGTGAGCAGCTGTCCGAGCGCGCCAAGGTGCTGGGCGGCGCACTGCGCCGGCGGCTGCGCGATGCGCTGGCGCCCTACGAGATGGTCAACGAGGTGCGCGGCCTGGGCCTGTTCAACGGCGTCGTCTTCCAGCCGCCGCGCAAGCTCCGGCTGAAACTCGGCTTTGAGGCCTTCCGCGCAGTCCATCCGGCAATGTTCGGCCAGATGGTGGTGCGCAGGCTCTTCCATGACCACCGCATCCTCTCGCAGATCTGCGGCAACAACTTCATGGTGCTTAAGGTGGCGCCGCCGCTGGTCGTCCGCCAGGACCAGCTCGACACCTATGTCGACGCCATCACCACCGTGGTCGACGCGCTGCACACCTCTTCCGCCTTCTGGTCCGACGCGCTCGATCTTGGCCGCCGGGCCTTGCAAGTCTGAACCTCAACCTCCCCTGACAGAAAGAGACCCTGAACTCTTGTCGATCCTCCCCACTGAAGTTGCTCCCGTCTTGAATCAACACGGGAATCAAGACACAGCATCGCCCGCCCAACCTGTCGCGACCGAAGTCCTGATCGTTGGCGGCGGTCCGGCCGGCCTCGCCGCCGCCATCGCGCTGCGCCAGCGCGGCATCGACTGCTTGGTGGTCGAAGCGCGTCCGCCGGGGATCGACAAGGCCTGCGGCGAGGGCCTGATGCCGGACTCGCGCGCGGTACTCGCGCGGCTGGGCGTTACGCTGAAAGAGCCCGATGGCCACCCCTTCGCCGGCATCCGCTTCGCCAACTCCGTGCACAGTGTCGACGCGCACTTCGCCGGGGGCAAGGGCATCGGCGTCCGCCGTCCCCATCTGCACGCGCTTCTGTCGGCACGCGCGGAAGCCCTGGGTGCGCGGCTGCTGTGGAACAGTCATGTGCAGCTTCCCGCCGCGACCCCGGCGGATCATGCACACAGTCCCGCAGCTTCGCGCGTCGCACTGGTGAATGGCCAGCCGGTCCACTATCGCTGGCTGGTCGGCGCGGACGGCCAGGCATCGACGGTGCGGCGCTGGGCCGGTCTCGATCGCGCGAGCAAGCAGTCGTTGCGCTATGGCTTCCGCACCCATTACCGCGTTGATCCCGCAGCCGGCTTTGACATGGTCGAGATCCACTGGGGACGCGGCGGCCAGCTCTATCTCACGCCAGTTGCTCCGGACTGTGTCTGCGTGGTCTATCTCTCCCGCGACCCGCGGCGCGGCAGGACGGAAGTGCTGGAGGGGTTTCCTGAGGTCGCGCGGCGGCTCGCAACCAGCCTGAACGGTCTCGATGTCGTCTCACAGCAGCGCGGTGCTGTCGCAGCCACCTGCAGGCTGCGCCGCGTGGCGGCCGATTGCGTCTCGCTGATTGGCGACGCCTCCGGCTCGGCCGACTCGATCACCGGCGAGGGGCTCGCCATCTCCTTTCGCCAGGCGCTGGCGCTGGCCGAGTCGATCGCCGGCGGCTCGCTGGCGCCCTATTCGCGAGTACATCGCAAGATCGCCCGGCTGCCCCACGCCATGGGCGCGCTGATGCTGACGCTCGACCGCTGGCCGCGCTTTGAGTTGCGCGCGATGCGCGCTCTGGCCCACACGCCCGGCCTCTTCCGCGAACTGCTGGAGGTGCACACGGGCGACCGGGGACTCGTCTCCGTACTGCTGCGCCGCGGGCCGCGCTTGGGCTGGAGCCTGCTGGCGGGCGGGGCCTCCGCATGAGGAGGCCGCGCACGCGCGGGCCGGGGGCGGGAGGCTCACGCCTGCAGTTCCACCTCCGCCTCGCGCTGCTCTGCTTGCTGGCAATGCCTGGCGCGATCGCCGCGCCGGCCCAGCAGCAGCCTTCACCTCCCTTCACGGTCACGCTGTCACCTGCGGCGACCAACATCCACTGGACCCTCGACACCACGCTGCACACCGTTCACGGCACCTTCAGGCTGAAGAGCGGCTCATTGCAAATCGACCCTGCCACCGGCGATGCGTCGGGCGCGATCGTCATCGACGCAGCCAGCGGGGAAAGCGGCGACACCGCCCGCGACAGGCGTATGCACAGCGTGGTCCTCGAGAGCGCACGTTATCCCGCCATCACCTTTCGGCCCACCCACGTCAGCGGGTCGATCGATCTCGCTAAGGGGAGTGAAGTCAAAGTCGATGGCATCTTCAATCTGCACGGCGCGGACCACACCGTCCAGCTCACCGTCGATCTCCATCCGCAGAGCACAGGTGTCGCTCCGGTCACCAGCGTCGCACTGACCACGCACTTCAGCATTCCCTTTGTCGCATGGGGGATGAAGGACCCCAGCACCTTCGTCTTCCGCACGGAGAAGCAAGTTGCCATCGATGTGGACGCGACCTTCGTTCCAACGCCCGAGGCCTCCCGCGAGACTCCCGCGCGGCCCATCCTGCATCCCTCCGAGGTCCACACCGCGCAGTAGCTCCCGCGTCTAAGCAGGAGCGGCGCGGGAGGAGCAGCGCGGCTAGACTGGTTGCGGAGGGTACTGCGCTTGAGGCTCCGAATCGCTATCGCGGGCGTGATGGTTTGCATGGCTGCTCGCGCTTTGGCGCAAAGTGAGCCGCAGGCGCCGCCCGTTGCGCAGGCACAGCCCTTTGCACAGGCGCCCACCCTCAGCGCGCAGTCCACTCTGGTGCTGGTGCCTGCCCTGGTA
>Ga0182024_10024172_pt1 | contig 10820 bp, 11 predicted proteins | sample P32metaG_FD_120480 | JGI IMG/M metagenome (GOLD analysis project Ga0182024, IMG submission 120480) | Permafrost microbial communities from Stordalen Mire, Sweden - P3-2 metaG (Illumina Assembly) | ecosystem: Environmental > Terrestrial > Soil > Wetlands > Permafrost | place: Sweden: Stordalen...
GTCGCGCGTGGAATCGCCGGATCAACCGCGTTGGCGTCACAATCAACTGGAAGTTCGACCGAAAAGCCGCACGCAAAAAGTTTGGCTACACAACCAACTCTTTCACGCGGTCTAAGAACTAGAGGCCGCAAAACATGAAGGAGGCCAAGATTCTTCCACCATTGCGGAGTCCAACCCAGGATGCTTTGCGATCCGGCGAAGACCGGTTCCCCGTCCTCATCGTGGGTGTGCACCATCATGCGTCCGAACAGCAGGTGCGAATGCGCGCCCGGCCCCAGTCGGCGAATCGTGAACCACTCGATCGCGCGGCGCATCAGGCCCGTCAGGTTCAATACGCCAAGTAAAATCAGCATGAATCCCACGGACAATTCCATGGTCAGTCCGAGCCGCGCGGGGATGGTCAGCTTGAAAAGAATAATCGCGGAGCCAGCCAGCAGAATCGTGAACGTGTGCCCCAATCCCCAGAGCGCGCCGATCAAAGTTGCGTGCAGCATTGTCCTCTCGCGGCTGACGATGGTCGTCACGGCCACAACGTGATCGGGATCGGTGGCGTGGCGCATGCCAAGGAAAAATCCCAGCAGCACGATGGCGAGAAGAGTGGTCATCAATACTTCCGGTGATCGAAAGCCGGCAATTGCACGACGAGTTCGCGAGCCGCATCCCAAAGTTTCATGTTCATCCGCGTCATATCCGACGCCGAGCCGGCGAGATATCGAATCACACAGCCGCCGTGAGAAAGCAGGCTGACGCCGCCCCGGACTTGCGGAACGGTTTCTAGTTCCGCATTCATCGTGGCGGCCACTTGCTTCCAGTCGTTGCGTCCCTCTGCAAACAGTCCCATGCAAATCATGTAGTCAAAATTTCCCATCAGGCCGATTGCGCGTTGCTGCGCGGCGGGTTGAATTTTTGTCCGATTGAGGAACACCGGCTTGCCAGAAATAAAGGCTTCCATACGGGAATCAACCTCGCTAAAGCCCCAGCGCTCGCCGTGAGCTACTCTGCCGGACGCCAGCGAATCCAGGATGATGGCCGCGCTCCCCGGCCCCATTTCCACGCGCAACGATTGGCGCAGCGCTGCATCCGCGTGGGGGATGACATGGTCAGGAAGATATTCGAGCGTGCTGCCTTCGCCCAGCTTGATTACGGTTTCGAGCACCGCGGGCCGACCGGCAGTTCGATAAACGCGCGTCGCCGACGGCGTCGCGAGGCACACGTGCGTGCAGGGTTCCTGAATGATTTCAGTTGCCAGATGATCGCCGCCCAGCACTCCCCCCGTCGGGTTGAGGAGCATCAGGTACGCGGTTCCGTCGTCGGTCTCGAGCGGAGTGAGCGCCTGCAGCGGCAGCGTGAATCGCGATTGCGCCAGGAACGTGCTGCACCCACGCCGCTCAAATCGCAGCCTCAGGAATCCATCGCGCCCGACGCGTTCAGGATTCAAACAGGAGGGAGTGGCGGATCCATTCGATGAGGGTGTCCACTCCGGAACCGGTCTTGAGATTTGTAAAGACGTAAGGCCTCTCTCCACGCATGAGTTTGGCGTCGCGATCCATCACGGCCAGGTCCGCGCCCACATAAGGCGCCAGGTCGATTTTGTTAATGACAAGGTATCCAGACGTCATGATGCCCGGTCCGCCCTTTCGAGGGATTTTTTCGCCTTCGGCCACGTCAATCACGTAGATCGTCGCGTCGACAAGCTCCGGGCTGAACGTGGCGGCGAGATTATCTCCGCCGCTTTCGATGAACAGGATGTCGAGGTCGGGAAACCGGGCCATGAGCGCGCTCGATGCTTCAAGGTTCACTGACGCGTCTTCGCGGATCGCTGTGTGCGGGCAGCCTCCGGTTTCCACGCCAACGATCCGGTCGGAGGAAAGCACGCCGCGCCGCGTCAGGAACTCCGCGTCCTCGCGCGTGTAAATATCATTCGTAATTACGGCCAGGCGATAGGCGGATTTCAATCGCGTGCAGAGCGATTCGACGAGCGCCGTCTTTCCCGATCCCACCGGGCCGCCGATGCCGATTTTGAGAGGCTTGGAAATCACGACCGGAATAACCTCGCATCCAGCATCGCGTGCCGCATGCTCGCGATTTCCAGCGCCGGAGCAAACGACCAGATGTCGGCCTCTGTCCGGTCTTGAATTTCTTCCGCTAAAGTTGCAATGAGGGGCCGGACATTCGAGAGAATCCGCTGGCCTGCGAGTTGCCCGAGCGGCATAAGCCGGAGCGCCGCGCCGACCAGCGCCGCGCTGGTCGAATAGAGATACGCGCCGGCCATTTCCTTTGGAGGCCAAGCCATCACGCCTCCGATCATCCCGAAAATTACGGGATGGTGGCCGGGGGTGGCGTTTGTCTTAACTGCTTCCGCGAAATTTGCGAGTAGCTTATTGGCCTGAATGTGATTAGAAACTCGCAGCGCCTGCCTTCCCATCTGCCGGCTGGCATCCCGCAATTCGCTGGAAGTTTTCATCGCGTCGAGTTTTTCGTCCAGCGCAAGGCATTCCGCAAGATCGTCCGGCTTAGCCGCCCGCGAAGCGCAAAGCATGGCCACGGCATCGGTGGGAGCCGCTGAACTCGCAAGGTATACCTGGAGAAAACTTTCAACTCCCTCTTCGCCGGAAATTTCGCCTGATTGAATCAGATATTCGAGGCCGAAGGAGTGTGCGTACGCACCCGCGGGGAAGAGGCCATCGGAAAATTGAAGGAGGCTCAGGAAGCTATCCATGTAGATGGCCCCGCGTATTTCCAATCGGATTAAATACAGCCTGCCGCCGCTGCCATGGCGCGCCCAGCCGGTCCATCAAAGTGACCATCGCCTTGTCATCCGGCACCAGAATCTTGCTTTCCTGCATGGCGAGAGGGAAGTGACGGTTGCCAACTTCAAACGCGATTTTTATTGCTTCCATGTATCCGGAAGGAAGAACTTCGAGCACCGCTTCCGTGGCGGCTTCCACTCTCAAGTACCAATCGGGCGCGATCCATAAAATTGCGTCCGGCGCGAGCGCGGTGCCCGTCGGCAGGGCCACGCCAATTTTTCTCCCCTTGTGTGTGGTAAAGCGTCCACGCATCCACCGGCGTTGTTCCCAGGAGAGAACGAGCTTGTCCTCCTCTTTTCCTTGCAAGTCGCCGGCGCTCGAAGGAGGGATCAGATGATCGATGATTAGTGTGTTGCCCCACATTGTTTGGCGGGCTAGACCTTCGCAGAGTGCCGCGTGCACTCCGGGTTCTCAAAATAAAAAGTAACGCTGCGCCATCGGCAAGACAGCCGCGGGCTCGCACGTGAGGAGCACGCCATCCGCGCGAACCTCGTAGGTGTCCGGATCAACTTCCATGCGCGGTAAGGCGTCATTGTTGATCATGTCGCGCTTGGTGAGGCCGCGGCACTTGCTCACCGCGACCGCTGTTTTCTTCAGCCCGATTTTGGAAGGAATTCCAGCAGCCAAGGCGGCCTTCGAGACAAAGGTCAGCGATGTGGAATGCAGCGCACCACCGTAGCTGCCAAACATCGGCCGGTAAATCACGGGCTGCGGAGTTGGAATGGATGCATTGGCATCGCCCATCACCGACCACGCGATCATTCCGCCCTTCACGACCATTTCCGGTTTGACGCCGAAGAACGCCGGCTTCCACAACACCAGGTCCGCGAGCTTGCCCGCTTCCACCGATCCAACTTCGTGAGCGATACCGTGCGAAATCGCGGGATTGATCGTGAACTTGGCGACGTATCGCCGCACCCGCACATTGTCGCTTCCGGGTTTCTCGCCGAGCAAAGGTCCACGCTGTTTTTTCATTTTGTCGGCGGTCTGCCAGGTGCGCGTAATGACTTCACCAATGCGGCCCATCGCCTGCGAGTCGGAGGACATCATGCTGATCGCGCCCAGATCGTGAAGGACGTCTTCGCCGGCGATCGTCTCGGCGCGAATCCGCGATTCCGCGAATGCCACGTCTTCAGGAATTGAAGGGCTCAGGTGGTGGCAAACCATGAGCATGTCCAGATGCTCGTTGAGCGTATTCACCGTAAATGGCATCGTGGGATTTGTGGAGGAAGGCAGACAATTCGCCTCGCCGCAAACTTTGATAATGTCCGGCGCGTGTCCTCCGCCCGCGCCTTCCGTGTGATACGTGTGAATAGTGCGGCCCTTGAATGCGCGGATGGAGTCCTGCACGAACCCCGCTTCGTTGATCGTGTCGGTGTGAATCGCGACCTGCACGTCGTACTCTTCCGCCACAGTGAGCGCGCAATCAATCGCCGCGGGCGTAGTGCCCCAGTCTTCATGCAGTTTCAGGCCAATGGCTCCGGCTTCGACTTGTTCGCGCAACGGCGCGGGGAACGAAGCGTTGCCCTTGCCCAGAAATCCAAGGTTCATCGGGAACGCGTCCGCGGATTCGAGCATGCGGTACATGTTCCACGCGCCAGGCGTGCATGTAGTGGCGTCGGTGCCCGTCGCGGGACCCGTGCCGCCGCCGATGAGGGTCGTGAGGCCGCCCGAGAGCGCCGTTTCGATCAGTTGCGGACAAATAAAATGAACGTGCGCATCAATGCCGCCGGCCGTGACGATTTTTCCTTCGCCGGCAATCACTTCCGTTCCCGCGCCGATGATCATTCCGGGTGTTACGCCGCTCATCATGTCGGGATTGCCCGCTTTGCCGATGCCAGCGACCCGTCCGTTGCGAATGCCGATGTCAGCCTTATAAATGCCGCCGTGATCCACGATTACCGCGTTCGTAATCACCAGGTCGAGAACGCCATCGGCTGCAATGGCTGAAGCGGACTGCCCCATGCCGTCGCGAATCACTTTGCCGCCGCCAAATTTTGCTTCTTCGCCGGGAGTGGTCAGGTCTTTTTCGATCTCGATAAATAAATCGGTGTCCGCGAGGCGCACGCGGTCGCCGGTGGTTGGTCCGTACAGGTCGGCGTATTGCCGGCGCGGGATTTTCAAACTCATTGGTTTAGCCCTCAGGACCCTTTATTTTTGAAGCCTTGATCGAGAGCGCGCTTGACCGCCGCTTGTTTCGTAGCCGCGTTAGCAAGGCCGTTTGTCAAACCATTCAGGCCATAAACCTTGCCGGAACCGCCGATTTCGACCAGCAAAACTTTTTTCATGTCGCCGGGCTCAAAACGGACCGCGGTCCCGGCAGGAATATTGAGCCTCATGCCATACGCCGCTGCGCGATTGAACTCGAGCTCGCGGTTCACTTCAAAAAAATGAAAATGGGAACCCACCTGAATGGGACGGTCGCCCGTGTTCGCGACTTCGAGTTCGATTTCGCGGCGGCCCTCGTTGGCGATGATGTCGCCTGCTGCCAATTTGTATTCCCCTGGAATCATAGGAAACCTCAGTAGATTCAACTCCACGCTTAGCGTATCGGCTTGTGAACTGTAACCAGCTTCGTGCCGTCAGGGAACGTGCCTTCCACCTGGACTTCATCGATCATTTCAGCGACGCCTTCCATGACGTCTTCCCGTTTCAAAATTGTCGCGCCATATTCCATGAGGTCGGACACGGAACGCCCATCGCGGATTCCTTCGAGCAGCTCCGCCGTGATCAGCGCGAGCGCTTCCGGATAATTGAGCTGCAGGCCGCGCGCCTTACGCTTGCGCGAAAGTTCCGCGGCCGTGGCGATCATGAGCTTGTCAATTTCTCGTGGCGTGAGGTGCATTTTGTATCGTGTCGTCCTGGACGTGCCGCTGCCTGGTGTGGCCGAGGCTCAGCTCCTTCATTTAGGATCATTCGTGTTCCAGCGAATGATAACGAAGCGAATGCCGATTGACCATGCAAAAACTAAATGCTCAGCATCGAGGGCCCGCAGCGTCAATTTGTAATACCATACTCGAATGACATTTCGCGCTTTCCATAAATTGATTGCTGGTGCCGTCCTCGCCGCCGCCGTACTCTTCGGTGTAACGGGCCATCCCCTGGGCGAAGTCGCAAATGCCGCACCTTTACAGGGACAGAACCCAGCGACGCCTTCCACCCGTCCCGGCGAAGATTTGTTGAAACAGGGCCTCTCGATTGAAATGACCGGCAAACTCCCGGAAGCGGTGAGCTTCTACCGGCTATCCTGCGATGACGGCGACGCCGCCGGCTGCAACAAGCTGGGCGAAATGTACATGGACGGCCGTGGAGTGGACCAGGATGACAGCTACGCCTTCCAGTTTTTTCAAAAGGGCTGCGATGGAGGCAACGCCATCAGCTGCAACCATGTGGGTTTCATGTACACGATTGGAGGAGGCGTGGAACACGACGTAAACCGTGCCGTGCAGATCTACCAAAAGGGCTGCGACACCGGCGACGCCCACGGCTGCCAGGACTTGGGCTACCTGTACCTGTACGGCCTGGGAATGGCGAAAGATGAGAAACAGGCCGCACAGCTCTTTGCGCGCGCCATCCAGATTTATCAAAAGAGCTGCGATGGAGGCAACGCCGGCGGCTGCGCGAATTTGGGCTACGCCTACTACCTGGGCCAGGGAGTGCCCGAAGACAATAGCCGGGCCGTCCAGCTCTTTCAGAAGGGATGCGATGGAGACGTTGCGACGGGGTGCTACAGGCTGGGAACGATGTATTTGAGCGGCCTGGGAGTGGGAAAAGATGAAAATCGTGCCGCCCAGCTCTTTCAAAAATCATGCGATATAGGTAATGGAGCCGGTTGCGTGAGCCTGGCCGAAATGTACACGAAGGGTTCAGGCGTGCCGCAGGATCAGAATCGCGCAGCGCAGCTCCGCAAGAAAGCCTGCGATTTGGGCGATGCCACCATGTGCAGCTAATTATCAAAAAATGGCGGTGTCATAAAATTCGACGGCGCCCTTCTCGATAATCAGACGCGAGTGCGCATTTGCTTACACCTAGAATACCGGCGGTTTTCCCGCCTGAGAAAAATCCGCCACCTGCCGCGCCGGGCCCGTGAGTTCAAGAATGTGCAAGCCAGTGTTGGCTCGGTCAGTGATGTAGATATAGCCGCGGTCGTCCACCTCGACGTTGTTCGTCTGAATCGCGATTTTACACTTTTCATCGGCGCCCTTGCCAACGCAGCGCTTGTCGGTATTTTTGGTGATGGCTGGAATGTAATAGGCGATTTCCTTCGGGTGGTAGGGATCCCGGATATCGAGGGCGCGCAGCCCGGCGCTGAAGTGCGCTACGAAGAGCACACGCTTGTAGTAAATCGGCGAGAAGCTTTCATTGGTGGAATGTGTGCCGTAGCGTCCGCCTTTGTCGCAGAAGTTGCCGCTGGCCTCCGGCACCGTCCAGGTGGAGACGCCTATCGGCATGGATTCGGTGCTGATATCGAATATACGCAGCATCTGCCTGGCCTCTTGACACTCGTTCGGCCCCGACTCAGCGACGACGGCTAAAAAGTCTTTTACTTTTCCGATCTTTTGTTTGGCGAATTCGGGGATCTCCATCTGGAGCAACGGAAAGGCCGTATGCGAGCCCATGTCCGGTGGAAGATCCACCCTGCCAATCACCGGATAGCGCAGGTTGTCCTCGGTAGGCTCCTTAGGTCCATTCAGCAGCTTGTCCCGATCGACAATTTCGAAGATTCCGCTACCGCCGCTTTCGAAGGCGAAGTAAACGCGGTTGCCTTTCGGTCCCGTGGAAATGGGGCCGTGCATGCGTCCAGGCAGCGGGCCGGTCGAACCGGGTTGCTGGCCGGGCAGACCGAATGTGCGGATAAATACCGGCTTCGCTGGATTGCTCAGGTCATAGATCAGCGCCAGGCGCAGGGTACGCCAATCGGGGACGCCAGAGACCAGATAGGCGATGCCAGTGTTGCATTCCCACCAATTCTTGTGGGTGTCGCGGAGACCGCTGGCGATAACGGCTATCCGGGTCGGCTTCGCCGGATTGGTGACGTCCCACATTTCCTGGGCGGTGTTCCCATAATTACGCAACAAATAGAATTTGCTCTTGTCGGCGTGGGGCAGATCGCTTCCGGAGCAAACGCGCACCATCTGTGCGCCGCCGGATTCAGAACCTCCCCCGCCCGGCGTCCCTCCACCCTTTATGGCTTCGCCCGGAATATGAAACAGGTACTTCGGGTTCTTCGGATCGGTGACGTCAAGAACAGACGTGCCATTCGCTTCCATCTCGCCGTTCAAGGGATTGAGCTCGGTGCCGCCGTGGTGGCCGATGTAGGCGATCCAACGGTCACCCTGTTTTTTGATGACGGGCTGGTAAGCGCTGCGGGCCTGCAGGTCGTTGTAGCCCACCAGGGCCATATCGCTCATTCCGGGCTGTTTCTGCGCTGCTGTCGGAGGTATGTCGGTCTGCGCCGCCGCAGGCGTTGCGAGAGAGCCACAAAGCGCGCAGCCAAGCGCAAATAATCCGGCAGCTTTCACTACATCTTCTTTGCTCCAGCGCATAAACCCTCCTCGGAATTTTCGTTTTTCCGTTTTCCCTCGACTGGTAAGGCGCAAGGCTGTTCCTCCCACATCTATCCCGCAACCAATATGCTCATGCCATCCGGATCGTGAACCAGCCAGCCTGATTTGGAATCCTGCTCAGGTTTAAGGCCGCGACGATCCAGCTCGGCTTTCACTTTTGCTTGATCATATTTCTCGATTACGAACCCGTATTGATTGCAGTAGGGCTTGTCGTCGGGATTGGCGGTCTTCCGCAGGCACAAGGTGTTTCCGTCGAACTCCAGGATCACCTCAGGGTTTGGCCCGGTTTGGTTGTCCTCAATCACTTTCATCCCGTACATGCCTGAATAAAATTCGCGCTCTTTGGGGATATCGGCCTCGGGAACGCTCAAAACAATATGACGGTAAGAGATCGCCTTGAACCCTTTACCGTTCGCCTTGGGAAGGGAGGACAGATCTTTTAGACCAACCTCGTATGCATCTTTGCACTTCGCCGAATTGGCGTCCTCGCAGGGACCAGCCGCCCCGGGAAACATGGCTTTGTCTTTAATGGGAACCCATGTGTTAAGCATGTACCCTGCCGGATCAAGCGCGCTCCAGCCCACTCCACCATCGGGCCGGATATTTTGGAGACCGCGACGCTCCATTTCGGCTTTCATGGCAGCCAGGTTTTCAACGACATTGGGAGCCCCAAAAGCAAAGTGACCGATATTCGGTTTGTCAGTGGGTTTCGCGAGCTGAGTGATGTAAATGCCATTCGGTTCCGTAAGGCTGCCGAATTCGAGGCCACACTTTTTGCCATCGTCCCAGACCACCCGCATGCCAAATAGATCCGCATACCAGTCGCGGCTCCTGGCGTAATCAGACGCAGCGAGCGACAGATGATTGACAGTCACAACGGGGAAGGACTTGCCGGCCCGCATGGCGTCCTGGGCGGCACTCACGGCAAATGCTTTCACTGCTTTCGGCACGGCGCTCGCCGCAAATGCGATGCCGGCAGTAACGCCTAGAGCATGCAACAGTTGGCGCCGATCCATCTTCCCAGCCTCAAAACTCCTAAACAGGTTCATTTTATTGCCCTCCATAGAACCTCCATAACGACGAGGACAGTTTTGATACTGCTCGCTTGATTCCGGCTTTACTCATGATTCCTGCTCGACCCTTAAGTCAAACTGAAGGTTCCTTCCTAGTCGTAGTATTGGGGCGCAAATTTTCTGCCCTTGTAATCTTCAATGTCGTGGTGAACCCACAACTGCGCCTTGTAATAGGACATCAGTGCGGCAACGCGCTCAAAGGCGAGCGGCACCGACACCAGCCAGTTGTTCTCCTCATTGGCTCCCTCGATGCGCGGAATGCGGCGAGTGTCAAAGTTCGAGCGGAAATGTACGGCGTCGCCGCTGAGCAGGACGTAACCTGTATTCCTGAGCCGGACAAGACATACCTGATGACCCAAAGTGTGCCCACCCGTGAAAAAAAGGATCACGCTGCCGTCGCCGAACACATCGTAGTCGCCATCCAGCAGGCTCACCGGATGATCCCGCTCAAAAATCTCTCCCGGCATACTGGGAGGTCCCGCGGGACTGCCGCCCTTGGCCATCGCTTGTTCATACTCGATTCTCTGGATCAGTACGATGGAGTTCTTGAACAAACTGACGTTGCCTGTGTGGTCAGCGTGATTGTGCGAAATTCCGACCAGTTTGACGTCCGCGGGCGTAATGCCGACCAGCTTCAACTGCGCCGTCATTGTTTGAGCCGGTGTCTTGACCCACCGGATGCCATTGACGCCGCCCTGCAGGAAACCGTTCTGCATTGTTGCGATGGTGTCGTTCGTACTGGTGTCGAACATCATCCACGTGTCGCCGTGCTTAATCAGGTGGGCGTATGCCGAAATGTCGATTGGCGTGCCGGCAGGAACCAGCATGTTCATCCAGGGTGTGGCGCTCCCGGCATGACCGACTCCCCCATCGAGCACGTACAGCCGATCCGCGTAACCTGTTGGCGCCTTCGCTTGCGCCCACGTCGGGGTGTTTACGAAAAATACAGCGACGAGGACCGAAAATGCCGCACGCAAAACGAATCCATTGACTCGCTTCATGCCAGTTCTCCCTTTGTGTCGGGCATTGTTGTCATCATTTCCAATCCGGACTTACTCGATGCCAGCACTTATCCGTCAAGTGAATAGGAAAGTCAAGGCGCTTGCTGTTGGTTTTGTGTTTGGAAATTCGACTTATCGAATCTTATGATTCCTCCCCTCAAAAACCATGACTGTTGAGATGTTTTACGTTTGGATAGAACGCAGTGAGGTCATTAGAAGTGGATCATTCAGCTTAGGGTGAAACGTCCTAGTGTACCGTCCCGGAAATACGTTCACATAGTCGCTGAATTTTAGCGAAAATCGAATCCGCCGTGGCCGTCCAGACGAAAGGCTGCGCGTGGTCGTTGGAAGTTTCAGCGTATTGGTCGA